>Ga0163150_10000228_pt1 | contig 103831 bp, 81 predicted proteins | sample OliLakLV19P2IB_FD_148628 | JGI IMG/M metagenome (GOLD analysis project Ga0163150, IMG submission 148628) | Freshwater microbial mat bacterial communities from Lake Vanda, McMurdo Dry Valleys, Antarctica - Oligotrophic Lake LV.19.P2.IB | ecosystem: Environmental > Aquatic > Freshwater > Lake >...
AGACTGTGTCGTGCTTTCGGGTTCGGCCTCGCGGCCTCTTCCCTGACACAGCTTTCGGTCGTGAACAGTCCAATTCGACCGGCGGGACTCGCACCCGCGTGGCACCCAGCTTCACCGGCGCACACCCGAACTCCCAAGTAGAAATGGGAGCACGCCCGCCTCGGGCGTGGTTTTTCGCGCCCTCGCGGAAAACCGTGGGGCCCAAGAACCAAGGCCAGTTCACCGCCGTTCCAACGCCCTCCGAAGTGCGGAACGCGAGGCGCGTTCCGCTCCGCCCGTGGCGGGCGTGCTCCCCGAACTTCGGAGTTCGGGTTGAATCAGCGGTCATCAGCACGGTCTTCTTGCTGGGAAAAGTGAGTTGAGAACTCGCCTCGCAGCGCGAGGCTTTCCACCTTTATCGCGCGAGGTATTTCGCGGCGGCGGCGGTGCGGTTGTCCACCTGGAGCTTGTCGTAAATGCTGCGGATGTGGTTGTCCACGGTGTGCGCGCTGATGGCGAGGCGGGCGGCGATGTCCTTGTTGGTGCGCCCGCGCGCGATATGGTCGAGGACCTCTCGCTCCCGGTCGGTGAGGACGGAGATGCCGCCGCTGGCCGGAGGCAACGCCTGGAAATACTGGGCAACCGCCCGCGCGACGGAGGGACTCATGGGCGAACCGCCGGTGACCAGTTCCTCGATGGCCGCAACGAGTTGCGCGAGCGGCGTTTTCTTCAAGAGGTAGCCGCACGCGCCGGCTTTCAAGCTCTCGAAAATCTTTTCGTGATCCTCATGCACGGTGAGGACAAGAAGGAGCAGTCCGGGGCGGCGGCGTTTTAATTCTCTCGCGCATTCGATGCCGCTCGCACCGGGCAGGCTGAGGTCGAGCAGCACCACGTCGCAGTCGTTCACGTGAAGTTTCTTCAGCGCATCCTCGGTGGAGCGGTGGGTGGAGACGCAGCGGAAGCCGGCGGTGCCATTGAACAGGACGGCGAGGGATTCGCGCGCCTGGTCGTCGTCCTCGACGATGGATACCCGGATGAGGCTCATGCGGGGCGAGTGTGGCGGAGAGGTCGGGCGCGGGCCATGACGTATTTGCGGGGGCAACGTATTGCCGTTTTCACGTTGGCCTACCGCGTCTTCTCCCGCGCCAGCACCGCGCCGCCCGTGATGCCCGCGTTGTCCCCCAGCTTGGAAGCAATGATGTCCACGTTGCGAAACGTGCCCGACAACACATGCGACTTCGCGCTCTTCACGATGGCGGGCATCATCTCGTCACCGAGCGCCTCGATCACACCGCCGCCGAGCACGACGACTTCGGGGTTGAGAATATTGACCAGGTTCGCGATGGCGATGCCGGTGTACTCCGCCGCCTCCTCGACGATTTTTTCCACGGTCTTGTCGCCCCGCCGGATGGCCTTGCGAATGTCGCCGCTGCGTAAATCCTTCAAATCATCGCCCAGCATGTCGGTCAGGATGCTCTTCTCGCCGTTCTTAATCGCCGCCTGGATGGCGCGAAAGATCGCGAGCCGGCTGGCGAAGACCTCGAAGCAGCCCTTGTTGCCGCAACTGCATTTCGGGCCGTTCACATCGATGACCATGTGTCCGATCTCCCCCGCCGTGTGGCTGCCGCCCGCGTAAAGATCACCGTTGATGATGAGACCGCCGCCAATGCCCGTGCCGATGAAAACGCCGAGGACGTGGCGCGGCTTGGATTTCAACTCCTGCACATAGACGCCCAACATGCAGGCCTTGCAGTCGTTCTCCAAAAACACCGGCAGGTCCAGACGCTTCTCCAGTTCCTTGACCAGCGGCACGTCCTTCCAGTCCAAGTTCGGCGCGAACACCACTTCGCCATGCTCCGGATCCACCGCGCCCGGTGCCCCGATGCCGACCGCGCGCACCTGCTTGGTAGTGAGATCGCACTCGTCGATCACATCCAGCACGCAGCGGGCGATGCGTTCAATGACGGCCTCCGGCCCGCGCTGCGGTTTGGTGGTGAACTTGGAAGTGCCGAGGGACTGGAGCTTGAGGTCGAACACGCCAGCCAGAATTTTCGTGCCGCCGAGATCGACGCCAATGACGTGAGTGCGTCCGTTGTTGTCAGCCATGATTCAAGACGCAGCCTGGTGGCCGCGGAAAAACTGCTTCGGGTTTCAACGAACGAATCTTTGGCCAGAAGGCAAGGTGTGTCACGTAACAATTGAGCATCGAAAGGTTCAGGAGTGCATCTGGACACTGTTCTTGCCAGGCCGCGAAGCGGCTGCGGAAATTAGCCAGACACGAAGTGTCTGGGGCCAGGCTTATTCGTGGTCGCGTCCTGAAAGGACGCCGGCTTTCCGCCGTCCCTTCGGGACGGAAACAAATTTTCCGCGCCGGTCCCGGCACTACGTGCCGGGCTAATTTCCACCGTCGCTCCGCGACAAAAGCCTCCGCCAACCGCCACAACCAGGACAGTGTCAAGATGCACCCAAGGTTCAGGACGCGGGCAAAACACCGCCGGATGTTTTGGTGTTTGAATTCCGCCGGCCCTTTGGTGTTTCGTCTGCGGACTTGGAACCTGACTCATGCCGCACATCCATTACGCCATTGACCTGACCGTCGCGATCTTTGTCGTCCACGAGCGCAAGATTTTGCTCATCCACCATCGCAAGCTGGACAAGTGGCTGCCGCTCGGCGGCCACGTCGAACTCGACGAGGAACCCGAGCAGGCCGCGCTCCGCGAAGCCCTTGAGGAAAGCGGCTTCGAGGTGGAACTGATCGGCGAGCGCCCGCCCACCACCGAGCCGGGCACGCGCGCCCTCATTGCGCCGCGCTTCCTCGACATCCACCGCATCAACGACGTGCATGAACACATCGGGATGATTTACTTCGCGCGCCCCAAGTCCGGCGCGCTTGCGCTCGCCCCCGCCGAGCATCATGACATCGGGTGGTTCACCAGCGAGCAACTCGACGCGCTCCAACCGCCGATGAGCAACGCGGTGAAATGGTATTGCCGCAAGGCGCTGGAGGAAGTGGGGAAGTAATCAGTGAGGCAGTAATCAGTGACCTGCCGTAGTGGGGCAGCCGTCTCGGCTGCCTTAGTCCTTTGGCCGTCTCGGCTGAAGAACCACCAGCCGGGACGGCCAGTGGACGGGCGGCAGCCGGGACGGCTGCCCCACTAGCTCAACCCCAACTGCTGCAACTTGTCCCTATGACTGCGGCTCAACGTGAGCTTCGTGCCGTCGCGCAAGATGACCGCGTATTCGCCGTGGAAGAGCGGTTGCAACTCCTTGATCCGTTCCATGTTCACGATGGTCGAGCGGCTGATGCGAATGAACTTCTCGCGCGGCAGTCGCTGTTCGATGCTCGTCATCGTCTCGCGCAGCAGGTGCGTGTCCTTGCCGATGTGCAGGCTCACGTAGTTGTCCGCCGCCTCCACCCAGTCAATGTCCGCCACCTTCACGAAGACCACACGCCCGTCGCCCTTCACGGCCAGGCGGTCGCTCGGCGGCGCGGCGGGGCGCAACTCGTTCAGCAACGCGGAAAGCTGCTCGTGCATGGTCTCTGGCTGCGAGCGCGCGAGCTGATCCAGCGCGCGTTTCAACGCCGTTTGAAAACGCTCCTTGTCGAAGGGCTTGAGCAGATAATCCACCGCATGAACCTCGAAAGCCTTGAACGCGAACTTGTCGAAGGCCGTCACGAAAATGACGGCGGGGCGCTCGTCCGCTGCGAGTTCCGCGAGCACGCCGAAGCCGTCCAGCTCCGGCATCTGCACGTCGAGAAAGGCCAGCGCGGGTTTTAACTGGCGGATGAGTTCCACGGCCTCGCGCCCGTTCTTCGCCTCGCCGATCACTTCAATCTCCGGCTCCGCGCGCAGCAGCTTGAGCAGGCGGTCGCGCGCGAGCGGTTCGTCATCCACCACGATGGTCCGGGTTTTCATCGTTCAGTTTTTTTCAAATCGTCTTCTTCGTCGGCCAGCAGGAGGTGCGTCATGCGCTCGTGCCGGTTCAGGAAATCCTTGGTCACGCGGTAGTGCTCGGTGTCCGTGTAGTTCACGCGCGCGATGCCGGAATCGGAGAATTGATAAATCCACGCCTGCGGATAGGCCAGCAAGATGGGCGAGTGCGTGGCGATGATGAGTTGCGAATGGTGATAGACCAGCCGGTGCAGATAACTCAGCACGCTCATTTGCCGCAGCGGCGAGAGCGCGGCCTCCGGCTCGTCGAGCAGATACACGCCCTCGCCTTGAAAACGGTTGGTCATGAGCGCGAGGAAGGCTTCGCCGTGCGACTGTGCGTGCAAGGATTTGCCGCCATAACCTCCAACTCCGAGTTCATCCACCTGGCTGGCGACGTTGTAGAAACTTTCCGCGCGCAAAAAGTAACCGTCCGTTGCGCGCGCCACGCCGCGTTCGATGGACAGATAGTCGTGCAGTTCCGAGTGCGTGGGCTTGGTGCAGAAGTTGAAGTTCTTGCTGCCGCCCTCGGCGTTGAAGCCGTACTTCACCGCGATGGCTTCCAGCAAAGTGGATTTCCCCGAGCCATTTTCACCGACGAAGAAGGTGACGGCGGGATGCAGTTCCAAGCGCGACAGTCCGGCAATGCACGGGAGATTGAACGGGTAGCGTTTGAAGCTCGGCACCTCGTCGCGCTTCAAGTTCACCGAACGGATGAACGGATACTTCGGAATGATCATGTGGCCGAGGTGTGAAACGGAAACATGGCGGTGACCACCACGCCCCCGCCCTCGGCATTCGCTAGTTCAAAGGTCTGACGCACTCCGTAAAGTTGTTTCAAGCGGGCGCGAGTATTCGACAGGCCGATGCCTTCCTCAATCTCGCCGTTCCCCAGCCCGCCGCCGTTGTCGCGTACTTCAAGCCGCAATGATTCGCCCTCGCGCCGCGCGCTGATGACGATGCGCCCGGCGCGCGCGTGCGGCTCGATGCCGTGGCGGATGGCGTTCTCCAGCAGCGGTTGCAACACGAGGTTCGGCACCAGTGCGTCGCGTGTTTCCGGCGGAATGTTCATCTCTATGGTCAGCCGGTCGCCGAAGCGCGTCTCTTCGATGGCGGCGTAGTTGCGCAGGAATTCCAGTTCCTCGCGCAGCGTGACTTCCTGCGTGTCCGTCATGTCGAGCGCGCGGCGCAGCAGATCGCTGAGCTTCACCAGCATCCGGTCGGCGGCCTCCACGTCCTGGTGCATGAGTGCCGAGATGGCGTGCAGCGTGTTGAAAAGGAAGTGGGGGTTGAGCTGCATCTGGAGCGCCTGCAAACGCGCCTCGGTCAATCGCTTCTCCAGTTCCGCCGCGCGCACTTCGCGCTCGTTGAACTTGCGGTAGTAGTCGAACGCGTAACCCACGGTGATGATGACCCAGTAGATGAGCACGTTGTAGAAGAAGGTCGTCACGAGTGCCTGGTTGAAGGCCTCGGCGAACGTCACCGCGCCCATGCTGCCGCGCGTCAGCCAGACTTCGAGCGCGCCGCGCACGACCATCCACGCCACCGAGAACAGCGCGCTGGCCGCGAAGTGCGTGACAAGATTGAGCGCCCAATGTTTGTCGCCAAGCGAGAAGCGCCGCGCGACCCACAGCGCAGGAATGGAGAGCAGCGCGAACACATACCAGTCCCCCAGCGCCCGCCCCATCGCGAACGACCACGACACGGGATCGCCCATCTTGGATTTGGAAAGATACAACTGCCCAGCGAACGCGAGACCGATGAGCGTCCAGAACGCGGAGGCGAGCAGGAAACGCAACCAAGGTTGTCGGGTGAAACCGGGCACGGGCGGAGTGAAGCAAGAAGCGGAGGGCCTGACAACCGCAACGGCGGAGCGCGGACCGCCGAGTCCGCGTGTTCCAAATTTTAACCACGGAAGACACGGAAAACACGGAATGAGAAATGGAGCGCCGAGCGTTCCTTGGCTTGGGCGAATTGCTATGTCTGACTGACGAAAACATTTCGAGGATTGGGGAACGCTTCTTTCCCTTCCGTGTTTTCCGTGTCTTCTGTGGTTATCCCCCTGAACACGCGGACTCGGCGGTCCGCGCTCCGTCAGCCCAGCACACCCGGAATAATCTTCGCCGTGTTGGCGACGCCGGTGAGGCGTTCGGTGCGACCACTGACCTCGAAGCCGAGTTCCTCGTTGTCCAAGCCCATGGCGCGGAGAATCGTCGCGTGCAAATCCTTGAACGGGTGCGCGTCCTGCACCGCCATCAGGCCGATGTCATCCGTCGCGCCGATGCGGAGCCCGGCTTTCACGCCGCCGCCCGCCATCCAAACGGTGAACCCAGCGGCGTTGTGCTGGCGGCCGTTGTCGCCCTGCATCATCGGCGTGCGCCCGAACTCGCTGGCCCAGATGACCAGCGTCTCGTCGAGCAGTCCGCGCTGTTTCAAATCCGTGAGCAGCGCGGCGACTGGCTCGTCCGTCCAGCGGGCGCGCGGGGTGTGATTATCCGTGAGCTTGGCGTGCGCGTCCCAGCCGTCCTTGTCCGGCATGTCATAGACCTGCACGAAGCGCACGCCACGCTCGACGAGCCGGCGCGCGAGCAAACATTTCCGCCCGAAGCTCTGCGTGCGCTTGTCCTTGTGCTCGAAGCCGTAGCTCGCGCGCAACACGGGAGATTCTTTTTCAAAGTCACCGACTTCGAGCGCGGCGGATTGCATTCGATAGGACAGTTCGTAGCTGGCAATGCGCGCATCGAGTTCCGTGCGTCCGGCGCGCGACTCGCGATGCTTGAGGTTGAGCTTCTTGATCAGATCGAGCGACGCGCGCTGGCCGGGCGCGAATTCATCCGGCGGCAACAGATCGAGCACTGGCGTCCCCTTGTCACGCAGGCGCGTGGGCTGAAACGCGGCGGGGAGAAAACCGTTCGAGTAATTCGCCGCCCCACCGAGCGGCCCCGCATCGAACAGCATCACGTAGCCCGGCAAATCCTGATTCTGCGTGCCGAGTCCATACGTGACCCACGAACCAAGGCTGGCCTTGCCAGGACGGATGTCGCCGGTGTGAAGTTGATAGCTCGCGGGCGCGTGATTGTTCGACTCCGCCTGGAGCGAGTGGATGAAGCAAAGCTCGTCCACATGCTCGGCAACTTTGGGATACAATTCGCTCACCCACAGTCCCGTCTGGCCGTGCTGCTTGAACTTGTAGGGACTCGCGAGCAACTCCTCCTTGCAGCCGTGAAACACATTCGCGTGCCGCGTGGCCAGCACCGCCTTTTTGATCGAGTCAGGCACCGGCTTACCGTTCAGCTTCTGCAACTCAGGTTTGTAATCGAACGTGTCAATCTGCGACGGGCCGCCGACCATGAAGAGAAAAATCACGGACTTGGCGGTCGGTTTGAAATCGGGCTGACGCGGGGCGAAGGGATTCAGGGGATCAATCTGGCGCGGCTTCGGGCCTGCGCCCCGCGCGTCCAGCATCGCGAGCGCGCTGAACGCCAGTCCGCCAAAACCCGCACCGGCCCGCGCGAGAAAGTCGCGTCGCGTGCAGTCATGGCCGGCGAGGAACATGGCCGGACAATGCCACGGCCCGACGAAGGGAAAAAGAAAAGTTTGCGCGCTATCGCGGACGCTCTCCCGGGCCGGCTTCGCCAATGCAAATCAGGTGCCGGTCGGTGCGCAGGAAAATCTTCCCGGCACTGATGGCGGGTGACGCGAAGGTCTTCTCGCCAATTGCATTCTGCGCCACGCGCTCGAATTGGGGCCCGGCCCGCACCACGTTCATCACTCCGTTGTCGTTGAGGAAATAAATCAGCCCGTTCGCCGACACGAGCGAGGCGTGGTGAACGCCCAGGCGCTCGGTCCAGAGAATCTTGCCGGACTTCGTCTCGAAGCAGTGCGCCACGCCGCCTTCTGAGATGATGAAGAAGTAATCGCCGTCAACGATTGGCGACGGCACATAGACCGCGCCCTTGATGGTGCGCCACGCGATTTTCTCCGCACCGACCTTCCCCTGCCCGTCCGCCTTGATCGCGAGCGTGTGATATTCCGGGAAGCCGGCGGTGATGATCACAAGATCATCCTTCTCGCTAAAGACAGGCGAGGCGACGAACTGCTCGGTCGGCCCGTCCATGAGCCAAAGCTCTTGGCCCGTGCGCGGGTCGTAGCTCGCGGTGCATTTGCTGCCGGTGAGAATCATCTGCGTGCGCCCATTGATGTCGCGGATGAGCGGCACGCAATAGCTGCGCGTCCGGTTCGGACGCGCGGTGCGCCAGAGTTCGCGGCCGGTCTTGCGGTCGAGCGCGACCATGTAACCGTCGCCATCGTGGTCGGCATTCACGATGACCTTGTCCTCGAACAGAATCGGGGAACTACAAAAGCCGTGCATGGAAGAAAACTTTCCCGGACGCACGAGCCATTGCTGCTTCCCGGAAAAATCGTAAGCGGCCACGACCATCGTCTTCACGTCGAGGAAGGCAACGAAGACGCGCTCCCCGTCGCAGGCCGGAGTGCTGGAGGCGTGGCTGTTCAGGGAATGTTTCTTCTCCAGCGGTGACTTCAGCACGGACTGCTGCCAGACAATTTTCCCGCTGTCGCGATCCACGGCGAGGAGCAGGCGTTCTTCCGACTGCGGCACCGCGCTGACGGTGAACACGCGGTTGCCGAAGACAATGGGCGAAGCGTGGCCGAGACCCGGCAGTTCGGTTTTCCAAAGGACGTTGCTGGTGGCGCTCCAATGGATCGGGACGTTCGTCTCGGCGCTCGTGCCGTCGAGGCGGGGGCCGCGCCATTGGGGCCAGTTCTCGGCGTGGGCCAGAACGGTCGTGAGCAATGAAATGGCGAAGGCAAGTTTCATGGCACGAGCAGCAAAACGGGCGCGGTCCGATCCTCCATATTGCCGAGCTTGCGTTCCAGCGTTGCGAACTTCAGGCCGTGCTTGCGCGCCAGTCGCATGAGGTAGGCGTCCGTCCACTGGCGATGACCGCTCATGGATTGCAAGGAGACGCCGGTGAACGGTTCGTCATCGGGCAAAAAAGCGTGCTGCGGCCAGTGCATCACGTCGCGCAACGTGGCGAGGGCGTCGGCCATTGCCAGGCGAGGCGGCTGCTCGCGGCGTTGCTCATCTTTCCAAGGGCGGGTCAGAAAACGCAGAAATCCGCCCTGCGTCGTGGGCGTGGTGTGAAAGTGATCGAGCGTGCGTAGAAACTTCAGGGCGCGCCCGTGGTCGGCGTGGTTCTCCACCACGGCGGCAATCAGCAGATTCACATCCAACAGCACCTCACTCATCTTCGAGCGCCTCGGCCACTTGCCCAGAAGTGATAGTTCCACCGCCCACTTTCACGGTGGGAAATGCGGGCGGCGGTGGGCCCGGCGTCACGGTGAGAAACTTGGACAACTGCCGCGAGACTTCCCGCTGGTCATCCGGCGGAAGTTTTCGCAACTGCTCCAACAGTGTTTCGGCGGTCGTGCTCACGGGCGCAATTTACCGTTTCGTGTCAGCCGGGCAAAAGGATTGTTCACCCGATGAACGAGCAGACGTATTCGCAGATGCCGCTGCGCACCTCGATGTCGAAGCCGGACTTCGCGGGGACATCGAAGAACGTTCCGGCCGCGTAATCCTGCGTCGCCGTCTGGCCGTCGAGTTTCACCGTGCAGACGCCGGCGATGATCTCCATGCGCTCGGCCTGATCAGTGCCGAAGTGGAACGGGCCGGGGTAAATGAGGCCGAGCGTTTTCTTGGAACCGTCGGCGAACAGGATGGTGTGGCTCACGACTTTGCCGTCGAAATAGACATTGGCCTTGGCGACGGAGGTGACGTTTTTGAAATCAACAGTTGATGACATGAGCGGGAGTTTCCGGCTCGCATCCAGCAAGTCAATCGTGGTTTGAAGGCTTGGGCTTCGGAACGGTCAGGAAGCACCCGGGTCCGCGAATGCCTGGAGCACGCCCTGCCCTTTCTCCCTCCCGTGCCTCAACGGCGTCCGTCGAGATACTCCAAGATCTGCGCGACCGCCTCCTGCGCCGTGGTCCGGTCGGTGAGCAGTTCGATCTCCGGATTCGTGGGCGCCTCGTACGGCGCGGAGATGCCGGTGAATTCCTGGATCTGGTTCGCGCGCGCCTTCGCGTAAAGACCCTTCACGTCCCGCTGCTCACACACTTCCAGCGGCGCGTTGATGAACACCTCGATGAAACGTCCGGGAGCCACCATCTTCCGAACGAGCTCGCGATCCGCGCGGAATGGCGAGATGAACGCGGCAATGACAATCAGCCCCGCATCGGCAAACAACGCAGCCACCGCGCCCGCGCGCCGGATGTTCTCCGCTCGGGACGCGGCGGAAAAATCCAAGTCGCTGCACAGGCCGTGGCGCAGAATGTCGCCGTCCATCAGGTAAGTATGCTTGCCGCCTTGAAAAAGCTGGCGCTCCAGTTCCGTCGCGACGGTCGTCTTGCCCGCGCCGCTCAGGCCGGTCAGCCAGATCACGGAACCAGGGTGTCCGTTGCGCTGCTCACGGTGTGCGGCGGTGATGCGGTTCTCCGCCTGTCGCGCGTCCAGCAGCTCGCGTTTGATTGTCGGGGCCGTCATGTTGTTTGGTCCATTTCGCTTCGGGCCGGGGCCAGCCGCGCGCTCCTTTGTGTCCGGTAAGCGGAACCGGGCCGTCAAGAAATTCGTACGGCCGGCCGGAGAATGAAGAGCGCGCCGGGCCGGACTCATGAACGCGAGACAGGAAAGTCTCGCCACGGGGCCGGCTGAAAATGCCGGCTTACCAACTGAGAACTCCTCAGGCCTCGTGGGCCTTTATCTGCGCTGGGCCGTGAATCTTTTCGAGGGCCGTGCCGATGCGCCGCACCAGTTCCTGCGGGCTGAAGGGCTTGGTGAGAAAATCCACCGCGCCGGCCGCGAGGCTGTTCAGCCGCGCGATCTCGCCCGCCGCCGCCGTCACCATGATCACCGGGATCGATTTCGTCGCGGGCTGGGTGTGCAGAATCTCACACACGGAAAGTCCGTCGAGGCCGTCCATCATCACATCCAGCACCACGAGGTCGGGCTGGAAGCGGCGCGCTTTGATCAGCGCTTCGAGTCCGTTGCTGGCCGTCACCGTTTCATAACCGCGCGTGCGGAGGTTGAAGGTGATCAACTCCACGACATCCGGTTCGTCATCCACCACGAGAATCTTAGGGCGCATGACAGGTAATCTCGTCCGCGCGCGTGTGGAAACCAAGGCGGGCCGGTGAACGGGGCGTGACAATTTCCACGCCCAAGTCCGAAACGCGACACTGCTCTCCCGCTCACTTCAACTCCAGCGCCGTGAACTTCGAGGACTTCAGCGCCGCGCCGCTCACCGACACTTTCACGCCGCGCGCCTCCTCTTTCCACAGCACCGGCATCGGCACGTAGGTCAGTCCGTCGCTGGCGAACACTTCAAACGCCGTGCGGTCGGTGATGATCGTGATGCGCTGCTTCCCCGCGCGCAGCGGCGCGGGTGCGCGATGACCGTTCACGGTGAGTTCCAGCTTGGCCGCGTTGTAGAGAATGGGCACGCCGTTCACGGTGAACTTCACTTCGCTGTTCGCGTCCGGCTCAAACTCGGCCTGCACCAGCGTGAAACCGTCCTTCGACAATTCGTTCGTCTCGCCCGGCGCCAGCGGTTGATCGAGGACGCGCCGCGCCGCCACGGGCAGTTCGCTCGTGATGGCCGTCCACTGCAAACGTGGCCCGGCCTGCGTGCCAATGAGTTTCAACTCCAGCGGCAAACTCATGCACTGGTTGAACGGCATCCCCGGCGACGGCGCTTGCAGCCAGCCGATCATGATGCGCCGCCCGTCGGGAATATCGCTGAACGTCTGCGCCGCGTAGAAACCCTTGCCACGATGACCTGGCAACTTCGCCGTCTCCGGCGTGAACTTCGCGCCATCAAACGTGCCGATCATGTACTCGCTGCTCGCGCCGATCAGCACCCACTTTTTGTTCTTCGCGTTGCCATCGACCGGGAGTTCAAAAAAATCCGGGCACTCGAAGAAGCCCTCGGTCTGGCTGGCCAAGGTCCAGTCCTTCAAATTCGGCGAGGTGAGAAAATGAATCGTGTGCCGCGTCGTCTTCTTACCCTCCTTCGTTTCGTCGAAGCCCACGTAGAGCGTCATCACCCAGCGCTGCGTTGGTTCGTGCCAGATGATTTTCGGATCGCGATTTCCGGGCGTGAATTCCTTCACCACCGGATTGCCGGAATGCTTCGTCACCGTGCGCCCGCGGTCGGTGCTGTAGGCCAGGCATTGCACCGCAGGATTTCCGGCGGCGGTGTAAGCGAGCACCATCGGCGGCTTACCGTCCTTGCCGAAGCCGCTGGTGTTCTTCCAATCAATCACCGCCGAACCGCTGAACATCGGCCCCATCGCGTCCGGGTAGAGCGACTCGCCCAGTTCCTCCCACTGGATCAAATCGCGGCTGACCGCGTGGCCCCAGTGCATGTTGCCCCACTCGTAACCGTAGGGGTTGTGCTGGAAGAACAGGTGATACTCGCCTTCGTAATACACGAGGCCGTTCGGATCGTTCAGCCAGCCGCGTTTGGCCGTGAAGTGGTAGCGCGGGCGCAATGTCTCTCGATAAAGATTCTCCGCGCCTTTGATCTCGTCGCCTTGCGAGATCGATTCCAGCCCACGCGAATCGCTCTTCAAACGGTTAACCTTCACCGTCAGCGTTTCGCCGCGCCACGCGGAGACGTCGAGAAACGCCCACCAATCCGCGTCGCCATCGGCCAGTTCAATGTCGAAGAAGCGCTCGACCACGCCCGCACGCTGCACCTCGACTTTCTTCTTCGCCGCGCCGTTCTTCACCGGAAGATGCAGATAGCGCTGCATGATGCGAATCTCGCGCGTGACCTCGCGGCGCTCGATGGGCGGCGGGCGATCCGTCTGCACGATGTGGTCCACATTGATGTGGCCCCAGCCGCCAGTTCGGCGATCCACAATTTCAAGCACGGCACTGCGCCCGAGCAGTTCGCTCACGTCCCAGCCGCCGGACTGCAACCGCTCGCTGCCACCGGACTGAACATTCGGGCCGACCGCCATGCGCAAAACTTTTCCATCCACCCGCAAGTTCAGGCACGTCTCGTTCGAGTAGCCGCCGCCGCCGATGAGAAAGCTGATGAACTTCCGCTTCACTTCAAACGGTGGCGACGTGAGCGTGCCCGTGCTTTTGTCACCGCCCGCAAACGAGTTCACCAATCCCTTCCCCGCGAAACCATCCACTGCCATCTGTCCCGGCAGCGCGCCGCGCGCGGGAGATTTGCCGAAAGCCTCCCCGGTGCTTTGCCACGCGCCGTAATCCGCGCCCTCGAAGTCGGCGACCAAAATATCCTCCGCCGCATGCGCGCTGCGAAGTCCGCAAACCAGGATGACCAAACAGGTGATGGCGAAGCGCATGAGTTTCATGTGCCGAGGATCGAAGATTCATTCCGCCGCGCTGTAAAGCGCAGAATGCCGCCCACGTTACGCCGCAGCGTGCTGCCCGTTTGCAACTGGCCGTGGCCGCCCGGCGCGAACAGCCTTCGCAAGTTCCATCGGCGTGCTCGTGCGTCCGCCGCACCGGCCGGTGGCAAACCGGGGGTGCGATTGGAAGTGGCGGTCAAGACCGGTCGCGTAGCGCAGAATTGCATTCTGCTGTATCGCGGATTTTCAATCCGCAGGCTGATCGAACTTCCTACGCCTTCGCCCTCGCCGACGCCCTGCCGAATGCAATTCGGCGATACCGCAGATTACAAATCTGCGCTACGACTGACCGCCACTTCCAATCACACCCGCAAACCGGCAGCACGTTGACGCTTCGCCGGAGTTTTGTGAGGCTCGCGCCGCCTATGGAAATCAAGAAAGCGGTCATCACCGCCGCCGGACAGAACCAGCGCACACTGCCGTTGCAATCGCTCGTGGACCGCGACGGCCAGGGCAAGACCGCGCTGCGCATCATCATCGAGGAAGTGCTGGAGGCGGGCATCGACGAGATTGCGGTCGTTATTCAGCCGGGCGATCAACAGGCGTATCAGGCGGCGGCGGGCGCGCACGCCTCGCGGTTGCAATTCGTCGAGCAAAGCGAACCGCGCGGCTACGGGCACGCGGTGCAGTGCGCGAAAGCTTTTACCGGGCGCAGCCCGTTTCTCCTGCTCGTCGGCGATCATCTTTACGTCAGCCGCGTGGCGAAACGTTGCGCGTCGCAACTCGTGGAAACCGCGCGCGAGCAGAAGTGCGCCGTCTCCGCCGTGCAGGCCACGCACGAGAGCAAGCTCCCCTACTACGGCGCGATTGGCGGACGCCTCGCGCCCGGCTCTCAGACGCTTTACGAAATCAGCGACGTGCTCGAAAAACCCACTCCTACCGAGGCCGAGCAGCGCATCATCGTGCCGGGTTTGCGCGCGGGTCATTACCTTTGCTTCTTCGGAATGCACGTCCTCACGCCGGCGGTGATGGATTTGTTGGAGGCGCAGATGGCGCAGAAGAACAGCGGCATTGCCCTCACGCCCGCGCTGGCCGCACTGGCTGCGCACGAACGCTATCTCGCTTACGAAGTCGCAGGCCGACGCTACGACATCGGCCATCGCTACGGATTGCTCACCGCGCAACTCGCCCTCGCGCTCGACGGCCCGCATCGCGATGAAGTGCTGACCGGCCTCGTGGAACTGCTGGCCGTGAAGGGGATGAAATGAGCAGCCGGCTCATCGAAATCATCACCGCGCAAGATGCGGCGGTGCGCGACCAATCACTCGACGCGACGTGCCGTGACTTGTCACTCGACTGGCTGCTCGCGGAATGCGTGGCCCTGGATTCGTTTCGTCGCGAAAGCGGCAATCTCTACGAGCGCGTGCGCGCGCTGTTCTTTCTCTACGCCATTCACCGCTTCCACATTCCGCGCGTCGCGGAGTTGAACCGGCGCGGGCTGATTCCCTTCCACGGTTACGAGCATTTGCTGCAACGACGCTTCGAGGAGGCGATTGATGAATTTCTCGCGTTGCAAAAACGCGACGGCCCGAGCGACGCCATCTCCAGCGCGCTGGCGGCGGCGTATCATCGACTGGCCTTCCAGACGCTCGCCGACCAAGTGCGCCGCAGCGTCCGCACCGTGCGTGGCAACCAGTGGATGTTTCGCATGGGCCATCCGAGTGATCAGCCGCTGCGGATTCGTCCCGAGCTTCTTCAGCGCGCGGCGGACGGCACGTATCCGATTCTTCGCGAGCGCACGCCCGTGCGCATGGATCTGACGCACAGCGCGTGGAGCGACATTTTTTTCCTCGGCATGGATTTCCCCGAAGGCGCGCGCGTGCTGAATGTGTCCGTGGACCTCGGCGTACATGGACGCGACACCGCACCGCGCCCACCGGTCGAAGCCTACTTGCGCGTAATCGAGGAACCGGTGTTACGCCTGACCAGTGTTGATCTCGGCGCCACGGCGGACATCACGGAACTCTCCGAGGTCTTCGACTTCGCGAAGGATTATCTCGGACTGCTCAAGGCCGCGGTCATCGCCTCCGGTCTCGTGCCGCCGGGCATTGAAGGCTCGGGGCAGAGTCTCGCAGCGTTGCTCGAACGCATTGTCGGGCCGGGGCGTGGATTGGAAATCGTCAGCCACGTCAACAGCATCCCCAAAGGCTCGCGCCTCGCCGTTTCGACCAACTTGCTCGCGTGCCTGATCGCCGTGTGCATGAGGGCCACGGGACAGACGAGCGGCAGCGGTAGTGGGGCAGCCGTCCCGGCTGCCACCAGTCCACTGGCCGTCCCGGCTGGGGGAGTTGCCCCCCCCTTTCCATCAACAGGCGGGACGCCCGTTGGACTAATGGCAGCCGGGACGGCTGCCCCACTACCGTTGCAACACGTTCCTGGAATCACCGGAGAGCTTGCGGAGTCCGACCGCCGCCTCGTGCTCGCGCGCGCCATTCTCGGCGAATGGATCGGCGGCTCCGGCGGCGGCTGGCAGGACAGCGGTGGCGTCTGGCCCGGCATCAAACTCATCGAAGGCGTGCTCGCCGGTGACGGCGATCCAGAATCCGGCGTGAGCCGTGGACGCCTGATGCCGCAGCACAAAGTTTTTTCCCGCGAAGAAATTCCCGAGGCCGCGCGGCAGAAGTTGCAGGACTCGCTCGTGCTCGTCCACGGCGGCATGGCGCAAAACGTCGGGCCGATTCTCGAGATGGTGACGGAGAAATATCTCCTGCGCTCCGAAGCCGAGTGGCAGGGCCGCCAGCAGGCGCTCGGACTGCTCGATGAAATTCTCGACGCATTAAAACGCGGCGATGTTCCCGCCATCGGCGCGGCCACCACGCGCAACTTCACGCAGCCGATTCAAACGATCATTCCGTGGGCCAGCACTTACTACACCGAGTTGCTCATCGCCCGTGCGCGCGAGGCGTTCGGAAAAGATTTCCTCGGCTTCTGGATGCTCGGCGGCATGAGCGGCGGCGGCATGGGCTTCATGTTCACGCCCGCGCGCAAGGCCGAGGCGCAGCAGCGGATGCAGGAAATCATGTCGGCGACCAAGCACGAACTTTCCTCCGCCCTGCCCTTCGCGATGGAGCCGGTGGTCTATGATTTCGCGATCAACGAGCACGGCACCTTCGCCGACTGGCTCACGGGCGACGCCGCGCTGCTGCCTGCCGGTTACTACTCGCTGATCGTGCCGCGCCTGCTGCGTCAGGAACTGCGCACGCTCTCGCCGTTGCGCCGCGCGGAACTGGATCAATTCGCCGCCGCCTGCCGCACGCGCCCCGAGCTGGGCGGCATGATGCAATCACTCTTCGATCAAATGCTGCCACGCGGCAAATCCGGCGACGGCCAGGAGCAACCGCTGGCCGCAGTGCTCGATGAATTTGGCTTCGACCGCGCACAGCACGAGAAGATCCGCCAGGACTTGCGCGAGTCCCGCATCGGCCTCGCGCAAAACCGTCTCCCGTCCAGTTCGGTGATCGAAGATGTGCGCGAAGAGGATGTGATTGATGCAACGAGCAGCGAATGGAGTTCCCCGCGCGGAGCCGGAGGCTCCGCTAGTGGGGCAGCCGTCCCGGCTGCCACCAGTCCACTGGCCGTCCCGGCTGGTGTTTCCCCCTTCATACCGTTCGACAAATCCCGTCCCGCCGCCATCCACACCCGCCGGATGCCGCACTGGAAGCAGGAGGGCTGCACTTATTTCGTTACGTTTCGTCTGGCTGATTCGATCCCCATACCGCGCTTGCACGAGTTGCAACGCGAGCGTGATGAGTGGATGAAACAAAACGGCGGAACGCTCACGGCAGAAAGTCAGTCCGAACTGCATGAATTCTACCGGGCCAAACTGGAGGAGGCTCTGGATGAAAACCTTGGCTCCTGTGTTTTGAACGAGACCTCACTCTCGACCAAAGTTGCATCGGCTTTGAAGCATTTCGACGGTGAACGCTACTCGCTGGGCCATTACGTGGTGATGCCTAACCACGTTCACGCTCTGGTGCGTCCGCTGATGAATCACTCGCTCTCGCAAATTCTCCACTCCTGGAAATCCTTCAGCGCGCATGAAATCAACAAGGCCACGGGACGTTCCGGCCATTTGTGGGAGGATGAATCCTTCGATCATATCGTGCGGGACGAGCATGAGTTGGAACGGTTCGCGGCTTACATTGAGAACAATCCGGCGCGGGCGCGGTTGGGTGGAAACCAGTTTCGTTTGGGTTTTGGGAAATCAGTCGGAGAAGGAGTGAGCGGAGGAACACCAGCCGGGACGGCCAGTGGACTGGTGGCAGCCGGGACGGCTGCCCCACTACCCGTGAGCCGCGCGGTAAAATCCTCGCCGCAACAACTTCACGCCCGCGGCCTCGCCGCGTTGCGCGCCGGTCAAGTCGCCGTCGTCACACTCGCAGCGGGCGCGGGATCGCGGTGGACGCAGGGCGCGGGCGTGGTGAAGGCGTTGCATCCGTTCTGCAAACTCGGCGGGAAGCATCGCACGTTCATCGAGACGCATCTGGCCAAAAGCCGGCGCGTGGGCCGCGCGAGCGGGACGCCGTTGCCGCATGTGTTCACCACGAGTTATCTCACGCATCAGCCCACGGCGGAGTTTCTCGAGCGCGCGAAGCACTACGGCTACGAGGGTCCGTTACTCCTCTCGCCCGGCAAGTCAATTGGCCTGCGCCTGGTGCCGATGGTGCGCGACCTGCGCTTCGCGTGGGAGGAGATGCCGCAGCAGATGCTCGATCAGCAGCAGCAAAAAGTGCGCGAGAGTTTGCGCGCCGCTTTGCTGAACTGGGCGCGCTCCGCCGGTGAAGCCGCCGACTACACGGACAATCTTCCGCTCCAGTGCCTGCATCCCGTCGGCCACTGGTATGAAATCTCGAATCTCTTTCGCAACGGCACGTTGCAACGTCTGCTCGCGGAGCGGCCGCAGTTGCAATACCTGTTGCTGCACAACATTGACACGGTGGGCACGGACGTGGACCCCGCGCTGCTCGGCCTGCACATCGAGGAAGGTTCAACTCTGAGCTTCGAGGTCATCACGCGCCGACTCGAAGATCGCGGCGGCGGCCTCGCGCGCGTGAACGGCCGCCCGCGCATCCTCGAAGGTCTCGCCCTGCCGCGCGAGGAGGACGAGTTCGCGCTCTCCTACTACAACTCCATGACGACGTGGATTCACCTCGATCAATTGCTCGCGGCGTTCGGGCTGACGCGGGGTGACTTGGCGAATCAGGAAAAAGTTGCCGCCGCCATCCGCGATCTCGCGGCCAAGATGCCGACCTACATCACGCTCAAGGAAGTGAAGAAGCGCTGGGGTCACGGCCAGGAGGACATCTTCCCCGTGGCGCAGTGGGAGAAACTTTGGAGCGATCTGACGCGGCTGCCGGAAATCAACTGCCGCTACTTCGTGGTGCCCCGCGTGCGCGGACAGCAGCTCAAAGATCAGGCGCAGCTTGATGGCTGGCTGCGCGACGGCTCGGCGGCGCACGTCGAGTCGTTGTGCGCTTGGGAATGAGCAAGTGGGGCAGCCGTCCCGGCTGCCCTAGTCCAACGGGCGTCCCGCCTGTTGATCGAAAACAGGAAAACAAACACCAGCCGGGACGGCCCGTGGACGGGCGGCAGCCGGGCCGGCTGCCCCAAATACGGAGAACACTTCGAGTTCTGATCAATCCACCGTGCGGATGCGGTAGAAGCGTTGCGGGCTGTTCGTCGCGGCGTTGGTGAAGGTCAGCGAATCGCCCAGCGCGGTGTTTGTCCAGAGCGGCGTCCACGGCACGGTGTTCAAATCGTCTTTGTAATCCACCGCGTATTTTTTCCCGGCCCGTGAACGCCAGGACAACTCCACATTGTCGCCGTTGCGAAGGCTGGTGGAGAAACTCGGCGCGGCCAGCACCTCGACCGTGAACGTCTCGCTGTCATCGAGCGCGGGCGAGCCGTCGTCCGTCACGCGCACGGTGATCGAGTTGGTGCCGAGGGCAGAGGGCGTCCAAGTGAATGCGCCCGCGCCGGTGATGCCCGCGCCGGCGGGCGGCACGGCCTCGAGGGTGAAGTTCAGCAGTTGCGCCGGCACGTCGGAATCGGTGGCCGTGGCGGTGAAAGCCAGCGACTGGCCGAGGAAAAGAATTTTGTCGCCGACGGGATCAAGCACGGGCGCGGTGTTCGGCGACGCGGCGAGCTGGTTGGCCGCGCGCGGCGTGACCGTGCCGGGCATGAAGTAGAACTGCGCCGCGCCATCGGGATACCGCCCGAGACTCGCGTCGTTGATCTGGCCGAGGTAGGTCACCTGATCAATGGCCGTGCCGTCCGGCGCGAAGAGGCCGATTTGCTCGCCGCCCACGGCCAGCGAGAAGTTCACATGCAGGTCGGGGCGCGGAAAGCCCAGCGAAAGGTTCTGCGCCGGCTCATTGTCGGCCCACACGAGCAGGTAGCCGCCGGGCGGGATGACGTGCGCCATGTTCGTGGTGATCTCGAATTTGAACTTGTTCGTAAGCACGTCGGTCAGGAAATAGCCCGCGAGGTCCACGGCGTTGGTCCCCGGATTGTAGAGTTCAAACCAGTCCTCGAACTGGCCGTCCGCCGGGTCCGCGAGAATGCTGCTGTTCTGAGCCATGATTTCATTGATGAACACGGTGATGGGCAGAAGACGACCGTCGTTCGTGCCGCCGGGGGTGACGTAGAAAAACTCCATCCGCTCGAAGGACTGCCCGTCGGGGAAAGAGCCGTAACTGCGGTCGGCGTGAACGCCCGCGTAATTCAGATAGTCGATGACCTGGGGCACGCCGCCGTGCAGGCGCGAGAGCGCCAGTCCGCCGGACACGGGGGGCAAGGTGAAGCTGGTGTGATACTCCGAGTTCGTGGTTTGACCTTCCTCGCCGTCGCAAAAGACGACGAGAAACTGGGTGGGGCCAATGCTGCTGCCGGGCGGGAAGGCCCAGTTGGTCAGGTTTGTGTACGCGCCGGTGAGGAACAGGCCGTCGAGCGAGATCGGGTTCGTGCTGCCGTTGTAAATTTCCACCCACGGTTCGCGTTCGCCTGCGCTGTCGAAAATTCCCGTGGTGTTTTCCGGCTGCACTTCGTTGAGCCAGAGCGAGGGGAAGGCGGGCAGAATCGCGAGCGCGTCGTTGGTGCGGCCGGGCGTGAGCGAATTGGTCGCGGGACTGAGCAGCGTGGGCGGCACGTAGTTGGAGGGCGTGAAGAAGATGTTGATGTTCGTTGCGCCGCTGTTCACGCCCGTGGTCAGGGCGCTGTTGCGGACGCGCCCGTAGAGATTGGTCGCCGAGTTCGTGGCCCAGTACCAGAAGCTCAGGGTCATGGACAGATTGTTGGTCGGAGCCGGACTCAAATACTGCTGGATGAGCCGGGAGAAGGTAGACGGATTGGCGAAGCCAGCCGCGCCGTTGCTCATGAGCAACGCCCCGCTCCCCGTGTGGACGAGGTCACTGACGATGACCGTGTTCGTCACGTAGGTCCCGAGGATCCAACTGTTGGTCAGGCCGGTGTCGAGCGGGGATTCAAAATCGCCGTTGCGCACGTAGTTATAACCCGTCTCGGCCACCGGGCCTTCGACGAGGGAAATATCATCGACGAGCGCGCTGCCTGCTTCGCCGAGGTAAATCCAGAGGCGCTTCACGCCGGTGGTCGCGCTGTCACCAGTGCCGACGCTCCCGCTCACGCTGAAAAAACGCCAGCCGTCCCGCGTCCCGACGGGCGTGGAAATTTCCGGCGTGAACTCCGCCGGGACATGGCGCGCATACCAGTTGCCCGCGCGGCTGTTGTCCTGGCGGAAATCAATCAACTGGTACGACGAGCCGGTGCCGTCCGCCGCCGTGGCGGGCCACGGCAAATTTCCCTCGTAACGCACCGCGTCCACCACGAGGTCCGGCAGGCCGGGCTTGATGATGGAAATGGTCTCGCCGTCATTCTGCAAATCGCCGCCGAACTCATCGAAGACCGTGATGGCGTTGCCGTAGGTGAAGGCGAACACGCTGCGGTTCTTCGCCAGCACGAGGAAGGTCTGCGGCAGGATGTAGCTGCCCGCCGGGAAGGTGTAGCCCAGCCCGTTCACCTGCCAGCCGCCGAGATCGAACGTGGTGTTGGTCGAGGCGTTGAACAGCTCAAGGTATTCCGAGTCCGCCCCCGCGCCGTGGAACATGATCTCGTTGATGACCAGCTTGCCCGCCGGCGAATCGAGCACGGCGGTGTTGGTGACCGTCGCGACGATATTGGTGAGCTGCTGGCCGCTCAAGTTGACGGTGGTGATGGCGAGGTTCGTCCCGCCCGCCGGCACCGGCACGCGAACCGTCCACGCGTTCAGCGAAGTCCACGTCACCGGATAAGCCACGCCATTGATGAAAATCTGGTCCACGGTCACGGGCGCGGTGCCACTGATGGTGACGAGGTTGCTCGGGCCGATGGAGAAGTTCGTCGCGCCGAGCGTGAAGGGATTCAGCCCGCCGGCCGCAGTGATGGTGGAGCGCGCAAAATCTCCGCGCGCCTGGATGTAGGTCGAGTTCCCCGTGTAGCTCTGGCCGGCGAACGGCCCGTAGTGCGCGAGCCAGTAGTTCATGTAGGCCGTGTTAAAGGTCGTGTCGAGGTGGCTGAGAATGTGTGCGTAGAAGCGGCGCAAATTGCCGGGCAGGTTGACGATCTTCGCGAGGTTCTGGTTGCCCACCAGAGCCGCGTTGTTCGCGCGTGTGAACGAGAAGTCCATGTCCCACGGCAGGTACACCGCCTTATGGTTGTCCCCGCGCAGGTAGATCATGAAGTTGTGCTCGATGCCGAACGTGTACATGTCGCCGATGCCGGCCAGCGTGATCATCGCGTAGGCTTTCAACCACTGGTCCACGTCCATCATCTGCTGCGTCTGCGCATCCAGCGGCGCGCCGGCCAAAGCCCACGGGCGCGCGAAAGCCATCCACTGCCCGTAGTCGTCGCCGTCCCGGTTGTTCTTGATGATGAAGTTGTAGCGATAGTTTTCCTTGAACGTGCCGTAATCGGAGATGTCGAGACCCTGCACCTGATCAGGATTGGGAATCTTGTAGCCCGCGCCGTTCACCGTGGTGGGATAATAAATCAGTTCCAGTTCGAAGAACGTGCCGTCGCCGCCGTTGTCCGTGAAGGCCGTCTCGCTGAACTCGTCCTCGAAGCGCGGCACGAGAATGGCCGGGCCGTTCTGTGCCGCCTGCGGAGCCAGCACGCGCACCACGTCGCCGTTCAACGCCTCGACGCCGGAGCGCAGCAACATGTGGCGCACCACGATCTCCTCGCTCGTCGGACGTCCGCCGCCTCCGGACCGATCCACCAGCATGACCGGATGCACGCCGCGAAAGGGCTGCTCGGGCGGGAAGTCGAGATGGAAGCCGACGCGCAGCGGTTCGAGGCGCCCGCGCTGGCTGCTCTTCAACCGCACCTGCATGTCGTAATAAACCACGCGCTCGTCATAAACCACGGTGCAGGGCAGCGAGGCGTTGCTCATCACATTTGTGTTCGCGTGGAGCAGCGCGGTGTCCGCCGGGGACATGAGGATGCGAATGTGGTGCGTGAGCGGCAGGTTCGCGAGTTCGTCCGCGACTTTGTAATAAACGCCCGAGGCCGCGCCCGCCGCCGGATACGACGAGGTCGCGCCGAGACCGTCCACCGCGCGCACATAAAACTGCACCAGCGCCGCGCCGGTCTGGCCCGGCAACGTGGCCGAATAAGTTCCACCCGCACCCGCCGTCATGTTCGTGCTGAGAAACGCGCCCCCGTTCACCGACCAGAACACTTGCGCGGACGCCACGCCCTGCGCGTCTTGCGCCGTGATGGAAACCGTCACCGATTGGTTGGTCGCGGGCGCGACGGGCGCATGGCTCAGGCCCGCGAAGGTCGGGCCGATGTTCGTCGCGTAGCGGGTATTCTGCGCTCCCGGCGTGCCGTTGTTTTGCGGCGCGAGCAGTTCCGTGGTGCGGGCCACGCGATTGAAGTAGAGGCGCGTGTTGAGCAGTCCGTTGCCCGCCAGCCATTTCGCCCGGAAGGAAATTTCATACGTCGCACCGTTCACCACCGCCCGTCCGTTCGGAATCGTGGTCTCGATGTGATTGTGCATGTGCTCCTGCGGCCCGGTGGCGACGAGATGCAGCACGCTGTTGCCGGGATTGCCCGGTTCGGGGATGACGCGGCTGCGCCCGTGCGTGCCGAGCACGCGCCACCCGGAGAGTCCGCCTTGGAAATTCCCGTTCGCGACGAACTGAACCTGTGCAGGCCCGGGCGACTCCAGCACGCTCAGATCGTCGATCAGACACTCGCCTGCGCCGAGCAGGCCGAAGACAAACTCGCGCCACTGCGCGTCGGGATTCGGCGTCACGCTGGCCGCCGCGACCGCGCGGTATCTGTAAAGGCCCCAGCCGGACTGGCCGGTTTCATCGCTCGCGGCCCACGCTTCGCCCTGCGCGTTGTCGGCGAACGGATCGCGCAGTTCCAGCGACGAGCCGTCGCCATCGGCGTATTCGGGCCAGCGTCCGCCGTCGCGATAATGCACTTCGTCCGCCGGATTCCCCGCCGCGTCGCTCAACACCAGACGATCCTGGGAGTGCGAGAGGCTGCCGTCGAAATCGCCCACGATGTCTGTGCTCGGATACAACGCGCGCAACTCCGCCGCATCTTTCGCGACCACGAGATACGCGCCCGCCGCGAGGATTTTGTTCGAGGGAAAATTGAAATCAATGCCGTCGGTGAAGCTCCAGCCCGTGAGATTCACCGCGTTCGTGCCGCGATTGTAGAGTTCGATCCACGCCTCGTCATTCGCCTCGGGCGGCGTGTTCGAGGAAACGGACGGACGCAGCTTGTGGTGGTACATGATCTCGTTGATCACCACGCTGTTGTGGAAGCTGAACGTGTTCACCGCGCCGGGCGTGGGCGCGTTCGGCACCCGCCACGCGCCCGTGCCGTCCGGCGAACGCGCGCGCGCGCCACGCTTCACCGACACGGCATCGAAGATCGCCGCGCGGTTGGCCGCGTAGAGAAACAGCTTGTCGTTGTTGGCCGGCAGGAAACCCAGCGTGTCATTCGTGAGCGCGAGAAACGCGCCGGCGGCCAGCGTGGTGCCGTTCGGAAAAACGTAGTCCTGATTCGTCGTGGTCGCGTCGCGTCGCAACACCATTCCGTCGAGCGCCAGCGCGTTCGTACCGTAGTTGATGATCTCGAGGAAGAAGTTGGTCGCGTTGGTGGACGCGGACAATTCGTTCAAGGCCAGCGGTGTCGCCGGCACGAGCTGCGGCGTGAAGTTCACCTCCGTGCCGAACACCGGTGCGTCCGCGCTGCCCGCCGCTTGATGCACCTCCACCGCCAGCACGTTCACGCCGGACACCAAGTTGCCCGCCGCAATCGTGATCACCCCGGCATACGCCGGCGTCGTCACGTCGGACAAAGCGGGCGTGCTGAAACTGATCGCCCCGCCCGGCATGTTCTGGCGATGCACCTCCACCCCGTTCAGGTAAAACACCGCGCCATCCGCGACCACGGGATTGATGGTGAGCAGGGTCGCCTGCGGGTTGCCGGAAAAATTGAAACTGCGGCGGAAGTAATATGTCGTCGGCCCGACCACCAGAGGTGCGTTAGTGTTCAGGCTCAGGCCGGTGCCGCTGACCAGCGCGCGGAACGCGCCCGGTCCTGCGCCTTGATTTTCCGTGCCGAACTCCAGGGTGTTGGTGCCGCTGTTGAATCCGCCGCCCAGCGTGAACGGCGAACTGAAGCTCGCGAAGCCCGCGAAGTTCAGATTCTGCGCCGCGCCGTTGAGGAACACGTTGGTCATGGCGTTGTCGCAGGCCGCGCTGAAATTCACGCGCACCGTGCCGAGGAGAAAACCCGCGAGCGAGAACGTCGTCTGATAGCCGTACCCGCCGCCGTTGATGCTCGTGATTCCGTTGTTGACCACGCTGATCCATTTCGAGGCGGCGTCGTTCGCCAGCCAGGCCGGGTGGTTTAGGCTCACCGTGGCCGGAAGGCCCGCCGCCCCGTTCGCGTTGTAGCTGAGGATGTAGTGCGGATCGTTCGCGCCATCCGCAAGCGAGACGCCGTTGTTGTCCACGCCCGTGTTGAACAAGCCGGGAATGGCCCGGTTCGTCAGCCCGTGGCGCTGCAACCACGCGCCGTCATCAAAGCCCGGTGCGCGCCAGCCTGTGCCCAGATCCGCGCCGGAAGCCTCGTAGCGCCACGCCGCGTCAATGGTCACCAGCGAAACCGGTGCAGAACCTGCACCCGGAAAATTCTCCAGTCCCGGGGTGCCGCCGGTCTGCGCGCTGATCGTCCAGTTTGCGGCGTTCTTGCTGCCGAGGTCTCGGTCGCGCTTCGCCAGCGAGACGCCGCCGCCATCCGGCCCGACCGGCCACTCGCCCTCGGTGCGATAATTGATCTCGTCCATCAGCCGTCCGGAATTGTTGCGGAGGCGCACGGTGCCGTTCGCATTGTTGAGCCGCCCGGTGAACGGCCCGACGACGTTCGTCTGCGCCATCGTCGCGAGCAGCGCGGCGGGATTGACCGCCACCACGATGAAACTGCGGCCCGCGATGCGCGCGTTCGCCGGGAAGGTGAAACCGATGTCGCCGGTCACGCGCCAGCCGGACACGTCCACATCCACGGCCATCTGGTTGTAGAACTCGACCCACTCGAGCGCCGGCTCGTTCGTGGCGGGGTGATACATGAGTTCGTTGAAAACCAGCGTGGTGTCTGCGCGTGCAGACGTGAGCAGGGCAACGCACGACGCGACGGAAAAGAAAAGACGTTTCATAGCTTGGGCGGCTTGGATTTCGGCGACCGTAGCGGAGCGTTTCCAATGTGACAATCTTGTTTCGCCCCCGTGGCAAAACTCCGCATCACTCCGCTCACGGCCGGCCGTGCAAGTCCACCCCAATGAGCAGGCCCTTGTCCCGCGCGTAGAACCGGCCGTGGGCGAGGGCCGGGTGCGCGCGAATGTCGCTGCCGAGGATTTGCACGCGGGCGGAGGGCGAGAATTTTTCCGGCGACGCCGGCGCGACGAGCAGTTCTCCGCGCTCGGTGAGAATTAAAAGTTTTTCGCCCACGACGAGCAGTGCGCCCGCGCCGAAACGCTCTTCGCTCCAGCGGACTTTTCCCGTCTGGAGTTCCACACAGCGCAGGCGGGCGCGCTGCTCCTGCCGGCCATCGAAGCCGTAGAGAAATCCCCGGTGCTGCACGATGGACGAATAATGGCTGGAGAGAATGTCGTCGCCGCTCCACACGACCTCGGGCTTCGTCCCGGCGACGCGCAGCAAGGCCGCACCCGCGCCGTAGCTCGCGGAGATGAAAACTTGATCACCGATGACCAGCGGCGTGGCCGCGCTCACCGAGGCGTCGATGCGCGGTGCCCAAGGAAATTCCCAAAGCAGGCGGCCATCACTGGGCGCGAGCGCGAGCAGACTTTTGCGCGCGAAGACGAAGACGCGGCGCTGACCGCCAATGGTCGCCGCCGTCGGCGAGGAGTAGCTGGCCTCCTCGCTCGTCGATTGCCACAAGACTTTCCCAGTCACCTGGTCAAAGGCCACCACGCCCGCGCCCGCGCCGCCGATGTTGAGAATGACCGCGCCGCCCTCGACGAGCGGGGAGCAGGCGACGCCGAAGAATCCCTTGTCGCTGTTGAACTGCTGGCGCGTGTCCATGCGCCAGAGGTTCGCGCCGTTGGTCAGGTTCCAGGCATGGAGAATTCCGTTCGCGCCGATGGTGAAGACGCGGTCGCCGTCCATCGCCGGCGTGGCGCGCGGGCCGGACTCGAAGCCGAAGTCGTCGCGATAGGTCGAGGGATATTCCGCGCGCCACAAGGTCGTGCCGTTGGTGGCCTGGAGACAGTCGAGGACTTCGTTCTCTCCGACGCGATGAAAAATCACCACGCGGTTCGAGACCACGACCGGCCCGCTCCAGCCTTCACCAACTTTGGCCTTCCACAAAATCTTCGGACCTTCCTTCGGCCACGCGAGGTCGAGATTGGTTTCCGTGGAAACCCCATTTCGGGTCGGGCCAAGGAACTGCGGCCAGTCCGCCGCCTGAGCCGTCAACGTGATCAGCAGCAGAAAGAATTTCATCGCGATAAAAGCGCCAGCAACATGAGCGCGAGGAGAATCACCGCCACGACCCACCAGAACCTTTTGCGGCGCGACCCTTTCGGCTTCCCAAACTCGCGCCGCGTGAACTCGTCGTAATCGAATTCATCATCGGGAAGGTCGAGCGATTGCGCGCTCGCGCGGTCCGACCAGCCGGTGGAGTCATCGGAGCCACATCCAGGGCAGGCTTTCGCGCGGCGCGGCACGTCGGCCCCGCAGTTCGGACAGGTTTCAGGGGCGGGCATGGATCAGGAGGGATGAGGAAGGCGGATTAGGATTAGGATTAGGATTAAGAAATGCCTGCGAGTGAGGAAGTTCCTTCAGGTTCTTAATCTTAATCCTAATCATAATCATAATCTTCACGCCCCCCTTCTCAGGAATAGCGCCCGTGCAGCAAATCGCCAGCGATTCCCTTGTCCTCCAGCGTCGCGCCGCCGACCGACGTGGGATCGACGCTCCAGCGCGCGGCGAGGCGCACCACGCGCTCGGTGTTGAGCGCAAGAAGTTCGCGTTCGGCGAGGCCGAGGACGTTCGAGCTTTGCATGTAAGCCAGGCAGCGGAGTTTCAAATCACGTTCCGCGTCGGTGATCGTGCCCTGGTTCCAGAGCGTCTCGCCCGCCCACGCGTAGGCCCGCAAAACTTTTCCGCCGCTCAAGCGCGCCCAGCCATGATGCGACACCGCGCGATGACGCGAGAAGAATTGCACCTCGCCCAGCTTGTGACTCAGCGCGCAGAGAAACTTGAAGCACACGTCAATGTCGTCCGCCGGATCGGGCAGGTCGCAGCCCATCACGAGAATCCAGCCCTCAACGGGCGGCGAGATGAACAGACGCGGCTCGAAGGGCGCGCCCAGCGCGTCGCTCCAGGTGCAGTCGCGCGCGTGTTGCAAACCGAGGGCCTCTTGGATGGCGCGGGGATCTTGCGAACGCACCGCGAGCCAGCGATTCGGCGCTTCAAAGACCGCTGCGGAAAATTGCGGCCCAGAAAGTCCGGCCGGCCCGAGGCGCAACCCGAGTTCCCGACGAACCACCCAGCGCAGCACGCCCACGCAGACAATCACTGCGGTGATCATCGCGATGAGCAGGACGGCGATGAGATCATCAGGACGGGACGGCGTGACTTCCGCGAGAAGCGCGGGGGCGGAAAGGAAGCTCGACGCCGAAGTCATGCGGCAGAGGTTACTCCGGGGCCGGACGGGTTCAAACGTGAAAGCGCATCCGGGCGAAGATTTTTACGAATGGAAGACCGGCCCGGCGTTGAAGGGCGCGCCGGGGTGAGGCGTAAAAATTTCTGAAGCGCACCAACGAATCGTGGCCCGGCGCGCGCGAAGCGACGAGGCCCTACAAGCCCCTGGACGGTCGCTCACTGCCAATCATCCCCTGCCCTGCTTCTCGTAATCATCCAGCCGTTGCGTGAGCAGGGTCCGCTCCGCCTTCTGCTCCGTGAATTCGAGCGCCTTGCGCAGATGCCGGGCGGCGGCCGGCCAGTCGTTCAACTGCGACTCGAACTCGGCCCGCACCGCGTAGAGCAGGTAATACGATTCGAGCATCTGCTGATGGCGGATCTTCTCCACCGCCTCGAGGCCGGCGCGCGGGCCGTGGACTTGCGCCAGCGCCACGGCGCGGTTCAGCGCGACCACCGGCGAGTCATCGATCTCAATCAGCCGGTCGTAGAGCGAAAGAATCTGCGGCCAGTCGGTGGAGACAAAATCCTTCGCCAGGCAATGAGCGGCGGCGATGCCGGCCTGGAGTCGTCCTCGTTGCATTCGCTGGCCCAGTTCTCGATGAAGGTGATGATCTGCGGCTGCTTATCGGCGAAGAGCTTTTCGCGACGGATCAAATCCAGCGCGAGGTTCTTCGCGGTCTGCGTAAGCCATGCGGCCGGGTTTTTCGGAATGCCGTAGTAGGGCCACGTCTGCAACGCGCGGATGAGCGCCTCCTGCACCACGTCCTCCGCGAGCTGCAATCGTTCGAAGCCGAAGATGCCGGTGAGCACGGAGACCAGCTTGCCCGCCTCGTGACGGAAGAGATGATCCGCCAGCCGGGAGACATCCACCGGCGGAGATGCGGGACTAACAGTTTGAAACTCGTTCACGCTGAATCGTTGTTCGATGACAACGCTACAACGAACGAAGCGCGCTGCCGAGGACAGGGGCGGGCGAATAGTTGTCCGGGAACCACCAGCGCCGTGAGGATGATCCGCCACCATTTCTCATTTCTGCTTTCTGCTTTCACCGTTTTTGCTTTTCAGCGTTTGATCTGAAACGCCCCGCGCCTATGATGCGCGCCCATGTTTCGTCATTTGCTTTGCGTTTCATTCTGCGCGCTGGCCGCGGCCGTCTCGTCGCCCGCCGCGCAACTGGTCATCGACACCAACGTCGTGAAGGCGCCGAAGATCGCGCCCGCCTCGGACGAGGGCGAACTCGCCATGAAGCGGTTCCGCATCCCCAAGGGCTTCAAGGTCGAGCTGTTCGCCGCCGAGCCGTTGCTCGCGAATCCCGTGGCCTTCAGCATCGACGAGAAGGGGCGCTTCTTCGTGGTCGAGACCTTCCGCCTGCACGCGGGCGTCACGGACATCCGCAGCCACATGACGTGGCTCGACGAGGAGCTGGCCAGCCAGTCCGTCGAGAACCGCGTGGAGTACATGCGGCGTTTCGAGGGCAAGCGCATTGATGATTACACGCGCGAGACCGACCGCCTGAAACTGATCTGGGACAGCGACGGCGACGGCAAGGCGGACAAGTCCACCGTCTTCGCCACGGGCTTCAACAACATCGAGGACGGCCTCGCCTCCGGCGTGCTGGCGTATCGCGGCAATGTTTATTTCGCGAACATTCCCAAGCTCTGGATCTTGCGCGACAACAACAAGGACGGCGTGGCCGAGTCAAAGAAGGCGCTGCTGCACGGTTTCGGCGTGCGCGTCGGCTTCCTCGGGCACGATCTGCACGGGCTGCGCATCGGGCCGGACGGCAAGCTGTATTTCACCATCGGCGACCGCGGCGCGAACGTGGTGACGAAGGACGGCGGCAACGAGCGCACCGTGGCGAACCACGAGGAAGGCGCGGTCTATCGCTGCAACTTCGACGGCACGGGCCTGGAAATTTTCGCGCGCGGCCTGCGCAATCCGCAGGAGCTGGCCTTCGACGCCTTCGGCAATCTCTGGACCGGCGACAACAATTCGGACGGCGGCGATCCGGCGCGCTGGGTTTATGTCGTCGAGGGCGGCGACAGCGGCTGGCGCGTGGGCTACCAATTTCTCAACCAGCCGAACGCGCGCGGCGTATGGCTCAGCGAGCGCATGTGCTATCCGCAGTTTCCGGGACAGGCGGCGTTCATGCTCCCGCCGGTCGCGAACATTGGCAACGGACCGTCCGGCCTTTCGTATTATCCCGGCATCGGACTGCCGGATCGCTACACGAATCATTTCTTCCTCTGCGACTTTCGCGGCAGCACCGGCAGCGGCGTGCATTCCTTCGGCGTGAACCCCAAGGGCGCGGGCTTCGAGGTCGTGGACCGGCACGACTTCATCTGGGAGGTGCTGGTGACAGACGGCGACTTCGGCTACGACGGCAGCTTCTACATTTCCGACTGGGTGCAGGGCTGGAACAAGACCGGCAAGGGCCGCATCTATCGCGTCTTCGATCCCGTGGCGGTGAAGTCCAAGGCGGTGAAGGAGACGAAGGAACACTTCGCGCAATTTTTTGAAACGATGAGCGTGAACAAGCTGGCCCTGCTCCTCGCGCATCCCGACATGCGCGTGCGGCAGGAGGCGCAGTTCGCCCTGGTCTCGTTCGGGCCGGTCACGGCGGCGCGCACCTTCATCCGCGTGGTGGATGGCAGGGATGCGAACCTCTTCGCGCGCCTCCATTCCATCTGGGGTCTCGGCCAGATCGCGCAGCACTCGCAGCTCGCGGTCGGCCAGTTGAACAAGCTGCTCGAAGACCCGGACGCCGAAGTCCGCGCGCAGGCCGCGAAGACCTTGGGCAACGTGAGCCTCGGCAACCCACGTTCGCTGGCGCAACTGCTCGGTGATGAGAATGCGCGCGTGCGTTTCTTCGCCGCGCAAGCCTTGAGCAAGTTCGGCGATCTGGAATCGCTCGAACCGCTCGTCGTGATGCTGCGCGCGAACAATGATCAGGACGTGCATCTGCGTCACGCGGGCGTGATGGCGCTGACCGCGCATTTCCGGCGCGCGGGCGGACAGCCCGGCGTGGCGGTGTTGAGCCGCGAGCCGGCCAGCGCCGACGAGGCCCGTTACCAGAATGCGCTGCGCGATGTTTTGAACGACAAGTCCGATGCGGTCCGCATGGCCGCGCTGCTCGCGCTCCGCCGCGTCGAGTCGCCGGACATCGCGGAGTATTTGCACGACGCCAATCCCCTGCTCGTCGCCGAGGCCGCGCGCGCCATCAACGATCTGCCCATCACCAACGCGCTGCCGGAGCTCGCCGCTCTGATCGAGCATTCCGAAGAGCTTTCCGCATTTCCCGCCGGTGATGAGAAGGCGCCCGGCCCGCGCGACGGCCTGCTGCGCCGCGTGATCAATGCGAACTACCGCCTCGGCGCGAGCAACAACGCGGCGGCGCTCGTCGCGTTCGCCTCCACCAGTCCGGCGCGGGAGAGCCTGCGCGCCGAGGCCATTACGCTGCTCGGTGAGTGGGCGAAGCCTTCAGGGCGCGACCGCATCACGGGCCTGTGGCGGCCGGTCCCGGAGCGCAGTTCGCAGATCGCCTCCAACGCGTTGCAGCCGCATTTGTCCGCGCTGCTCCGCACTTCCTCGAACAAATTGAAACTCGCCGCAACCAAGACGGCGGGCGAACTGAACATCCAGAGTGAGGACGCGAATTCCTTCAACCTGTTGAGCGACCCCAGCGCGGCGGCCAATCTGCGCATCGAGGCGTTGCGCGCGATGGTGCGCGCGAAGGATGAAAAACTTCCCGAGGCCGTGCGCGTCGCCCTCGCCAGCCAGGAGGAGTCGCTGCGCAAGGAAGCCACGAAGATTCAGGCGCAGTTGCGTCCCGACGACGCCGTGGCGCAGCTCCGCATCACGCTCGAGCAAAGCTCCATCGGTGAGCAGCAAAACGCTTTCGCCACGCTCGGCACACTGCCCGGCGCGGAAGTGGACACGCTGCTCATCCAGTGGCTCGGCAAACTGCTCGCGAAGAATGTGCAGCCCGAAGTCACGCTCGACCTGCTCGAGGCCGCCGCCAAGCGCGACCATCCCGAGATTCGCGCCAAGCTCCGCCAGTATGAAAACGCCCGCCCGCCGGCGGATGATTTGCGCTCCTACCGCGAATGCCTGGTCGGCGGCAACGCCGAGAACGGCAAAAAAGTGTTCATCGAGAAAGTCGAGGCCTCATGCGTGCGCTGCCACAAATACGAGGGCGAAGGCGGCGAAGTGGGTCCGGAAGTCACGGGCCTCGGCGCGCGCAAGGATCGTAATTACATTTTAGAGTCACTGGTCTTCCCGAACAAAACCATCGCGCAAGGCTACGAGAGCGTGATCGTGACCCTGAAGAACGGCACCGCCTACGCCGGCCAGTTAAAAAGCGAGAACGCGCAGACGCTCGAAATCAATTCCCCCGAGGACGGCTTGATGACGGTGAAGAAAGCGGACATCAAGACCCGTGAGCGCGGCCTGTCAGGAATGCCCGAGGAACTGCGCCAGGTGCTGACCAAGCAAGACCTGCGCGACTTGGTGGAGTTTCTGGCTCAGTCGAAGGACGCAGCGAAGTGACGGGTGCGCCTGGGAGCGCCGGCTTCCAGCCGGCGTGTTCATGCCGCCACACCATCGAGCCGGCGAGACGCCGGCGCTCCCAGGCACGGACGCTCGCGCGGAAGGCTCACCCCTTCAACTTCCGCACGAACTCCACGAAGCCCTGTTGCTGCTCACGCAAGCGTCCGACCAGTTCCGCGTCCTTCAACTTCCCATCCGCACCGAGTTGGTCATTGATGCGCGGGATAAAAACGCGCTCCGGAAAAATGTAGGCGTTGCGGTAGCCGAAAATCATTTGCAACTGCTCGACCGGACGCAGCGCGCCCCACATCCCCGCCGCCAGTCCGACGAAACACACGGGCCGCTGCTCGAAACTCTCCGGGAACTTCAGCATGTCGATGAAGTACTTCAGCACGCCGGGCAGCGAGCCGTTGTATTCCGGCGTCACCACGATGAGTCCGGTGGATTGCAACACCGCGTCGGCAAACGGCGCGAACGACTGCGGCTTCTCCGCGTAGGAAGTGGGCGAAAAGATTTCCGGCGGCAAATGCGCGAGGTCGAGCACCTTTAGCGGCACGCTCATCACGCGATAAATTTCCTCAATCTCCGCCGCGACTTTGCGCGTGTTGCTGTCGGGGCGGTTGGTGCCAACGATCAATGTCATCATGGTGGTGAAGGTGCAGCGTGGGGTGGAAATACCAAATCCCAAAAACCAAATCCCAAACAAATTCCAAGCTCCAAGCTCCAACTGTCCAAAGGGGTGCAGAAGTCGCTTGATCTTCTGAAACCCAACGCAAATTGGGATTTGGATTTTGAAGTTTGTTTGGGATTTGGTTTTTGGGATTTGGAATTTCTTCACGAGCCCTCCCGACCGGCGAGAAGTAGTTACCCCAAGCCCATCGCCCGCTCGCGTTCCAGCAGCGTGGGATGCGAGTAGTAGAAGCCGCTGTAGAGTGGATGCGGCGTGAGGTTGCTCAGGTTTTTCTCGTTCAGTTTCCGCAACGCGCCGATGAGCGGCTGCGCCTCGGTCATCACGTCATGAGCGTAGGCATCGGCCTCGTACTCGAAACGGCGCGACCAGAGATTCATCAGCGGCGAAAGCCAGAAGCTCACCGTGTCGGCCAGCAGCGCGAACAGCAGCAGAACGGGCATGATGGAGGCGGGGGCAAAACTGTCCGGCGGCGCAAAACCGAACGCGCGATAAAGCCAGTCTTGCCGCGCCAGCCACGCGAGAGCGGCGAAGGCCAGGAGCAGACCCAGCGCGGACGCGCCGAGCATTTTGACGATGTGCCGCTTCTTGTAGTGACCGATCTCATGTGCGAGCACGGCCTCCAATTCTGGCTCGCTGAGTTGCGCCATGAGCGTGTCGAACAGGACTATTTTTCGGAAGCGCCCGAAGCCGGTGAAGAAGGCATTGGAGTGACGCGAGCGCTTGCTGCCATCCATCACATCGATGCTGCGCGTGGGAAATCCGGTGCGTCGTGCGAGTGCGAAGAGACGTTCGCGCAGCGCGCCCTCGGCGAGCGGCGTGAATTTGTTGAACAGCGGCATGATGAGCGCGGGCGCGATGAGCATGAGCAGGAATTGAAACGTGAGCACCGCGCCCCACGCCCACAACCACCACGACGCGCCAGCCCACGCGATGATTTTCAGGACCAGCGCCAGCAGCGGCAGCCCGAGCAACGCCGCGAGCACGAAACCCTTCACCCGGTCGAGCAGCCACGTCTTCATCGTCGTGGTGTTGAAGCCGAAGCGGTCTTCCAGCTTGAACTGCGCGTACCAGTCGAACGGCAGGCCCGGCAGGCTCACCGCCATGCCTACGGCAAAAAGAAACGCCGCCATCGCCCAGATCGATGAGCCGAGATGCGTCATCGCTATTCCGAAAGCCCACGGCAGCACGCCGCTGAACAGCACGATGATCAGCAGCATCGTGTCGAAAGCGTCGGCGATCTTTCCGAAGCGGCTGCGGGCCAGCGTGTAGTCCACGGACTTGCGATAGGTCGCTTCATCCACCACTTCGCGAAAGGCCTCGGGCACCGCACCCGCGTGGGCGTGGACGTGTCGTTCGTTCAGCCAGCCCAGCCAATGCTCAACGCCCCATCGCGTGAGGAGGAGAGCCAGCACGGCCACGGCGGCGAACAACGTCATGCGCGGGACGGTATCGGGATTGGCCAATTGTGCAACGGCGGGAGGTTAAGCGGATGGGTGAGCAGCATCTGCTGACGGGGTCGGGAAAAAGCGGCGCTAAAGCGACCGCACTCCAAACGCTCCGCGAGTCGCAAGGCGTCTGACGCTGCGCGCCAGCGTTTGGAGTGCGGTCGCTTTAGCGCCGCTTTCGTGCCGGAGAGCTGGTGCTCGTCACCAATCTGTTTTGGACATTGATGTTTGTGCCGTGGCACGAAACATTGCGAACCATGAAATTGGACGAGGGACAGAGGAGCAAAGTCGCGGAGTGGATCGAAAAGGGCCACAAGCTGGCCGAAATTCAGAACAAGCTCGCCAGCGAACTCGGCGTGAGCATGACCTACATGGACGTGCGCTTTCTGATTGATGACTTGAAGCTGCGCCCGAAAGACCCGGAGCCGCCCGCGCCTGCGCCGACGCCGGCACCAGCCGCGCTTGCGCCACCAGCTCCGGCCGCCCAGCCCGTCCACGATCTCACGCCCGAGACTGCGGCCGCGCCTGCGGGCGCAAAAGTTTCCACCAGTGTTGACCTCATCGCCAAACCCGGCGCGCTGGTCAGCGGCAAAGTCACGTTCACCGACGGGCAGACCGCCGAGTGGTATCTCGATCAAACCGGACGCCTCGGCATGGTCCCTCCTACGCAAGGCTACCGCCCGCCGCAGGCTGACGTGCCGGTCTTCCAACAGCAGTTGCAGGACGAACTGGCGAAGCTGGGGATGTAACTCGAAGCGATAGGAGCGGCGGAGAGCCATGTCCGCAGTTGGATCAATCGTGGCGTCGCTCACACCTTGTCGGCCACGAAACGGCGGACTAGGAAGCTTGAACTCCAACGGAACGAGTTCGCCGCAGTGGTGTTGGAAATTGTCTCCATGAGTTCAGAGCAAAAAGAATCACGATCACTCCGAGTAGCGTGGCGATGGGCCGGGGCGGCGCTGCTGCTCGTATTCGCCGCCGTGCTCTGGTGGTTGGGCACGCGCGAGACGGCGCTGGACAAGGAAATCACGCGCCGACTGGCTGAACTGCGCGCCAGCGGTGAGCCGATTGATGCGCAGGATTTGGCACGGCTGTTTCCCGATCCGCCGCCGGGTGAAGACGCCTTGCTCCTCCTCGGTAACGCCTTGAGCTTCGCCGTGGATCATCACCCGCCCGCCTCCACCCCCCTAATCATGTCTGGTCCTTCGCCCCTGCGCACTGAGGCGCTGGCGGAACCGATGGCGGGACAACTGCACGCCTACTGTGAGGAGACGAAAGCCATCTTCGATACGCTTGTGCCCTGGCCCGCCACGGTGCGCTTTGCCTCGCACTGGCAGAATGGCATGGAGAGCAACAGCATGGCACCCTTTCAGAAGGTGCGCTCCCTCGCCCACCTCCTCAACGCGCACGCCTTGGATGCCGCCGAGACGAAGGACACCCCACGCGCCACCGAGATGCTGGCGCGCGGCTTCCAGTTCTCGCAGACCGTGCCGTCCGACTCGCTCGTGGGCCACATGATCAAACAAGGCTGCGCCGGGTTGACCGCCACCGTGACTGAGCGCGCCCTCAACCGCGTCTCCTTCACCGACGCGGAACTGGTGCGACTCGCCGACGCACTGCCGCCGAATACCAACCAGTTGATTAACGCACTGCAGGGTGAAAATGTCCTCGGCTTCTGGGCCTTCCAAGAATGCAAAGGCGGACGGCGCTTCGATGACGTCATGGGCCGCTCGCCAACAGAACCGTGGTGGAAATCGGCCCTGCAAAAACTTCTTCCGCGCCGCAACGAATACAACGACCACGATTTCATCGCATTCCTCGCCTTTTGTCGCTCGTCCCGCGCCACGCACCTTCGTTCGCCCGGAGAAACCATCACAAATTTCATCGTCGTCAGCGCCGCCTACTCCGACAGCGTCACCTCCAAGATCGCACAAAGAGTCCCCAACTTGACCAAGCCCATGCGCACCCACTTTGAGAACGAAGCACGCTATATCGCCCTGCGCACCGCGCTGGCCATCGAACGCCACCGTCTCGCGCACAAGGGTCGGATGCCGTCGTCGCTCGAAGAACTTGTCCCCGCCTATCTCCCCGCCGTGCCCCGCGATGCGTTCGACAACCAGCCGCTGCGCTTCAAACTGCTCCCGCGTGGCTACGTCCTATACAGCATCGGCGCGGATGGCGTGGATGATGGCGGTTTGGAGAAGACGAACAACGCCACAAATTACGACATGACGTTCACCGTGGAGCGGTGAGTCCGCGTAGCGGCGTCTCGGTAGAGCGCCGCCATCGGTTTGATTGGCGGCGCTCTACCGAGACGCCGCTACGCTGGGAAAGAAAAAGCCGCGAGTCTTGAGGACTCGCGGCTCTTGAAAATAAACCGGCTCAGGAGTGCGTGCGACGCTTCACCTTCAATTGCGCCAGCGAATGGGCGAGCGCGGCGCTGACCATCGCGGAGTCTTCGTCGCTGAGTTTCTCGGACAGGCGGGCTTCGGCACGCTGGCGGGCTTCCTCGGCCTTGGCCTCGTCAATGTTGTCGGCCTTGATCGCCATGTCCGTGAGAATGGCGACGCGTTCGCCCGTGATTTCCACGAAGCCTTCGCCCACGGCCAGAAACTCGTCCTTGCCATTGCGGCGCGCGGACACTTCGCCCGCCGCCACCTGCGTCATGAGCGCGACGTGATTCGGGTAGATGCCCATCTCGCCTTCCGCGGCGGGCAGCGTCACCATCTCGACGTCTTCGGAGTAGGTCACGCCTTCGGGCGTCACGATTTCCAGTTTGAGCGTGTTGGCCATGTTCAGTTGAGAGTTGAAAGTTGAGGGTTGAAAGCCGGAGTGGTTCGCACCCGGCGCTCAACGAAAGTCGCTCAAGCTTCGTTGATCTCGTCGATGCCGCCCTTCATGTAGAAGTTGCCTTCGCCGACGGCGTCGTGCTTGCCTTCGAGGATTTCCTTGAAGGCGCGCACCGTGTCCGCCACGGGCACCTGCTTGCCAGGACGTCCGGTGAACTGCTCGGCCACGGTGAACGGCTGGCTGAGGAACTTCTGAATCTTGCGCGCGCGGAAGACACTCGTCTTGTCCTCGGCTGAAAGCTCATCCATGCCCAGAATCGCGATGATGTCCTGCAAGTCCTTGTAGCGTTGGAGCACCTTCTGCACGCCGCGAGCGACGTCGTAGTGTTCCTGCCCGACGATTTCCGGCGAGAGCGCGCGGGAGTTCGAGGCGAGCGGATCGACAGCGGGGAAAATGCCCAACTCGGCGATGGAGCGTTCGAGCACGATGGTCGCGTCCAAGTGCGCGAACGTGGTGGCCGGCGCGGGGTCGGTCAAATCGTCAGCGGGCACATACACGGCCTGGAAGCTGGTGATGGAACCGTTCTTGGTCGAGGTGATGCGTTCCTGCAAATCACCCATTTCAGCGGCGAGCGTCGGCTGATAACCGACGGCGCTCGGCGTGCGGCCGAGAAGCGCGGACACTTCGGAGCCGGCCTGCGAGAAACGGAAGACGTTATCGACGAACAGGAGCACGTCCTGATTTTTTTCGTCGCGGAAATACTCGGTCACGGCGAGCGCGGAGAGTGCCACGCGGAGACGCGCGCCCGGGGGTTCGTTCATCTGGCCATAGACCAACCCGATGCGGGAGCCGGGTTCGAGAATCGGCAGGCCGTCCTCATTGGTCATCGTATGACCCTTGGCGTCCTTCTTCGTCTTGATGACGTTGGCCTCGATCATTTCGTTGTAGAGATCGTTGCCTTCGCGCGTGCGTTCGCCGACGCCCGCGAACATCGAGATGCCGCCGTGCAGCTTCGCGATGTTGTTGATCAATTCCATGATGACAACGGTCTTGCCGACGCCGGCACCACCGAACGCGCCGACCTTGCCGCCCTTGAGGAAGGGGCAGATGAGGTCAATGACCTTGATGCCGGTGCTGAGCACCTGCGGCGACGTGGACTGATCCACGAGCGGCGGAGCCTGACGGTGAATCGGGTTATACTTGTCGGCCTTGACCGGACCCTGCTCGTCCACGGGGTCGCCGGTGACGTTGAAAATGCGGCCCATGACCGCCTCGCCAACGGGCATGGAGATGGGCGCGCCGGCATCGATGACTTCCTGGCCGCGGCTCAAGCCCTCGGTGGTGGACATGGCGATGGCGCGCACCCAGTTGTCGCCGAGGTGCTGCTGCACTTCGAGCGTGAGCTTGGTCAGTGTGCCGCCGGGCGGGGTGAATTCGATCTTGAGCGCGTTGAAGAGGGCCGGCAGTTCTGCCGGAAACTCCACGTCCACGACGGGACCGATGATTTGAACGATTTTGCCTTTGTTCATGTGCTTAAAAATTTCTCTGTTTTAACAACTGCTCTGTGAGCAACCGCTCGCCGCGAACCACCATCTCAATTAACGCCGATCCGCGTTCCAGCCGATAAATCACTTTCACCGGCCCTACCACCAACCGCCGATGCACCCGGCCCGGTAGTTCCGGCTCGAACCGTCCCAACTCCGGGAACGACTCCAGCGACTCGGCTCGATTTCTCTTCCCGATGTAGTCCGCGATTTCGTCGAGGTCGCGCAACGCGCCGTCGGTCCAGACTACTTTAGCCATTTCTTCAGGCGTTCTTTCGCCTGCGCTTGCGGGAACACGCGGCCCGCCGCGACGTCCTTCTCCGCCCGCTCAAGCTTCGCAAGCATTTCCGTTCGCATCACTTCTTCCATCAGAAACGCCGCGACCTGCTTCTGCTGACTGGCCGACAAACTCGCCGCCGCACTGACCGCTTTTTCCAAAGTCTTTGTCATGCGCCGAGATTAGACTTCCAAGCCCGGTTTGCAATCACCCCATCGCCATCGCGGCGCTGGTGATTTCCAAAAGTTCGCGGGTGATGTTCGCCTGGCGCAGCTTGTTGTATTCGAGCGTCAAGTCTTTGATCATCTGCTTGGCGTTGTCCGTCGCGCTCTTCATGGCGACCATGCGCGCGCTGTGCTCGGAGGCCTTGGCTTCGAGCAGAAATTGATAGACCTGAAAATTCAGGTAGTGCGGCAGGAGGCTGCCCAACACCGCTTCTGCGCCCGGCTCAAAAAGATATTCCGTGGTGTTCTTTTCCAAAGCCCGCCCCGTGCTTTCGCCCTGCATGTCCGCGTCCAGAGCGGTGATCTCGCGGATGGGCAGGAGCTGCCGCACCTCGGGCTTCTGAATCATCGTGCTGATGAAATTCGTGTAGAGCACGTCCACCTGATCCACTTTGCCGCTGGTGAAAAGCTCCTGGGCAAACCGGGAGATGGCGCGCGCCTCGGCAAACGCCGGGTTGTCCTTGTAGGTGAACTCCGCCGCCAGTTCGCGCTTGGTGCGCGCGACAAACTGCGACGCCTTGCGTCCCGCCGTGACATGCACCGTGGTGGCCTTGTCGTACTTCGTGGCTTCGCGCAGCAAGTTCGTGTTCAACCCGCCGCACAGCCCCTTGTCCGTGCTGATGATGATGAGCGCACGCTTCTTGACCACCCGCACTTCGATGAGCGGATTGGAGAAATCACCCGCGCCCGCCGACACCGCCGAGAGCACGTTGTTCATCAGCTTGGCGTAGGGGCGACCCGACAGGGCGGCCTGCTGCGCCTTCCGCATCTTGGCGGAAGCGACCATCTGCATCGCCTTGGTGATTTGGGCGGTGTTCTTGACCGACTTGATGCGCCGGCGAATGTCGCGTGTGCTGGGCATGGTTATCTTTTACGGGAAATTTTGTACCGGTACGGCGGCGCTTCCTCGCGCATGTGAAAACCAATCTCGCGTTTGGGGTTTTCTTCGGCAGGGGCTTCGAGCAACTGGCGAATTGCGGTGATCAAATCCGCGATCACTGCGTCGTGGCCGCCGACGCGCTTTTCCAATTCAACCAGCTTCGCGGCCAACTGAGTGTTGCCCATCAGCACTTCGCGCATCTGCACGAAAGCACGGACGACGAAAACGCTCATCTCGGTCGCTCTTGGGCTATTGAGCACGCTCGCAAGCATGATCGCTCCGTGTTCGGTGAAGACCCACGGCAGCTTGCGTCGTCCGCCATGCGAACTTGAAGTCACAATTTGTGACTTCAAGTTTGTGAACTCTGGCCGGGTGATCTGGAACGCGAAATCCTTCGGAAATCGCCGCAAATTACGCTTCAGCGCTTGGTTTAACTGCTTGGTCGCAACTCCGTAAATAACCGCCAAGTCCGAATCCAGCATGACACGCTGGCCGCGAATGAGGTGGATTTGGGAATCCACCCCTTCGCCGTGCGTCGTTGCTGCTTCGTTGGCCATATACATCGTCATCGTGTTTGAAGTCACAATTTGTGACATCAAACGATTTGGACTCACCGATACGTCTGCTTGAATTCCATCAGCGCGGCCTTCAGTTCCGCAGCCAACGCATCGCTGAACGCTTTCTCCGCGCGAATCTTGCCCATCAGTTCCGCTTTCCGGGTGCTCAGGAAGTCGGTCATTTTGGCCTGGAAATCCTTGATCTTATCCACCGCCACGTCGTCGAGCATGTTGTTCTGCATGGCCCACAGGATGGCGGCCTGCGCCTCAACCGGCATGGGGTTGTATTGGTTCTGCTTGAACAGCTCGACGATGCGTTTGCCGCGTTCGAGTTGCGCCTGGGTCTTGGCGTCGAGGTCCGAACCGAACTGGGCGAAGGCCGCGAGTTCGCGGAACTGCGCGAGGTCGAGTTTGATTTTGCCGGCGACCTGTTTCATCGCCTTAATCTGCGCAGCGGAGCCGACGCGGCTCACCGAGAGACCAACTGAAATCGCGGGGCGGATGCCCTGGTAGAACAAATCGGTTTCGAGATAAATCTGGCCGTCGGTGATCGAAATCACGTTCGTCGGAATGTAGGCCGACACGTCGCCCGCCTGCGTCTCGATGATCGGCAGCGCGGTGAGCGAGCCGTTGCCGTATTTCTCTCCGACACGCGCCGAACGTTCGAGCAAACGGCTGTGCAGATAAAACACGTCGCCGGGATACGCTTCGCGACCGGACGGACGCTTGAGGACGAGGGACACCTGACGGTAGGCGACGGCCTGCTTGGAAAGATCGTCGAAAATGATCAACGCATCCATGCCGTTGTCCATGAACCACTCGCCCATCGCCGCACCAGCGAACGGCGCGAGATACTGGTTAGCGGCGGAGTCGGAAGCGGAAGCGACCACGACGATGGTGTACGGCAGCGCGCCTTCCTTCTCCAGCGTCGCGATGACGCGGGCCACGCTCGACTGCTTCTGGCCGATCGCGACGTAGATGCTATAGACCGGACGAAAACCTTTTTCCTTCGAGGCTTCGCTCTGGTTGATGCGCGCCTGATTGATCATCGCGTCCACTCCAATCGTAGTCTTGCCCGTGGAGCGGTCGCCGATGATGAGTTCGCGCTGACCACGCCCAATCGGAATCATCGCGTCAATCGCCATGATGCCGGTCTGCAAGGGCTGGTTGACCGATTTACGCTTTACGATGCCGGGCGCAATTTTTTCCACCGGGTAAAAAACGTCGGAAGTGATCGGCCCCTTGCCATCAACGGGGAGGCCCAGCGTGTTAACCACGCGACCAAGCAACCCCTTGCCGACGGGCACGGAGAGCAGCTTGCCGGTCGTCTTGACCTCCTGGCCTTCCTTCACCGAGGTGTAGTCGCCGAGAATGATCGCGCCGACTTCGGTTTCTTCGAGATTGAGGGCGAGGCCGGTGACGCCGTTGCCGAAGTCGAGCATCTCGTTGAGCATCGCGCCCGTGAGACCTTCAATCTTCGCCACGCCGTCCATGACTTCGCGGACGGTGCCGACGTTCGTGCGCGAGACCTCGGTCTTCACGCCGGAGATCTTCGCTTCAATGTCTTGCAATAGTGTGCTCATACAAATTCGTTAAACTTCCTGCAACTGCGCCAAGCGGGACTGGATGCTGCCGTCATAAACATCGCTGCCCACCTGGATGCGCATCCCGCCGATGAGGGCCGGGTTTTGCGCGAAGGTAAAATCCAAACCTGCGCCGTAACGCTTCGTGAGCGTGGCTTTGACGCTGCTCTGCTGCGCGTCGTCCAGCGCGACCACGCTCTCCACACGGGCGGCGCGGCGGGCGATGTCGAGTTTCAGCAGACGCTGAAAGTGCGAGAGAATGCCGAGGTAACCGCGCGGCTTGCCGGCCAACACGGCATCAACCACCTGACGCGCCTTGTTCTCGTCCAACAGGCCGTTGACCTGCGTGGCGCGAAAGAGGTCTTTCGCATCGCGCCGGGCTTGCTTGTTAATCTTCATTCGAGATCAGCGGCTGAGAAAAATTACGCGGCCAGTTGCTTCGTCGTTTCATCCGCCAGACGTTTCTGGTCGTCAAGCGTCAGGACTTTGCCGCTGACCTTGGCCGTGGTTTCCGCGACGAGCCGGACGAGTTCCTTGCGGAGTTCCATTTTCATGCGGCCGAGTTCGGCTTCGCTGGCTTCCTTGGCCTTGGCCACGATCTGGTTCGCGGTGGCAATGGCCTTCTGCGTTTCCGACTCCTGAACTTTGGCGGCGACGGCACGGGCTTCTTCGATCTGCTTGTTCGCCAAAGCATTGGCCTGGCTCAAAATCTCCTGCGCCTTGGCCTGCGCGCTGGCGAGTTCCTGCTTGATCTTCTCGGCGTTGGCGAGGCTCTGCGCGATGGTCTGGCGGCGCTCTTCAAGCACTTTCAGGATCGGGCCGTAGGCAAACTTCTTCAGCGCCAGCGCCACGATCACGAACAGAATGATCTGCGAGATGAGCAACTGCCACGTCACACCGAACTGCGTGGCGATGTCCGCGACCGGATTCCCCGTCGTCACAGCCGGAGCAGCCGCCGCCAGAATAAGATCCAAATTCATAAAATGTTTCTCTCGAAAAGTTGCAGGGCGCGGAGCCTTGCGACTCCGCGCCCGCAAGATTACTTGGCCAGGAAGATGGCGAAGAAGACCACGCCTTCCGCCAACGCGGCGAAGATGATCGCCTGGTTACGGATGGCGCCTGCGGCGCCCGGATTGCGTCCGGTCGCTTCGGCGGCCTTCATGCCAATGATTCCCACACCGATGGCCGAGCCGACCGCGGCCAGACCGATGTGCAGGCTTCCCGTCATGCCCACATTCTGAATCGTGTTGGCCGTGGTCACCACTGCATCAGCAGCCGCAGCCAATATTGGAGTTAACATAATTTACCTTTCGTTTTTCCCATCCGCCCCCGCAGTTTGCCCACGGTCCGGCGGACGAAATTGTTAGTGCGCCGCCGGGTGCGCGTGTCCGTGTTCCTTGCCGTGGCTTTCTTCATGATGCCCGGCCATCAAGGCCGTGAACACCGAGGTGAGCAGCGCGAAGACCAGCGCCTGCACGATTCCCACGAGCAATTCCAGAAAGTAAAACGGCAGCGGCAGGAGCCAGCCGAACCAGGTGCCGCCCAAGTGCATCATGGACTCCAGAATGTTCTCGCCGGCGAACACGTTCCCGTAGAGACGGAAACTCAACGACACCGGGCGGAACGTGATGGAGATGACTTCAATCAGGCCGACGAAGAGGAAGATGGCCATCATGAAGATCGCCATGAAGCCCTTGCCGTTGTCGCCGCCGGAGAAGATGTGCTTGAAGAAGCCGCTCGCACCGAGCGACTGGAACGACCAGACAATCCACAGGACGAAGAACACCAGCGACATGGCCAGGGTCATGTTCAAATCCGCGTTGCCGCCGCGCAGCAACGGCTTGAGCATGTGAAAATGTCCATCCGCCCCAGTGCTTCCCCAGCCCACCGTGCCTACGCCCGGAATCAGGCCAAACCAGTTGGTGAACAGAATGAACAGGAACAACGTGCAGAAAAACCAGAATGATTTCTTAACCAAATGATGGCCGAGAATTTCCTCGAAGAAGCCATACATGCCCTCGACCAGCCACTCGACAAAGTTTTGCAGACCCTGCGGCACCAGCCGAACTTTCCGCGTCGCGAGTTGCGCCACCAGAATCAAGACCGCCGCCACAATCCACGTCACCAGCATGGAACTGGTGAACAGAATCGGTCCCACTTGGAAGACCGGCGCGGCCGGAGGCAGTCCTTCCGCCGCCGAAGCAACAAACGGCGTTCCTGCTAGGAACGCCGACAACAAAACCGCTTTAAGAAATCGCATCACGCGTTGTGAAAATGTGCTGGGGAACTCCACTTCCCCGCGCTTCAGAACCGGACGCCCGGCTGAAACGAGCCGGGAAATTGCCGCGTCGTGAAATTTTTCACAAGCGATTTTTTATGAAAAAATTGCGCGCCGATTCCCGGCGGCTGTTCCGAGAATCCGTTCGGCTATCCCAGCCCCAAGTCTTCGTAAATCGCGCTGTTGAGGCTGCGCTGGCGCTGCTGGTGTTTGCGTTCGCCTGGCAGTCCGTTGCACGCCCACGCCACCACCAGTTCGTGTTCCGGGTCAGCGAACGCACAAGAGGATTGATTGCCACTGTGCCCGAATGTGTCGCGCGACGCATGCCGCCCATAGCCGTAGGGCATCTGAAAACTGTCGCGATTGGAGTTCAGGATGAAGCCAAGCCCCGCATCCATCTTGAACTGAAACGTCTCGTCGAACATGCCGGCGCGGTGGCGCGAAGTGATCGTCGCCACGGTTTCCGGTCGCAGAATGCTTTCCCCGCCGCGGCGTAGTGCTTCGTAGAAAAACGCCAGTTCACGCACCGGGCCGCGGGCGCTGCCGCCGGGACGGCAGCGCGTCAATCCGTCGGCGCTGTTCCAATCTTTGTTCGATTGAGCCACACCGCTGCTCGTGTCATAAACAAAGGCGACGCGCGACTCATGCTTCGCCCGGACGGCGGGCGTCATTGCCAGCCACGAGTCGCTCATGCCGAGCGGGAGAAAAATGTTCTCACGAACAAATTCATCCACCGGCTGGCCGCTCACGCGCCGCAAGATTTCACCGAGCAACTGCCACGTCGCCCAGACGTGATAGCCCGCGCGCTGTCCGGGAATCCAATCCGGCTCCAGCGGCAGTTCGCAAATGCGCGCGATTTGCTCGTCCCAACACAACGTGGCATCAATGCTGTCCGCATTCCGCAAACCGCCGGTGTGCATGAGCAAATGGCGAATCGTCACGGCGTCTTTCCCGTGCGCGGCGAATTCAGGAATCACCTCCGCCACGCGCTCATCGAACGCCAGCGCGCCGCGCTCGACGAGTTGGGCGATGGCGGCAGCGGTGATGGGTTTGCCAGCGGAAAACCAGAGCGTGAGCGAGTCGCGCGTCATCGGCACGCCATTGCGTGCTTCGCCGAAGGCTTCGTCGATCAAGATTTCGCCCCGCTGCATCACGCAAAGTTGCGCGCCGGGGTGAATGCGTTCTTCGAAGCCGGCCGTGATGACCGCCCGAGTCTGTGTGAAGTCCGGCGGCACGTTACTGCTGCACCAACTTCTCGCCGACCAAGACCTCGATCGCCTTGTCAATCTGCGGGTCCCGGTTGTTCAGCCAGTCGTCCGGCGTGAGCGGAATTTCAATGTCCGGCTTCTCGCCGCGGTTTTCCATCGGCGTGCCGTCGAGACGGTACGCACCGGTCATCGGCATCCGGGCCTTGGTGCCGTCCACCAAGGCCAGTTCGTAAGTCCAGATCACGTAGCCCGGCGTGGGCTGGCCGATGAGTTTTGCCAGCCCCTTGGTCCGCATGACGTTGGGGAAAATTTCTCCGTTCGAGAAACTGTGCTCGTTCATCAGCACGATCATCTTGCGCTCCCAAGTGTGGAAAGGAACCGCTTCCTTCGCGCCGTCGCGCGGACGATTCCAGCCATGCGGTTTGCGTTGCAGCCATTCGACGAGCGTGTCCGCGATGTTGCCGCCCGTGTTAAAACGCACGTCAATGATCATGGACTCGCGGCCGACCATGAACTCATAAGCCTCGCGCTCGAACTGCGTCTGGTTTTGCGCGCCCATGCTGGCGATGTGCAGGTAGCCCACCTTCCCGCCACTCTTTGACTCGACGTAATTGCGCGTGTGCTCGATGCGGTTCTGATAATTCAATTCCGTCCACTCGCCCGAGGTCAGCGCCTTGTATTTCACCGTGCGCGCGCCGGACTTTGCACCGTTCGTGCTGACGAGAAACTCAAACTCGCGATCCGACCGGTCGTTGATCAGTTGGTAGAGATTCTCATTCAGCGAAACTTCCTGGCCGTTGATCTCGAGAATGATTTCGTCCGGCTTGAGGCGGGTCTTCTCGTACGAACCGGGGGCGCCGTGCGGCACAGTCTTCACTTTCAGCCCCGGCCCGGCGTAAGCGTAATCAAACGTCACACCAAGATGCGGCGTGCTCGGCCCGGTGATGGCCTCCTTGTTCGTGCCGGCGTTCACTTCCGCGTGCGAGGTTTCCAGTTCGCCAATCATCGAGTTCAACAGGCCCGCGAACTCATCATTCGTCTCCACTGCGTCGAGCAATGGTTCGTAACGGGAGCGAATCTTCGACCAGTCGCGCCCGTGGAAATTCGCGTCGTAAAAACCGCGCTGGTACGAGCGCCAGAACTGGGTGAAGGACGCCTGCCGTTCCGCGCGGATGTTCCGCTCCCACTCGGCGGTGAAGGTGGCCTTCTCTTCTTTGCCGCCACTCAACGCCATGCTGAACAGCTCGCCGCCGCTCGTGTAGAACGCCTTCTTCCCATCCTTGCTCACGCGCAACTGCGACTTGCCCCCGCCGGTCGTGACCTTCTTAAAATCTTTGCCATCGTAACCAATCGAGCAGACCTCGCCTTCGCTGATGAACACGATCAAGCCCTCGGCGGTGACGGACAACGAACTGGACGGCGACTGCGAGGCGAACTTGCGGATGCGCCGGTGAATGTCCTCGAACTCGATCTTCACCGTCACCGCGTTGGTCGGCTTCACGAATTTCAAATCCGTGTCGCTCACGCGAACTTCCTCGCGCGTGAGCGGCAGCACGTAGAGTCCGTTGCCGTCGCGGTTGCTCTGGAAGAAAAGATACTTGCCGTCCGGCGACCACGCGGGCTGGCCGTGGAAGGCGTAGAGCTTGGTGATGTTCTGCGGCTGACCGGAACCGTCGGCCGCGATGATCCAGAGATTCCACGCCTTGCTCTCGCCGCGATGCGAGTAGCAAATCCAGCGCATGTCCGGTGACCACGCGAATTCCCCGCCGCCCTGGTTGCGCCATTGCGGGCCGGGCACGCTCACGAGTTTCTTCACTTCCTTGTTCGTCAGCGTGAGCGTGTAGAGACCGCCGTCCGGCCCCGTGACCCAGAAGCCGAGCGTGCTGCCGTCGGGCGAAACTTTGACCTTCTCCACGTCGCTGTCGCGTTTCCAGAGCGGCGTCACCTTGCGCGTCTTCACGTCCAGCTCGTAAATGCGCGTGTACAACTCGCGGTCGGAGGTGAAGTAAATTTTTTTCCCATCCTTCGACCACGAGAAGTCGGAATCATCCCCCGCCCAGTCCGTCAGCCGCGTCGCGTACTCGGCGCTCTTGGCCGCGATGCCTTTCGGCTTCTCCAGCGGGATGGTCCAAATCTCGCCCTGCAATCCGAAGGCGAACGTCTTCCCGTCCGGCGACGGCTCGGCCTCGGTCACGCCCGTGGTCTGCTTCTCGCGACGGCGCGTGGTTTGTTTTTCATCAGCGGAGGCGAGCAGCTTGAGCTTCTGCGGCTCCGTCTCGCCCTTCTTCAGCCGATACAAATCCGGCCCGTACTCGAACGCGATGTCGCCGCTCCTCGTTGCCACGCTCGGCCAGCGCACCGAGCCGCCGATGAATATGGTGAGCTGCCGGCGCGCACCCGCTTCGTCGTAAATCCACAGGTTCGGCGTGCGGCGCGGATTGTCCGCCAGCGGGGAAATCGTTTCGCCCAGGGGCGTGGTCGAGGGCGTCAATTCATCCACCGTGACGGTAAGAATTTTTCCATCGGGCAGATAGCGCGGCCAGAGATGTTGGCAACCGTTCGTGGTCAGCGCGCGACGTTCGCCGCTCTCCGCATTGAGCAACCAGATTTGCGCCGCCGCCGAACCCTGGTAGCGCGGGCGCGTGAACGGGAAACCGTAGCGGCCATAGGCTATGGTTTTCGAGTCGGGTGAATAGGTGGGATAATTGATGGTCGCGTAATCCTCGGTGAGCCGCCGCGTGCGCCCGCTGTTCACGTCCAGCGCGAAAAGCGAATAGTTCACCGTGTCGCGCTTGCTGGAGAAGAGAAGATATTTGCCATCGGGACTCCAGCCCGCCGGAACTTCGCTGCCGGAGTGCCACGTCAACTGTTTCGCGCCGCCGCCCTCGGCGGGAATGACGTAAATGTCCGAGTTGCCGTTGCGCTTGCTGGTGAAAGCGATCCAGTTCCCGTCCGGCGAAAAGATCGGGGTGGAATCCATCTCCAGATGCGACGTGATCGGCGTGGCCCGTCCGCCGCGCGCGTCCGCGATCCAAAGATCACCGCGATAGACAAAGGCCAGCCGCTGGCCATCAGGACTGAGCGCGGGCTGCCGCGCGCCGATGATCGGGGCATTGGTGGGCGGCGGGAGTTGCGCGCGCAGCGGCCAGGCGAGCGACAACGCGACGAGGCCAGTCAGGCGCAAGAGTTTCAAATTCATGGCAGTCAATGGACTGCGAAACTAGGCAACCTGTTCACGAAAGCCAGAGGGAAAAGCTCCATGTCCGAAGCTCCGTCCAAGCTCCAAAAACCCAATTCCCAGTGCTGAACCGGAAGCGCTCTTCTTGGCCGCCGCCACCGCTCACGGCGAACGCAGGCGGAAGAAACGGTTCGTCGGCGTGAGCGTGTTCGTGAAATGTTTCAGCGTGCCATCGCCCACGATGGTCTGAAGCGTCTGCCAAGTGGTCGTGGTCAGCGAGCCTTTGGATTCCACCTGATAATTCTGGCCAAACACCGACTGGAACGAGAGGGCCACGCTGCCCGGCACCTGCCGGAGATTGACAATGCTCGGCGCGACCAGCCCGGAGCAGCAGGCGATGCCGTCGCCCACGGTGAGTGAATCAACATACCAGCCGGTGGTGCCGTTGCTCTCGTCCGTGCCCGCGCGCCAGCGCAAGCGCACCGACTGTCCGGCTGTGGAAACCGGCAGGCGCACCGTGCTCGTGATGAAGTTCGCCGTCTGCCCCGACCAGGCCATGCGTCCGCCCAGCGTGGTGCCGAAACCCGAACTCAAGGTGGCCGTGTAACTGCCCGCCAGGAAGACCCCGCCGCTGCTCAGAATGTCCACGAACGGCCCGGCTCCGATGGAGATTTCCAGCACGCCGCCATCGTAGGTGTTTTCAAAATCGTAGCGGTGGCGGAAGGAGACCTGTGCGTTCGTGGTGGTGATGCCGAACGACGGCGAGGTCACCACCGCGTCCGCCTCCGAACCGGGTGCCGTCGTGAATATGGCGTTCGGCAGCGTGTCGCGCTGCACAATCGTCGAGACCCAGGCCACGCCGGCGTTCGTGGTCGAGGTCGTCCAACCGGCGGGCAGCGCGGGCGTGGAGACGGCGTCAAAGTTCTGCGCAAGGGATGTGTTCGGCAGGCCCAGCGTGAACGTGTTGGTGAAGATGCCGAGATTCAACGCGCCCTCCTGGAGTTGCACCCGCACGGAAACCGTCCCCCCGCACGCGCCGGTGGCGATGAACGTGAAGGGACGCGCCACGGCGGCTCCGCCGACTGGAATCGCGCCGTAGTTTTGCGCCGCACCCGGTGCGGTCACGCCCGTGCCCGGCAGGAGCGTGCCGGTCAGATTGGTCAACGCCGCGCCGCCTGAATTGGTCGCGGTGACGGTGACGGTCACGCTTTCACTGGGATCGAGAGAGCCATTCCCTGGAAAGCAGTTCTCCACCGTCAAGGCCACGCCCGTCACCCTGGCGGTCGGCACGGACGGGGCGACCGCGCCGTCCAGACCGTTCACGAATGCGGGATTTACGTTCAACGGATCGAGCCAGTCACGCAGCCGCGCGGCGGGCGTGGCCCCGCTGGCCCAGGCCACGGAAAACTTCCCGTAACAGTCCGCTCCGTTGGTAAAGCTGCAGGAAGAGAAGCCGCCGGAAAGAAAACCGATCAGCCGGTGCGTGACCGGATTCCAGATGCCGGAGCCGGAAGAACCAGGCTCGGTCACGCCATCATTCCACACGACGTTCCAGTGGGTGCCGGCCCCGCCGGTGCCGATGCAACTGTTCACCGTGTTCAACGTGGCGCTGGAGAAGCTGATGGATTTCTCATCCGTGTTGGGATGGTGAATGCCCACGGTGCCGGGCGAAGCGTTGGGGGTCCGATCCCAGCCGGAGTAATAAACGTTGAAACTCGCGTCCGGCACGTCCTCCAGTTCCACCAGCGTCGAGTCCACGTCAAACTTGGACATGCGGAAGATGGCCCCGCTCTGGTTCTGGGCAAGCGAGCCGCCGTTCTGCAGGCCGCAGACGGGCGCTTGAAAATTCCAATAGACCACCATGGTGGCCGCGTTGCCCGCCGAGATGCCGCAATGATTGGCGGTGAGGAAGAAATTCTTTCGGTCGCCCGCCACGTCATTGATCAGCGTGCCGGTGCAGGCAAAACTCCCGTTGAGGGTATAGACCGCCACCGAGCGGATTTCATTGGTCCACGGGGCACCCACCGGACAGATCACGTCGTTGTTGCACGCGCCCGCCTTCGGGATGCCCAGATCATTCTTCCGCCGGAACATGTCGCGGTAGCCGCGGTTGACGTGGGTGAGAATGATCTCGGCCGCCGGCGCGTCATCCGGCACGAAGAGTTCCACGACCATCCGTTCGCCCGGCAGCACCGGCGTCCAAAGCTGGCCGTGCGGCTTGTTGTCGCGCGCCGTGAACGCGCCCTGCGCATAATCCTCGGTCTCGGAAAGCAGGTGCAGCGTGGACGCGCCATGCAGCCGGAAGTGGCTGAATCCCAGGCTCAAATCCGTGGCTCCCGGTGCGTTGATGCGCAGTCGCCACAGCCGCCCGCCCGCCACCACTTCCCACGCGCCATGCGTGGCGGGCGTGACCAGGAGTTCTGTGACCGCCGCGATCCGCAGCGGCGTGGGATTGCCTTTTTGCGCGTCGCTGGCCAGTTCGGCCACCACATCCGTGGCGTCCACCGTCAGCGGCGGAATGGCCGCCAGGGGACGCGCGCCATTCTTCTGGCTGTAGGGCTTGGTGGCTTCGCGGGCGTGCAGAGTGAAGGTCCACGGCAACAAGGCCGCAGCCAAAAGAGTCGAGAGCAATCGCGTCATGAAAATTTGATTCGCATTTCGTCCGGGTTCGTTCGGGAGAAGCATTAGCCAAAAGTCCCACGCGCAGCAAACCTTTTGGAGCAGTTCAATCCACAATGAAGACCGCAGACCATTTTCCCGGCCCAGCCTGCGGACGAAACATCGCCCAATCGTGCGCCGCCGACAAAATCACTTCCCTCGCCGCGCGACGTGTCCCTAACTTTGCGCCATGAATCTCGAAGACAATCTGGGCGACGTCATCCGCAAGGCGCGCAAGGCCTCGAACGTGGCACCGGAAACGGCGGCGCAAGCAGCGGGGCTTTCCGTGGATGAACTCGCCGCGCTGGAATCCACAGGCGAACCGAAAGGCTCGATCAATTACTCCGCTCTGGCGCAGGCGTTAAAACTCAGCGCGCCCAAATTGGAAGGCATCGCCCAAGGTTGGATGCCCACGCCGAAAGACACCGGACGCTGGCGCGGGTTCCGCATGATCACCACTGAAGGCGGCGGCATGACGGTGAACTGCTACCTCGTGTGGGATGAAATTTCGCGCGAGGCCGCGCTCTTCGACACCGGCTGGAGCGCCGAGCCGATTTTCAAAATTCTTGATGAGGAGAAGCTGCAGTTGAAGCACCTCTTCATCACCCACACGCACGAAGATCATATTGCAGCCATAGAACCGATTCGTGCGCGCTTCCCGCAACTGACCATGCACACCGACGCCAAGGCCGCGCCACCGCAGCACAAGAACCGGCGCGACGAGTCCGTCCACCTCGGCAGCCTGCGCATCACCAACCGCGAAACCTGCGGCCACGCCGACGACCACGTCATTTACATCATCGAACATTTCCCGGACGGCGTGCCCCACGTCGCCATCATCGGCGACACGATTTTTTCCGGCTCGCTCGCGACGGGATTCATCTCCTGGGATCAACTCAAGGAACGCGTGCGCTCCCAGATTTTCTCGCTGCCTGCAGACACCCTGCTCGGCGCGGGACACGGCCCGCTCACGACCGTGGTGGAGGAGAAGGAGCACAATCCGTTTTTCTGAGGCAGTGTGCCGATCGGTGCCCGGCGCCTCTGTAGGTGGCCATCGTTGCCCGACCACCCAAAGAACCCGAAAAACCTGTTGCACGGCATTTACCCCTTCGCTACGTTCCGCGCTCCGTTTCTCTGGAACGGACGGTTGGTCCTTTGAAATCACAGGCTTCCGGCAAAATCCGAGAGCAAAAATAATGAAAACAAGATTGCAAGAAAAGTACGAGAACGAAGTGAAGCCCGCGCTCAAAGCGAAGCGCGGCTACACGAACGATCATCAAATCCCCCGGCTGGAAAAGATCGTCGTGAACATGGGCGTGAGCGCCTCGAGCGAAAAGGGCGCGTTGGAAGATGCCGCCAAAGATATGCAGCTCATTACGGGTCGCAAGCCAGCCACCTGCATGTCGCGCAAGAGCATTGCGAACTTCAAGCTGCGCGAAAACCAGGCCATCGGCTGCCGCGTCACGCTGCGCCGCCACGCCATGTATGAATTTCTCGACCGCCTCGTCGCGGCCACCTTGCCCCGCATCCGCGACTTCCGCGGCATCTCGCCCCGTTCGTTCGACGGCCGTGGCAATTACTCCCTCGGCCTGCCTGACCAGACCGTGTTCCCGGAAATCGAGCTGGAAAAGATCAAGCGCCAGCAAGGCATGGACATCACCATCGTGACCTCCTCGCAGACGAACGAGGAAGCGTTCGAGTTGCTCAAGGCGATGGGCATGCCGTTCGCAGAGAAGTAAGAAATTTTTTAAGAAAGAAATATTTATGGCCAAGAAAGCCTGGTTGGAACGGAACAAGAAAAAGCAGGAGACGGTGAAGAAATACGCCGCGATCCGCGCTGAACTCAAGGCGAAGGGTGACTACGTCGGACTGACGAAGCTCCCCAAGAACGCCAGCCCCACGCGCGTGGTGAACCGCTGCTCGATGAGCGGCCGCCGCCACGGTTACCTGCGCAAGTTCGCGGCGTCCCGTATGACGTTCCGTGAAGGCGCGTTGAACGGGCTGATCCCCGGCGTGACCAAATCAAGCTGGTAAAAAATTTGGGGACGCGCGGTTGCGAGTCCCAGAGTAAAACAAAAGTTCCCGCGCACGTCGCAATCTCTGTAGAGCGAGACGGCGGGACAGGAGAAACAAATGACCGATCCCATCGCAGACATGCTCACGCGGATTCGCAACGCGCACCTCGCGCTCTTGCCGACGTGTGACATCCCGTATTCCAAGATCAAGGAAAGCATCGCCACCATCCTCAAGAAGGAAGGCTACATCCACGACCTCAGCGTCGAAGGCAAGCCAATCAAGGTGCTCAAGCTCAAGCTGAAGTACAATGGACGCAAGCCCGTGATTGAAGGCATCAAGCGCATCAGCACCCCCGGTCTGCGCAACTACGTGGGCGCGACCGAGATTCCCCGCGTGCTCGCCGGTCTCGGCATCTCCATCATCTCCACGTCGCAGGGCGTGATGAGCGGTCAGGACGCACGCAAGAAGAACGCGGGCGGCGAAGTCCTCTGCCACGTCTGGTAACCCTCTTACTCCCAAATTTATGTCACGTATTGGAAAGCAGCCCATCACGATTCCCGCCCAGGTCAAGGTGGACGTCAAAGGCTCGAAAGTTTTTGTCGAAGGCCCCAAGGGCAAGCTCGACATGCAGATTCCCCGCCGCACGGCCTTCAAAATCGAAGGCTCGAACATCACGGTCACTCGCGATGGCGATGATGCCGAAGCCAAGGCGCTGCACGGCCTGAGCCGCTCGCTCCTGAACAACATGGTCCAGGGCGCGAGCGAGGGCTACATGAAGAAGCTCGAGATCAACGGCGTCGGCTTCAAGGCTGCGGTCGTGGGCAAAGTGGTGAACCTGAGCCTCGGCTACTCGCACCCGGTCAATTACGACATCCCCGAGCAGATCAAAGTGACGGTGGAAGAAAACACCAAGGTCACGATTGAAGGCCCGGACAAGCAGGTGGTGGGTAGGGTCGCGGCGGAAATTCGCGCGTTCTATCCGCCGGAGCCATACAAGGGCAAGGGCGTCAAGTACTCGGACGAGCGCATCGAGCGCAAGGAAGGCAAGACGGTTCAGTAACCGATGGCGAAAAAGTTTTACGCGAAGAGCGGCTGGAGAAATCTGGCCGCTCTTTTTTTGCGAAGCGAAGGAGCGCGGACCGCCGAGTCCGCGTGTGTCTGGGAGATGAAACCACGGAAGACACAGAAAACACGGAAGGAGGCGCACGGGCGGCTTGCTGGCTTGTGTTCAGTGGGAGATACGCGGACTCGGCGGTCGCGCTCCGCCTACCAGAGAAACGACTTCTGCTCCGCAAGCACATTCGTGCCGTCCAGGAGCGTCGCGCGCCAGGAGATGAGTTCGCCAAACTTTTTGTAATCGTCACCAGTGATGGTGAGAGCGGTCCACTGGCTCAACACGCCGGGCTTCACGGTTTCTTCCAGCACGTTGGTCTTGGGCTCGCGGCCGGCTCCGCTCCGCGTTTCCACGCGCAGTTTGAGCGAGCGGAAGTAGCTGGCCTTCCACTGCACATCGAAACGCAAACCGGCGCGTTTCGCCGGGCTGCCACGCAGCACTTCCTGATAGGCGTCGCGGTCGAAGAGGCTGGGGCTGAGCGAGGCACGCCCCTTCGCATCAAGAAAGTGCGGCAGGACTTTGATGATTTTTTCCGACTGCGCGTTCGCCGCGAGGGCGAAGGCGAGGACGAACAGGCTGGCGATGATTCGGCGGCGCACGGGCGGATGATTAGCGGTGGCGGGCGAAGATGACAAGCGGCGGTTCAGTCAGGGGTGTGATTGGAAGTGGCGGGCACGACCCCGGCACGACACATTTTCCCGGCAGCGAGCAGAAGCCAGAAATTCCAAAATTCAAAATCCAAATCCCAAACACATTCCAAGGATCCAAATTCCAACCTGATGGAGGGCGACCGTCCGGGCCCGATTTGGGATTTAGGAGTTGAGAATTTGTTTGGGATTTGGATTTTCCTTCCTCCACCCTCGGCCAACGCTGGGGAACCTGCGTCTGTGACCGCCACTTCCGATCACACCCTTCAGTCCGCGTGCGGCCAGTTGGCAACTGGCCGGGCCGGATGACGAAGGAGGTCATCGCAAGTTCCAACGCTGCCGGCCGGCCGGAGCCTCACCTGCCAGTTATAAACTGGCCGCACGTGGCCAGACGACATCCCGGCCACAAAACAACTTTGCAGACGCGCGGTGCATGAGTATTCATTGCGCGTGCCAGAAACTGGAAACGAGGGCCAGAGAATTTTGCACGGCATCGCCGTGTCGCCGGGGGTTTGCCGGGGCAAAGTGCTGGTCCTCAGCGACAACCGCGTGGATTCCGTCCCGCGGCAGACCATTACCTTGGAAGAAGTTCCCGAGCAGATCAACCGCCTCGAACGCGCCCTCACCGAGACCAAGAAGCAGTTGCTCGCCGTGCAGGAGAAGGTCAATGCGGGCATGGGCGCGAAGGACGCAACTATTTTTGACGCGCATCTACTCGTGTTGGAAGACCCGACGCTGCTCGATGAAGTCGGCAAGTTCGTCGAGAAGGAACTGGTCAACATCGAGTTCGCGTTCGCGCAAATCGCGGAGAAATACGCGAGCACGCTCGAAGCCATTGATGACGAATACCTGCGCGAACGCGCCGCCGACATGCGCGACGTGACCGAGCGGTTGCTGCAAAACCTCCTCGGCACTTTTCAAGAACTCGATCTCAAACATCTCAAGGAACGCTACATCATCGTGGCGCATGATTTGTCGCCCTCGCGCACGGCGATGCTCGACAAGAAAAACGTGCTCGGCTTCGCCACGGACGTGGGCGGAAAAACCTCGCACACCGCAATCATCGCGCGTTCGCTCCGCATCCCGGCGGTGGTCGGCGTGGGGGATGCGAGCAAGCAATTGCGCGACGGTCAGTACGTCCTGCTCGACGGCTATCACGGGCAGATCGTCATTAATCCCACGGACCAGACGCTTTTCGAGTACGGCCAACTCGTCCGAAAACACGTCAGCCTCGACGAGAAGCTGCGCGACACCACGGACAAACCCGCCGTCACCCTGGACGGCGTGCAGATCACGCTCTCCGCGAACATCGAGGGCGCGGACGACGTGGAGCAGGTGCGGGCGAGCGGCGCGGAAGGCGTCGGACTGTTCCGTACGGAATACCTTTTCCTGAAGAGCGACACGCTGCCGACGGAGGAGGAACAGTTCCGCGCCTATCGCGTGGTGGCGGCGGCGTTGCGACCGGCCCCGGTCATCATCCGCACGCTTGATCTCGGTGGCGACAAGTTCATGGCGCACCTCAATGTTCCGTCGGAGATGAATCCGTTCCTCGGCTACCGCGCCATCCGGTTTTGTTTGCAGGAGAAGGATATTTTCCGCGCGCAGCTTCGCGCCATTCTCCGCGCCAGCGTCGAGGGCAACGTGAAGCTGATGTATCCGATGATCTCTTGCCTCGACGAACTCATCCAGGCCAACGCGCTGCTGGACGAGTGCAAGGCGCAGTTGCGCAGCGAGGGCGTGGTCTTCCACGAGAAAATGGAAGTGGGGGCGATGATTGAAATTCCGTCCGCTGCGCTGACGGCCGATGCCTTGGCGAAGCGCGTGAACTTTTTCAGCATCGGCACGAACGATTTAATCCAATACACGCTGGCCGTGGATCGGCTGAACGAGAAGATCGCGCACCTCTACGAGCCGACGAATCCTGCGGTGCTGCGCCTGATCAAGATGACCACGGACGCCGCGCACGCGGCAGGCATCTGGGTCGGCGTGTGCGGCGAGATGGCCGGCGATCCGCTGATGATTCCCCTGCTCCTCGGCCTGGGCGTGGATGAACTGAGCGTCTCGCCGGCGTCGGTGACGCAGGTGAAGTATCTCCTGCGCCGGATCAAGATGAGCGAGGCGAAGGAAATCGCGACGGCGGCGCTGGCTTCGGAATCGAGCCAGGAAATCATGGCCAACTCGCAGCGGCTCGTGCGCTCGGTCGCGCCGAGTTTGTTTGAGCAATAGAATTTTGATGGAACAGGGAAGACACAGAAAAGCTGCGAACAGCATTCTTTCCGCTTCCGTGTCTTCCGTGGTTAATCCATTTTTCCCCGCTGAATGAAAATCCTGATTCTCGCCGCCGGTTACGCCACGCGGCTTTATCCGCTCACGCTCACCAAGCCGAAGCCGCTGCTCAATGTGGCGGGCCGCCCCATGATCGAGCATGTGCTCGACAACATCGCGCCCATCCCCGGCATTGACCGCGTGTATGTGGTGACGAACGACAAGTTTGCCGCGCCGTTCCAGCAGTGGGCCGACCAGTACCGGGCCAGCGGGTCGAAGCTCAATTTCACCATCATCAACGACGGCTCGACCGACGACACGAACAAGCTCGGCGCGATTGGCGACTTGAACCTCGTGCTAGAACGCGAGCAGGTGGACGACGATTTAATCGTGGTCGCAGGCGACAATCTTTTTAGCGAGAGCATCGAGGCGTTTGGAAAATTCTGCCGCGAGAAGAATGCGCCCGTGCTCGGCGTGTACGACGTGGGCGATCTGGAGGCCATCAAGAAATACAACGCCATCAGCATCGACGGCGACGGATGCATCACCTACTTCGAGGAGAAGCCGCAGGTGCCGCAGAGCACGCTCACCGGCATCGCGCTGTATTTTTATCCGCGCGCCACGCTGCCGCTCATCCGGCAATATGTGGCGGAGGGCAACAACCCCGATCAACCCGGACGCCTCGTGCAATGGCTCTACCCGCGCACGCCTTTCTACACCTGGCGCGTGCCGGGGCTGTGGTTCGACATTGGCTCCAAGGAGACGCTGGAAGAGGCGAACGAGATTTTCGGGAAATTGAAGTAGCGTGCCGCCGGTTTGCAACCGGCGGGTGAGGCTCACGCTTTTCGACCACGTTCGAACTTGCCTAAGCCGCTCGGCTTCGAAGCGTGAGAAGTTCCACCGGCCGCTGACTGCGAAACCATTTTGGTGTTTGGTTTTTGAAATCCCTTCGCCTAGAAATTCTCACAGCCCAAGCGCGTGCGGAAATTCTTACATCAAGTCGCCGACCAGCTGAAAGGCGCCGCCGCTCACGCCGCGCCACCCGCCGACGAGGGCGCGCGTCTCGCCGCGCTGCGCCGCTACGACGTGCTCGACACGCTGCCCGAAGCCGCCTTCGACGACCTCACCAAACTGGCTGCGAACATCTGCGACACGCCCGTCGCCATCGTCACGCTGGTGGATGAAGGCCGCCTTTGGTTCAAGAGCCGCATCGGCGTGCCCCTGGCCGAAGTGCCGCATGATTCCCTGCCCTGCAATCACGCCATTCTCGGCGAAGATCTGCTGGTGGTGGAAGACGTGGCGCTCGCGGCGGGGTGGAAAGATTCTCCGCTGGTCACGGGCGAACCACGCGTGCGCTTTTACGCCGGGATGCCGCTCTGCACGTCCGACGGTTTCAAAATCGGCACGCTGGCCGTGGCCGACACGCGCAAGCGCCGGCTCTCCGATCAGCAGTGCGAGGCCCTGCGCATTCTCGCGCACGAGGTCATGGTGCAATGTGAATTGCGCCGTCGTCTCGTGGAACTGGAGCGCAGCCTCTTTGAGCAGCGGCGCGCGCAGGACGCACTGAAGAACACCGAGATGTTCTACCAGGCACTCGTCGAATCGCTGCCGCAGTTCATTCTGCGCAAGGACACGCAGGGCCGGTTCACCTTCGCCAATCAAAAATTCTGTACCTCGCTCGGCAAGACCCTGGATGAAGTGTTGGGCAAAAATGACTGGGATTTTTTTCCACCCCACCTCGCGCAGAAATATCACGACGACGATCTGCGCGTGATGGAGACGCGCCAACCCGTGGACACCATCGAGGCCAACCAGACTCCGGCGGGCGACCGCATCCACGTCCATGTCATCAAGACGCCGCTCTACGACGCGGCGGGCCAGGTCGTGGGCATCCAGGGGATTTTTTGGGACGAGACCGACCGCAAGAAGACCGAAGAGGCGCTGGCTTACGAACGCGATTTGCTCCGCGCGCTGCTCGAGAACATTCCCGATCGGATTTATTTCAAGGACGTGAAGTCGCGCTTCCTGCGCATCAGCACTTCGATGGCGACCCGTCTGGGCGTCACGGAGCCGTCCAAAGTTTTCGGCAAAACCGACTTTGATTTTTATCCACAGACCCTGGCGCAGGAATTTTTCAACGACGAGCAGCGCATCATCGTGACCGGCCAGCCGCTCATCAACAAGCTGGAGCGCATCACCGACCGCGACGGACGCATGAGTTGGGCGTCGGTGACGAAGGTGCCGCTCTACAACAGGTCGGGGGCCGTCGTCGGCATCATCGGCATTTCGCGCGACGTGTCGAAGCTCAAGGAAGCCGAGACGGCGCTCGAACACGCCCGCGACGCCGCGCTGGAGCACGCGCGCGTGAAGACCGAGTTCCTCGCGAACATGAGCCACGAGATCCGCACGCCGATGAACGCCATCACCGGCATGACGGATCTGCTGCTCGACACGGAATTGGACGAAGAACAGCACGAGTTCGCGCAGACCGTGCGCAGCAGCACCGACACGCTGCTCGGCATCATCAACGACATTCTCGACTTTTCGAAGATCGAGGCGGGCAAGCTCTCCATCGAGACGATTGACTTCGATCTGCGCGAGACAATTGAGGAAACGATGGAGATGCTGGCGCAACGCGCGCAGGCCAAGGACGTGGAGCTGATCTACTCGCTCGACGATGACGCACCGTCCGCGCTGCGCGGCGACGCGCGCCGCATCCGCCAGGTGCTGACGAATCTGGTGACCAACGCGGTGAAATTCACGGCGCGCGGCGAAGTCGTGGTGCGCGTCGCGAAACGGAGCGAGACGGAGCAGGAAGTTCACCTGCGCTTCACCGTCACCGACACCGGGATCGGCATGGCGGAGAAAACGTTGCCGCTCATCTTTCGATCCTTCACGCAGGCCGACGGCTCGACCACGCGCAAATACGGCGGCACCGGGCTGGGCCTGTCGATTTCCAAGCAGCTCGTGGAGATGATGCGCGGCACGATTGGCGTCGAGAGCAAGCTCGGCATGGGCTCGACGTTCTGGTTCGAACTGCCCTTCGAGAAGCAGGCCGCCAGTGCGCAGGCGGAAACTATTCCTGATTTTCAGAACCTGCGCGTGCTGGTGGTGGACGACAACGCGGCGCATCGCGGCGTGCTGCAACATCAGCTTAGTCGCTGGCGTTTCCGCAGCGACGGCGCGGCGGATGCACCCGAGGCGTTGCGGCAATTGCGCGCCGGAGCCGAGGCCAAAGACCCGTTCGCCATCGCGTTGATTGACATGCAGTTGCCCGGCATGGACGGACTGACGCTGGCCACCGCGATCAAGAATGAGCCTTCGCTCGCCGGAACGCGCACGGTGATTCTCGCGCCCTTCGGTCAGCGCTTGGATCATGAGTTAATGGACGAATCCGGCGTGAGCCAGTGCGTGATCAAGCCCGCGAAACGCTCGCGACTGCTCGACGCGCTCATCACCAGCACGCACACCGAGATGCTGCACGCGCCGCACGCCGCCGCGCGGGGTACAACCCGTGTCGCGCGCGCGCAGCCCGCCGTGGCCTTGAAAATTCTGCTCGCCGAGGACAATGCGGTGAACCAGAAGCTCGCCCTGCGGCAGTTGCAGAAGCTCGGCTACAGCGCGCAGGCCGTGGGCAACGGCGCGGAGGTGTTGCAGGAACTGGAGCGCGGGCCGTACGACGTAATTCTCATGGATTGCCAGATGCCGGAACTGGACGGCTACGAAGTGACGCGCCGCATCCGCGATCACGAGAAGCGCAGCGCCGGGCAGCGTCCGGCGGTGTACATCATCGCCATCACCGCGCACGCCATGGATGGCGACCGCGAGCATTGTCTGAGCGCGGGCATGAATGATTACCTGACCAAGCCGCTGCACATCGCGCACCTTGAAGCCGCGTTGACCCGAGCCGTGCGCCGCCGCCCGGCCGCGCCGAAAGCGCCCGCGCCCGCGCTCGACGCCGTGAGCATCGCGAGCCTGAAAGAGTTGCGTGAACCCGGCCAGCCCGACCCGCTCGCCGAACTGGCGGAGTTGTACCGGCGGGAATCCGCCGCGTGCGTGCAGCGCCTCGAAGAAGGTCTGGCGCAAAAAGATTCTGCGCTCGCCACCCGCGCCGCGCACTCGCTCAAAGGAAGTTCCAGCAACCTCGGCGCACACCAGCTCGCCAGCCTCTGCGCGGTGATGGAACAGGCCGCGAAGAATTCGCAGTGGGATGCGCTCCCCGTGCCTTTCGCCGAGGCCAAGGCCGAACTCGACCGCGTCCGCGCCGCGCTGGCGGCAGAAGTGCAGGCGGGATGACATCCACGAATGGACATGAATGAAGGCGGGGCCATGGGATTCGTGGGCGTGTCCATTCGTGGTTTCATTCCCCCCGCCTGCCTTCTCAGTGCGTTTTCGAAAAACCTGTTGCAATCGTTTCGGGACAAGGCATTTTCTGCGCCGCTTTGGTTCGGGGCGTAGCGTAGCCTGGTAGCGCGCTTGTTTCGGGTACAAGAGGTCGTGAGTTCGAATCTCACCGCCCCGACCATTCTTTCCTTGAGTTTCTTGAGCTTTCGCTTTCGTCCTAACACTTTCCTAACTACACTCTTGCCGCCATGAAAAAGAAGAACAAGGCGGCGAACATTGACGAAATCACGTTCCCCCTACGAAGTGCGCTGCGGGTCGGCGGTCGTCAAAATCTACAAAGTCGCGAACAAGGGGCGCGACAGTTTCACGGTATCGTATTCCACGAGGGGGAAACGCACTCAGAAGATGTTCGCGATATTTGAAGAAGCCGAGGCCTACGCGGAATCGGCGGCGAAGAAAATCGCGCACGGTGAACTTGATGCGTTGGAACTGAGCAGCGCGGATGCGCTGGTGTACGTGCGGGCGGCGAACGAAGCGCGACCGACCGGCCTGCCGCTCGATCTCATCGCAAAGGAATATGCGGAAATGTGGCGGATACTTGAAGGGAAGGCGTCACCGATTGAAGCGGCACGGGAATACAAAAAACGGCACCTGCACGAGCTTCCGAGCAAACTCGTGTCGGAAGCGGTGAAAGGAGATGCTCGAAACGAAGGAGCGCGAGGGCGCGAGCGCGGACTATCGCAAAGTCCTGCGGCTGTATCTCGAACAACTCGCCAAGGCGTGCCCGATGCAGGTGCGCGCTGTGACAACGACTCATGTCGCTGATTTTCTCCGCGAATTGAAGGCGGGCAAGGATGAGCACGGGAACCCGCGTGCGGCAAATCCCCGGACCAAGAACAACGCGCGCGGGACGATTGGGGCGTTCTTCAAGTTCTGCAAAGAGCGCGGCTGGATTCAGCGCGACCATGAAGGCATTGAGTTCGTGCCGAAGTTCCGCGAGAAGGGCGGAGACATCGAAATTTTCACGGTGGCGGAAATCTCGCACTACCTGACGCACGCGCGGACAGAACTGATCCCTTTCCTGGCCATCGGCGCGTTTGCCGGCCTGCGCACGGCGGAGATCACGCGGCTGGACTGGAGCGAGGTGCATCTGGCGGATCGCTTCATCGAAGTGAAGGCGGAGAAGGCGAAGACGGCGAGCCGACGCATCGTGCCGATTGCGGAGAACCTGGCGGCCTGGCTGGCGGACCACGCGCAAGACGCGGGGCGGGTGCTGCCGTTCGACAATGTGGCGAAGCAAATCGGCTGGCTGGTGGCGGACGTGAATGACGCGTTCAAGGCGCAGGCGAAGGAAGACGGGAAAGACCCGAAGAAGGCGGCGCAAGTGAAGTGGAAGCACAACGCGCTGCGGCACAGTTTCATCAGCTACCGCGTGGCGGAAATTCAGAACGCGAATCAGGTGGCGCTCGAAGCGGGCAATTCGTCCGCGATGATCTTCAAGCATTACCGCGAGTTGGTGCGGCCGACGGAAGCGGCGAAGTGGTTTGCGGTGAAGCCCGCTGACGTGAAGAAAGTGAAAACGAAGCGTGGGCCTCAACTCCGGGTGCTGCCGATGGCGGTGGCGGCGTGAGCGACGGGCCATTCACGGATCGGGTGGCGGTGCTCTGGGGCACGATTCCGCGCGAAGCGCGCGAGCAGATTCTCAAGAATGTGTTCTGCGTGAAATGCCGGGCGCGGTGGAGATGGTCGCGTTCAGCGGTGAGGAAAAAGACGGCGACGTGATCCTGACCGGCTCATGCGCGAAGTGTGGTCACGAAGTCGTGCGAGTGGTCGAGACATCGGAGCGCGATGTGTCCGGGAATTGACGGCAGGAATTCCAACGGGTGAGGGATAGCCAATAGACGAGAACGAAAGCAGCGGCAGAGGAAGCCCCGCTTCCAAACGCGCCGCCCGCGCTCAGGGCTAAAGGTTCAGAACGCCAAACGGATCAACTTCGCGGAGCGAGCAGAGATTCCGCGCACCCTCGAAGCAGATTCTGAACAAGAGCCATTGGTTAGTTATTCTCTGGCCCTCCTATTACTACTACAGGGGCCACCCTTTTTCTTATTGAGAGAGAGAAAGGATTGTTAAAGATTTGTTCGCCGGCAAGTTTGCCGGCGGGATTGGAAGGAATCCTTGACAGTTTCTCTCTCATCCTCTAAACCTCCGTCATGGTTGACGCAGGTGTGGCAGTGCAATTGGGCTTCCGAACAGGTGACAAGGGCACCCATTCCAGCCGCACGATCATGCTGGAGGAACTCACGGCGCTGCTGGAACAGGTCGGTCGGCAGGCAAGTCGCGCCGATTATCTGGCCGCCGTGGTGCATGACAATGCGCTGCACAAGCAGACGGCGGCGACCCGGAAACTCACCGCGCAACGGCTCGTCGAACTCTACGCCCTTGATCCCGCCGTTCCTCTGTTCCGTGTCTTGCGCCGGTTCTGGAAAGACGACACCTCTGGCCGTCCGCTCCTGGCGTTGCTGTGTGCGCTGGCTCGGGACCCACTCCTGCGCGCAACCGTGCAGCCGGTGCTGACGCTCCGAGTGGGTGAGGAGCTTTCCCGTCAGACGATGACAGATGCAATCCGAACAGTCGTGAAGGGACGTCTCAATGACGCGACGCTCGATAAGGTGGTGCGGAATGCTTCCTCATCGTGGCAACAGAGCGGCCACCTGACGGGTCGCACGCGCAAGTTCCGTCAGTCGATCCGCCCCACCCCACTTGCCACCGCCTACGCGCTGATGCTCGGATACCTGCAAGGCTTGCGGGCGGGACGTGTGTTTGAAACGGCGTGGGCGCGCGTTCTGGATACGTCCGTCGCGGAGTTAAAACATCTCGCTGCGGAGTCGAAGCGGCTTGGTGCCCTCGACCTGAAGGCGGCTGGCGACGTGATCGACATCAGCTTCGGCACCGTGCTTACTGCACAAGAAATAAAGGACTCGCATGTCACGCATTGACGATCTGGCCGAACAGTTTGAGCGACACATCGCCGCGCCGTGGCAGCGGAACCTCGCCGGAGCGCAGCGCATCGTTTTCATCGTTTATCCGAAAGAGGACGAGCGCCGGCTGCTGGTGAAGCTGAAGGAGTTCGAGCATCGGACAAAAGCCGCCGGGCATGGCTGGCGCGAACTTGATTTCACGAACCTTTTTGCGCACTGGATGGCGGAAGAAGAATATCGGGAAGAATACTTCCTGCATCCTGAAGACTTGATCCCGAAATACGACCGAGAGTTCAAGGAGGCGTGCGTGGCCTGGTTTCGGAAAGCCCTGGCGGATGACCCCTTGAATGACGACAGCGTTCTGGCCGTGCATGGCGTAGGCGGCCTGTATGGGTTCACCTATCTGCACGAGGTCTTGAAGGCGGTTGAACCGCTGATTTGTGGCCGTGTCGTGGTGTTCTTTCCCGGCTCCTACGACCAGAACACCTACCGGCTGTTGGATGCCCGCGATGGTTGGAACTACATGGCAATCCCGATCACGGGACTGGCGAACAAGTAAGGAACAAACATGAAAAATCGAGACATCTTCCTGCGCGACCCAGCCACCGCCAAGCTCATGAACAATGGGCAGGCGCGCATTAATGACGGCATGACGCCGCAAGAGTGGGCCACGCTCCGTGAGGAACTCTCCAACTTCGTGTGCGAGGGACAATACGCCGACGGCATGTTGCGCATCCTCGAAGCCTTCCTGGGCCGGCTGGGCGGAACGGATCAAAGCTGCGCGTGGGTCAGCGGCTTCTATGGCAGCGGCAAATCGCACCTGTTGAAAATGCTGGGTCATCTCTGGGTGAACACGGAATTTCCTGAAGACGGTGCGACGGCGCGCAGTCTCGTGCCGCGGCTGCCGGCGGAAATCGAAGCGGCGTTGAAGGAACTGGACATCGCGGGTCGGCGGGCTGGCGGGATGCACGCCGCGTTCGGGGCGCTGCCGTCGGGCAGTGCGGAAAGCACCCGGCTGACGATTCTCGGCATCCTCTTGCGCTCCTGCGGGCTGCCGGATCAATACCGGCTCGCCAAGTTCTGCCTCTATCTGAAGAACAACGGCTTCTATGACGCGGTAAAGAAAGAGGTCGAAGCCGCCGGCAAGGATTTCATGCGGGAACTGGAAAACCTGACGGTCAGCCCGGTGCTGCGCGCGGCGCTGCTCAAGGTTGATCCACACCTCGGCAACGCGGACGCGTTGCGCACCCTGCTCACGAAGGAGTTCGCGCAACCGAATGACATCTCGACGGCGGAGTTCCTGCGCATGACGCGGGAAGTGCTGGGCGGAAAGGACGGTCTGCCGCTCACCATCCTGGTCCTGGACGAAGTGCAAATCTATGTGCGCGATAATCTGGAGCGCACCCGCGAGGTCGTGGAAGTCGCGGAGGCTCTGGGCAAGCAACTCGACTCGCGTTTGCTGCTCGTCGGCGCGGGCCAGAGCGCCCTGAGTTCCGACGTGCCCGAGTTTGGCTGGATGCGGGCGCGGTTCACGACTTCGGTGGAGCTTTCCGACGCCGACGTGGAGAACGTGACGCGGCGTGTGTTGCTGGCGAAGCGACCGGAGAAGATTGAGGCCGTGCGTCAAGTGCTGGCGGCCCATGCCGGAGAAATTGCGCGGCAACTTTCCTCGACCGCGATTGCCACGCGGATTGAGGATCAGGAAACCCTCGCGGATGACTACCCCATCCTGCCGGTGCGCCGTCGTTTCTGGGAGCAGGTCTTGCGGGCGGTTGATCCGGCGGGCACGAGCGCGATGTTGCGCGCCCAACTGCAAATCATCCACGAGGCGCTGCGCGGACTGGCGGAGCAGCCGCTGGGGACGGTGGTGCCGGCGGATTTCATGTTCGAGCAATTGCAGGCTGGCATGGTGCAGCAAGGCGTGCTGTTGCGGGAACTGGAAGAAACCATCCGCAAGCAGGACCGGCTGGCGGCGCGCATCTGCGGTTTGATTTTCCTGATTCGCAAGCTGCCGCGCACGACAGGCGCGGATTCCGGCGTGCGGGCGACGGCGGAGATGCTGGCCGACTTGCTGGTGAGCGACCTGACCAACGACGGCACGAAGCTGCGCAAGGACGTGCCGCTGACGCTGCAAAAATTGGTGGATGACGGCATCCTGCTGAAAGACGGCGAAGAATATAATCTCCAGACGAAGGAATCGCAGGAATGGGACAAGGAGTTCCGCAACCGCCAGACGCAAATCGGCAGCAACGAGTCCGTCGTGCATCAGAAGCGGGATGCGTTGTTGCAAGCCGCGCTGCAAAAGGAAATCAAGGACGTGCGCCCGAAGCAGGGCGTGAGCAACGAGAGTCGCGACCTAGTGTTGCACTTTGGCATCGAACCGCCGGACATGAGCGGACAAAACATTCCGGTGTGGGTGCGGAACGAATGGAACGCCTCGCAAAAGAACGTGGTGGACGCCGCACGGGCGGCGGGCATGGACAGCCCGATTTTGTTCGTGTTCGTTCCGAAGGCGGCGGCGGAAGAATTGCGTCAGCAAGTCATCCGCGCTGAGGCGGCGCGCGGCACGATTGACGGCAAGGGCGTGCCGAGCACGCTGGAGGGACAGGAGGCCCGCAGCAGCATGAACACGCGGTTGAGCGACGCGGAGCGCGCCCGCGACCAGCTCATTGCGCAGATCGCGGGTGCCGCAAAAGTTTTCAAGGGCGGCGGCTCGGAACTGTTCAACCTCACGCTCGCCGAAAAAGTCCGCGAAGGCGCGACCGATGCGCTCGTCCGACTCTACCCCCGCTTCAACGAGGCGGATCACAAGGCTTGGGAAATCGTCAAGAACCGGGCACGCAAGGGCGACGAGTCGCCCTTGCGCGCCGTCGATTACGAAGGGCCGACGGAGCAACATCCGGTTTGCCGGGAAATCTTGAGCAAGGTCGGCAGCGGGATTGAGGGGCGCGAGTTGCGAAAGTTTTTCACCAAAAGTCCCTACGGCTGGCCGCAGGACGCCGTGGATGCCAGTATCATCGCGCTGCACACGGGCGGGCATCTGCTGGCGCGTTACAACGGGCAGCCGCTGGCCGTCGGGCAACTCGACCAGAACAACATTTCCAAAGCCGAGTTCCGCACCGAGATGATCACACTGAGCGGAGCGGACAAGCTGAAACTGCGCGGGCTTTTTCAGGACGCCGGCATTTCAGCCAAGGGCAGCGACGATCTGGAAGCGAAGTCCACGGAGTTTCTGACCCTGGCCGAAACGCTGGCGGGCCAGGCCGGCGGCGCGGCCCCGTTGCCGGAAGCGCCGAAGATGACGAAGCTCGCTGACTTGCGCGCCCGCGTGGGGAATGACCGGCTCAAGGGATTGCTGGACGAAGCCGACACGCTCAAGCCCGAAGTCGCCAGGTGGAAGAAGCAATCGGAACTCGCGGCGAAGCGTCTGCCGGAATGGGACAAGCTGCAAAAATTTCTCACCGCTGGCGCGGGCGTGGGCGCATTGACGGAAGTGGACAGCGCGGCGCGCGGCATCCTCGATGGCCGGCTGCTGCTGGACAACTCCGACCATGTGCCGCCGATGGTGAAGCAGGCCGCGCAAGCGTTGCGGACGGCGGTGACGGGCGCGCACAGCGCGTTCGCCAAGCGCCACGCGGAACTGCTCAAGGAACTGGAAGCGGGCGAAGCCTGGAAAAAGATTTCCGGCACGCAGCGCATGGCGCTGATGAGCGAGGAAGGCATCTCCACCGTGCCGGATCTGGAAGTCGGCTCGGACGAGCAACTGCTCGCGGCGCTCCAGCAAACCTCCGTGGCGAGTTGGAATGACAAGACGGCGGCGCTGACGGCGCGCTTCCAGAACGCGGCGCGGAAGGCGGCGAAGCTGCTCGAACCCAAGACGCAATATGTGACGCTCAAGAGCGACACGCTCCGCACGGAAGCGGAAGTGAAGGCGTGGCTCGCGGCGCAGGAAACAACGCTGGTCGCCAAGTTGAAGGAAGGACCGGTGGTGGTGGGATGAAAATGAAGCCAGCCAAACCAATCGAAACCGGAGTCGCCAAGGCCGTCGAAAACCTGCTGCCGGAAATCCGCACGCTGATTGAAGAGGCGCGGCATCGCGCGGTGACGGCGGCCAATCTCTCGATGGTGGCGCTGTATTGGAATGTCGGGCGCGTTATCAATACCGAGCTTCAGAAGGCTCCGGGGCGGGCAGATTACGGCAGCCAGCTTGTCGAACGATTGGCAGTCAGGCTGGGCCGGGAATACGCTCGCGGTTTCTCGGCGCCCAATCTGTGGGACATGAAGCGGTTCCACGCTACTTTCAAAATTCTCCAGCCAGTGGCTAGAGAATCTGAAATTCTCTCGCCAGCGGCTGGAGAATCCGCACCCGTGATTCGGCAGCCGCTGGCTGCCGAATCTGCCGCCCGCCTTGAGATTGACCTCACCCGGCATTTTCACCTGGGCTGGACACACTACCGGATTCCGCTGGGCATCGGAGACGCGCGGCAGCGCCGCTTTTACTTCGAGCACGCGTGCCGGGAGCGTTGGTCCAAGCGCGAACTGCAACGTCAGATTGCCGGCGCGTTGTTTGAGCGCGTGGCGTTGACGCAACCCCCATGCGCGGACAAAATGCCGGCACATCCCTTCTGTTCGTTTCGACGGCAGGACGCGAGGCCGGCTCTTCGGAGTCGGCTTTTGCATTTACGCCCGCAACTCTCTACGAAAAGACAACCAACCACGGAAAACACGGAGCACACGGAATGAACCGAAAGCCGTTAGCCTTTTCCCCTTCCGTGTATTCGGTGTATTCCGTGGTTTCCCCCTTATGAGCACACTCTCCAAAGAATTGCGGCGGCAACTCGAACGGGTTGTCCTGTCGGCACGTGACGAGGCCGAGCGCGGCGCGGCGGCGGCGCTGGAATCTTATGGCGTGGGCGAGGCGCGGAAGCCGGCGCATCTGGACAAGGCGGGCGAGGATTTGCGGAAAAAGCTCCGGGCTCGGGGACGGCAGGCGGGCGACCTGCGGCGACCGGATGATTCGCAGGAGGTGGCGCACCTGGTTCACGAGTGCGCCTATGAGCATTGGCATCGGATGTTGTTCGCCCGGTTTCTGGCGGAGAACGGGTTTTTGATCGAGCCGGAGTCGGGGCTGGATGTGGACTTTGCGCACTGCGAGGGCGAGGGCAATCGGTTGGGCGTTGACCCGTGGGAACTCGCGTCGCGGTTTGCGCAGAAGATGTTGCCGGGGATTTTCCGGCCGGATGATCCGGTGCTGCAACTGCGGTTGCCGGCGGAATCGCGCAATGGTTTGACGGCGCTGCTCGCCAGCCTGCCACGGGAAGTGTTCCTGACCGATGACAGCCTCGGCTGGGTGTATCAGTTCTGGCAGACGAAGAGAAAAGAAGAGGTCAATGCTTCCGGTGAAAAGATCGGTGCAGACGAGCTATCTCCGGTGACGCAGTTGTTTACCGAGGACTACATGGTGGAGTTCCTACTCCACAACACTCTAGGTGCGTGGTGGGCGGGAAGGAGATTGCGGAGTGCGGCACACGGATTACGGATTGAATCCGAAGAAGCGGCGCGCAGTGCGGCCGCTTTGCCGGGAATCAATTGGGATTATTTGCGGTTCGTTCAGAAGGATGGCATGTGGCAGCCCGCAGCAGGATTATTCGAATGCTGGCCCAAGGTTGCGTGCGAGATCAGGTTGTTGGACCCGAGCATGGGAAGTGGGCATTTTCTGGTGGCGGAGCTACCAATTCTTGTGGCAATGCGCCGGGAGGAAGAAAAGCTTTCCGTGGAGGAGGCCGTCGCAGCGGTGCTGCGCGACAATCTGTTCGGTCTGGAACTCGATCCGCGCTGTGCGCAAATCGCCGCATTCAACCTGGCCCTTTCGGCGTGGAAGCTGGTGGGGCGAACCGTTTCCTTGCCGCAGCTCAATCTGGCCTGCTCCGGCCTCGGGGTGGCAGCTAGCCGTGAAGAGTGGTTGGCGATTCTGGAACAAACGGGCGCAGCCTCTAACCTGCGATTTTTTTTCGGACAGCTCTATGACCTGTTCCGCAAAGCACCGCTGCTGGGCAGCCTCATCAACCCGGCACGGTTCCTTGGGAGTGGGATGCTAGACAGAGCGGGAATGGATGCGCTGATGAAAGCTCTCGATTCCGCACTCGCAAAGACGGACTCCGCGCGCCCCGATTTCTACGAGCTGGAAATAGCCGCTCAGGGCCTCGCACGAGCAGCGCAACTCTTAGGCCAGCGGTACCATTTGATCGGCACGAATGTTCCCTACCTCGCACGCGGAAAACAGGACGGGCAGATGATGGAGTTTCTCGAAGCTTCCTATCCTTCAGGTAAGTCAGACCTTGCATCTGCATTCGTGCTTCGATGTTTAGAGTTTTGCGAAGCGGGTGGAACAACCGCTCTTGTAACCCCTCAGAATTGGCTCTTTCTCACATCCTACAAAAGCATGCGGGAGAGCCTGCTGCACCATGTTGCATGGAACTGCGTTGCGAGGCTCGGCGCCCGCGCATTTGAAACGATCAGTGGAGAGGTGGTGAATGTTTCTCTGGTGATCTTGACGCGGCGACCTCCTTCTGAACAGTCGCAGTTCTCTTCGACCGATGTTGCCGAACTGAAAACACCCGCAGAAAAGGACGAAGCGTTACGTCACAACCCGACTGGAATGCTTATACAGGCTTCCCAATTGAGGAATCCCGATGCTCGTGTCTCCGCAAAACAGCACGATGTCGATGCAACTCCTCTTGGTGATTTTGCGGAGTGTTACCAAGGCGCGGTAACGGGGGATTTAGAAAGGTTCCGGATGCAGTTCTGGGAGATTCTCGATGTGGTTTCGACCTGGCTACCATTCCGCACAACGGTAGAGGCATCGAACACGTTTGACGGACTGAGTGCTGCTATTCGCTGGGAAGGTGGCAGGGGAGACCTGCATCGATATGCCGCAGAGACTCGCTACCAACTGCATGACATGCACGAAAGCGGAAATCGGGCTTGGAAAAAGCTGGGTGTGGCAATCAATCGAATGGGGGATCTGTTATCAGCTCCGTATCTTGGTGAGATTTTCGATAACAATGTAGCCGTAGCAGTTCCAAAAAACCCGGCCGACCTCCCAGCCCTGTTGGCGTTCTGCACTTCCCCCGAATTTGTCGCTGCGGTCCGTTCATTGGATCAGACCATAAAAATAACCAACCGAACGCTCCTAAAAGTTCCTTTTGAAGTCGCTCGCTGGCGGAAGGTAGGTTCGGAACTCTATCCGACAGGACTTCCAAAGCCCTCTTCAAAGGACTCAACGCAATGGCTGTTCAACGGACATCCGAAGGATTCTGACCATCCGCTGCAAGTGGCGGTGGCGCGCTTGGTGGGCTACCGGTGGCCGCGCCAGACCGGTTCAAGCTTTCCAGATTCTCCGGCGCTCGGCCCGGACGGGCTGGAGAAGCACGCGGACAAGGATGGCGTGGTGTGCTTCAGCCAGGTGCGTGACGAACTACCCGCAGCCATGCGCCTGCGGGCGTTACTCGCAGACGCTTACGGCGCTGAGTGGAGTCATGCGACGGAGCGCAAGCTTATCGCAGCGACCGGCTCCAAGGCGGATTCGCTGGAAGAGTGGTTGCTGAACGATTTTTTTGCGCAGCATTGTGTAGTGTTCTACAACCGGCCCTTTGTGTGGCACATCTGGGACGGTCGCAGGGACGGCTTCAACGTGCTGGTGAATTATCATAAGCTCGCCGGTCCGAAAGCTGAAGGTCACCGCACGCTGGAAACGCTGGCATACGCCTATCTGGGCGACTGGATCACCCGCCAGAGAGATGCCATGGGGCACGGTGAAGCCGGCGCAGATGGTCGCCTAGCCGTGGCGCTTGAATTGCAAGGTGAGCTGAAAAACATTCTGGCGGGCGAACCACCCTACGATCTGTTCATCCGTTGGAAGACACTGGCACGCCAGCCCGTGGGATGGACACCGGACCTCAACGATGGCGTGCGAATGAACATCCGGCCATTCATGTCCGCAACCTTGTCGAGCGGCAAGGCAGGGGCTGGAGTGTTGCGCGCTGTTCCCAAGGGAATCAAATGGACCAAGGACCGAGGCACTGAACCAACCAATCGTTCAAAGGAGGAATTTCCGTGGTTTTGGAGTTGGGACGAGACGACGACGGACTGGCTCGGAGGCACGGAATATACGGGCGAACGTTGGAACGATTGCCACTACTCAACGCAGTTAAAGCTGAATGCCCGGACGAAGGAGGAGAATAGCAAACTATGAACATCAACGCAGGGATAGTCGACCAGCACATCCGCGCATTGGCGGAAAAGCACAAAACCTTCCTACACACGACGCTCAATGTCGGTCTGACGGATGAGACGAAGCAACGCTCGACGGCATTTGTTCTGTTGGCCGTCAAAGCCGCGCTCGACTTGTCGGAGGACGAAGCCCTCGATTGCCTGACAGAAGGCGGCAACGACTTTGGCGTCGATGCGATTCATAATGGCGATGTATTGGACGGCGAATTCGTGGTGACGTTGTTTCAGGGGAAATACCAGCACAACATTGAGGGCACGTCTGGTTTCCCGGAGAACGGCGTTACCAAAATGATTCAAGCCGTCAGGTATCTTTTTGACCCGAATGCGCATATCACGATGAACCCCGCATTGGAGCCACTCATTGAAGAGATCCGTTCACTCATCAGAGATGGCCACATTCCGCAAGTTCATGTGTTGCTCTGCAATAACGGGCCAACTTGGAGCACTGTAGCGCAGCAACTCATCGAGCGGGCCAATTTTGGCGACCAGGTGCGATGGCAGCACTTGAACCACGACGAACTTGTGCGGATTTTGCAGGCCACCCAGCCTGTGAACGACACGATTCGCCTTTCAGGCAAGGCCATAGTGGAGGACTTTAATTTTCGACGTGTGATCGTCGGTCGGATCGCCGTGACAGAAATTGAAGCGTTGTTCAACCGTCATGACATGCGGCTACTGGAACGAAACATTCGTCGCTATCTCGGACTGCAAGGCAATCGCGTCAATCTGGGAATCCAACAAACGCTTTCCGATGCTGCGGACCGGGCCAACTTTTATTTCTACAACAATGGAATCACTCTTATCTGTAGCAAATTCACCCATAACGCGCTGCAAGGTACGGATTTCCAAGTTCGAGTTGAGGGCTTACAGGTTATCAACGGCGGACAGACCTGCATGACGATCAAGAGCACCCTGGCCGCACTCGCTGGAACCGCAGTGAACCTTGAAGGCATCTCAGTTCTGGTCCGGCTGTATGAGCTGCCCGGCGAGGAACAAGGATTGGTCCGGAACATCACGTATGCAACCAACAGTCAGAACCCGGTCGATCTTCGGGATCTGAGGTCGAATGACGGTCGGCAGCGTCAGCTTGAAACTTCGATCCGTGAATTGGGTTACACCTATCGCCGGCAGCGGAGTGAGGCGGCCCTGGGCGCAAACGACATATCGAGTGCTGTAGCCGCTGATGCGGTTTTGTCGGTCTGGCGGAAGCGACCACAGCAGGCGAAATTCCAATCACGAGAGCACTTCGGGAAGTTTTACGACATCATCTTCTCGAACGACCTTAACGGAGCACAAACTGTCCTCGCGACGCTTCTGTTTCGTATTGCGGAAAACAAGCGCAAACGGCCGGCGGCCGATGCGCCAGCCTTCACTTCGTATTCGTCATCCTTCGCTGCGATGCTGATGGGGCAGTATTTACTCACCGATCTCGGCGTGCCCCTGGCAAATGTCGATCACCGAAACTTTGTTCGCGCTCGAGAGCTGATTGAGCAAAACGCTGAAACTTACTACCAACGCTCAGTAACTGACATTCAAGCTGCTCTCCAGCGGCTCTATGGGGCGCAGGACATTTCATTGCAACGGATGTCAGCAACATTCCGGCGTGCCGATTTACTCGACGAACTGAACCAGTCCGCTGCTGCGCCAGTGGCACTTGCTGCACCTGGCAATCCGCAGCCGCCCGTACAGCCATAAAGGTATGAGTGTCAGCTATCGAACTAAATCCAAAGCGCCGGGGACGTTGCTGGCGGCCGTCGAGGCGTCTTTGCTCGCGGCCTCGCGGCACCATGCGGGTGTCGAGACGCAACCGACGGCGATTTTGTGGACGGACGCGAACGGGCAATGGCAGCCGGTGGTGAAGAAGTTGCAGGAGCGGCTGCCGCAACTGGTCGTGTTCGGCGCGTATGACGCGGCGAAGCGCACCGGGCCGGCGGTGTGGCTCAAGTGCATCGTGGCTGGAACAATCAAGCTGCCCTCCCCCAACGAACGAGGGGTCAGTCCTCACTTTTTGTCGCCCACAACCCCAAAAAAAGATGCAGGACTGACCCCATCGCCCCACGTTGTGCCCATTATCTATCTGCCGAACGTGAGCCGGCAAGACCTGCGGGCGGCGGCGGAGTGCCCGCCCCTGCTCCAACCGCTCGTCGAGTTGCAATATCGCGGCGCGGTGTGGACGCAACGCAACGGCAAAGACTGGACGGTGGAGGCGTTCCTGATGTCCGATGACGGGCTGGGGCTGGACGTGTTGCGCGACGACCCGACGCGGAACTCGCTGCACAGCGCGCTGGGGGTGCTGGCGGAAACGCCGGTGGCGCAACTCGAAGGCAAGCGGCTGGAAGCGGAAGACTTTGACAAGCTGATGGTGGGCGACCAGCCGCGCGATTTGCTGGAATGGATGAACGACCCGAAGGGCGCACGAGAGACCTGGGGCGAGGGCAAGTGGCACGCCTTCCGGTCGCGCTGCAAAAAGGATTATGGGTTCGACCCGGACGCGGACGGCGCGGTGGGCGCGGCGGAAAAACTCGGACTGCGGAAGGAAACGGCGTGGCAACAGTTGTGGGATCGGTTCTCCGAAGCGCCGGTGCTTTACAAGGCGCTGCCGGATTTGCTGACGCGAGCCAAGCCGACGGAACTGCTGTTCAATCCCGAATCATGGCCGGATGAGAATGACAAGGCGGAAGGGCGACTGCGCAGCGCCCTGCTGGAGCTTGCGCCGGCAGACGCGGTGAGGGCGCGCGAGCGGGTGCGGGAACTGGAGAGCGAACACGGCAAGCGCCGGGGCTGGGTGTGGGCCAAGATGGAACGCAGCCCGATGGCGACGGCGCTGGAACATCTGGCCGCGCTGGCGGACAAGACGGCGAAGCCATTGAACGGAGCGAGCCTGGAAGAAGTGGCGAAGAATTACGAAGGCGGCGGCTACGAAGTGGACCTGACGCTGTTGCACGCCTTGGCGGAAGGAAAATCAAATCAAGACCGGGCCGCGATCCAAGCAGCGGCCCGGGCAGTTTATCTGCCGTGGCTGCGAGCGGCAGCGGAACTGTTTCAACAACTCGCGGCCAAGTCCCCGCTGGGCGGCGCGGGAGCGCAACCGGCCATCGAAGCGAACGTGGGCGAGTGCCTGGTGTTCGCGGATGGATTGCGGTTCGACCTCGGCCAGGAGTTGCGAGCGTTGTGCGAGGAACGCGGCCTGCGTGTCGGACTGAGCCGACGCTGGGCGGGCACCCCCACGGTGACGGCCACGGCCAAGCCGGCGGTGTCGCCGGTGGCCGGACTGCTGCAAGGCGGCGTGACGCTGCCGGATAATTTCACGCCATCCATCAAAGCGACGGGACAGGAACTGACGACGGCGCGCTTCCGCAACCTGTTGGAAGAGGCGGGCTATCAATATCTCGCCGCCGGCGAAACGGGCGACGTGACCAGCAAGGGCTGGACGGAATGCGCGGCGATTGACCGGCGCGGGCATGATTTGCAGTTGGGACTGGCGGGCCAAGTGGCGGAAGAACTCGACGGCATCGTGGAGCGCGTCACGGAACTGCTGGACGCCGGGTGGCGGTCGGTGCGCGTGGTGACGGATCACGGCTGGCTGCTCGTGCCGGGCGGTCTGCCCAAAACGGATTTGCCCGGCTACCTCGTCGAAAGCCGGTGGGCGCGGTGCGCGGCGATTCGCGGTCAATCGAAAGTGTCCGTGCCGAAGGTGGGTTGGTTCTGGAACGCGGCGGCGGAAGCGGCGGTCGCGCCGGACATCACGGCGTTTGTGGCCGGGCTGACCTACGCGCACGGCGGATTGAGCGTGCAAGAGTGCCTGATTCCGATGCTCACCATCCAGCCCGCGAAAGAGGCGTCGCCGCTGGCGGCGCGAATCAAGACCGTGGAGTGGCAACGGCTGCGTTGCCGCGTGACGCTGGAAACGCCGCTGGCCGGCGTGACCGTGGACATCCGCACCAAGGCGAACGCGCCGGACACGTCGCTGGCGTCCACGCCGAAGGAAACCGACGCGACGGGACAAGCTTCACTGATTATCCCCGACGACGAGCAAGCCGGCGCGGCGGCGGTGGTCGTGTTGCTGGACGTCATCGGCAACGTATTGAGCAAGCAGGCAACCACCATTGGAGAAAGCTGAAACTATGAGCATGGAACTGGATGAACTGGACAAGCTGGCGGCGTCGGCCTTCGATGGCTACCTGGTGCGCAAAGACCTCGTGCGGAAATACAGCCGGCAATACCCCGTGCCGACGTATGTCGTCGAGTTCCTGCTCGGCCGGTATTGCGCGACGGTGAACGAGAATGAAATCCGCGAAGGGCTGCAAATCGTCGAGCAACAACTGAACAACCGGACCGTCCGCACCGGACAGGAAGAGTTGTTCAAGTCGAAGGCGCGCGAAACCGGATCGGTGAAGCTGATTGACATCGTGAAGACGCGACTGGACGCGAAGAACGATTGCTACGTGGCGGAACTGCCGAGCCTCGCGCTGAAGGACGTGCGCATCGGCGACAAGCTGGTGAAGGAACACGAGCGGATGCTGACGGATGGCTTTTACGCGGAAGTGACGCTGGGTTACGACGCGGTGATCGCGGAGGAAAATGGCGGGCGCCCGTTCGCCATTGAGGCGCTGCGACCGATTCAGCTTTCCAAGTCGGACGTGCTGGACGTGCTGGCGAAAGGCCGGCGCACTTTCACGACGGAGCAATGGCGCGACCTGCTGATCCGTTCCATCGGGCTTGAACCCAACGAACTGAACGACCGCGCGAAGCTGGTCGTGCTGCTGCGCATGATGCCGTTTGTGGAGCGCAACTACAACCTGGTGGAACTCGGGCCGCGCGGCACGGGCAAGAGCCATCTGTTCCAACAGATCTCGCCCTACTCGCACCTGATCTCCGGCGGCAAGGCGACGGTGGCAAAGATGTTCGTGAACAACGCGAGCGGCCAGCGCGGGCTGGTCTGCCATTACGACGTGGTGTGCTTCGATGAAGTGTCGGGCGTGTCGTTCGATCAGAAGGATGGCGTGAACATCCTCAAGGGCTACATGGCGTCGGGCGAATTTTCACGCGGCAAGGAAAGCATCCGCGCCGAAGGCGGCATCGTGATGGTGGGCAACTTTGATGTGGACGTGTTACAGCAGCAAAAGATCGGGCACCTGCTCAGTCCGCTGCCGCCGGAAATGCGCAATGACACGGCGTTCCATGATCGCATCCATTCCTACGTGCCGGGCTGGGACTTTCCGAAACTGAACCCGAACGTCCACCTGACGAATCACTTCGGACTGGTGAGCGATTTCCTGAGCGAGTGCTGGAACAAGCTGCGGATTGGCAGCCGCGTGGCGGCGATGCAAGGGCGCGTGCATCTGGGCGGCGCATTGAGCGGGCGCGACATCGAGGCCGTGAACAAAACGGTGAGCGGGATGCTGAAGCTGCTGTTCCCCGACCCGGAGATGGCAGTTCCCGACAAGGAACTGGAGGCTATTGTGCGCGTGGCGCTGGAAGCGCGCCGGCGGGTGAAGGAGCAACAGAAGCGTTGCCTCAAGAGCGAGTTCCGCAACACGCACTTCAGTTACACGTTGGGGACGGAAGGCGTGGAGCAATTCGTCTCGACGCCGGAGTTGCACAGCGACGAAGCAATTGAGAGCGACCCGCTGCCGCCGGGACAGGTGTGGGCGATTTCTCCGGGGACAACGGAAGCCGGGCCGGGATTGTATCGCATCGAAGTGGCAGCCGGGCCGGGCAGTGGCGTGCGCATCCTGAACACACCCGCGCCGGCGGGATTCAAGGAGAGCATGAAGGTCGGCGAGCAGAACCTTTATGCGCTGGCGAAGAAACTCGTGGGCGACCGCGACCCGCGCACGCATGAATTTTCGCTGCAAATGCGGGCGATGGACAACGACAAGAGCGGCGGCGGGGTCGGCCTGCCGGTGTTGATCGCGATGGCCGGTGCGTTGCTGGAACGCAGCACGCGCGGCGGTTTGATCATCGTCGGCTCGCTGAACCTCGGCGGCTCGGTGGAAATGCTGCCGAACGCGGTGGCGCTGGTGGAGATCGCCATCGAGAAACAAGCGGCGGTGCTGCTGATGCCGGTGGCGGCACGCCGACAACTGAACGAACTGCCGGACGAACTGTGGACGAAGATCAACATCGAGTTTTACAGCGAGCCGAGCGACGCCTTTTTCAAGGCGCTCGCGGAGTAACCAAGGAGGCTTTGTGGACTGCGGACGATTCACTGAAGTTCATGTTCTGACAAACATCGGGCGCAATGTCCTCAAGGAATTCTTTGGCTGCTTTGGGATAGAACTGGCGGCGAAGGAAGTGACACTGCCGGCGGAGACACTGCCAGATGAAGAATACTTTGAGGGTCTCCGGCGGCTCTTCCTTAGGCCAGAGGGATTACCCGACAAGATCAACGTTGTTCTCCATGCGGTGCTCGAACTCACCACCATTGAGGGCTACGAGCGGCTGAAAGCCGCGATCAAGCAGAGTGGATTGAAGGTGACATACGATGACACGTCCACGCCGGAAGACATTGCGCTGAGAGTGTGGCTAGAAGCGCCGGGCATTCTGGCGCGAAAATACAACGAGCAGCGCCTGGGTCGTTTGAGCCGGTTTGACTACTATGAAATGGAGCCGCTGGACTTTCACCGAAACCATCCCTGCACGGGTGGCAAGGACGACATGACTGTTCTGGTTCAGGAGTTGGATGGTTGGTTCGCAGACAATGACCGGGGGGACGAAACGACGGTCATCCCTGCTCCCGAGCGGGATATTGCGATCCGAGAAAAGCGGTGGTGAGTTGTTCATGGCGTATCTGCCGGAAATGAAGGACGTCATATTGGAGTCTGACAAGGCACTCGTCTGGCGGTTGTTCGGGGAATTGCTGGCGATGGGCACGAAACTAAAAGCGTCACCGGCGCGAGTGTTTGACCTGTTGGTGTTCAAAAGAAAGACCAAGGCACAAACCGCTGTAGAGTGTGATTGCGTCGCCTCGCTGATTACGAAACGGGTGGCGCGGATCGAAGCCCATTTCAAAATGCTCATCGAAAAACTGCTCGCGTTCACCTCGGACTTGAAAGAGCGGCAGAGGACGGTCAAAGGCGACCGGTATGCCAAGAACGCGCCACAGGAAGAATACCGCTCCGGGGAAGGCAGCGAAGATGACTGATTTGTGAAGTGTCCGTGAAGTCTTCACACGCCGGAAAACGCCCGTATTTACGGGCGTTTTTTCATTGCCCGCCAAGAGGCTCGTGAAGTCCTTCAACTATTCAAAGGCCAATCGCATGAAGCGATGGGCTGACGACGAAAACGATGAAGACGAAGAACGAGACGGGACAGGTGATGCGAGATGCGCGGCGGCGACGGCGCTGGACTCAACTTGAACTTGCGCAACGCGCCGGGTGCTCGGAGTCGCAAATCACCAAGATTGAGACGGGGCGCGCGACGCCGGAGGCGTGGTTGAAAGAAGCGATTGCCCGCGAACTTGGCATCGCGACCTGGGAGGTCGGGGTATGAGCACGATGATTTCACAGGAACGGCTGCAACGATTTTTGCAGGCTACACCAGAGCAGCAAGCCATGGTGGATCGCATTCTGGCCGGTCGCCCGGATACGAAGCTCGCCCTGGCCCCGACACCGGCCCCGCCGCCGATGCTTGATGAGTTGCTGACGAAAAAAGAGGTCGCGGCGCGATTGAAGGTCACGACGAGGACCGTCGAAAATTGGATGCGGAAGGGCATCATTCCGTTCATCAAAGTAAAAAAGGTCACACTTTTTTGCTGGGATGACGTGATGAAGCATCTCAAGGCGAATCATCAAGTCTGCCGGCGCACGGCTCGCGTGTAATTGGTGGCCGGCTCACCAACAAAAGAATTTCACATGCTGACGATCATCGAACGAGCGCGGCGCTACGTGCAGAAATGTCCGGGCGCGATTTGCGATCAAGGGGGACACAACCAGACGTTTCATGTCGCGGCGGTGCTCGTGCATGGTTTTGCCTTGGGCGAGAATGATGCGCTGACTTTGCTCCGAGAGTGGAACGCCTCATGTCAGCCTCCTTGGAGCGAAGCCAAGTTGATGCACAAGATTCAATCCGCCGCTGCCGCGTCGCATCAATTTACGCGCGGACATTTGCTGGGAACCACCCCACCCTGCCCTCTCCGCAGAGCGGAGAGGGTCACGCCGCTGCCAAAGCCGAAATTCGAGCCGGATGCGTTGAAGCGCATCGCCGCGAAGACTTCGGAAATCAAAGACGTGCTGCGCTTCATTGCTGAACGGTCGCCGGTGCGTGTGGATACGCAGAACGCCGCCAGCGCCTTGCGGCGGCTGTATGCCCGCGGTTCCGGGGAGAAGGTGATCCTCTTCACCGACATGCAATCCCAAGGACAATTCGTGTGGGAAGCGGACAAGAGCGATTTGATCCAGTGCCAGCATTTGCCGACGGGGGCCGAAGGCGTGTGGTTCCTGCCGCAGCCGGTGACCGGCGAGTGCCATCCGAACCCGCGCGAGGGCGGGAAGCTGTCGCGCCGCGCGCAAGAAGCGGTGACGAATTGGCGTTACGTGGTGCTGGAAAGCGACGAGGCCGAGAAAGACGCTTGGCTGCGCTGTCTCGTGCAACTGCCGTTACGCATCGCGTGCATCTGTGATTCCGGTGGCCGGTCCATTCACGCCCTCGTGCGCGGCGATGCGGCGAGCAAGCTGGATTGGGATGCGCGCGTCGGCGCGATCAAACCAATCCTGATCACACTTGGCGCGGATTCCAACGCCTTGTCTGCGGTGCGCCTTTCGCGACTGCCGTGCGCGATGCGCGGTGGGCGTGCGCAGGAATTGCTTTACCTGAGCATGGAACCGAACGGGCTGCCGATCCTGCAACTGCCAACTCAGGAAGTTCTTTACGGCCGGAAATGGCATGGGGAGGGCACGCCCGGTGAGTGACGACTTCGACAGCCTCCAGGATTGGGCGGCGGAAAATGGGGTCGGTGATCCCGCGCCGAGTCCGACCGTGGCCGCGCCCGCGCCGCCCGCACCGCTGCCGGGCACTCCGGCGGCGTGGTTCGCGGCGAAGTTTCCCGCACTGCCGGACCGGCATGGGGATGCGGTGCAAGAGGTCTGGCCCAAGGGCGAGGACAAGGACAAGCCGTTCGTCAAAGACGTGTCGGAAGATTTTTTGGCCGCGACGCTGGGCGAGGACGGAACACCGGCGGCGCCGACGGTGTTCGCGGCGAATGAAAACCGCTTCTACACCTATGCGCCGGCGGAGGGCATTTTCTGCGAGGCGCGTGAATTGAAGCTCGCCGCTGACTTGAGCGCGCTGTTGCTGGAATGCGCGCGGGGGTGCGGCACGTTCGACATGCGAAGCGTGGCGTTCAAGTTTCGCGACACCTCGAACCTGCGCGGCGTGTTCTCCCGCGCGCGGGGATTGCTCGAAGTGAAACAGGATTATTTCGAGACGGACTTGATGGAGTTCGTACCGTGCCACAACGGGATGCTGCGCGTGGCCGACAAATTCATCCTGCCCTTCAGCCCACAGTATCGGCGGCGCAACAAGCTGGCCGTGGCGTATGACGCCGCTGCGACCTGTCCGGTCTTTCTCGAAACGCTCATCCGGCCTGCGTTGCAGCCGGATGACATTGATCTGCTGCAACGATGGTGCGGGCTGGCCTTGATCGGCGTGAACCTGGCGCAACGGCTGGTGATTCTCACCGGCACGGCGGGCGGCGGCAAAGGAACGCTGAACCGCATCGTCCGCGGCATCATTGGCGCGTCGAACATCGGCATGTTGCGGCCGGATGTGCTCGGCGAGCGATTCGAGTTGGGACGGCTGCTCGGCAAAACACTTTTGTATGGCGCGGATGTTCAGGAAAAATTTCTCAACTGCAAAGGCGCGTCGGTGCTCAAGGCGCTGACGGGCGGTGATCCGGTAACGCTCGAATTGAAGGGAAGCAATGAACGCCCCGAAATCGTCTGCCGGTTCAACGCCATCGTGACCTGTAACTCGCGCCTGACCGTGAAGCTGGAAGGCGACGCGGCGGCGTGGCGGCGGCGATTGGACATCATCGAGTATGCAAAGCCCAAAACCGCCAATGTGATCGCTGATCTGAGCGAGCGCATTCTCGCCGATGAGGGGCCGGGCGTCCTGAACTGGATGCTGGAGGGGCTGGAGAAAATCCGTGCCGATGGCTGGCAACTGCGGCTCACGGCAGAGCAAGAAAAGCGGGTGGATGATCTGCTTTTGGAATCAGAGGCGGAAGTGGTTTTCGCCCAGGAGTGTTTGCACAAGGACGGATTGGAAACGCTGACGGTCACGCAATGCTTTGAAGCGTATGTGCAATTCTGCAACGGACGCGGATGGACGACAATGGCGCGAAATAAGTTCTCGAACTGCATCGGCGACACCGTGACGCGATTGTTTGGCCTGACGATGCGGAATGACATTTACGATCCGAAGGGAAAGGCCCAGCGCGGATGGAAAGGAATCAAATGCTCGTGACGTGGGCAGCAACGAAACGGCGGACACTTCGGACAGATGTTTTCCACTCGACCGCGCTGGACATCATCGAACCTCGGACACCTCGGACACCCTTTTGCCACCGCCGCACATGCGCGGGGCAAAAGAACGAAATTATTAAAACGTGTGGCCGGAACGTGTCCGAACTGTCCGGGAGAGAGGAAAGCTGACTATGGGACTTTCATTTGAACAACAGCCAAAGGAGAGCGCCAAGGCGTTTGCCGCGTTCTCGGAGTATCTGAACCTGGGGCCGGAACGGTCGCTGGCGGCGGTGGCCCGAAAGTTGTCCAAGAGTGGACAGCTTTTGAAACGGTGGTCGGCGCGCTTCGACTGGCCGGCGCGGGTGCAGGCACGCGGCGCACCTGGCCATCATCGAGCGGGACACGAACGAGGCGCTGGTGCGGGCCAAGTCCGCAGAGTGGTTGAACCGCCAGACCGAGGTGCGCGAGCGGGAGTGGCGGTTGCACGAGAAGTGCATTGCGGCGGCGGAGCGGGCGCTGGATGCCTTCATGGCGAAAAGCTCGGTGTATGCGAATCTCGGGGACATCAGCCGCATCCTGGAAGTGGCGTCGAAGCTCGGGCGGCTGGCCTCGGGCATGGCGACGGATCGCACGGAGATCACCGGCGAAGGCGGTGGTCCCATTCAAATCGAGCTCACGGCGGCGCTGAACAAGATTTACGGGCCTGCCGTGGACGTGGAGGAAGTCCCCGTTGGCCGGCCCGAACTCCCGGAGCCTGCGCCATGACGCCACTTGAGCAACACCTCGCCGCTGGTCGCGCCGCCGGTTGTTCGCGGGGGCAGATGGAGCGGTTTCTGAGCGCTGGAATTCTGCTCCAGCCCCGGCAGCTCGCGGCCAGCGCCGCCGCGCGGCTTTGCGACCGGCGCGACGGTCCCACGGCGGTTGGTTATGGCGGCGCTCGCGGCGGCGGCAAATCACACTGGCTCCTCGCGCAGATGGGCGCTGACGATTGCCAGCGCGTGCCGGGTTTGAAATGTCTTCTGCTCCGCAAGGTCGGCAAATCGAACACGGAAAATTTCGAGGATCTGCGCGGGCGGATGTTCACGAATCTGCCGCATGAATTCTCCGCGCACCGTGGCCGGCTGGTCTTCAAAAACGGCTCGCGCATCATTCTTGGGCATTTTCAGTCCCCGAGTGACATTGATGCCTACCTCGGCCTGGAATACGACGTGATCGGCATCGAGGAAGCCACGACCCTATCGAGCCGCAAGCACCAGGACATCACGACGTGCTGCCGCAGCTCGAAGCCGAACTGGCGACCGCGCATTTACTCCACGACGAATCCCGGAAACATCGGCCACGCGTGGTATCGGGCGAAATTCATCGTCCCGCACCTCAAGGGCGAGGAGCGCGAGACGCGCTTCGTGCCGGCGAAGGTCGGCGACAACCGTTTCAACAATCCCGAATACACAAAAGTCTTGGCGAACCTCACCGGCTGGCAAAAGCGCGCTTGGTTCGATGGCGATTGGGACATTGCGGCCGGGCAATTCTTCACCACGTTTCGCCGCGAGGCGCATGTCATCGAGGATTTCGACGATGCGCGTGCGAGGGAATGGTTTTGCGCGCTGGATTACGGCTTCACGCACTACACGGTGGTCCTGCTCGGCTGCACCGATGGCGACGGCAATCTTTTCGTCGTCGATGAGCACGCGGAGCGGCTTTGGTTGCCGCAACGCCATGCGGCGGGGGTGAAGGCGATGCTGGCGCGGCACTCGGTGGGTGTCGGCACGAACAAGCGACCGCTTGCGCTCGCGGATTTGAAGCGGTTCGTGGCCGGCGCGGACGTTTTCAGTCGGCAGAGCGACGGCTCCACCGTGGCCGCGCAGTATTCCAAGCTCGGCATCACGCTCCGCACCGCGAACAGCGACCGCATCAACGGCTGGGCCGAAATTTTGCAACGGCTCGGCGACCCCGACGCGAACATTCGCCCCACGATGTTCATTCACCGGCGTTGCGCGCGGCTGCTGGAATGTCTCCCGATACTCCAGCACGACCCGCACCGGCCCGAGGACGTTTTGAAAGTTGATGCCGACGAGGAAGGCATCGGCGGGGACGATGCGGCGGATTGTTGCCGCTACTTGGTGGCGACGAAGGCGCGAGGGCTGGCGCTCAGGAAGCTGGCGGGTGTCTAAACTTCCTCCGGGTAAAGCAAAGCTCTGATCTCAGCTTTCTGACCCAGCACCGCGAGGCGTTGCACTTTCTCGACCAGCGGTGGATCAGGCCAAATCGTGAACGGGCAGTTTGGGGCACTGAGGGCATTGCCCACGAGTGCAAGCCGGGCCCATGTAGCGCTGAAGCGCCATGGCTTATCAGGCCAAACGATGTAATCGCGAGACGAGAGCAAAATACGGTGACGAATTTCCGACATGGCGCTGAATCCTCTTCGGTCGATAGCCAATGCACTGACTTGAGCGACTGCGTAAATCGGACCCTCGTGGTAAACAACGCAATTCTCGAAGAGGTTTTGCAACAAAGGAGCAAAGGCCTTACGGCGAAAGTTGGCATTGCCCGGGGTTTGGTTGAGTTGCTTGGCGGTGTAGGTGGCATGGAGTTGTGCGATGGTCACGGCCGGATAGTAGCATGGGGCGCAAGTAGCAGACGAAACACGGGTAAGAAACGCGGGTAACTGAGTCCAGAGGCCCCGCCTCGCGAGGGTGCGGGCCGGCGTGAGGTCCAGCGGAGAAACAAAAACGGCTGAGATGTCGAATCTCAGCCGTCGCGCTTCCGTAGCTGCTCAATCCTCATCCGGCAACATCATCGTGATCGCGGGCTGCGGGTCGTCGAGGTCGAGCGGGCCGCAAGTGGCGATCAACTTGATCAACTGCGGGCGCTGGTGATTGGACTGCCGCACGTAGAGCGCCACGGGAATCCGCTGCGCCCCGGCGCGAGCGCGCAGAATCGCGAAGCGCAGCATCCAGACAATATCCCAGAGCCGCCCGGCTTCGTCCTGGCAACTGACGCCCGGCGGCACGGCAACATAAGCGTCGAACACGCCGCGCGTGAGAAAGACGGAGAACGAAATCCCCGCCTCGGCGGCGGTCTTGGAGACTTCAACCTGCACGCCATCGGCGACGGCCTGCGCGCGGGTGTAACTGTAGATGATGGGGCCGAAGGGATCGGCGTCGTTGTGTGGAGTATTCATGGGCGGTTCAGAATCGGAATTTCAGAGTTGGGAGAAATCCGCACGAGGGCGGGCTTGGGTTGGATGTGAACACGCACGCCAAACAGCGTGGTGAAGTCGCGGGCCGGTCGCGTGATGGCAACCACCGCGCTTGAATCCGTGACGCGCAGCACGCGGCACGCTTGCCCGGCGTAGGCGATGAGGTCGCCCGCGCGCAGTCGAAATGAAAAGTCAGTCATGGGAAAGTTCCTTGTGGTGAAAGAGAAGGTTCTGCGCCGTGTCCGCGAGGCACCGGGCTTGCTCAAGCTCGGCACGCTCGCGGGTCATGCGCTCACCGTCCGGCGCGCTGTCCTGAATCAAGATGAACGTGTCGGGCGTAAAACCAAACTCGTGCTGCGGAATCGGAAGGCGTCGGCGTGATCTTCTCATGGTGGGTATCTGGTGAATCAAGCAGGCTGCGAATCAGCGGCGAAACGGCTGCCGTATTTGCTGCGCGGGTCGCGTGGGGTGCTGGCGGTGAACTGCCCGCAGGGGTGCTGCCAAGCCTGCCGCTTGGTGTTCCAATGAAAGCCAAGCTGTGAAAGCTCGGCGGTGATCTCGCGCGGCTGCCGCTCGGAGAACGAAACCCAAACCCACTCCCCGACAATCTCCGCAAGCTCGAACGCCCGACGCAAACGACGCTCGAGCAAGTCCAGAACCTGCTCGGTGGGCAACTGCCGGTTCGCTCTGCGCTGCTCGAAGTCGATGTGAAGCAAACCCGTCTGCTCGCTCGGCTCTGCTGCCGCTGCCGGTGTCGGCTCCGCTGCCGATTGATGATTGCTGGACTGGACCCGGAGCTCTGGCGCTGATTTTGATGATTTAGTTTTCATGGCTTTTTTTTTGATGATTGCCGTCCTGTCCCATCGTTCTTCGCATTGAGTGAGCGCCTCGTGGCTTCCTGCGGGAAGTGCGCTTCAGAAGGGGCCCGCAAAGGACGCCACGATGCTGGGCGCGCACCGAAGGGCGATGGGATGGACGGCACTCAGCGCAGCGGAAAAACAGCCTGAAAACTCCTGCGTCCCCTCCTCGCACCGCGCTTGAAACTGAACTGCTGCAAAGCAACGCTGCTGGCATGAAGAACTGGTTTGTCTGGGCGTTGCTCTCGGCGGTGTTCGCGGGGGCCACGGCGATTCTGGCGAAGGTGGGAATTCAAGGTGTGAACTCGAATCTGGCGACCGCCATTCGCACGACGGTGGTGCTCGTCTTTGCCTGGTGCGTGGCCGTGCCCGCGCTGCGCGAGTCTGGTCTGGAAAACCTCGGCCAGCGCACCTGGCTGTTCCTCATCGCGTCGGGCATGGCCACGGGCCTGTCGTGGCTCTGCTACTTCCGCGCCTTGCAACTCGGCAACGCCTCCCAAGTGGCTCCCGTGGACAAACTGAGCGTGGTCATCGCCATCGTGCTCGCGGTGCTTTTTCTTGGTGAGCGGTTGAGCTGGCGCGGCGGCGTGGCTGTCACCTTGATCATCGCCGGTGTCTTGCTGCTGGCCTTGGAGCCGCCTGCCGTTGTTCCAAAGTAATGCCGGGCGAAGACCCCTTGGGGACGGAAGGGGTCAAGCATCGGGGATGGGTGGGGGCCACAGGGGATGCGACTCCACACCAATAGAATCACCCGCGTCGTAGCAGGCGGATGGCATCAAGGCTGCCGGCGAGACTGGCGCGGGTGCTTGCGCACGGCCCCTGTGCCCCGACGAGCGCGAGGTCGGGGAAGCAAGCACCGTGACAGGCTCGCCGTTCTCTTGGGCACAATCTGCTGTTGTGTATCACTTAATCGGGCCGTCGGATGGGTCGGTGGGTAGGCGGGAGACGGCGGGGACCCGACACCGGGGGTCCTGCGCAGCGGGTGCCGGTGTGGGGGCGAAAGTGAACACAATAGCGATTGTGCCTGAGAGATTGAGCAAGGCGCAGACCCAGGCGCGGAAGAATGAGCACCGTAGTCGGAGCCGTGGCTTGATGCCATCCGCCGCACAAAGCGAAAGGCGTTCTGTGGAGTCGCGGTCCCCCCGTTTCTGACCACCATCCCACTCGACACGCGCCAGCGTGCGAGCGCAGCGAGATTCACCCGTGGCCTGTCTCCGATGTTTCAAAGACCGGAACGGAACGACGTGGAGCAGCAAGGCCGTGGTGCGGTTCACGGCTCGGCTGAGTAACAGAGTGGAGTGAAGGGAGATGAAAGCTCGGAGTCAGGCATTCCCTGCGCCAAGACAGTCTGCGCTTTTCCCGTGGCAGCCGAGTGCAGGCCCAGACGCGCAAGCATGAGCATCGTAGCCGGAGCGAGCGACGCGGGAAACGCGCAGTCTGTCGGCGCAACGTCCCGGCCCGTCGCGAAGCGCGGGCCAGGCTTTGCGGCGGGTGCTGTCGCAGGCACGAGACGAAGCACGCGCGGCTACGAGGTGTCCCGCGAGGTGAGGCCGGTGAAGTCGCTGAACCGTGCTCACGGAGCTTCGGCGAGCGCGTTAGCGCGAGCTTGGTGGCCGAGCGCGAAGCGCGAGTTGTCCTTCGCCGACCAGCGCGCCTGAGACTCCCGCCAACCCGTGCAGCCTAATTGCACCACGACTCTCGAATTGGGAGACGGCCAATCCGCGCGCGCTGGTAGCGAAAGGGCGGCGGAGGGGGACTCACTGACTAGGGAGACGCCGCCCGGTGCCGGGCATGGTCGCGTTAGCGACCGCCCGGCATGAGCGTCGGCGACCGCGCGCGGCGGTGACTCACTGACGGAGAGCGCCCCCGCCGGTTGCGCGCCCCCGTATTCGAGCGACGCGAGCTAACTGAGTCCTTGTGTGATGTGAATTGAAACCAGCGCGTGAAGAAGTTAAGAAGCACGTTCGCCACGAAAGACGCTTTCCCGGCTGCGAGCGACGAATTGAAAGCAGGTGGACATTAAAAAGGACGCCACGACCTGGCCGAAGCGCACGAATGGAAATTCCGCCGCGAGCCGAGAAGAAAAGAACGGCCTCAATTAAGAAACCCGCATTGAAGCGAAGGAAATTAAAAAGAAGCTGCCAACCAACAGGCGAGATCAGAAAAGCCAACCCCAGAAAGGAATACGAAAAAGCCTTCACAAAAGATCCCGCAGAAAATAGGCGCAATAAATATCCTTCCATCCATCCCGCCTCCCTCCGCTCCACAAAATATCTACTCCCAAGCCAACCAAAAATATCCCAACAATAAAACCGCGCACAAAAATCCACCTCCACCAAATACCCCCCGTCAAAAAAATCCGCCGCCCCCACAAAATAACCCACCCCTCCTGGCACGAACTTGCGCGAACTTGCACTGAAGCCCTGAAAATAAAGGGAAAAACGCGCATTCGCGTTCGACTCTAAGAACTTTGCGGTCTAGTCTGCGCGCGTTATGCCAGTGAATTCCATGCACGCCGATTACCTCGAAAACAGCGAGGCATGGCAGCGCATTCGGGACGTGCTGGCCGGTGATCGCGCCCTCAAACGTGCGGGTGAGAAATACGTGGCGCGACTCGACTCGCAAAGCGATGACGAGTTCCGCGCCTACGTGGAACGCGGTTCGTTCTACAACGCCACGTCACGCACCGTGTCCGGCTACGTCGGCATGATCTTCCGTCGTGATCCCGTGCTGCAACTGCCTGACAAGTCCGTGGCCGTGCAACCTGCGTTGAAAACCTTCATCAACGACGTGGACCTGCTCAGCACGACGCTGGACAGCTACGCGAAAAATCTGATCGTGGATGTCGTCTCGCTCGGCCGGGCCGGGACGCTGGTGGATTGGGACGGCGAGAAGGAAAACCGTGCGTATCTGTCCGCCTACTCCGCCGAGTCGATACTGAACTGGCGTCAGACGCGCTTGGGCGGTCAGCTCAAGCTGAGTCTGGTCGTCCTGTCAGAGTCCGCACCCGGCGTTCCGAAAGACGATGATTCATTCGTCGTCGTCGATGTTCCGCAAATCCGCGTCCTGAAACTGGTGCCGTCCACGGGCGACGCTTCGTTCACGTATCAGGTGGAACTCTGGCAACTCGCGCCGGGCAAGGGACGAAAGAAAGAACAAGACTGGCGCCTGGTCAGCACCATCACACCTTTTCGACTTGGCAAACCGCTCGCGGCCATTCCCTTCGTCTTTCATGGTCCCGCGCACTTCGCGCCCCGAAGTGTCGAAATCCCCGATTGAAGACCTGGTGGCTGCAAATCTGGATCACTACCGCCTCAACACGGACTTTCGGCACGGCGTTCACTTCACCGCACTGCCGACCGCGTTCGTGACGGGCTTTGACAAGAACGCGCAGCTTCGCATTGGCTCCACGACCGCGTGGGTCACGGACACGCTCGGCGCAACGGCGAGTTTTCTGGAGTTCAAGGGCGATGGCCTCTCGACGTTCGAGCGCGCCCTGGATCGCGTCGAGCGATTGCTGGCCGTGCTGGGTTCGCGCCTGCTGGAAAGCCAGAAGCGCGTGAGTGAAAGCGCGGAAGCCATCGCCATCCGTCAGGCCGGCGAGAGCAGCATTATCGCTGGACTCTCCGCCTCGGTCACGGCCTCGCTGAACGACGTGTTGCGCTGGGTCTATTGGTGGCACTCGACGGAAGACACGCCCGGCAACGTGACGGCGGAACACCTCAGCTACCAGCTCAACTCGGATTTCGAGGTCACGATGATGAGCGCGGCCGAGATCGCCGCCCTCGTCTCCGCGTGGCAAAACGGAGCGATCAGCCGCGACACGTTGCTGCACAATTTCCGCACCGGAGAAATCCTGCCGCCCTCCCGCACCAACGAGCAGGAAATCGAACTCATCGCCAAGGAACCGCCGCCAAAATACACCACACCGATGCTGAAACCTGCTGGCCCGTGAGCGGCGGATTGCTGCCGTCCCATTCAAAATCAGCGATTTCAGGGAACCCTTGCTTTCGCCGATAAAAGCCAGGATGAGGGCGAAGTTGCGTGGAAATGGTAATTGTAACAAGTTTGCAATCCGCGCCGCGCCGCCCGAATAGTTGGTCAACCAGAACGAGAATGAGCAAGCCAAGCAAACAGCCCACAGATTACCCGGCGAACACCACCGGGAGCAAACTGGCTGCGGAGGCTCGCAAAATGGGCAACACTCTCTCCGACGCGAAGCGGGCCAGTCTGTTCAAGCGCGGCATGGCGATGATTTATGGCGGCGATGCCAAGCAAACCACTCGCACTGGACGCTAATCTTCTTTTCGATCTCGCTGAGAACCTCGATTCCGCTCACGATTTCCGGGAAACATTTCTGTCCAAGGGTTACTCCCTGATTGTTCCGCCCACGGTCGTTCAGGAGTTGGTCCATTTCTTTGATGAAGCCCTTCCCCCGAAATCCGCGCTGGCGGAAAAGGCGTTGAAGTCGATGCTCGAATGGAGAATCCAGCCAGTGGACCTCATCTCCGTCGGGCATGGCATCGCGGAGAGTTTCTACGAACGTCTGGTCAAGAAGGGTTTGCTGCCGGCGAGTGAAAGGCATGACGGTTTTATTCTGGCCGAAACGAGCCTTCTGGAAATTCCCATCCTGGTCACTTCCGACGCGCATCTGTTGGACATGGATTCTGACCTGTTGAAAATCACCTTCGACGAGGCTTCACTGGCTCAAGTGACGCCGTTTCATCCCAGGAGACTGTTGCGCGCCATCCGCCGTTGAACTGTTTTCGTCGGCTCGTGCCACTTCCCGTCCGTCGCTGAAATCCTCTCCGCGTTTTTTCCTCGCGCATCGCGTTTCGCGAAGATGCGCGGTAGTTCGTGAAAACGTCATTCCGACCAATAATAACAGTGGTTTTGCGCGTTCTTGCCGTTGACATTTTCCTGTCATGGAGCATTTCTCTCTCACGCTCTGATGAGCGTTGTGAATCATGGCTCTCAAATTCAAATATCAGTCGAAGCCGGAAATCCCGGCGGAACACGCGGCCCTCTACGTGGAGCGCGACGGCGCGTTCTTCCTCGACGCTGAAGGTGTCGTGGACAAGAGCAAGGTGGATGAATTCCGCACCAACAACGTCGCGCTGAAAAACCAACTCGCCGAACTCGCGGCGAAATACGAAGGCATCGACCCCGACGCGGTGAAGACGTTGCTCGCCGAGAAGGCGGCACTCGAAGAGGCGAAGCTGATCAAGGATGGCGAAGTGGAAAAGCTCGTCGAGAACCGGACCAAGAAAATTCTCGGTGAGATGGAGAAGCGTCTGCTCGGCGCGGAGCAACAGGCTTCGGCACTCAGCGCGCAACTGCTCGAAAAGGAAATCGAGCGCAGCGTCGTTGAAGCGGGAACGAAGCTCGGCCTGCGCCCCTCGGCCATCCCCGACCTCAAGTTCCGAGCGCGGAACATTTTCAAGATTTCTGGCGGCAACATCGTGGCCCTCGACAGCGACGGGCAGACGCCCGTGTTTGGGCGCGATGGCGTGACGCCTTTGACTTTCGATGAGTGGGTGACTCGGCAAGTTGTCGAGGCTCCCCATTTGTTTGAATCCTCGGCCGGCGGCGGTGCCGTCGGCCACGGCTCCGGTGGGGTCGGCAATCGCTCAGGCAAGAATCCCTTCCGCGCTGGTGCGGACTGGAATCTGACTGAGCAAATGAAACTGCAAAAAGCCGATCCGAAACTCGCTGAACGCCTCCGTGCGTCGGCGTAGTGGATCAACACCGGAGAACATAAATTATGGCCAAGACAGCCGTCGCCGACATCATCATTCCCACCGAGTTCGAGAAATACGCCATCGAGCGCACTGCTGAACTCGCCGCCTTTGGTCAGTGCGGCATCATTGAATCCGACCCCATGTTCGACGCCATCGCGTCGGAAGGCGGGCGCGAGGTAAAAATGCCGTATTGGAAGGACCTCACCGCCACGCGGCAGCTTCTCAGCGACGCCGCCACGCTCACGGTCAACAAAATCACTTCCGACCAGGACATCGCGCGCATTCACAATGACGCGCAAGTCTGGTCGGTGAACCATCTCGCCAAAGTCATTTCCGGCGACGACCCGATGCAAGCCATCGTGGATCTCGTCGCGGAGTATTGGGCGCGCACGGACGAGGGGCTGATCGTGTCGTCCCTCAAGGGCATGTTCGCCGCCGCGTCCATGTCGGGAAACCTGCTTGGCATTCACTCCGAATCCATCGCGGCCCAGAGCGCCGCGACGCGCTTGAATGGTTCCACGTTTGTGGATGCCTGCACCAAACTGGGCGACCGCGCGGATCGTTTGACTTCCGTGGCGATGCACTCGGCGACGGAAGCCGTGCTTCGGAAGCTCGACCTGATCGACTTCATTCCCGACAGCGAAGGGAAGGCGATGTTGCGCTCGTTCCAAGGCCGGCGCGTCGTGGTGGATGACAACCTTCCCTCTCGCGCGGGCACGACGGACGGCACGGTCTATACGTCTTACCTGTTCGGCCAGGGTGCGTTCGCGAAAGGATCGGCGACGCTCGACTCGAATCCGTTGCAAGGCGGCTTCGGCACTGAGGGCGTGGAAATCGCGCGCGTGCCGCTGGACAGCGACACGGTGCTCATCAACCGCCGTCGTTACGTCCTGCATCCGCGCGGCGTGAAGTTCACTTCCGCCTCGGTCGCGGGCGATTCGCCCACGAACGCGGAATTGGAAACGGCATCGAACTGGACGCGCGTTTGGGAAGCCAAGAACGTCCGCATCGTCGCGGTGACTCACAACCTCTGATCGTTATGGGCAAAGAAATTCCACGCAGCTTTGAAAAACTTCGCAGCGGTGAACAGGTGCAGACTCCGACGTTCACAAATGTTGCGGCAGCGGTCGCCGCTGGCGTGACGGCGGCGAAGTTCCCGCGTCGCATCATTCATCTGTCCGTGGGCGGCACTGGCTCCGTGCCGTGCCTCGCCATTTCGGACGGCACCAACTGGAAACAAGTCGCCATCGGAGCGAACGCCATCTAATGCACGGCTTGCTTCCCATCATCCGACGCGCCCGTCGTCCGCTCTATCCGCCCTCGGTGGTGGAACTGCCGCCGTCCGCGCCGCCGGTTGAATCCGTGGCGTCCGTTCCCGTGGTTGTGACGCCTGAGCCGGCCGTCGAGTCCAAGGCGAAGAAAGGCAAAGCGAAGCATGTCCGTCCGGAAGTTACCGTACATCAAGCGTGAAGGTGTGCGGCGCTTCGCGTCGCCCCGCCTAGTGGGCATCCTGAACTCCTGGCGGCGAGAACGCCCGGCGGTGTTCGACCTCGCCGCCAATGACAACCTGATGGTTCACGGAGCGGCCTTCGCCAACTGGACGGTGGATGTGAACAGTTCCAAGTCGGCGGCCGGCATGGTCATCACGCAGACTGGAACGAGCGACCAGGCGATTATTGACATCGCGGGACTCTCGCCGAGCACGGGCTACTGGATGAAAATCACGGTGGATGCCAAGTCTGCCGGGATGAACGGCAACGCGCGTGTCGTGGCTTGGGATGACACGGGCAACGAGATTGCCGGCTCCGGCGGAGTGCTGGTGAACTTCGGCTCCGGCGGGGCGCTGGGCACGTTTTACAAAAAGGTGTTCACTAAGGCGACGTCGGCACAGCCAGGCAAGTTCCGCCTCGTCATCAAGCACGCTACGTCACCGGACACGAATTGGTTTCGCCTGTCGGAAGTGAACCTGTTCCCCATGCCCGCGCGCACGGCGCGCGTGTCCGTGCTGGGCGACCGCACTTCGGGATACGTGTCGGGAACCGCGAACGCGGTGGATTCCGCCATTCTGCACGCCAACGCTGACACGGTGAACGTGGTCGGACCTGGGGATTTGTCGGACACGACCAATCCAAACTTCGCCACGGTGAATGATGCCTTGCGGAACGCGCTCCTTGCGAAAGGGGGCAACCTCATCGCTGCGCCGGGCAACTGGGATTACAGCAACTCGATCGCGACCTACAAATCCTACTTCGGCCTGGGCGACACGTATTTCAGCCGGGTGTTCGGCGAAATGGAGTTCTTCTTCTACGACACCAACGAGGCGCACGCGGACAACGTCCAGACGAGCCTCGGCGCGGCTCAGAATGCGAAGATGGGGCAATGGCTTTTGAACGCGCTACGCCAATCGAAGGCGCGTTGGAAAATCGTCATCATTCATCATCCCGCCTACACGTCCAGCACGCACAGTCCCGGCGGTTATCCGGCGATGGCGTGGGATTGGCCCGGCCTCGGCGCGGCGCTGGTGATTCAAAGCCACGACCATGTTGCGGAGCGCATCGCCAAAGGGGGCGTTTGTTACTACACGGTCGGCCTCGGCGGTTCGGGCGTTCACGCTTTCGGCACGCCGCTGGCCGAATCGAAATTCCGTTCCACGACGAACGGCTACCTGAAGCTCTACGACACGCGCGACGACCTCGTGTTGGAGTATTACGACACGGCGCAAAACCTCTTGGACCGCGCGAAGATTTCGCGCAACTGACCATGGCCCTCACGCTCATCAAAGAAGACGGCACGGGCAAAGTGGACGCCAACGCTTACGCGAATGTCGCGGATGGCGACGCCTACCACGAAGGCCACCTCTACGCGACGGATTGGACCGGCGCGAACAGCACGACGAAAGCGGCGGCGCTGGTCATGGCGACGCGATTGATTGATGCGATGTTTCATTTTCGCGGTTTCAAGGCGAACAGCGCGCAAGCCTTGTCATGGCCGCGTGAGTTTGCGCGCGATGACGATGCGCCCCGCACTCCTGGTCTCGTCGGCCTTTCTCCACGCGAGGAATACTTTGCGAGCGACGCGATTCCACGGCGGCTGATTGACGCGACGATTGAAACCGCGCGCGAGTTGATCAAAGCCAACCGCACTGATGACCCGGAGGGCGAAGGGCTGGCGTCGATGGCTCTCACCGGCACGTTGAGCCTCACGTTTGAACGACGGGATCGGCGTCCGGTCATTCCCCACGTTGCGCAGGCCATGCTGCGCAAGCTGGGTGACTACGTGAAACAAAGCGCCGGGGCGGTCCGGCTGGTGCGCACCTGAATGGCTTTCTCACTTCCCACTCTCACTCGCCGCGCGCTCGCCGCCGTGTTCCGCCTCGGTGCGCCGATTGTTCGCTCTGGGTTCTATTATCGCCCGCCGACATTCAACTCGGCCACGGGCGCGATGATTTCCGCGGAGGTGAGTGCCGCGTGTCAGTTTATCGGCGCGCACGTGCAAACGTCGCTCTACCTCGGCCTCGCGCCTGTCGTGCCGGGCACGGAACGACTGCTCATTCGCGCCTCGGAACTGGCTTCGATTACCTCGCCCGCCTCGGGCGATTACGTGGTCGAGAGCGGCACTAGCCAGAGGCACAACATTCAAGGCGCGCGGCGCGATGTCTCCGGCGAGTTCTTCACGTTCCAGGCGTTGCCCAGCTTCGATGAAGATTGGGGCGACCTGGCCGCACACGCCGCCTCGGAAGATTGGAGCGATCTCACGAGCGCCACAGAGTTTGAAGACCGAATGACTTTAACCTGAAAGGAAAACATCATGCCCAAACAAGTTCGTCTCCGGCGCGGCACGACTGCGCAACACGCCACCTTCACCGGCGCCGACGGTGAAGTGACGTTCGATTCCACCAAGAAGATTCTCGTCGTTCACGACGGCGTGACCGCTGGCGGCAAGCCGTTGGACGGCTTCGTGAAACTCGATACCGGCGCTCCGCTCTCGGCCCAGGTGGTGAACACCACGCTGCAAGTGAGCGGCGGCGATTCGGACACGTTTGGCCTGATCGTTGTCAACGAGGCGCGCTTCGACGCGCTCCTTTACGCCCAGGCTGGCCTCTATCCGCGCCGTATCCAGATGCAGCATGAGGCGGCGATTTACGCCGCGTCAGTGAACCTCGACTTCAACGGCGTGGCCCACAAACGCCTCGACCTGGGCGGCAACCTGAGCCTGACCACGACCAACATGGATTACGGCAAGTCGCTCCTGCTCCGCATCCTCGCCGACGGCAGCACGCGCACCCTGGCCTTTCCCTCCGGCTGGCGCTGGGTAGCCGGCACCGCACCCGCCAACCTCGCCTCCAACAAGCTGGCCCTGCTGCACCTGCGATGCTTCGGCACCGCCGAAAGTGATGTGGTTGCGGAGTACCAAGTCGAGACGTGAACAAGAAGAACGGTCGCCAACCCGTCGCCCGCCTCAAAGGCGACACGTCCTCGCGCACCCTGAGTTCCCCCGCCTGACATTTCATCGGCAACGCCGCCCCACCATCATCGCCGCCAGCAAGGTCGCCATGTTCCACTGGTGCTTCGGCGGCGGCGATACGGATGTGACTGCGCAGTATGTGGTTGAGCCTTGATCGCTTCAACGGGGCCGCGCTCGGGTGAGCGCGGAGAGGCTGTGCCGCTCGCGCTGAAAATCGCGGCGGCAAAGCTTCAACGGGGCCGCGCTCGGGTGAGCGCGGAGAGAAAGTGATGGCGCAGGACGAGTCCAGCATGTGTCCCGGCTTCAACGGGGCCGCGCTCGGGTGAGCGCGGAGAGTCATGAAGGGCGCGCGGCTGCTCATGGCGGGGCGCATGCTTCAACGGGGCCGCGCTCGGGTGAGCGCGGAGAGCAAGGCCAGCACCTTCTTTGGGTGCCACCAGGACGAGCTTCAACGGGGCCGCGCTCGGGTGAGCGCGGAGAGGCAACTAATCCATTGTGTGAAGAAACAAACGAGAAGCTTCAACGGGGCCGCGCTCGGGTGAGCGCGGAGAGGACGGCTTTCCGATCATGATGTTCTCGCACTACACGCTTCAACGGGGCCGCGCTCGGGTGAGCGCGGAGAGACGGCGATAGCCTTTTGCTTCCAGTCATTAGCATTGCCGCTTCAACGGGGCCGCGCTCGGGTGAGCGCGGAGAGGTTTTTTGGGAGGGGTCACAACTTCACCTCCTTCTTGCTTCAACGGGGCCGCGCTCGGGTGAGCGCGGAGAGTGCCTGCGCTTTGGTGGTAATTTTCACGTACAAAATGGCTTCAACGGGGCCGCGCTCGGGTGAGCGCGGAGAGGCACGGCTACAGTCCGGACCCGCGCTACAAACACGCCGCTTCAACGGGGCCGCGCTCGGGTGAGCGCGGAGAGTGAAGCAACCCAAGCACGTCGTCCTGACGGCAAGGAATGCTTCAACGGGGCCGCGCTCGGGTGAGCGCGGAGAGCGCGCCGCAATGCGCGCCGCTTCCACTTCCCCGCCGTGCTTCAACGGGGCCGCGCTCGGGTGAGCGCGGAGAGCAACTCAACACGCTGGCCCTCTCCCGCCACCGTTGGCTTCAACGGGGCCGCGCTCGGGTGAGCGCGGAGAGTGGAAAACCTTCCCGGACAACGGAAGCTCAACCACCGCTTCAACGGGGCCGCGCTCGGGTGAGCGCGGAGAGCTGGGGCATAGCGGGGCCAAGGGGGCATCACGTTGCGGGCTTCAACGGGGCCGCGCTCGGGTGAGCGCGGAGAGACCGCTCGCCCGCGTCTTTACGCGTCCCGCGAATAAGCTTCAACGGGGCCGCGCTCGGGTGAGCGCGGAGAGTGCGCGGAGCACGAGACTGAACACCTTGGCTTGCATGCTTCAACGGGGCCGCGCTCGGGTGAGCGCGGAGAGATCGCGGCGTTGACCCCGACAAGGGCCGGGCGGATGGCTTCAACGGGGCCGCGCTCGGGTGAGCGCGGAGAGCAGCATGAGTTCTGCCTGTGCGGTTTTCAACTGTGGCGCTTCAACGGGGCCGCGCTCGGGTGAGCGCGGAGAGCAGATAATCCAGCACGCAACGCAGATCGTCCGGCGTGCTTCAACGGGGCCGCGCTCGGTTGAGCGCGGAGAGGGTAACAAAACTTTTGGCGCAGATCGCGTCGTGCGCCGCTTCAACGGGGCCGCGCTCGGTTGAGCGCGGAGAGCGCCCGTGCTGCTCGCGCTGCTGCAGCCGCCAACCTGATGCTTCAACGGGGCCGCGCTCGGTTGAGCGCGGAGAGCTCAACAAGCCACATGAATGAAGACACGCAAAAAATCGCTTCAACGGGGCCGCGCTCGGTTGAGCGCGGAGAGGCGATCAGCTCGTCGATGACGCTGAGTTCCTCGGCGGTGCTTCAACGGGGCCGCGCTCGGTTGAGCGCGGAGAGTTCATCTCCCGCCGACTGGCCTTCCGGCTGCACGGAGCTTCAACGGGGCCGCGCTCGGTTGAGCGCGGAGAGATCCCAGACTTGCACGACCTTTGCCACGGGCACGCCGCTTCAACGGGGCCGCGCTCGGTTGAGCGCGGAGAGTGGAAGATTCATTTTCAGTTTTTATGACTTTCGTTTCGCTTCAACGGGGCCGCGCTCGGTTGAGCGCGGAGAGTGCGCAAGGCGCAGGCCGAACTGCGCGCGCTGAAGTTGCTTCAACGGGGCCGCGCTCGGTTGAGCGCGGAGAGAGTCCAGTCAGTCACTGGACGAAAGCTAACCACATGGCTTCAACGGGGCCGCGCTCGGTTGAGCGCGGAGAGACAACTGATAAAATCCAATGAGTAAGAAACCAATTAGTGCTTCAACGGGGCCGCGCTCGGTTGAGCGCGGAGAGCTATCCCTTGCGGGCGACGATGAGGCAAGGGCGATTATGCTTCAACGGGGCCGCGCTCGGTTGAGCGCGGAGAGACTTAGGAACCACATGACCCATGAAAAAAGCAATCTGGCTTCAACGGGGCCGCGCTCGGTTGAGCGCGGAGAGGTCGCCCTCACTGCGCGCTCCCCATCCTGAATCCACGCTTCAACGGGGCCGCGCTCGGTTGAGCGCGGAGAGGTTTGGCAATGAAGACATGTCAAACAAGACGTTTCTGGCTTCAACGGGGCCGCGCTCGGTTGAGCGCGGAGAGGCGACGGCGGAAGCTATTGATCAGCCGGCGCGGGCTGTGCTTCAACGGGGCCGCGCTCGGTTGAGCGCGGAGAGCAGTGCTCACGCCTTGGTGAGAATTTCCGCCCCGGACGCTTCAACGGGGCCGCGCTCGGTTGAGCGCGGAGAGCTCACCAGCGCCGCCTTGTTCCCGGAATCGGCGGTGGCCATGCTTCAACGGGGCCGCGCTCGGTTGAGCGCGGAGAGGCGGCGGCCCGCGAAGAAGAGCGGCGCGGCCTGGCCGGGCTTCAACGGGGCCGCGCTCGGTTGAGCGCGGAGAGGACCGCCGTGCGGGTGGAGCCGGTCGGTCGCCATTGCAGCTTCAACGGGGCCGCGCTCGGTTGAGCGCGGAGAGCGGCCTGAGCATCGAGGAGATTGCCCGGCAAGTGGGGCTTCAACGGGGCCGCGCTCGGTTGAGCGCGGAGAGGCGCGGGCGGGGTATGCAACCGGCGCATCGTTCGCCGCTTCAACGGGGCCGCGCTCGGTTGAGCGCGGAGAGGTGAATGGCGGAACAAACAACGCAGGAGTTCTAACGCTTCAACGGGGCCGCGCTCGGTTGAGCGCGGAGAGAGCCCTTTTACGTTCTCAGCAATAAATACTTTAGGCTGGCTTCAACGGGGCCGCGCTCGGTTGAGCGCGGAGAGGCTGATGGCTCTTACATGCGCACCTTCTCGTTGACAAACTGCTTCAACGGGGCCGCGCTCGGTTGAGCGCGGAGAGTGGTCCGTTCGCGAGAATATGCTTCTGAATATCGGCGCTTCAACGGGGCCGCGCTCGGTTGAGCGCGGAGAGTCCTTTTGCTCTGCGCTCTCCCCGCGCAGTCCGCGGTGCTTCAACGGGGCCGCGCTCGGTTGAGCGCGGAGAGCCGGCTTTTTCGCCGTGACGGCCCAAAGCATTTCCGGCGCTTCAACGGGGCCGCGCTCGGTTGAGCGCGGAGAGGTCCGGTTGGTCGGTGTGGTAACAATCCATCCACACGCTTCAACGGGGCCGCGCTCGGTTGAGCGCGGAGAGCTTTTCGGGCTGGCCTTGATCGTGGCCCTGATGTTGCCGCTTCAACGGGGCCGCGCTCGGTTGAGCGCGGAGAGTCATCGGGCCGGTGTCTGAGTTGTGACACTTAGACAAGGCTTCAACGGGGCCGCGCTCGGTTGAGCGCGGAGAGGAGTTGTTCGGCGCGACGGTCGTGTTTTTCGAGTCTGAGCCGCTTCAACGGGGCCGCGCTCGGTTGAGCGCGGAGAGTCCGGGATGCCAAAGTAGCGGTATTCACTGCCGTCTCGGCTTCAACGGGGCCGCGCTCGGTTGAGCGCGGAGAGGCCCGCGCTTTTCGTTCGCTTCGTTGCTCGCCGTTCCGCTTCAACGGGGCCGCGCTCGGTTGAGCGCGGAGAGGCCTTTTCGCTTTTTCGACACAAACCGGCCGGATTTGGCTTCAACGGGGCCGCGCTCGGTTGAGCGCGGAGAGTCGGCAAACACGCTCACCACGGGAGCCGCGGCGATGGACGCGCTTCAACGGGGCCGCGCTCGGTTGAGCGCGGAGAGGCCCGCTTCGCCCGCAGAGCGCGACTTTCTCGGAATTGCTTCAACGGGGCCGCGCTCGGTTGAGCGCGGAGAGGCTTGCCGCCGCGACCACGCTCGCGACGTGCTTCCCGCTTCAACGGGGCCGCGCTCGGTTGAGCGCGGAGAGAGCGAAAAGGAATCGGCGGAGACGGCGGCGGACTTTGCTTCAACGGGGCCGCGCTCGGTTGAGCGCGGAGAGGTGCTCGCCATTGCCCATGTCTGCACGATCCCATTTGCTTCAACGGGGCCGCGCTCGGTTGAGCGCGGAGAGACGCCATTGACGCGCCTGTTCGCCGGCCCACGAAAACGCTTCAACGGGGCCGCGCTCGGTTGAGCGCGGAGAGGGCAAGACTCGGAGTGCGACGGGCTTCCGCGTGACGGTGCTTCAACGGGGCCGCGCTCGGTTGAGCGCGGAGAGGTGCGCGAATGCCTCACGCCAGACGCACCGCCAACAAAGCTTCAACGGGGCCGCGCTCGGTTGAGCGCGGAGAGACGGAAAACCGGCTTCTAGCATCGCAGGCGATGGCGGGCTTCAACGGGGCCGCGCTCGGTTGAGCGCGGAGAGTGCCAGGCGAATCACCAGGTGTTCCACCGTCACGTTTAGCTTCAGTAGAGTAGGCGGAGCGGACGGGATGAAGAGGCCCGAGGGCCAATGACCGTCTTACTCCGCCCCTCATCAAACCGGACGGGCGGTTTTCCCGCATCCGGCTTTCCGAGGGTCATTCACTCGCATCG
>Ga0163150_10000229_pt1 | contig 103684 bp, 91 predicted proteins | sample OliLakLV19P2IB_FD_148628 | JGI IMG/M metagenome (GOLD analysis project Ga0163150, IMG submission 148628) | Freshwater microbial mat bacterial communities from Lake Vanda, McMurdo Dry Valleys, Antarctica - Oligotrophic Lake LV.19.P2.IB | ecosystem: Environmental > Aquatic > Freshwater > Lake >...
CTGTTTTCTCCAACCCGCTCTCAAAGCTCTCCCGCGGCCGCCAGCCCAGCTCGCGCTCGATCTTCGAGGCGTCGATGGCATAACGGAAATCGTGACCCGGCCGGTCGCTGACGTAGGTAATCAGGCGCTCGTATTTCTGCGCGCCCGGCACCAGACGATCAAGAATGCGGCAGAGTTCATGCACCACGTCGATGTTGCGCCGCTCGGCATTGCCGCCCAGAAGATAGGTCTCGCCCACACGCCCGCGCGTGGCCACCTCGATCAGGCCTCCCGCATGGTCATCGACATAGATCCAGTCGCGGATATTCTCCCCGCGCCCATAAACCGGCAGCGGCTTGCCCGCCAGCGCGTTGAGGATCATCAACGGGATCAGCTTCTCCGGAAACTGACAGGGCCCGTAATTATTCGAGCAGTTCGAAATAATAACCGGCAACCCGTAAGTCTCGCCCCAGGCGCGCACCAGATGGTCAGAGGAAGCCTTCGACGACGAATAGGGCGAGCGCGGCGCATAGGGCGTGGCCTCCGTGAACATGCCCGCCGGTCCAAGCGCACCAAACACCTCGTCGGTCGAAATATGGTGGAAGCGAAAACGGCTTTGCGCGGCCGCGTCCAGCCTGCGGAAATGCTCAAGCGCCGCGTCGAGCAGGCGATACGTCCCCACCACATTGGTGGTGATGAACGCCCCCGGCGCATCGATGGAACGGTCAACGTGGCTCTCCGCCGCCAGATGCATGACGATGTCGGGCGCGCAGTCGGCAAACGCCGCTCGCATCGCGTCGCCGTCACAGATGTCGGCCTGCATGAACGTGAAGTTCGGATGGCGCGCCACGGGCGCAAGCGACGCCAAATTGCCCGCATAGGTAAGCTTGTCGACGACCAGCACGTTGGCTGTGCCCGCATCGATCAGGCGCCGCACAACCGCCGAGCCGATAAAGCCCGCGCCGCCGGTGAGAAGGATGTTCATGTGGACATTGTTTTTGTTCAAGAATTCAACCGCAACTGTTCGCTGTTCGTAAGGTTACAAGTTTTTGCTGCTGTAGACTTACAAGTCAATAATGTGGGCAGAGCAGCGGCGGGAAACCCGAGTCCGGAGCATGGACAACAGGCCCAGAACGCTGGTGCCCTGCCGGTCTCACTCTGCCGCCTTAACCTTTTGGGGGCGGGCGGAGAGCGGGCACGAATGCACGCTGAAGTGGCAAGAGGCCAGAGAGCCGCGCCGCACAGGCAAATAAAATGCGGCACACTGCGAAAAGTGGCTTGCAGAATTTGTTTGTGAAAACTTGCGCTGGGAGCGGGCGCATGTGTATCGTTCGATTGACGATGGCCCCCCCAAGATTGGTGAAAAAGACATGCCCAGAGCTGGATACTTGATATTGCTCGCCCTGCTGCTGGCGGCGGCGGCAGCGGGAGTGTTGGTTTGGACGAAGTATTTGGAGATACCGGGAATGACACAGCCTGCGGCTCCAACAGTCGAGGTACCGTCACCCGAAACTGAAATCGATTGGACAAAGCAAATGAGCGAGTGGGCCACGAACGATGGTTTGGTATTGTCGTTCACCGACAAAGATACATCCGCTTGGTCAATCACCGACGGACACAAACTCGAAAGGTTTCGCGTCGCAGGTGGCACTCAGGTTTATGCAAGGCTCTCCAGTTCGGTCCCGTTGAATCCTGAAGATCGCTTGTCGGGATTGCAGGTGAAATTGCCTGTCGAGTGGGCTCAAAAGGTAAACGGCAAACGTTTTGAAATCGGCGTCGTCGCCCGTCAACCACAATCGAATGCAGCCACCGATTTTTCCTTTTTGTACGCCACGATGCAGGAAGGAAATAGCGGTTGGAGAACATATCAGTTGTCGCCGACTTTTGTGGCTTCGAAGTTCAATTTCGATGTACCACCTTTGCCAGGCGGATATCAAAATGCTCCGTTGGTGGTTATTCGCGCCGATTCAGCTGGCCAAGACAAGGCAATCGAGCTTGTCGGTGTTTATCTCAAGCCCCTGCCGTGAAATGCAGGGAATCTTCTTTCGCTTTTGACGTTGCCGCTGGCGCGAAACTGCCTCTGTTGTGCAGTTCGCCGCCTGCGGAACGCTCAGAGGGCTGCTACATCAAAACCTCATGGTTTTTGGCTGAGCCAATCTTGACCAGGCACAGTCGCTGGAACTGCAAACATGCGTAGTTTTATCGATCAAATGCGTGATAGGTTTCGTCGCACCGAGACGAGAAAGACCAAAGCCGCCGAAGACGCAGAAGCGCATGAAAATCGCCTTTGGCAATTCTTCCTGCAGACGGGTTTGTTGGCCATTGAATGGTACAAGGAAAATAATACCGACGTCGTTGGTGCCGGCGTGGATGTCGTTGAACACTTCAGGTCCTATGGCTGGCGTGAAGGGCGATGGCCCAATCCGTTCTTTGACCCAACGTGGTACTTGCAGAAAAATCCGGAAGTCGCCCACGCGGATCTGAACCCCATAATTCACTATTGGCTGTACGGAGAAAAAGAAAATAGAAAGCCGCATCCGCTGTTCGATCCAGGCTGGTATGGACAAGCCTATTCCCAACAGGCCGGCAACGCCAATTTACTCGCACACTATCTGCGCAACCGGGAGTCAAAGCGATTTTCACCAAACCCCTGGTTTGATATCGATTTCTATTTGAAGACCCAGCCGGACGTCGCAGCAGCCGATGTCGACCCTTTCACACATTTCATCACGACCGGATTCCGCGAAGGGCGCAACCCTCATCCGTCGTTCCACGTGCAATTTTATTTGCAACAATATATGTCGGGCGATCCGCGGGATCCCATCACCCACTACATGGAAATCGGGTTGCCGGCGGGCTATGCCACCGTCCCCAGTGAAACTGCAAACACTCAGGCATCCGAAATTCGGCGGTTTTCGCGCGCGAGTCCTGAATTCGAAGAGGTCAATCCAAATATCGCAAAAGGCCTTCCGCACCGCGCGAAGGTGCTCGCATACTATCTGCCGCAATTTCACACTTTCCCGGAAAACGACAAGTGGTGGGGCAAGGGGTTCACCGAATGGACCAACATTGGTCGCGGCACGCCACGGTTTTCGGGGCACTATCAACCTAGGGTGCCGCGCGATTTCGGATTTTACGATTTGAAAGATTCGCATGTGATGCCTCTGCAAATTGCAGCGGCAAAAGCGGCAGGTCTGTTTGGCTTCTGTTTCTATTACTACAACTTCAATGGCAAGCGCATCCTGGACCGGCCAATAGAAGATTTCCTGTCTCGCCAGGATCTCGATTTTCCGTTCTGTGTCATGTGGGCAAATGAAAACTGGACCAGGCGCTGGGACGGTGCGGAGTCGGAGCTTCTTATCAAGCAGGACTACAGCGATGACGACGCCGAGGCCTTGATCGACGATCTCGCGCGGCACTTCAAAGATCCGCGATACATTCGCGTTCAGGGGCGCCCGATACTCTTTCTCTATCGTGCTGATGTCATCCCGCAGCCCAAATCGTCGACTGAGCATTGGCGCCAGCTTTTTGCCTCCAGGCACGACGAGCAGCCGTGGATATTCATGGCGCAATCCTTCGGCAACAATGATCCGGGGGTTTTCGGCTTTGACGGTGCCATAGAGTTTCCGCCCCACAAAGTGGTCGTGAACGCAAACGTTGTAAATTCCGAATGCAAAGTGTTCGACAATAATTTCGCTGCACGGGTCTACCGGTACAAAGACATCGTCGACTCCGCGCTGGCCGAGCCCGCCCCAGCGTTTCCTTTGATCAAAACCGTGTTTCCAAGTTGGGACAACGACGCTCGCCGCCAGGGCCAGGGCATGTCGGTCACCGGGTCGTCCCCGAAGCTCTACATGGAATGGCTGGACGGAGCGATCAGGTTTGCCAACGCCAATCCGTTTTTTGGTGAAAGTTTTGTCTGCATCAACGCGTGGAACGAGTGGACCGAAGGGGCCTATTTGGAGCCCGACATTCACTACGGGGGCGCCTATCTAAACGCTACCGCCCGCGTGATTACTGGTCTTGGCCAAGAGTCCCCGCGCAAAAAAGTCGTTCTCGCAGGACACAATGCCTTTCCGGCCGGCGCACAGTTGTTGCTGCTCAACCTCGCAAAAACGCTTCGGCATCAGTTTGGCGTAGAAGTTTCGATTTTACTTTGCGGCGACGGGAAGATGGCGGACGACTACGCCGCCGTGGCTCCGACACTCATTGTTACGCAGAAATTGCCGATGGAAGAGGCGGTTCAACAAATCGCCCAAAGCGGTATTGATGGGGCGATTGTAAATTCCGTTGGCAGCGGCTCGGCAGCGGCGTATCTCAAGAATAAAAGCTTGAAGGTTGTCTCTCTGGTGCACGAAATGCCGCGCCTCATGAGCGAAAACCACCTCTTGGACTACGCACGGGAGCTTGCCAAAAACTCTGACGAAGTCATATTTCCATCGCCCATAGTGCGCGATGCATTTCTCGACTATGTGGGACCCGTCACTGGCACGTGCTCCATACGCCCACAAGGCGTCTACAGCCAATTGGAACGAGTTGCAGATGCGCGAGAGAAGTTGCTTCGCGACCTCCAATTACCTGATGGCGCGCGCATTGTTCTGAATGTGGGATATGGAGACTTGCGGAAGGGTATAGATATCTTTTGCTCGATTGCAAATTTGGTGGCCCGCACAAATCCAGATGTTTACTTCGTCTGGGCCGGCGACATTCACTTGCATTTGCGTAGTTGGATAGATGATCCAAAAGCCAATCCAAATGTTCGCTTTCTCGGTCACCGGCCGGATGTAGCCGCGCTGATGTCGGCGGCGGACGTATTCGCGCTGACGTCGCGTGAGGACCCTTATCCTTCTGTGGTGCTTGAGGCGCAATCACTTGGTGTACCGGTTGTCTGCTTTGAGAAAAGCGGGGGCGCGGCCGACCTCGTTTCCCTAAATGGATTCGGGGCCGTCGTGCCCTATGGCGACGCGGCGGCGTTTGCAAGCGCCGTGCATGAATGGTTGGGCAAAGAGTCCGATACCAAGATGGCGATGGGCTTGCAGATTGCCGAAGAGATGGACCGGTCGTCGGCATTCGACGACTACGCGTTCGATCTTGTGCAACGCATAATACCAGGACTTCGGCGTATTTCTGTCATAGTACCCAATTACAATTATGCGAAATATATAGAAGGCCGCTTGAGTTCCATCTTCAAGCAAAGTCATCCAATCTTCGAACTGATTTTGCTCGATGACTGCTCGACGGACGATAGCCTGGGCATTGCTACTGCATTCGCCGATTCTGAAAACCGCCGCATCGAAATTGTCAAAAACCAGTCGAACTCCGGCAGCCCATTTGCGCAATGGAAGTTGGGTTTGTCGCTCGCCCGTGGCGACCTTGTTTGGATTGCAGAAGCCGATGACTTGGCAGAGCCTAATTTTCTGTCCAAGATGGCGTCCGCCTTCCTGAACAGCGAAACGATTCTTGCCGCTTGCGACAGCAAGCCGATTGGCAGCGATGGTCAGGCGCTCGACTTGAGTTACAAGGCTTACTATTCGAAGGTACAACCCGGCGCCATGGCCGAAGATTTCGTCGCCCCGGCCCGCGAGTTTGCCTGCACCTATCTGGCTCAAAGGAACGTCTTGCTAAACGTTTCCGGCATTTTATGGAGAAAGGATGTTTTGTTAGCCGCGTTTCAGCGAACCGAGGCGTTGTTGTCTACTTTCTCGCTGGCCGGCGATTGGTTGCTCTACCTTGCTGCGTGCGAGTCGAGCGGCACCGTGGCTTACTTTTCGGCCGAAATGAATCTTCACCGCAGGCACGACGGCGGCGTTACAAGCCGCACCAAAGGCGAACTTCAGATTGACGAAGTCGCTCGGGTTCATGACTTTTTCCGTGACCGGTTCGGGGCCGACGCTGAATTCGAAGTGCAACAAAGGCAATACATCGACGAGCTTTGCGAGCAATTTAGAGTCCATATGCCATCGCAATTGGAAAGCGTCCGGTGACAATCGCCCGATATGCGCGTAAGTGACCAGTAAGCATCCGGATTCGGTTCGTACAAATCATCACACACTCGGACACAATGACGAAAAACCCTCTGGGCCAGCTTTTTCCCTCAAGGCAGTCGCACGCAGCGCCACTGGCTTGGCCAAACGAGCACGCGGATCGGGGATTCATAATCTGTTTTACCGGCCGCTGTGGTAGCACGGAGCTTGTCGATGTGCTTTGCCAGTCAAAACTTTGCGGACTGCCCGACGAATACTTCAACGAAGAATTCATTCCGCATCACAATCTTGAATGGCAGAGTCAAGACGTGTCGGAGTATATGCGCAATCTGGTTGTACACCGGTCGCTTGGACGAACATTTGGTTTCAAGATCGATGGCTTTCGTCACCGCAGGCTTTCCGAGATAGTCGATCCGAATCTCCATTTTCCAAAATCGGTGTTCAAATTTTTTTATCTGACCAGAAGGAACTTGTTGGAGCAGTCCTTTTCTTACGCAAGCGCGAAAGCCAGCGGCGTTTGGCATGTCCGGGACGTACCCGATGCCGTGGGCAACATAGACCCCGGTCACTTCGATATAACCGATCGCCAGTTATGGGAAGAGTTCGCGCTGATACTTGAACAGGAATTCTATTTCGAAAGATATTTCATCGAGACCGCCCTGAATGTTCAGCGCCTGGACTACGAGATGATGTGCGCGAGCAAAACTTCAGTCATTGCGGATGTGATGCTTGCATTGGGTTGTTCTGTGGATCAAGTGGGTGAAAGTCTGGCCGGCCTCAAGCAGAATTTTCGCAAGCTGCGGTATGACGGGCAAAAGGATCGCGCCATGATCGAGTTCCGTCATCGATACGCCAAGCACATTTCCTACTTGACCGCCCACCGTGGCCGCCTCCCTTTCGCATCCGTAAGAAATTATTTGTACTCGGAAATAGGAATAGACCTCTCCAAGCCGTAGTGCGATAGCGCTTGACACTGGTCACAAAGTTCTATATATGTTCCAATTAGCACCGCCGAGTTATGTCCAGATAACTCCACGGCTGCAGCTTGACATCGTGAACCCTCCGGCGTGGCCATTGCGTTCTGGTCCACCTAGTGAGCCCGTGCGAAAAATCATTGCGGGTGAGTGCCTGGAATTGCGCCCGCGGTGCGGCGGTGGCGGCGCAAAAATCCTGTCCTGTTTGTCTGTCCTATGTGGTGTCTCTCATCTCCGGGAAACGCCAAGGGACACAATGACTTAAGCACTGAACAGGACAAGTGAGACAGTGTTTTGGGACAGTATCCTATGTCCTGTTCGTCCTGAAATAAGTGGCTCGAAACCGCCGGTTTCACCGGAAAACAGGACAGGGTTCAAGCCAACAACGCCCTCAACCCCATCAAAGTCGCCTCCAAAGCCTGCGCTCGCGCCACAAACGCCTGCGCCCCCGCCCCCGCCTTCTGCGCCGCCTCCCGCATCGCCGTGTCCCCGTGCGCACGCTTCACCGCTTCGCGAAAAAGCTGGCCGTCGAACGGATCGATGCAAATGCCGCAGCCCAGCGCCTCCAGCGCCCGCGCCGTCGACCGCGCCTCGTAGTGCCGGGGATAGACAATATGCGGCCGCCCGCTGGCCAGCGCCGCATTCGAAAATCCGGTGCCACCATGCGAGAACACCAAGCTGGCCTGCGGCAGAACCTCCGCAAGGGCAGGGGCCTCGTCGTCAACGCGCACACCCCGGCTCCGCAGCACCGCCGCACGCGCGCCAGGCGAGCCGCGGAAATAGACGCGGGCTTGCGGCCCAATCTCCATCACGCTGTGGCTCAACGCATCGATCATGGCGAGCTCGGAGGTCGAATAGAAAAACACCTGTCGCGTCGCGGGCAGCGGCGTCAACGCAGGCGGCACCTCGATCGGGCCCAACACGGGCTCACGCCGCACGTGGCCGTAGGTGTCGAGCTCCGGATAGGAATAGATACCGCGAAAGGCGCCGCGAAACGCTTCGCAAATCGAAGTGGGCGCCGCGCGGTTAAGCTCAGCGAACGCCTCCTGAAGTGCACTCAGCACCGGCCCTTGCCGCCCGGGCTCGCCACGTCCGGGCTCATAGGCCGCAAACGTCTCGCCGTCCGCCGGTGGCACGACAAAGCCGTTCCCCACCAACGCCACCGGCACCCGCCCGAACGCCGCCAGTGCGGCTCCTGGCGCATGCTCGCACACAACCAGATCCGGTTTGACGTGATCGATGAGGACATCCCAGCCGGCAATCAGCGTGCGCGCCGTCTCCGCCGCCCCATAGCCATTGCCCGCCAGAATGTCGGCATAACTGTGGCTCAGCGCAGGCGGCAGGGCGGGATTGGGCCAAAACGGCGCCTGCAGAATAACGCCACCCGTCTCCTCAAGCGCCGCGCGCGCTCCCACCGTGTCGCGCAAAGCAAAGACCGGCCGCACCCCATAAGGCTGCAGTCCAAGCGCAATCGCTTTGAGAGGCGGCAGATGGCCAAGCCCCTCTCCAAGCTCCCAAGCCAGCAGAACTGTCTTCTTGTAAAACGGCAAAGCGCACCCGCCTCATCAGACGGTCGAGTCTATGGCCAAGCGCTGCTCAAAACAAATCCAGCTAACAGCCGCCGTATAATGCACAGAGCTTCTCTTGCTCCTGCTGCACCGCCTGGAACAATCCGAACAAAGCCGAGTCCGGGTCTTGTTTGCGATGGCGGTCCTTAAGGCTTGCCGGAGAGCCGAAGTAATACGTCAACCCGCCCATGATGCTCTGGTAGTCGTCATCGCCCCACACGCCGTCTGCATGGAAGGCAAGGCCCGGCAGAGCCGCAAAGCCCGGCTGCCATTCAAGCTTGCCGCGCCCAAACACCCGGTCTTCGTCGCCCAAAGCGCCGGCTGTGATCGCGACATTGTTGGTGACGTACCATTTCAGATCGAACGAGCCGATGACCTTGTCGCCCAGGGTTTGGCTGAACTGATAACCGGCCGTGCCCGATACGGTCAGCTGATTGAGATAGAATTCAAATTCGCCGCCCGTCCGAAACGCATCGACGTTGAAATCCGATCCTTCCGAATAGGCGCCAAAAACACCAACCAGATAGGATTCAGGATCGCGCGCAAACAAATGCGCCGCCGCACCGTAATAGTCTTGACCGTTGCTTGCCCCAGCGCCGCCTTCGACCTGAAGGCCGAACCGCTCTCCCAGCGGCGCTGTGAATGCCCCGTCAACCGTCCAGGTGTAGTCGTCAATGACTTCGCCGAACGACCCCTTCACTTTCAAATTGGACTCAGAAACCGCAGCTTCCTGCGAGTGTGCAGCCGTTGTCGTACCAAGCCCAAACAGCGCCGCGACCGTGATCGGCTTCCAATAGCGCCGCATCGCCAACCCTAGGCGCGCGCTCCAATTCATGATCGACAGCCGATCAACGGGAACCAGGCTCGCAGCCGGAAGTCCAAAACCAACCCGCACCGCCGGACACTCGGCGCTCGCGGTGGCGAAGGCGCTGCTAATGGCATCGAGAACGGCTTGCTGGATTGAGGCAAGATCCGACAACCGGACTTTATCGCCCGAAACCACGCGTTCTTTCTTGAGCGTCACATAGAACGTGCGCAGAAGCGGCGCATAATATAGACCATTGATGTGTTCGTTCAGCGAAGATCGCACGGCCCGGCTGGCATCGACCAAACCTTTTGCGCGCACCAAAGCACCGGTTGGATCGTAGACGATTTTCTGGCCGCCGAGTTTGGCGACGAAAGCTTCGAGACTGGTTGCAGAAAGCAGGTCCGCCGGCTTATGGAAGCGCACCCGGATGCGATACTCCGAGAACCCCACCAGCGCGTCGAGAATACTGGCTTTCAATCTCCGGCGCTCAGGTCCCGACGACGCGTGCACCGTAAGCAACGTCTGCGCGCTGCCCTCGGTCAACACGGCCGCGAAGATCGGCCCGGCAACCAGGCGCAGCGCTTCAACGATTTTGGTATCGCCCGGAGGCGGTGAAAAATGTCCCATCGAAGATCCCAGCTCGCTCCGCAGTGTTTTTTTCATTCGGGTGTAATCAAAATACAAAACTTGCAATAAGTCAATGTCCCATCGAAGATCCCAGCTCGCTCCGCAGTGTTTTTTTCATTCGGGAGCGCGGCGTAATCAAAATACAAAACTTGCAATAAGTCTTGGTTATCGAATCCTTTAGGAATCGTTTCCAAGTCACCTGTTACTGATTCGCTACAAATCAAGTAGAAATTACCGAAAAAAGTCACGAACGAAATTAAAACCAGCCACCGCAACACAGTGAAAATCTGGTTGGCGCTCGTTGGAGAATACGCAGTTTTCTGAAGCAATACCTCGCAGAGAAAAGCCAAATTCTCCGGAGAAACTCTTCAAGGTCGTGAGTGAAATCAAATTTGAGAGCACCCCAAAAAGGAGAGCAAATTATGCAAGCTTCCCAAGCAGGCGAGCTCTGATTTTCATTGACAACCATGAATAATTTACTCGTTCACCCGAATCACTCAGGCGTGCAAATTGCCACTCAGAGTATGAGTTGCCCCCACCTCAAACTTTCTGCTTGCATCGTGTTAAGCGCCAAATGAAATAGGCGTCTGTTGCAGGAAATCCTCACTGGGCCTTTGGCGTTGAAGTAAGATGCCGGAAAGGAGCTCCGACAAGAACACTCATGAACTTGATCGACCGCCGCAAAAACAGCCGCGCCGTCCGCAGCCCGCGCGGCACCCAACTCAGCGCCAAATCGTGGCTAACCGAAGCGCCTTTGCGCATGCTGATGAACAATCTCGATCCGGACGTGGCGGAAAACCCTGACGAACTCGTTGTCTATGGCGGCATTGGCCGCGCCGCGCGCGACTGGGCCTCGTTCGATGCGATCGTGGCCGCGCTGCGCAAACTCGAAAGCGACGAAACGCTACTCGTCCAATCCGGCAAGCCCGTCGGCGTCTTCCGCACCCACGCCGATGCACCGCGCGTTCTGATCGCCAACTCAAACCTCGTGCCGCATTGGGCAAACTGGGCCCATTTCAACGAACTCGATCGCAAGGGCCTGATGATGTACGGCCAGATGACGGCGGGATCGTGGATCTATATCGGCAGCCAGGGCATCGTTCAGGGCACGTTTGAGACCTTCGTCGAAGCCGGCCGGAAGCATTTTGGCGGCGACCTCTCCGGCAAATGGATTTTGACCGCAGGTCTGGGCGGCATGGGCGGCGCCCAAGCCTTGGCGGCGACAATGGCAGGCGCTTCGATCCTCGCCGTCGAGTGCCGCCAAAGCAGCATCGAAAAACGCCTGCAGACGAAATATCTGGACACTTCGACCGCATCGCTCGACGAAGCGCTGTCGCTCATCAAAAAATCCTGCTCCGAAAAAAAGCCGCTCTCTGTAGGCCTGCTCGGCAACGCCGCTGACATCTATCCTGAACTCGTCAAACGCGGCGCCAAGCCCGATCTCGTCACCGATCAGACCTCCGCGCACGATGTCCTCAACGGCTATTGTCCAAAAGACTGGACCGTCGATGAATGGCAAGGCCGCATCCAATCCGACCCCAAAGGCGTCGAGCGCGCTGCCCGCGCCTCGATTAAGGAACATGTCGAGGCGATGCTCACCTTTGCCAAGCGCGGTATCCCAACCTTCGACTACGGCAATAACATCCGCCAAGTCGCAAAGGACGAGGGCGTCGCCAACGCGTTCGACTTCCCCGGCTTCGTGCCCGCCTATATCCGCCCGCTGTTCTGTCGCGGCGTCGGACCCTTCCGCTGGGTAGCACTGTCGGGAGATCCCGAAGATATCGCCAAGACCGATGCAAAAGTGCGCGAACTGATCCCCCACGATCGCCACCTGCACAACTGGCTCGACATGGCGGCCCAACACATCAAGTTTCAGGGCTTGCCTGCGCGCATCTGCTGGGTCGGTCTCGGCGACCGCCATCGCCTGGGGCTCGCCTTCAACGACATGGTGGCCTCTGGCGAACTCAAAGCCCCCATCGTCATCGGCCGCGATCATCTGGACTCAGGCTCCGTCGCCAGTCCCAACCGTGAAACCGAAGCGATGAAGGACGGCTCGGACGCGGTTTCCGATTGGCCGATGCTGAATGCGCTCCTCAATTGCGCCAGCGGCGCCACCTGGGTCTCGCTCCATCATGGCGGCGGGGTAGGGATGGGCTTCTCCCAGCACGCCGGCATGGTCGTCGTCTGCGACGGCACGAAGGACGCGGCGCGCCGCATCGAACGCGTCCTCTGGAACGACCCCGCCACCGGCGTCATGCGCCACGCCGACGCCGGCTACGAAAACGCGATCGCTTGTGCGAAGGAATACAAGTTGGACTTACCCATGCTAGGAAGCACGCCATGACCCGGGAGCGCGGGCTTTCAGCCCGCTCTGCCTTTTTCTGCAGAACATCCAATAAGAAAGAGCGGGCAGGATGCCCGCGCTCCCGGGTATGAAACTCACCCCCGGCCACGCAGACCTCACCACGCTCCGCCGCATCGCGCGTGAAAAACAGCCCTTCGATCTCGATCCCGCCTGCAGGGCCGGCATCGACGCCTCGCGCAAAATCGTCGAGAACGTTCTTACCAAGGACCAACCAGTTTACGGCATCAACACCGGCTTCGGGAAGCTTGCCAACCAGCGCATTGCCAAGGACAAACTCGACGAACTTCAACGAAATCTCGTGCTCAGCCACGCGACCGGCACCGGCGAAAACCTCGGAGATAAGACCGTGCGTCTCATTCTGACGCTCAAAATCCTGGGCCTCGCTCGCGGCTACTCCGGCGTGCGCTGGATTGTGATCGAACGCCTGAAGAAGTTCCTCGACTATGATCTCTTGCCTCAAATCCCGGCCAAGGGATCCGTCGGCGCCTCTGGCGACCTCGCGCCGCTCGCTCATCTCGCTTGCGCATTGATCGGCGTCGGCCGTGTCAAATATCGCGGCTACGAAATGGATGCCGGTGACGCGCTGCAACGTTCGGGCTTTGAACCGCTGACGCTCGAAGCGAAAGAAGGTCTCGCCCTTATCAACGGCACGCAAGTCTCGACCGCCCTCGCGCTACAGGGTTTGTTCGCAACCGAAAACGTCTTCGCCGCAGGCCTCGTTTCGGGCGCGCTGACGACCGACGCCATCCTGGGTTCCGATACGCCTTTCGATCCGCGCATCCATTTGGTACGCGGCCAACGCGGCCAAGTCGACGCCGCCGCCGCGTTGAAATCGCTGATGATGGGCAGTCAAATCCGGCTGAGTCACGCGCACGGCGACGACCGCGTCCAGGATCCGTACTCCATCCGCTGCCAACCACAGGTGATGGGCGCCTGCCTCGATGCGCTTCGTCACGCGGCGACAATCCTTGAAATCGAAGCCAACGCGGTCACCGACAACCCGCTCGTCTTCGCGAAGGAGGGAGACATCCTCTCCGGCGGCAACTTCCACGCCGAGCCGGTAGCTCTCGCAGCCGATCACTTGGCGCTCGCGCTTGCCGAAACTGGCGCACTGGCCGAGCGCCGCATCGCATTGTTGATCGACGAGAACTTGACGGCAGGGCTCCCTGCATTTTTGGTCAGAGACGGCGGCCTCAACTCCGGCTTCATGATCGCCCACGTCACGGCAGCGGCCCTTGCATCCGAAAACAAATCGCTTGCCCATCCGGCAAGCGTCGACTCGCTGCCGACCTCTGCCAACCAGGAAGATCACGTCTCGATGGCCACCTTCGCCGCCCGCCGCCTCTCCGACATGCACGCCAATACCTGCGGCATCATCGCGATCGAACTCCTCGCGGCGGCCCAGGGCATCGAGTTCCGCCGTCCGTTGAGATCATCAACAATCCTCGAAACAGAACTGGCCGCTATACGCGCGCAAGTGCCGCCTTACGATAAAGACCGCTTCTTCGCCCCCGACATTTGCGCCGCCCGTGCCCTCGTAGACTCAGGGCGCTATCGCGCCACGGTCGATGGCCACATTCATCTTCCATCAGGCACATGACCCCACCACCCACATTCTATCTGACCCGCGGCCAGGCCCCAATTCTCGTCAGCTTTCCGCATTCGGGAACCTACCTGCCTCCCGATGTCGCCGGGCGTATGACACCCCAGGCGCTCGCATTGCCCGACACCGACTGGCACGTGCCGTTGCTGTACAAATTCCTGGACGCCATGGGTGCATCACGCATCGAAGCGACGCACTCGCGCTATGTCGTGGATCTCAATCGACCGCCGGGTGACGAGGATCTCTATCCGGGTCAAAAGAAAACCGGCCTCGTACCGCTTGAAACTTTCATGGGTCAAGCGCTCTACCGTGATGCTCACGCCCTCTCCGCAGAAGAAATCGTGGCCCGTCGCAAATACTGGCAGCCTTTTCACGACGCGCTGGCCCAGGAACTCTCGCGCCTCAAGGCCATCCACGGCTCGGTCATTCTCTGGGACGGGCACTCCATCGAAAGCGAGTTGCCTGCGCTGTTCGATGGCCGGCTGCCCGACCTGAACCTTGGCACCTTCGACGGCAAGTCCTGCGATGCCGACATGGCAGACGCAGCTTTCACGGCGGCAAAGGCAAGCGGCTTCACCGCCGTCCTCAATGCCCGCTTCAAAGGTGGCTACATTACCCGTCACTACGGCGCGCCCAAGAAAGGCGTCCATGCCATCCAGCTCGAAATGGCCCAGGCCATCTATATGGACGAAGCCCCGCCCTTCACTTTCCGCCCCGACCGCGCCACAAAAGTATCGACAGCGATCCGAAACATGATCAAAGCCACACTCGATGAGCAATAAAGCTCCACTCAGGCGCTGATGATCTTCTTCACGGTCGATCTATAGGCGATCGCGGCACACGCCTCACCAGCGTGGTGCCGCTCCTTTACCAGCCACACGCCTGCTACCATCACATCGCGCACGGCCCCCTTTCCTGCAACGAACACATAACTGTCCAGCGCCTGCGCTCCATCGCGTCCGGCAAGCGACACGTGGTCTGTATCGACCACAACCACATCCGCTCGCATACCCACCGCAATCTCACCGGCATTCAACCCTAACGCCTGTGCACCACCACGCGCGGCCAAGGTCCAAAGCCGTGCCGCCGTATGCGGCTGCGCAGGCGATGCCGCCACATTGCGCCGTCGATGCAGCAGACGCTGCGAATATTCAAGCATTCTCAGTTCTTCTGCAGGATCAACGCAAATATGGCTGTCGCCACCAACAGCCAGAGCGCCACCTGCCGACAAGAAACCCGGCAGTTGAAATATACCGTCCCCGAGATTACCCTCCGTCGCAGGGCAAAGTCCGGCAACGGCCCCGCTTTGAGCCAATGCAACTGTCTCGTTCTCACTCAAATGCGTCGAATGCACCAGGCACCAGCGCCGGTCCACCTGAAACTCTTTCAGCAGATACTCAACCGGCCGCAGACCATAGGTGGCAAGGCTCTCATCAACCTCGCAAACCTGCTCGGCCGCATGAATATGCAATGGCGAGTTCATTTCTACGCCTGCAATGGCTTCGTGCATCAAAGCCGCCGGCGCAGCCCGAAGGGAGTGCAGGGCTAGCCCAACATTGGTCACGCCGGCAGCGCCCTTCAGGTCGATTCTCAGGCGCAGCAGTTCCTCGACCGTCTTGCCGAACCGCTTTTGGCGCTCGTTCAATGCGCGCCCGTCAGCGCCACCGGTGACATAAAGGGTCGGTAGCATCGTCAACTCGATCATTGTCTCGTGCGCCGCCTCTGCGATCGCCGAAGCCATCGCACCCGTCGGCGCAAAAGCAGTCCCCCCGGGTTGATTGTGCAAATAGTGAAACTCTCCAACCGATGTGTACCCTGCCTTCAGCATCTCGATAAACAGGAACCGGGCGATGTCGCGCTGGCTGTCTGGATCCAGTCGCTCGGCAAAGCGGTACATCGCCTCGCGCCAGCTCCAGAAATTGTCGGTGCCGCCGGCGTCCCATTCCGCTAACCCCGCCATGGCGCGCTGAAACGAATGGCTATGCACATTCGCCATGCCCGGAAGGACAAGGCCCGAAATCAACTCGTCTCCAGCGTTCAACGTGGCTCCAGCCTCAACACAGGCAATAAGCCCGTTTTCGACCGCAATGCGCACGGAAGCCCTGACACCTTCCGCCAGCAGCGCACAATTGGCATGATAGAATTTCATATCGGTCCCGATTCACGTAGAGTGAAACTCCATACTAAGGCAATCAGCGATGAAATGGGACCACCTCTGGATCAACGCCCGCCTCGCCACCATGCGCGCGGACGCAGGCCACTTTGGCGCCATTGAAAACGCCGCTCTCGGCGAAGAGAGTGGGCGCATAGTGTTCGCGGGCCCGATGCGCGATCTGCCGGACCTGCCCGGCAGCCTGTCCGCTTGCGTATCGAACGCCAGCAACCAGTGGATCACCCCGGGCCTGATCGATTGCCATACCCATCTCGTGTTTGGCGGGAACAGAGCGATCGAGTTCGAGCAGCGATTGAACGGCAGGTCCTACGAAGAAACCTCTAAAGCGGGAGGAGGGATCATGTCGACCGTGCGTGCAACCCGCGCGGCGGATGAGCAATCGCTGTTCGAACAGTCTCGCCCTCGTCTGGAAGCTCTGAGATCCGAAGGTGTAACAACGGTCGAGATCAAATCAGGTTACGGTCTGGATCTGGAAACGGAACTGCGCATGCTGCGCGTAGCGCGCCGTCTGGAGGCCGAAACCGGGGTTCGGGTATCGACGACCTATCTCGGTCTCCACGCCATGCCGCCCGATCAGGGCAATCGCCGAGCGGCCTTCATCGCTGAAATGAGTGGACCGGTGTTGCGTGCTGTGGCAGAGCAAAAGCTCGCTGGCACCGTAGATGCGTTCTGCGAAGGCATCGCCTTTACGCCGCAGGAAACTGAAAGTTTTTTTATCGCAGCATCCGCACTGGGCTTTAAAATCAAACTCCACGCCGATCAGCTATCAAACACGCACGGCGCAGCCCTCGCCGCTAAGTTTGGCGCGCTTTCGGCCGGTCATCTCGAGTACACAGACGAAGCCGGCGTTGCCGCAATGGCCAAGTCAAACACCGCGGCCGTATTGTTGCCGGCTGCCTTCTATGTGCTGCGCGAATCAAAACTGCCGCCGGTCGATGCTCTGCGCCGCTACAAAGTGCCCACAGCGGTTGCCACCGATTGCAACCCCGGCACATCACCCATCACTTCGTTGCTCACCACCATGTCGATGGCCTGCACCTTGTTTGGTTTGACGCCGGAAGAGGCACTCGCAGGTGTCACGAGAAACGCCGCAATTGCGCTTGGCCTCGCGCATCAAACCGGCACATTGAATGTTGGCAAAGCCGCCGACTACGCAATCTGGCCAATCGAACATCCAGCCGAGCTTTGCTATTGGATTGGCGCCTTGAAGCCCTGCGTTGTGAAGTCCGCGTTCACTTCTTTGGACGGCGGATCTGGAGGATAACGCTGGATGTCCAAAAAAGTACGAGCGGCGACGCTTGATCTCGTCAATCTCGACGACGAGGCCTTCACGCAACTCTACACTCACCGTGTTGAACCCCTGTTAGAGGCTCGCGAGGGCGAGCGGCAAAAGGCGGTAAAGGCATGCGTGTGGCGCGGCAGCCTGGGCACTGTTGTGGCACTGGGCATCACTGGAGTTTCATTCAATTTTTTCGATGTGGATGCTGTCATCATTATCGGCTGCCTGAGTTTTGGCGCGGTCTATTGGTATGCCTTCGAGCCATTCAACAAGGTCGCCGCTACTGCAAAAATAGACTCATTGTCGGCGATTTCACAGGCAATCGGTTGTGAGTACGAGTATTCGGGTTTCACACCCGACGCGCTGCCCAAGTTCAATGAGTTATCGCTCCTTCCGCCATGCGATCGATCCGATTACCATGATCGTTTTGGCGGCCACCATCATGGTTGTGCTTTCGCATTCTGCGATGGTCATCTTGAGCGAAAGGTCAGAAGCAACAAAAGCACGAGATGGGTCACCGTTTTTCGCGGTCAATTGATCAAAATTGCATTTCCCAAACAGTTTCTTGGGCTCACCATTGTCCGGCGCGACGCCGGAATGTTCAATTTTCTGGAACGCTGGTCGTCCAGTCTTGACCGCGTTGGACTAAATGACAGCCGCATGGAAAAAGCCTTCGAGGTTTACTCAAATGATCAGGTCGAAGCCCGTTACCTGCTGCACCCCGTTTTCATGGAGCGCTTGCTGGAACTCGAAACCCGGTTCAAAGGCAAGAATTTGCGGTGTGCGTTCGTCGAAGGCAATCTGCTGATTGTCGTTGAAGGCGGGGACAAATTTGAGATTGGCTCCATGTTTTCACCGCTTGCCGACGCGAGCAGGGTTCGCACAATCGTCGATGACCTGTCCGAAATTTTGCGTCTGATCGATGCCGTTCTAACAGCGGAACGCGGGGCATTGCCCACCGCGTGAAGCAAAACGGGCCCGGAATTTACCGGGCCCGAAAAAAGCATCGGCAAGTCGAGCGGGCCTCAGAGCATCTTCTGTCCGTTCGCCGTCACTGTTCCATTTTTCGTGAACACAATATCGATCACATATGCCCGGTCGGTTGCACTGGACGTCGCATCTGGTTTTCCCATCGCCCGCACCGCCGCAACCATCCCCATGATCTGCTGGGCCATCTCGTCTTTGGGGCCACGCTTTTCCATCGCTTTTGCCAGCGCATCAATGCCGGTAAAACGCAACGAGACCTTGCCTTCAGGCAACATGCTGTCCGCCGGCAAATACGTCGCCGCCCCTTTACCCGTCAATTTGGCAGTCGGCGTCACCAAATTCAGCTGATTGAGAGCGATGGAAAGCTTCGCGGCTGTCATGACTTCCATGAATTTTCCGGAAAGTTCGGTCCCGACTTCCTGCAAGGCAGTGGCCCCCGCCGATGTCGCATCGCCGGTTGCAGATGTGCTTTCACTGGCAACTTTTGCAGCTTCGGCCTGAAGTTGCGGCAACGCATCCATGTAAATGTCCCACAGTTTCTTGCCGGGTACGCCTGAAGCATCGATCTCAAGCGTAGCGTTTTGCACATCCGCTTCCGGAGGCAGCATCGGCTCGTCTCCACTCGATGCAAGTCCGCCGGCCCTCAAGCTCATGCGAATTTTTGTGGTGCCTTGCCCATCTGCGGATGCGCCCATGCCCATGGACATGGTCTTCAACCCAAAAACGCGTTTGCCGGCCTGTGTCGACTCGACGCCGTTGACCGAATAAACATATTCGACGTTGCCCATGAATTCAGGCATGCGCTTCAGGAACGCGATTATCTTGGGGTCCAGCGTGCCGCCTGTATAGGCCTTGAAAAGTTCTGGATTGGCCAGAGTGTAGCCGGCTTCTTTCGCCGCCTTCGCCCAATCCTCGAGTTTTGCGCCCTTGATGGTGCTCACGACACTCAGCGTATCCATCTTCATCGACGTCTGTTGTGCCGGGTCATCGACCGCAAAGCCTGACATCGTCAGAGCGTACTTGCCGTCATAAAGGCCGCTGCCTTTCGCGTCGAGCGTACCGGTCAATGCGATCTCGGCAACTTTGCCGTCACCGCCTTCAGTTGCCGAATCTATCACCAGGTCAGAGAGCCGCATTTCAACATTGTTGAGAGTTTGCAGTTTATCGACCCAAACACCCTTGAAAGTTTGGCTGCCTATCTTGACCTGGCCAGTGACCTTGCCGGTTTTGTCTTTTATCGCAAAGGAGTTTGGAATTCTCGCGTCGATATTGATCAAACCGTCTCCACCATTTGCAAAGCTGACGGTGATCGGGTCCAAAACGGCAACGTTGCCTTCCTTGGTCGTAAACGTCAGGCGTGGCAGCGTGCCGGTGACAGTCCCGTCACTATTCGTTTCAACCTTTGCAGCACCATCAGCCTTGGCAGTGAATTCAGAGCCAGGCTGAACCTGCGTAACTGCAGACACAAACTGATCCAGGCGTTGCTGCACTTGCTTGGCATCGACGGGTGGTGTGCTGGTCGAGCTGCCGCACGCGGTGAGCACGACGGCGAGCAACATCGCTGACAAAGAGCGCCGCACAAAGCGACTAGGAGACATGATGATCGTCCTTTGATGAAAGTGAAGGCCTGACAAGATACTGGTGCGACCAAATTGGAACAAAAGCACCAACGCATTCGGATGCGGAATGTGAGGGGGCGCTGCGCCGGGGTCAAGTAGCGCCGGTCACGCGAAGGACCTTGAATCCTCAAGTTTTTTCAAATGCCACAGGGGCGACATCGACAGAATCAGCAAAGGTATCAGCGATCCTGCGATGGCAATCCACAGGACTGCACCCGTCCCCACAATCTCGGCGAGTGGACCGGCGATCAGCGCACCGGCAGGGAGAGCAAGACCGCCCACGAACTGAAACGTCGCGCCCGCGCGCGCCTGCACATCGACAGGCAATGCAGTCTGACGAACGCTCACTGCCAGAATCATATAGGCCGACAAAAATCCGTCGCCGATCAGTTGTTGACCCACCAGGAAAGGGATCGTCAATTGACCTTGCCCTTCTGCGGTTGGAATGAGAATGCTCGCCATCATCCACGCCCCCAGACACAAGACGATTGCCCGCCCGTAGCCCAGAACACGTGGAAGCACACCCGCTGCCGCCGCTCCCCACAAGGCACCAACGCCACCAGCGCCGATGATCAAGCCCACCGTCGCCTCGTCCAATCCAAGTGTTCGAAGCGTAAAGATCATATAGATGGCGGCAAAGAACCCACCGAAAACGCCAAAAGAGCCTTGCGCCAGCAACAGCGGAAATACAATTCGATGATCCCGGCAGGCTCGCCAACCTTGAGCGACGTCATCCAGCGGGTGCGAGTTCACGGACGGCGGAGCAACGGTTTCGGCGGTCCGGATCTGCATCAACCACCAGGCTGACCAAATAAAACTCAGCGCGTCGGCGATCACAGCGACCGGCGCGGTGAGGGCCCGGATCAGGAATCCGGCAGCGCTCGGTCCCGCGATCTCAGCAACTGCCTCGGTGACCTGCAGCTTTGTGTTGCCCTCGACAATGTCGGGCGTATCAACCAGGCGCGGCAGGTACGCCGCCTCAGCGATCAAAAATATCGCCGTCGCCGCGCCGGTCAATGTCGCGATGACAATCAGATGCGCCATCGTCAGCACGCCCAACCATGCCGCCACGGGAAGCGAGAGCAGCAAACCCGCACGTACCAAATCCATCGCGATCAAAAGCGGGCGCTTACGCGTCCGGTCGATGAAGCCAGAGGCGAACAGGGCGATGACCACCCCGGGCGCCATGGCCAGTGCGCTCAGAACGGAAATCGCCGTAGCCGACGCCCCGAGCGAGTTGATGGCAATAATGGGCAGCGCCGTCCGCGTAATCCGGCTGCCGATCGCACTTATGGCTTGCGCTGCCCAAAGCCGCCGGAAGTCCGCGTGGTGCCAAAGCGACGGAATTAGTTGGTTCCGGAAACCATGCTCAAGACCTTGTCGCCCACGCCACCGGCAACCGCCGAAGTGGGCAAAATGAAGCCTTTGGCCTTATAGATGCGCCGGCCCCATTGCTGGGACGGCGTGTACCAGACTTGCACCCGGCTCCAGTCGTTCTTCGGACTGAGGTCACGGATAGGGGCCTGGAGGTAGATCCGCCCGTCATTGCCCCAATTTGCGTGATCGACCACGATCGTCCGGTTATCCAGGATCTTCTTCACGACAGCGACGTGGCCGCGACGGGCAGTCTTGTACCCCCGCATGACCAGCACCGAGCCCGCTTCCGGCCGCTTTGAGCGCTGATATTTGCCAGCCGCGAGCTGCCACCATTTGTTGGCATTTCCGCGGATTTCGATCCCTGATTCCGTGCGCGCGAATGGAACGCACTGTAGCGGCGACCCAGCGTCCATCACACTGGGATTGACGTTGCCCGGTAAAATGCCCCGCTGTTGCGAAATGAGCGGCTCGGAAACTTCAGCTCGCGATCGCGGGATGAGCGCCAATCCGGTGCGGCCCTCGTCCGTAATCACCGGCTCAGCCGTCGCAACGGTCAGCGTCAGCGACAATCCAGCGCGATTATCAAATGCAGTTGAGTCAGCCCCAGTAAAGGAGGCGGAGAATTGTGGGCGAATTGATTGGCAACCAGAAAGACTGATTCCGACTAATGCGATTGCCGCCAGATTAAATGGTGAGTCAGTTCTCAAAACTGGTCTTCCTCAATTGATCGGGCTCTTGTGAGCCGCCAGGGTCTGCTTCCTGCCCGCCTAGATTGGGGGAGTCAAATTAAGGAAATATTACCGTTAACTATTTGCACCACATCTGTTGAAAATGCGTAAAGCAACCCACTAGATATAGGTCGCAAAAAGCTACACTCCCAATCTTTTCCACTTAATGGTCAACAAATTAGGGGTTTTTTAACCTCAATTAACGCTCAGCCGGCCCCCAAAATGAATCCCTGAACGTCGTAGACGCGCCCGCCGTAGTGGTCTCCCGGGGTGTACCAGACCCGGACCCGCGACCAGTCATTGTCGTCGGATACATCCATGACAGGACTGTCCAGGTTGATTTCCCCGCCATTCAACCAGTTCGCGTGATCGACCACGATTTCGCGGCTGTTGATAATCTTGCGTACGACTGCCACATGGCCCCGGCCATTGTCGCTATAGCCTTTCAGCACCAGCACCGCACCGCTTTCAGGCTCGGAAGAGCGGCCAAACCGGCCCGAAGCTTTCTCCCACCAATGCCAGGCATCGCCCCAGATCGTCACGCCGGATTTCCAGCGCGCGTAAGGCACACATTGCAGGGGCTGTGCTGCATGAACCACCCGCGGTGCCACGCCGGGAGGGCGCCGGCCGAGCGGGCCAGGATCAAAGTCGCTCGCGCAGCCGGCAAGTCCCACGGCAATCCCAACCGCAATCAATGTCAGGGCAAATATACGATGCAAGGCTCGATTTCCCATTCTTGTTCAGCCGCCAGAACTCAATGCCAAAGCTTTGAGTGAGCAAGCAAGGACAGGTGTGTAACGGCGCATGGACCAACTCCTTGTGTTTGGGTCGTATCCATCATGAGGCCCACCAGTTCCAACCGCGTTCAAAACTGAACAGAGTTTTAATTCAAACTGCAACAGACGGGGAATTGAGCCGCCTGCGATCTTCGCGCCCAGTGAATTTTTGGTTAACCCGCGTCTGGCTTGATCAACGGCCAAAACAGGGGTTTTCCGCAGTTGGTCAGGTCGATGGTCTGTGTATACACCGTTGCATGCATACGTGCATATAAGCCGCTTTTAACCTTGTTTTCCCACAGAAGTTCGCCATTTTTTAACTCCAGCCAATTTCAAGTTTTTAAACATGTATGCATGCACGACCACTCGACGCATCCTGTGTTGACCAAGGCCTGTAGCGCAAAAGCTAGCACCAAGCTCCCGCGCCACCGCCGGAACAATTTCCAAAACCATATTCAAATCTAAAGTCGCAGCCGACAGACAGACAAACCGCGCATCTGATCGAACAGAACGAATATAGAACAAATTTTTCCGATTGCAAGCACAAATCCGCCCCCCCTGGGAGCGCCGGCATCCTGCCGGCCCTTTCAGCCTCTTCGGCAAACCCAGCAATTGCGGGCAGGGGATAGCAAGTATGTCACAAGTCTAGTTCTCATTTCCTCCGCCACCACCACCCCCGCCGCCTCCGCCGCCAGCCGTGGTCGAAATTGTGACGCTCACGCTTGCAGTTGCAAGGCCACCTCTTCCATCTGAAATCGTATAGGTGAAATTGTCCGAGGTTGACGCTCCGGCCGCAGGTGGCGTTGCGGTGAACGTGTAAGATAGCGATGTACCACCGGCCCCAATCGCGACGACACCACTGGCACCGTTGGTTTTCCCCGTAATCACCAGCAAGTCTCCATTGGGATCGCTGTCGTTGATGCGTGGATCAAACGTGCGAATGTAGGTCGATGTTTCATCGACGCTAATCGCGTCGTTGACCGCAACAGGCGGATTGTTTGCCGGGGGCGCCGATGTCGTTGTGATGGTTGCGGCCACCGTTGCCGTGGCCAATCCACCGTTCCCATCAGAAATTGTGTACGTGAAGCTGTCCGCAACTGAGGCCCCGGCTGCCGGAGCCGTGCCGGTGAAACTGTACGTTAGAGACGTGCCGCCAGACCCAATCACGACGGTGCCAAGAGTCCCGTTTGTCTTCGCCGTTATGGTCAGAAAGTCGCCATTGGCATCGCTATCATTTATCCGCGGGTCGAGACTACGTACGTAAAGCGTACTTTGATCCACTGTAAAAGCGTCATTGACCGCAACCGGAGGAATGTTTGCAGGAGGTGGCGTTACCACCTCGACAAAATGGCTCGTACGATTGCCGGATGGATCGTAATTGTAAGTGACCCTTCTGCCATCATCATATGTGATCGAAGTTACGCGCCCGAGACCATCATAGGTGTAAGTGACGTCGGCATGTGCCAACTCAATCATTGCTGGCAGAAATGAAGCAAGCACCACAGCGCCAATTCGTGCGCGAATTTTCATCTACCCGCCTCGCTCAGACAATTTTCTAATAATCATCTGGCTACACTATTCGACTTCGGTACGTTTGCAATACCGCTGTCTCAAAGAAAGCGTCATCATCGATAAAGCAATTAGCGCTATCAAATCCATGCTTCACACAACCAAGAGTGAGCAGTCATAGAGCAGCGCATGCTCACAACAATTCACACAAGACCAAACTCATGATTGTTGTTGACGGCTGCAGGTTGGCACTACAAGTATTGAAACCCGGAGTGGCGGCTCTACCGCTCAAACCATCTCGTATCATCAGCAGGTGTGTGCTTGATCGTATCCCCCGACAAACGCAAAATCTCGTCACTCTTGGTCGCCATTGTCGCCGCTCTCAGTTTCCAGCCCGCAGCGGCCGACCCGTTGCCTTCAATAAAAATCGCTACAGCCCCACTCGTCTCGCCATCGGCAGCCAGCACCTACTACGGCGCCTCTACCACCCACACATACGGGAGCTTTGGCTACGGCGTCGGCACATCCAACCCGCGCCCGCCCGAAATTGTAGAACTCGCACGGGCACTCAAAGGCGATCCGGACCTCATTTACGAGTATGTGCGCAATACCATCCGGACGCACTTTTCCTATGGATTGCAGAAAGGCGCATTGGGAGCGATCGTAGACCACTCTGGCACGCCTTTTGATCAAGCCCATTTGCTGGTGGAGTTGTTGCGGCAATCGGGTTATTCGTCAAAGTATATCGTCGGCACAATCACCCTGACTGGCTCACAGTTTTATGACTGGACGGGCCTGACCGACGCGAAAGCCATTTGCCAGTTCCTTTCGTCGGGTGGCTTTCCTGCTTCGTTTAGCGGTTCAAGTGATCCCGGGTGCTTTTACGCGGGTACAGCGACGTCAGTGACTCTCGACCATATTTGGGTAGAAGTTACCATCGGCACGCAGAATTTTGTGTTGGACCCAAGCTACAAAGCATATGACCGAAAGGCGGGGATTAGTCTGCTTAGCGCGATGGGATACATTGCCGGCAGCGCCTTCAGTAAAGTGCAAACGGGAACGTTCGCATCAGGTCAGAATGCCGATGGAAGTTGGGTCAAAGGGTTAAACACCGTCGGGATCAAGGCCCTTTCGCAAACCCTTCTGAACTTCGTGAAAGGTCAGGGGACGATCCAAACTTTGGACGACATTGTGGGGGGTGAGACAATTCAGCGTGTCTCAGTACCAGTAGGCGGTTTTCGCCAGGCGGCACTTCCCTACCCAGCTAACGGAACCAAGACTTGGACGGGTGACATTCCGGATCGGTATAGATCGACCATGTCCTTTAGTTCTGAAGCTTTAGGTGCGTGGTCCTTCTTCGTCGACGAAGTTTACGCAAGGCAGATTGTGCTAAACACGAACCTGGATTGGACAACTGCAACAGCTGGCACGCAACTGAGTGCAGACAATGGGTTTCGGGTTTGGCTGGAAGTTGACGGGGTACCTTTCGCTGCGACGCAGCACACCATAGCGGAGCGAACCACCACCATTTATATCCCTAACCCACCATTATCGCCGACACCTCAGATTGTACCCGCCATCTTCAATCGTGTCGTGGGAATCGGCATCTCGGCAAGCCACCCCTTCGTTTCTGGACACGCAAATCAGTCAATCTCGACGACCATCTATCTTGGGGCTCCTATCGTTATTATAAACGGTTGGGGTGATGTCAGCCAAAACTTGGCAGCAAAGTGGGCCAATGAAGTTGCCGATGATAAGCCCGCGCCGAAGACCGGTAATGCAAGGGTTTGCTCACCCTCCACTCAGCCGCTCGCCGTAACTTCCTGTACGGCGCATGTTCCGCAGCCAAGCGGTGCGATGCTGCGCGACAAGATGGCGGCAACATGGCTCGGCCAATTCAGCCGGGTCTTAGATTTGAACGCTCGAGTTGGCGGTGCAAAAGCGCTTCACCATCACTCGATCGGCGTCGCATATTCCGACCAATGGTCAGCATATGTGAACGGATTTTCCTCGGTTAACGCGACGCGTCCGACCACAAACTGCGGCTCCGATTGTGTGTGGATGTCGACTCATGAGACGCAGGTACTCGATATTTCCAGCACGATCAGTGTGACTCACAATACCGCCGACGAGATTTCCAGGCGCTCCGTCATTTACTCATCAGCATCGTTGGGTGCTGCACTGGAGGGCGATTTGGTTGTGCAGTTGTTGGACTTGCCACAAGCCCTTTCGACGGTTTCGCGCTTTGGTTGGGGAAATGGAAGCTCAGAGGGCAGTTATGATGGATGGTATGAACGCACAACCCAAACCTGCATTTCAGCAAACTGCTCGTCGTATAACGACGACAGCATTCCTCGCCAATTTTTCGAACTCACCGGTGCATTGTCCTCCAAGAGTTGGATTTCTTACAAGGGAAGAACAGCATCCTGGCCAGGTGGCTGGTCCGCGAGCTACATCGAAAGCTGGCGTGACGCCTACGTTGCGCAAGTCTCTGAGTACAGGTCTAACGGTTTTACTGTATTTGCTTCACAAGAGTCCTTTACGGGGCCCGGGCCGTCAGGCGGCGCGAAGCAGAAATGGGGATCTGGAGCTTCAGACTGGTACAGGGAAGAGCCGCAGGCACGTGGCGGGGGATTTGTCGCGGTCCGATTCGGTTCAAGCGGCGAACCGCTGGAAATTTCGCACATTGTTACCAACAAAAATGGCCGCCGCAAGGGCGGTGCTTCTTCTGGAAGCAATGGGGACGTTGGGGCACTGACCGCAGAAGGTGCCACCAATCTCCTCAAGAGCCGCTTCTCAGACCGATCGCAGCTACTTTCCGTCGATTTGAAGTCAGGCAGAGCGGGCTATTCAACTCCTCCGCTACTGTCGACGGGAAGTGCAAGCTCCGGGAAAGATCTGAGCGTGAACTTGATCTACTCCGGTCCTGGAACCCAAGAAGCGTCGCTCTGGAACCCGCAACCAATTTCTGTCGGAACGACCTCGTTCGCGACGCCCTACAGTGGGTTCACATCGAATTGGGACATAAAACTCGCGCTGCATTCAGACGCGTACGAAGCGATGGGGCAGACTTCTCCGCTTGCCGCAACATCGGCTATTGCAGTCATGGTTGTGATGCAGGACCTCTATCGCAGTGGTCAGACATCAAGCTCGCCGCATGCTCGTCTGATTTCACAAATCGCGGGGCCCCTTGCGTTTCTGAGCTGGCATGGCATCAATCATCACAACACCGTCACCATCTCTCAGGGAGGGCAGACACGTCGATTTGCAAAGTTGGTCGACGGAAGTTTTGCGGGACAGAAGGGAGACGTGTCTACTCTCACCCAGACTGGACTTGCACAAGTCCTAATCCCTGCCTGTTTTGAGAGTTACAACATTGAAGGGACGTTGGTCTACTATTTCCCGACCAACATATATGGTTACGACAATGCGCCAGCCGTTTCCTTTCAGTTGAAAAATCGAGGCGGAGACATCCAAACATTTGATCGTTGGACTTATCTTGATCAGTGCCGGCGCTATGGAGGGTGGAAGATCAAGGACTGGACTTTCCCGCACGGCGACACGTTGACCTTCACCTATGGCACAGGTGGCAAACTTGCGAGGATTTCGAACAATGAAGCGCGCGCGCTTAATTTCAGCCAATCGGCCGTGACTGCGAATGCAGCAGCGGCCACCGGGAGCATAGTGGTCAAAGGTGCAACGTCTCAGCAGATTCCTGGCCAAATAACCGACGAAAATGGAAGAGCTATTACCTTGGCCGTCGATACGGAGAACAAGATCACGCATCTTGACGGTGGCGTAACAAAACTCAAATACTGCCCTCCGATCGCACGTTCGCCAACACAACGGCCAATACCATTCCCCCGTCTTTGCGAAGTCTTCGAGCCTGCCAATACCGCGACCGCTTCACTGCAGTACACATACGATTCCATCGGCAACATCAAAGAAGTGCGCGACGCAGTTGCCGTCGCAACGCCCGCCATTCGTGGGCCTTACAAATTCTACATTGCCGACGGTACGCGCGGTGAACGAGAAGATCCGGTCACACCGATTTCAGGCCGCTACATCGTCGAATATGACGATCGGGGACGCGCGATCCGCAATGTCGATGAGCTATCACGTGCGGTAACCAGCGAGTACGATGACTACGATCGACTCCTACGTCGTATCTATCCGGAAGGAGATGAGGAGCACTTTCAATACGATTCCCGAAGCAACGTCACGCGAATAACAAAGCGTGCCAAAACCGGATCGGGCTTGGCTGACATTCTCGTCGACGCCACGTGGGATACGACCTGGAACAAGCCACTCACCGTTGCCGCGCCGTATTCGGCCGGTGACACGATCCGGACTACCACATTCAGTTATTATTCGGCCGGTGCTGCTACAGGCAAGATCAAAGATGTCCTTCGCCCTGCTGCAATTGCTGGCGGGGTCCAGCCAAAGCACACTTATACATACGATGCGCAATCCGGCTATCTTATCCAGGAAACGTCACCAATCGGCACGGCGCAAACGACCTTTATCACCACCAATCACACCTATGACGCCAAGGGCAACCGCATCAAAACCGTGGTCGACGACACCACGACAGGCCTCAAACTGAAGTCCGAATGGCAATACAACGCCTACGGCGATGTCATTCGCACGATGGATCCACGCGGTTATGTCAGCCTAGCGACTTACTGGGACCCAGCGTCCACCTACTCCCCCACCGGAAAAACGCGACGCTTGGCCGAACAACTGAGGTCATCCCACACCGTCACCGCAATCGGCAACGCCGTAACTGGCTATTTGACCGCCTCGCGCACCTGGTGCGACCTCAATGGACGGCCCACCAAAGTCGAAGGCTCATCGTCCATCGCCGGCACCGCCGTCACCTGGAACACCATCAATCCGCGTTCCCAAATCGCCTACACACCAACCGGCAAAGCGGCGTCTGTCACCGACCCGTCCGGGGACATCTCAAGCACAACCTACGACGCCCTCGACCGCCCCGATATCGTCACCGACCCCGTCGGCCGCAAGGTCAGAACCGTCTACAACGCCGCCGGCGAAGTTACCCAACTCATCAAGGCTTACAGCACACCGCTGCAGCAGATTTACGCCGCGACCGCCTACTCGCCCAACGGCCAGGTTCTCACCGTCACCGATGCCCGCGGCAATGTCACCAAAAACGTCTATGACGGCTTCGACCGCCCCATCAAACTCCTCTACCCCGACGCCACCCCCGCCGACGACGCCGACAATCCCTTCGAACAGACCACCTATGACACCGCCTCGCGCAAGCTGAGCGAGCGCAAGCGCGGCGGCCAGCTCTTCACCTTCGCCTACGACAATCTTGACCGCGTCACCGCTCGCGCCGGCTCCGGCATGCCCACGCGCTCGTTTACCTACGACCTGGGCTCGCGCATCCAAACTATCGCCGACACGTCTGGCGCCGCCACCATCGCCAGCCACCAATACACCTACGACAGCGCGGGCCGCGCCATTCGCGAGCGGCGCCAGGACTGGGACCTCAACGTCGACTTCACGCTTGACGCCACCGGCAACACGACCCGCCTGACCTGGCCCGATGGCTTCCAGGCGAACTACACTTTCGACGGCCTCAACCGCGTCGATCAGATCACCGCCAACATCGGCGGCGCCTCTCGCATCCTGCGCGATTACGACTACGACGTGCTGTCGCGCCGGGTGAAGAACACCGCGCTCTCCGATGGCCTTGCCACCCAGGGTGCCTCCGAAGTCATCTCCTCTTACGTCTACGAGATCGACGACGATCTGGCCACGCTCAGCCACAACTACCCCGGCGCCACCACGGACCTCGCCTTCACCCACACCACGTCCCCGGCGGGCCAGCTGCTCTCCACCAACACCTCGGAGGCGCTGAACCGCTACGCTGTGCTGGGAGCAACGGGGACACAGACATACCAGGGCGCCAATGCCCTCAACCAGTATCCGGGAATAACTCCCCCAGGCGGCGCCACCGCCATCCTCAGCTACGACCTCAACGGCAATCTGACCGGCGACGGCGCCAGTACTTATTCCTATGACGCCGCCAATCGCCTGACCAACATCACAGGTACAGTCAACGCCACCTACGCCTTCGATGCCCTCGACCGGCGCACCTCGAAACAAAACCTCGGCACCACGACGCGCTTCCTCCACGCAGGCAGTGACGAAATCGCCGAATACACTGATACCGGCACCCTCCTTCGCCGTTATGTCCCCGGAGAAGGCAGCGACGAGCGCGCCGCCATGATCGAAAGCGGCGCATTGGCGCCACCGCTGACAGCCCTCCAACTCCCCCACACCGACCGCCTGGGCTCGGTCATGGCCGTCACCGACTCAACCGGCGCGGTAACGCAACGCTTCGCCTACAACGCCTTCGGTGTCTCGAACTCAACCGCCGCCGGCTACCCCTTCCGCTATACGGGGCAACGCCTCGACCCCGAATCCGGCCTGATGTTCTACAAGGCCCGCACCTACTCAACGACCCTCGGCCGCTTCCTCCAAACCGACCCCATCGGCACGAAGGACGATCTCAACCTCTACGCCTATGTCGGAAATGATCCCGTGAACGCGACGGATCCGAGTGGCAAAGAGTCTGCGTGCATATCCATGGGACGCGACTGCGGCATGAGCAACTTCGGTAGCGACTGGGGACCAGTGGTCATTGGTACATTTGATTATGCCTACAATAATCCGGGGCAATTCGCATATGACATGTCGCCGTTGGGGTCTCTCTCCGATATGCGAGAAGCGCGAAACAATGACGATCTTGGGGGTTACGTGCTGGCGGCGGCCTCGCTGATACCTGCTCTTAAAGGCGGTAAAGTTGCCAAAATCGCCGAAAAGGGCGCAGCGGCAACCAAAAGCACTCTGCAGATCGGTCAGCAGATGCATCGGGCCTACAAAGCGGATTTGGTCAATGGCGCTACTCGACTTAAGGAGTTCCGCTTTGCAACAGGTAGGCAAGCCGACTTCATCGATTTCGAGCAGGGCATCATTTACGAACTCAAGCCGAACAATGTACGGAGCCTCCGTGAAGGTACTCAGCAGCTGCAACAGTACTTGCGGGACGCGCAGGCTCAGTTCCCTGGGATCAATTGGCGCACCGTACTGGACACGTACTGATGGACGCTGGCGAGTTCAAGGCTTTGCTTGGTGACGTGGCGAAAGCACACGGGTTTACAGCTGCGCATGGTGGTTGGTACCGAGAGACAGCGGCCGCGCTCTTTGTTCTCAGCCTTCAGAAGTCGAACTTCGGGAACTACTTTGAGTTGAACATCAAACTGTTCTTAGGACATAGGCTGCCGAGCAACGCTTCGGAGTTTAAGAAGTTGGTAAAGAGTCTCAGTGGAGACATTTTCCTTAGGCAGCCAGAAGATTATCGCGAAGTATTTGACATGGATGGGGTGATCACCGTCGCTGATCGCCAGGACCGCCTTGAGAAGATGTTCACGGAGCTTGTTGATCGTATGGTTTCGGCATCGGCCACCCCCGGCGGGATACTTCGTTTGCGCGATGAAGGCGTGCTGTATCTGCTACCGATGGCCGAGGCTCATCTCAAAAAAACCACGTGATCGAACCGACCTCCCTACATCGACGGTGCCATTGTCGGCACCCGTTAGATCGTGCGTACCCATCCGCCGAGTGCCGCCTTGTCGCGATGTGAGGGCTGTGACGACATAGTCGTATGACTGACCATACGACTATTCCGACCCGGGCACAGTCAACGCCGCTTACGCTTACGACGCTCTCGACCGCCGCGTCTCGAAACAAAACCTCGGCACCGGCACCCTCATCCGCCGCTATGTCCCCGGCGCCGGCAGTGACGAACGCGCTGCCTTGATCGACAGCCCCCTCGCAGCCCCGCCGCTGACGGCGCTGCACCTCCCCCACACCGGCCGCCTGGGCTCCGTCATGGCCATAACCGATGCAACCGGCGCAGTAACGCAACGCTTCTCCTACAACGCCTTCGGCGTCTCAAACTCAACCCAAGCAGGCTACCCCTTCCGCTACACCGGCCAACGCCTCGACCCCGAAACCGGCCTGATGTTCTACAAGGCCCGCATCTACTCGTGCTTCTTGCGATTCCAGTCAGCCCAGGTGTCGTTCTCGGAATTCTGACATGGGTCTACCGTGACGGCGAGTTGGCAGGCACCATTGTCTTCATCGGCGCGCTAATGATTTGGCTCTCGGTTGCGACTATCAAAGTGACGTTGAGTCAAGGGATATTGTCGAAATCCGTATTTGGCGTGGTTTGGTGGTCTGTTGAGATTGACAAGGTTCACATTCATGAGAGTCTGAGTGGCGACTTGCCACTTATTCCAGCGATCATCGTGTCGGATCAAGAAACGGGCAGGCAAATTGGCTACATCTTAAAGCCTCAGTTCCCCGCCAAGGACATTCAAGCATTACGGAGTGCACTGAATTTGAGTAATGCAAGATAAAAGCACTGCCACGGACATGTGCGTAAGCCGTTGTCTGCACATCTAGAATCGTAGTGCCAAGGGTGTTTTTGTGGCGCTGATTTGGCGCCGGGGCGCCAGGCGCGGCGCCGCGCCGTCAAGCCCGCGTGTGTACCGCGCGCCCTTCGGCTCCCCCGGCTCAAGGCCGGGGTCGGGGCATTGACGGCGCGTCCCCGGCCCGGCTGTTGGTTTGTAAGCGCTGCCCGCGCACGGCTCTGCAACCAGAAATGTTCTCGCACGCGACTTGCGTGACGTTCGAGGCATTGCTGGGTCTCGCTACAATCAGGGGTCTCTTGACTTACTCGACTATTATCGGGGGAACTTTTGGAACTTGATGGCAAAGCCGTGAGATCAGAAAATGCAGCGACCCATTACTGACCTCGTGAGGCTCGGACCTCTTCCTAACTCCCAAGAGCGGAACATTGAAAGACTGAAAACACTCCAGGCATTGATCGCCGCCGTTCAAAAACCAATAACCGACGAGGAAGCCTGCGTCCTCGTTAGATTATTGGGGACTGACGATGCGTTTGGGTTGGCATGGAGCATTCTTCACCTGATCGAGACTGCGCCAGGCTGGCCTATTTGGCATGTGCTCTCTGGAACAGACAATGAATGGGTGGCGCTACTTGCTCATCGGTCAAGGCATCTAAGTGTCTGTCCGAAGAATTGTTGAATCGTATGAATCACTTGTGATTCAACTGGAGTGGCCTGATTCGACGGAGGTCACTGATGTGGACGAGCAAGAACCGCGCGCGTTACGACCGCAGCAAGCTGCGCTATCCCAGTGATGTGAGCGACGAGGAGTGGCTGCTGATCGAACCGTTGATCCGACCTGGCAAGTCAGGTGGCGGCAAGCGCACCGTCGACATGCGCGAGATCGTGAACGGCCTTATGTATGTTCTGTCGACCGGGTGCCAATGGCGAGCGATCCCAAAGGATTTGCTACCAAGAAGCAAGGTGCATGACTATTTCGATCTCTGGACCTGGGACGGCACGCTGGATCGCATTCATCACGCACTTTACGAGCGATGCCGCGAGCAGCAGCAACGCGACCCCAGCCCGACCGCCGCTATCATCGACAGCCAAAGCGTCAAAGCCGCTGAAAAAGGGGGGCCTCGATTGATCCGCATGGCTACGATGCGGGTAAAAAGATCAAAGGCAAGAAGCGGCATATTCTTGTCGATACGGTAGGGCTCGTGCTTCACGCCATCGTACATTCTGCAGACATTCATGATCGCGATGGCGGCGTTCTGGTCATGACGAGCCTGTTTGGTGCGTATCCGTTTCTGCTGAAACTCTATGCCGACGGCGGCTATCAGGGCGCGGCGTTTCAAGCTGGCATGAAGAAAGCGCTGAAGAACATCGACGTGGAAATCGTCAAGCGTTCGGATCAGCAGAAGGGTTTTGTCGTCCTTCCCAAACGCTGGGTCGTCGAGCGCACATTCGCATGGCTCAATCGATGCCGCAGGCTCGCCAAAGACTGGGAATGCCTCAACCGCAATGGTCTGGCATTCTTGCGGCTCGCATCAATTCGCTTCATGTTGCGGAAACTGTGCAATCCCGCCTGATGTTTCCGGACAGACTCTAAGAAACGAGTAGGCATTTCAATCGTTTTTGGGGAATCGTTTTTAGGGTCAGACATCAAAATCATGGATTTGCCGTGGCGCGAAATGCGTGACGCACCTTCCTCGTCTGCCTCTCTGATTTTGGTGTCTGACCCCAATTCTTCATTTCTTCGTGTCTTCGAACCACTCGCGAAGTCAACCTTGGCGACGCCAAATCGCCAAGATGGCCGGACGGCGCGCCGACAAGCCCCCGAATTCAATGCGTCACAACACGGCTGGGATGTCGGTCTTGGCGAAGTCGCCGCCGGCGTACAAAATGGGTTCATCGAGGACTTTTGCGAGCGCGTAGGCGAAGCAGTCGCCCAGATTCAGTTGCGCCGGGTGGCGGCCCTTGCCGAAGTGCCGGTAGGCGGTACGCGCTTCCCGCGCGATCCGCTCGTCGATTGCGGCAATCTCAATGCCGCTCAATTCGATCAGGCGATCAAGTTCGATCAACCCGGCAGCACCCTTCCGCGTTTCGATCACAACCGATGCCTCGAGGAAGTTCACCGCCGGGATGCGCTTTTCGTCCGCGTGCTCCAGCGCCTTGGTCATGGCGCGATGGCGCGGTTCGCCGAGCAGGATCGCAAGCAGCGCCGACGAATCGACAACCATCAGCGCCACAATCCTTTTTTGTCGTAACCGAGGATTTCGTCCGGCGAACGTTTGTCGAGGTCGGGCAGCGCCGCGCAGCGTGCGCCGATCTCGTCCAATTCCTCGGCCAGGCTCCGGCGCTTGCGGCGCCGCTTCAATTTCTCGCGACGCTCTTCGAGTGAGCGGCGGATCGCTTCCGTAATCGACTCGCCAGCCAACTCCGCCACTTCGCGCGCCAGTCTGTCGGTCTTGGTGTCCTTGATATTGAGACTCATGGCATTTTCTTCCTATACTTATCTAATGGTGGAAGTCTTTAATTTTGCTGTCAAGCCCGGATCGTGCGCGGGAATTTATGGGAAGACGAGAACAGAAGACCTGAAGACCTGGGGACGCAATAATTATTTGATTGATCCGCTCCGAAGCACCGCCCCCCCCCGCATTCCCCCCTCAGTCCAGCGTCCGGCGATAGCGCAGCAGCGCGATTGCCATCGCCGCCAGCATGAACGCCAGCAGCGGCCACAAGTCATTGACCATGTCCGCCAGTCCATTGCCCTTCAGCATCACGCCCCGCACAATGCGCATGAAATGCGTGTTGGGAAGAATTTCGCCGATCCACTGCGCCCACTCGGGCATCCCGCGGAACGGAAACATAAAGCCCGAAAGCATGATCGACGGCAGGAAAAAGAAAAACGTCATCTGCATGGCCTGCAGCTGATTGGCAGCGATCGTTGAAATCGTAAACCCCACCGACAAATTGGCGGCGATAAAAACGGCCAGTCCGACGGAGAGGTCGAAATACGATCCCAGCATCGGCACGTCGAACAGCACGCGTGAGGCGATCAGCACGACAGTCACCTGCAAATACCCAACCACGATGTAGGGTGCAATTTTGCCAGCCATCACCTCGAACGGTTGCAATGGCATCGCCAGCAGATTTTCCATGGTCCCGCGCTCCACCTCGCGCGTCACCGCAAGCGCCGTGATCAGCACCATGGTCATGGTCAGGATCACGCCGATCAGCCCGGGCACCACATTAAAGGCAGAGATGCCTTCGGGATTGTAACGCCGGTGCACAATCACGTCGAAGGGGGCAGGGGTTGCGCGCAGGGTTGAAAGGGCGCCTGCAAGATCGTGATTGAAGACAACACCCGGCAGCTGCAACACCGCCGACATTGCATTTGCCCCCGCAGCCGGATCGCTGGCATCGGCTTCGATCAATATACTGGGGCGATCGCCGCGCGCCAGCTCGCGCGAGAACGATGCGGGGACAGTGACAACAAAGGCGACAATGCCGTTGGCCAAAAGCGCCTCGCCGTCTTTTTCGCCTTTCACCAGATGCTCGACACGAAAATACCCTGTGTTCTCCAGCGCCCGCACCAGCGTGCGCGAATAGATGCTCGGGTCCTGGATATTGACGGCCGTGGGCAGGTGCTTCGGATCATTGTTGATCGCGTAGCCAAACAGAATGAGCTGCATCACCGGGATACCCAGGATCATGCCAAAGGTCAGGCGGTCGCGCCGCATTTGAATGAGTTCTTTGAGGAACACGGCTTTAATGCGGGCGAACGAGACATCGACCATCGTGTTCATCCCGTCAGCCGCGCGCGATAGGGCGCCATCAAGTGGATGAACACATCTTCAAGGCTTGGCGAAGTTTTCTCCCAGACAAATTCACTGCGCTGCCGGAAGGGGGCGATGCCTTCCGCAAGCAGAGCGGCTTCAGCGCCACTCACATGCAAGGTGACCCCGAATACCGACACCTGATCCACGCCTGGCACGGCTCCAAGTTCAGCCGCCAGCCCCTTCACATCCGCGCCGGTGACGATCCATGTATGCAATTTTGATTTGGCGACGACTTCCCCGACGGTGCCACGCGCCAGAATCGTGCCATAGGCCAGATAGACAATGCGGTCGCAGCGCTCGGCCTCGTCCATGTAATGCGTGGAGACCAGCACGGTCATGCCCTGCGCCGCCAGCTGATGGATTTCATCCCAGAAGTCGCGTCGCGCCTGCGGGTCGACGCCCGCCGTCGGTTCGTCCAGCAACAGCAATTGCGGCCGGTGCAGAATACAGGCCGCCAGTGCCAGCCTTTGCTTCCAGCCGCCGGATAAAGTGCCAGCCAACTGCTGCTCGCGTTGTTTGAGCCCCAGTTGCTCGATCGCCTGGTCGACAGCCTGAGTGCGGTTGTCCATCGCATAGATGCGGGCGACGAAATCCAGATTCTCGCGGATCGACAAATCCTCATAGAACGAGAATTTCTGGGTCATGTATCCGGCATGACGCTTGATCAATGCGCTCTCGCGCAAAATGTCATAGCCCAGACAGGTGCCGCTTCCGGAATCCGGCGATAGCAACCCGCACAACAAACGGATGGTCGTCGTCTTGCCACTGCCGTTTGGACCCAGAAAGCCCCAAACCTGCCCACGCGGAACCTGAATGGAGAAATTGTCGACGACCTTGCGGCCCGAGAAGCTCTTCGTCAGACCCTGCACATCTATGGCGAGCCCACCGCTCACGGCAAAGTCACATCGACCGGTTGCCCCGGGCTCAAATGGACGCCTTTCGCAGGCTCTGCCTCCACCATCCACACAAGTTTCTCGCGCGATCCGGCGCTATAGATAACCGGCGGCGTGTATTCAGCGATGGATGATAGAAATGTGATGCGGGCCCGATGGTCGCGCCCACAACCGTCGCAATTAACATCGACATTGAGCCCAACTTTCACCCGCGCGCGCAACAGCTCGGGCACAAAAAAGCGGATCTTCACATTCCGCGGCGGCAACACTTGAAGTATCGCACCTCCCGGCGGAACGAACTCGCCTTGCCGCCGCAAGACATCTTCAACGCGCCCGGAAACCTTGGCCAGAATGCGGCGCTGGTTCAGAGCATACTCGGCCCGTGCAAGTGCTGCGCTCGCGGCTTTGACATTCGCGGTGGCGGCAGCGATTTCATCGTCGCGCGCCCCTTTGCGCGCCAACGCCAGGTTGGACTGGGCCAGCTTCAACTGTTGTCGAACGGCCTCGCGTTGCGCTTGGCGTGTGTCCAGAAAGCTCTGCGAAACATGCCCACGCGCCTTCAAGTCGCTGGCCCGCGTGAGCTCAGCGTCCGCCAAGTTGAAGTTCGCACTTGCTTGCGCCAAAGTGGCCTCGAGCCCTGCAATCTCATCCGGCCGCCGGCCTTTTTGCACGTTGGCGAGTTGCGCCTTCGCGACCGAGAGTTGCGCCGCGGCTTGATCGCGCTGTGCCACTTGCGCCTCTGCATCGAGCGTGAACAGCGCATCACCGGTTTTCACAGTCGCACCCCGCGACACCAGCACCTCAGTCACCCAGCCGCCTTCCGGCGCGGCGATATGAACATACTCGCCTTCGACATAGCCGCTGACGACGCGAGCGCTATCGCCACCGCAAGCAGCCAGCATCAAAGCGGCACAGATCACAACGGCACGCGCCAGTCTCATGACGTTGCCTCCCGCCGCATGCCGCGCAAGAAATTGTCTATGTGCTGATCGGCAAATGCCTGCGCCTCGAAGGGGGTGTCATCGGGCCTCTCAAACGTCGTTTGCCAGATCGCCACAAACAACAGCGGCGCCACCGCCGCATAGGCTGCATTCTCCGGAGGCACCGCTCGCAAGCCACCTTCCTCAATACCGCGTTGGATCACGGACGTGAGAATCCCCACCGCGCGCGATATGACTTCGCGCTTGTAAGTGTCAGCCAATTTCGGGAACCGGCCCGCCTCACCGATGACGAGCCGTGGAAACTTCATGATCCGCTCATCGCGGGCGATGGCGGCGACCGCACGCAACAGGCGCTCCAGCAAAACATCCGCCGGTATCGAGGTGTCGCTGGCCGCCGCACGCATTGCCTCGACATTGGCTTGCGGTATCGCTGTAACCAGCGCTTCGAACACGTCTTCCTTGCTGTCGAAGTAGCGGTAGATCGTACCCTTGGAGACCCCGGCCCGGGTGGCGATGTCTTCAAGGCGCGCCGCCGCAAAGCCCTTCTCAAAGAACTCCGAAAGCGCGGCATCCAACAGCTCCGCCGGCCGCGCATCTTTGCGGCGTTGCCATCGTTGGGATCGCTCAATCTGGGTCATGGTAAAGTTAATAACTATCCAGTCATTAAATAACCTATCTCAGCCTTGTGAACAAGATTAACGCCCGGTCAAAGTTCCAAAATGGATAACTAATTGAATTTATTGTAGTTTTTTAGCAAAGGGCTGAGGCATGCGCCACCAGCAGACCTATCATGCAGCTAATGCAGTTGATTTGGCTATAGTACCAACTACATACTAGCTACCGAGGCAGAAAAGACCGAACCCGCAGAACTTGAAAGCGAGCAAGGCACAAAAGGAGAGAAGGTAATGAAAACGATGACCACCATGATCGAATGGTCCGCAGTCGCAATCGCACTCTACGCGATGCTCGCACTCGCAGTTCCCGCAGCCGGGGTGGCGTAACGCCACCAAGACTAGATCCCTAGCTTACAAACCCCAAGCCCGCATACAAGGAAAACCGCTATGAAAACGCTCACCGTCATTGTCCAGATTTCAGCCATCGCCATCGCATCATTGCTCGGCCTTTCATTCTTCACCGTCGGCTCGACGGCTCTGGCAATCGCTGTCTGATCATGTCCCATTTACAGACGGGGCCCGCGGCAGATCAGCAACCGCTTGGCCCCGTTGCTTTTCAGGACCTCATCGATAACCTCATGGCCGTCGCGCTCACACAGATGGCGCAAGTCGAGCGGCGCCAGCGCATCGCTCACCGTCACCGCCATCAGGCTTCCCGGCACAATTCGCTTTAGGGCTCTCTCCGTCATCAACGCAGGCAGTGGACACTTCAAGCCCGTAAGATCGAGCTCTGCCGCGTTCTGCCAGAGTGTGCCGGGTTCGCTCATATTCCGATCATATCATCTTGACCCGGGAGTGTTTGACCTTCTAAGTCGCACGTAACATCGTTTCATTCATTGCCAGTTACGGGAAATTTTAGGTGAGCCTTTTCAGCGCGGCCGCACGTGAAGTGCGGTTTGTCGGTAATATCGTCAGGCTCTTGCGCCGGGTCGGCAAGATCAAGCCAGAGTCCCCCCAAACGGTCGCCGATATCATCGAGCATTGGGCCGCAGTGCGCCCGGACAATGTTGCCATCTGGTTTGAAGACAAGAAATACACCTACAAAGAATATGAAGCTCACGCCAACCGCTACGCGCGCTGGGCCCAATCGATCGGCCTCAAGCAGGGTGATGCGGTCGCGCTGTTGATGGAAAACCGGCCCGAGTATCTGTTTGCCTGGACCGGCCTGATCAAGATCGGCGTGACGGTAGCCCTCATCAACACCAACCTGCGAGAACGAGCTCTGGCCCATAGCCTGTCGATATCGGGTGCCCGGCATCTGGTGTTGGGCGCAGAGATGGCCGCAAACTACGCCTCATGTTCCGGCGAACTGCAGGAACAGCTGGTCGTCTGGGCGACGGGCGAAACAGTGGCGGGTGCCGAAAACCTCGACGAGGCGCTCCTTCGTCAGTCAGACGCGCCATTGCCCAAAGACGCGCGCCAGGGGCTGACAGCCGCCGCCAAATGCTTTTACATTTACACCAGCGGGACCACCGGCCTGCCCAAGGCCGCAAACATGAGCCACCTGCGCATCCAGACGATGATGCACAGCTTTGCCGTCGCGATGAGATCGACCGAACGCGACCGCATGTACGTTGTTCTGCCGCTCTATCATTCCGCGGGCGGTGTCTGCGCCATCGGCTCGACCTTGACGGTCGGCGGCTCCGTCATCATCAAGCGCAAATTCTCGACCACCCAATTCTGGGACGATTGCGAGCGCTATGGCGCCACCCAGTTTGAATATATCGGCGAGCTTTGCCGGTATCTCTTGAACGCGCCACCCCATCCTCTCGAACGCAAACACAAATTGCGCGTTGTGATGGGCAACGGCCTGCGGCCCGAGATTTGGCCAGCCTTCCAGGCCCGCTTCAACATTCCGTGGATCATCGAATTCTACGGTGCCACCGAAGGCAACGTCGCGCTTGTAAATGCCGACGGCAAAGCCGGCGCCATCGGCCGTATTCCAGGCTACATGCGCAACGTCTTGAAAACGCGGCTGGTCCGCTTCGATATCGAACACGAACAACCCATACGCGGCCCGGACGGCTTTTGTATTGAAAGCCATGCCGACGAGGTGGGCGAGGCGATCGGCAAGATCGACGAAGAACGTGGCCGCTTTGAGGGTTACTCCAAGGGCACCGACACCGAAAAGAAAATACTGCGCAATGTTTTCGAGCGCGACGACGCCTGGTTTCGCACCGGCGATCTTTTGCGGCGCGACGCCGGCGGCTATTATTATTTCGTCGACCGCATTGGTGACACGTTTCGCTGGAAGGGCGAAAACGTCGCCACCAGCGAAGTCGCCGAAGCAATTTCGGTTTTCCCCGGCATCAAGGAAGCCAATGTCTACGGTGTCAAAGTTCCTGGAACCGATGGCAAAGCCGGCATGGCGGCACTCGTGGTTGCAGGCCTCCCCGATCTGGTGAAGTTCAAAGAACACCTCGACAGAAATCTGCCAGCCTATTCGCGCCCGATTTTCCTGCGCCTGCAAGGTGAAATCGAAGTCACCGGCACGTTCAAGCACAGAAAAATTGAGTTGGTGAAAGAAGGCTATGATCCGCGCATGATCTCAGAACCGCTCTATTTTCTCGACCCCATCACCAGCCAATACGTCACCATGACCCCAGAACTCCACGACCGCATCGCTGCGGGCGAGATCAGGCTTTAGCCGTCACCTTACACGCGTACGTATTTCGGATTTTGTGGCGAAGAGCTTGTCCGAGCCGAATGCAAAGTAGAGATGCAATTGACTGAGTTCATGGCTTCCCAAATCGATCCCGGGCCGTTCAGTCTCCACAATCTCCAGCGGAACATTCTCAAGGCGAATGCCGGAAATCGACAACTCAGGCAGAGAATATTCGTATCTGGCGTCATCGATTTTCCTGACGCCCGGCGACCGGGGGGTGAGCCCAAAATGGCGGGTCGCAAGCCCCATGGAAATGGAACTGGTGTGCAGGCCGGTTGAAATTGTCACCTCAAGCGCTTTTCCATTCACGTCCACAATCGTTTTCAGAGCTTCATCACGTCTTTGAAACGGAAACTCCACCGCGCCACTTGCCCAGTCTCCCTTCGGGCGTCCACATTCGTTCCACCCATGAAAAGACACGAGCTTCTTGTCAACGTCGATTTCCAGATCGAACAAGCGCAGAATATGCAGACCCAATGCCCCGGTCTCGCCCGAACCTTCATGAACCAGGAACTGAACTTTTCTTCTGAAGGGTATGTTGCCGAGCTTCAATTCGACTAACTCGGTGTAAGCCAACTTGCTGCCGTCGGGAATGATGTAGTCGACGTTACCTTGCCGTTTTTGAATCCCGGTGCGTTCGAGAAATTTCTCTCCCAACATGCTCCATGCGCAATTCGTGCAAACAAGCATTTTCGACGTGTGTCCATTGACGGTAAGCGGGACGTACACTTGCCCCGCCGAGTTCGACTCAAGTTGAAATGTCTGCAGCAATGGCGTCGGACAGGTCGCGGCGTCAGACGCCGCGGCCGTTGCAAAAAACACAAACGCAAATATCAAAAACCTCAACATTGGCACGTCCCCCCATTTTCTAGCACAGAGCGGCAGCAAGCTCACTCCGCCGCTGATTTCTTGTCCTTCGCCGCTTGCTCGATCGCGTGCTTCTGGATTGTCGCCATCGCGGCCCCCATCGCCGCGCCGATATACTTATCCGAGTGCACCGTCGCGTCGTTATAGCTGTCGGCACGATTGACGTTCGCGCCGTTGATCACCGGTGTCACATGGCGCTGCCAGAGCTCGAACGACTTCTTCGTATTGTCGAATGTCGCCCAGTTGTGCGCCAGCTGAAGGAAGCAGCCAAACTCGCCCTGTTTGGCCTGCAGGCGCTTGATCTGCGCAATCGCGTCGTCGGGCGTGCCAACCACGATGACGCCATCGCGCATGCCGCGCTCAAGCGGATCGATGTTGCGGTCTTCCGCCGTGTTCGTTGGGCTGATTTTGGCGAAGTACTCCGCCCACTTATGGAACCCGTATTTGATATTCTCCATGGCCTGCTGCTTCGTCTCGGCGATGTGCACCGGCCCGACAAGGCGAAGCTTCTCGGGGTCCATCTTGCGCCCGTTCTCGGCCGCAACGTCGTTGGCGATTTTCCAGTTGATCCCCAGCGCGTCATAGCCCCCGCTTTGGGTCGCCGCCACGCACAACATGCCGAAGCCATGCTTGCCCGCAAGCTTGCCGCCTGATGGTGTGATACTCGACGCCACACAGATTTCCGGATGCGGCCATGTATAGGGCCGCAATTGCGAAATCGCATTGTTCAGCGTGAACCACTCCGTCTTCTTCGTCACGCGTTCGCCCGCGAACAGTTTCAGGATCACTTCGATCGCTTCGACCATGCGGTCGCGCTGCGTCGCCGGATCGATCCCCATCTGAAAGGCGTCGGACGGTAGCAGGCCCGGCCCAACGCCGAACATCACGCGGCCCCGCGTTTGGTGATCAAGCTGGATCATCCGGTTCGCAACCGTCAACGGATTGTGATAGGGCAGGGAAACAACACCCGTCCCCAAGCGAATGCGCTTCGTCCGCTCCGCCGCCGCCGCGATAAAAAGCTCGGGCGAGGCAATAATCTCATAGCCCGCCGAATGGTGCTCGCCGATCCACGCCTCGTCGTAGCCCAACCGGTCCAGATGCTCCATCAACTCGAGATCGCGGTGGATGCACAGCGTGGGGTCTTCGTCGATGGGATGAAATGGCGCCAGAAACGTACCGTTACGAAGCTTGATGGTCATGAAAGGAATCCTGTGAGATGCGTTGGCAATGTCGAATGTCTCGCATAGTGTCAGTCCATCGCGGCATTGACAACACACGGGTGACCCATGCGTGCAGCAGTCTTCAAAGAAGTCGGAAAACCCCTGGTGATCGAGCAAGTCGCCAACCCCGAATGCGGACCTTCGGACCTGATCCTCAAGGTCAAAAACTGCGGCGTTTGCGGCTCTGACCTCCACATGACCGAGGCAACATCCATTCAGCCGCTGCCATCGGGCTCGGTCATGGGCCACGAATTCGCAGGCGAGATCATCGAGGTGGGTTCGGCGATCAAGGGCAAATGGAAAACCGGCCAGCGCGTCGCAGGCTTCCCCTACATCTACTGCGGAGAATGCGCCGGTTGCCGCAACGCCGGAGTGGGGTTTGGCGTTTGCGAAAAAGGCGTCGGCGTCGGCTTGGGCCAAAGCCATGGCGCCTATGCGGAGTATGTCCGCATTGGAGCGACAGGCGCGCACCTCTTGCCTGACGTTCTGAGTTTTCAGGAAGGCGCAATGATCGAACCGCTCGCTGTCGGCTTGCATGCCGTCGACAAGGCACAGATGCCGCGCGGAGCGACTGTGCTCGTCATTGGCGCGGGGCCCGTCGGCTTGTCGGTGATGCTCTGGGCAAAATTCCTTGGCGCTCGCCACGTCATTGTCAGTGACAAGGCGGAAACCCGCGCCAAGATGGCAGCCCGTTTCGGTGCCACCGACTCTGTCGATCCCGCAAAAGCGCTAATGCCCCAGGTCGAAGCCATCGCGGGTAAATCCCCCGACATCATCTTTGAATGTGTCGGCGCGCCCGGCCTCATCAACGAGGTCATGATGATGGCCCCGCGCAACTGTAAGATTGTGGTCGCGGGCGTCTGCCAGCAGATGGACACGATCCTGCCGCTGATCGGCGTGGTCAAAGAACTCTGCCTGCAATTCGTGCTCGGCTACCGCCCCGCCGATTTCGATTTCGTCATCGACATGATCGCCAAAGACCGGGTCGACGTCGAACACATGATCACCGACGTGGTCAGCCTCGACCAGCTTCCCGCGGCCTTTGACGCGCTGCGCAAACCGATGTACCAGTGTAAGGTGATGCTGGAGAACTAACGAAATGGGGCAGAGATGAACGACATACCCTTTATCTGGGCGGACGTGCCCGGCCACGTTTCCTATGTCCTCATCGCGATTTCGTACTATCTCACGAACATCTACTGGCTGCGCGTGACAGCGGTTTTCGGCTTGTCGCTTGAGATCGTCTACTTCCAGATGTCGGGCGGTGCGATGCACGCCGGTATCGGCTGGGACATCGTCTTCATCGCCATCAACGCCTATCAAATCTATTGGCTCGTCGCCGAGGGCCGCAAGTTCAAGCGCATGGAGCACGCCCACCTCTTGCGCCAAGGCGTCTTTGCCGGGTTCAGCGACGCGCATTTGTCCCGATTGGTTGCCGCGGGCGCCGGGCGCATCTTCGAACACGGCACCGTACTGACCCGCGAAGGCGAGCCGGTCGGCGAACTCGTGCTGCTTTGCAACGGCCAAGCCGTCGTGGAGGCGCAGGGCAACATCGTGGCGCATCTGCGCGGCGGCGCCTTCGTCGGCGAGATGGCATTCGTCTCCGGCAACCCGGCCTCGGCCAGCGTTACGGTCGAACACACGACCCGCGCCTTCGTCTTCGACATGGAAAAACTGCGCAAATTGGTCCAAACCGACGACCTCGTCGCCGGCGTTTTCCACCGCGTCATCGGCCTCGACCTCGCGCAAAAGCTTCTTTTGCGCAACGATAAAGCGGCCCAAGCGAAAGCGGCCTAGACCCTCGTCCTTCGTATATACAAATTGTATGGACGCTCTTACGACCCCACTAACTGGTCGGGCAAAACCGCCCACGCGGCAGGCAATTCAAACCGGCTCACATGCGCGGAGCGCGAATCGGCGCCAAACAACATGGCGGCGGGTGCCGCTTTCGACCATTTCGGCCACGCCTCGGCACCATCGGCACGCGGCACGCCCGTATGCGCGAACGACGTCCAGGCCTGCATCATGGCGAGGTTCAGCGCATCCGCTTCTGCGCCGGTTCCGAAAAATTTGTCGGGCCCGTTGGCGCTGTGCGATCCGAAAACAAACCCCAGCTCCAGCGCATGGCAGGCACCGAACGCGCCATCAAGCGCGGGCGAGCGCCAGTCGAACACATATTCATAGACCGGCGCTTGCACCGCTTGTGCTGTCAACAGGCGCAAGGTCGGTTCGCGAAACGCGCGATCAGTCTGCATCGACACATAACGCTCATAGGGCGAACCGTCCCGATCTGCCGCAAGCAGGCTCGCGGCGTGATTGCCAAACATGCGTTCAGCCCAACGCTCAAGCTTGGCCTCGTCCATTGCCTGAATGTTCGAGTCAAGCGCCGTCCACAATTTCCACTCCTCGGTCGTTGTACCGGCGATCAGCGGCACAGCCTTCGCCGACCCGCCGCGCACTGCATCGATGGGTCGCTGGGTCAGCACACTGCCGTCGATGGCCGGTTGAAAGGCGAGCGTTCCAAGCTGATGCGGATCCTGCTGCGAGTCGATTTCACCCAGCAGGTCAAGCTGCGCTTTCAGCAACGCCGCAACCGGCACGCTTTCAAGTTCAGCCACCCCCACGCCCAGATGTCTCAGAAGCACATCGGCGATCCTGCTAGCGTGCGCAGGCGTATGCCCAATATGTCCCCCGCCGCTTTGGCAGATCGCCTTGTGATAAAGCCCATGCGCATGCGGGCTTGCCAGCAACGCCGCAACCGCCATGCCACCCGCGCTTTCGCCAAAGATCGTGACATTGGCGGCATCGCCACCGAAGGCACCGACGTGATCCCGTACCCATTCCAGTGCCATGATTGCATCCTGCAGGCCTTCGCTGCCGGTCGACGCAATGCGCCCGCCGCCAATTTCTGCCAGCCGCAGGAAACCAAAAGCGCCCAGACGATAATTGATCGTCACCACCACAACGTCGCCGGTCGTGGCCAGTGGCGTTCCGTTGTAGAGCCCGAGGCTTCCCGCGCCCGTCACGAATGCGCCGCCATGGATCCACACCATCACCGGCCGCTTCGCCCCGTCACACGCGGGCGTCCAGACATTCAGCGACAGGCAATCCTCGCCAATCTCGCCCCCGGAAGTTCCGATAAGACCCTGCAAGGCGGTCGGATTCTGGGGCGCCATGTTGCCCGCGCGGGTTGCGGCCCGCACGCCCGCCCAGGCCTTCTCGCGTTGCGGCGCCTGCCAGCGTCTGGCAGTCGCATAGACAATGCCTTTGAACGCACTCACGCCAAGGCGCTTCACGCCTTCAAGTTTCCCGCTCGCGGTGTCAACGATCACCGGAATTTTCTCAGCTACATTCATCTCGCATTCCCCTTTAGGCCGGCATAACCAGAAATCCCGCGCGCGGGAAATGCACTACGACATCGGCCACCGCAGCATCGTTTCGCTTGATTGCAATCTCGTGTGCATTGGAAAACACAAGTTCCCCCACGACTGCGTCGCGCCCATAGTCGTCCGGCATGACGCTGACGCGATCACCCGGTTTGCGGCCATTGGGATCATGCGGATCGCCAACAGCCATCGCCGTGGAAGTTGCAGTCTTTGCCACCGCCAGCGCCTCTTTGGAATCCATCGGCGTTAAAGAACCATGCCCGAGCGCTTTCACATTCTCATACCAGGCACTGACCGCCGGAAACTCCTTCAGAAGCGCATCGGCAACCGGCGCCAGCGTATTCCGCAGAAACCAGATATTCATGTGACAATGCGCATCCGCGATCGTCGGCTCATTGCCGGCCAGAAACCGGCAGCCGGGCGCAAGCGAATCCGCAATCATCGCCACATGCGCGCGCCACTGATCGCGAAACATCGGCGAGGCAGACTTCATCTGCTCATAGTTGAACGGCCGCTCGGGAAACATCATCTCGCGGTCCTTCTTGAAGGCTTCTGGGATCATCGGCCCGACTTCGCCAAAGATGATGGGCACGGTGGCCTGGAAAAACGGCCGGTCCGACCAGAACGCCATCGCGTAAGATAGGCCACCATGATGCACCACCGGCCTGTCGGGAAAGCGGCGCTCCAGCTCGCGGATGATGATCTGCGTATCGCAAAAAATATCTGCACCAATCTGCATCACCGGAGTTTTTCGATACCCGCCGGTCAGCGGCATCAAATCGGGCTTGGGCATCATGTTGGGAATTTCAATCGAGCGCCACGAAAGGCCCTTCATGCCGAAAACGACGCGGACCTTCTCCGAAAACGGGGAGCTGGCATAATGATGAAAAATGATCTCGTGCATATGTCTCACCTGAATTCGTTGGAGAAGCGGATCGTGTCGGCCTTGATGCCTTCCAGCACCACGTCAAGCCCACCGGACCTGATCATCCATTCAAGCCTGTGGTCGCGATATTCGCGCTTGAACAGGCGCTGCTTCACGGCTTCACCCACCATCGCCATGCCCTTGATGGAGTCAGCCGCCGCCTGCGCCGTTTTGGCAACCGATGGCCGCGCATTGGCCCGCGCCTGCCACTGACCAAGCTTCGAAGCCACCGCCGGGCCAATTCCAAGCCCCGACGATCCATTGATATAGGGAATAACCGAAAGGTCCGCCCAGCCGAAACTGTCACCACAAAACCACGGACCATCGCCCAGTTGCCGCTCAAGCCACCGATAGAAGTCGCGTGCTTGCGCGGCGGCCCTGACCTCGATCACCCGCGCCTGCTCACCCTCCGCGCGCTTGAACCAGCGCAACTCGCCCATGCCCCAGTTGATCGGCTCGTAGTGCGTGTCCATCGCATCTTCGATCATCCGCGCCTTGGCGCGCAGCTTGGGATCGCGCGGTAACATCGAAGGAGTTGGGTGAAGGTCTTCGATGTATTCCAGAATGACGGTGGAATCGAACACGGTAAAATCGCCATCCACCAGCGCCGGAACTTCCCCGCGCGGGCTCGCGGCCAGAAACGCCGCATCGACTTGCCCGGTGCCGATGGCAGCCGGCGTCTTCAGATCAAACAAAACGCCCTTTTCGTAAAGCGAGATTTTGCACTTCTGCGCATAGGGAGACAGTGGATGCTCGTACAAAGTCAGTTTCGACATGGGATTTGGCCTCAGTGGTGAGACTTGATAGGACTGCCATACCACAACTGACCCGGTCGTCCAGATGGAGCCAACCCATGACATCGCATTACGGTCTTGACGCTAAGGCATTCGCCGAAACCCGCGACACCGGCCCGCTGACACTTCGTCCCTTGGCCTCAGGTGACCGCGCCGATTGGGACCGTCTGTGGACCGGTTATCTGGAATTCTACAAAACCAGCCTGCCCAAGTCGCAATACGACCTGACCTTCAGCCGCTTCCTCGACCGGGACGAGCCCATGTTTGCATTTCTCGCCGTGCACGAAGGCAAGCCCAAAGGCCTCGTTCACATCATCTTGCATCGCTCAGGCTGGCTCGATGACCCGTCTTGTTACTTGCAGGATCTCTACGTCGAACCGCAAGCGCGCGGCACACGCATGGGCCGCGCCCTGATCGAGCATGTCTATCACGTCGTGAAGAAATCAGGCGGCACCAACGTGCACTGGCTGACCCACGAAACCAACACCACCGCCCGCCACCTCTATGACCGCCTCGCGACGAATGCGGGCTTCATCCAATACGTCAAGCAGCCTTGATCACCGCTCCTTGAACGCCGCCAGCAACGGCGCCCGCGCCGCGCGCCAGGCCGGGAACACACCGCCCGCAAACCCGATCACGAGGGACAGGATCACGCCCTGCAACACCAGCGCCGGTGTCAGCTTCAGCGAAAACACGACCTGCGTGAAATTACTTCCAAGTGTCGCCGCGCTGATCCCGTCGAACAGCAGGAACGTGGCAATCGCGCCCACCACGCCACCGATAACCGAAAGCAGAAGCGACTCCGCCATCGTCCCCACGAACGCGGGCGCTCCGCCGAAGCCAATGGCGCGCAGCGTCGCGATCTCGCGCATCCGCGCATCGACCGACGCGTACATCGTATTCAGCGCCCCCGCGAGTGCCCCTAAGGACATCGCAATCGCAAGCGGCCATCCCAGATACAATATGATGTCGCTCATGCCCTTGCCTTGCTCGGCGTAATAGGCGTTCTCTGCCTGCACATCGAGCTTCAACCGCGGATCGCTTTCCGAGAATTTCTTAAGCTCAGCCAAGCTCGTCGGGTCCCGCAACCTGGCGCGCACGGTCTGCACCGTACTGCCGCGCTGATAGAGACCCTGAAGCAGAGCGACGTCCGCCCAAATCTCGGATTCGAACACCGAGCCCCCGGCCTCGAACTCGCCAACAACCGTCCATTTCTGTGATGCAAGCTTGATGGTCCGCCCAAGTTCGAACCCTTCGAACTGCCGTGACACGGCGCGCCCGACGACCAGCTCGTTCGTGCCGGAACGGAACATGCGCCCGGCCGAAACCTTGACACCGCGGCGCACCTGATCGGCGCGCGCGCTCAGGCCACGCAACGGCAAATTCGCCTTCGTACGGCTCGACTTCTTTATCCCGTCAACGACGACGTAAAGCTCCGGTGAGACGAGCGCCTTCCCGTCGGCGCCTCTAGCGATGCCCGGCGCGTCTTCAAGCAGCAGCGCTTGCTCGCGGGAGATGGTCGAGTTGAGCTCGCTGCCGCTGCCTTTGCGCAACATGACCGCGACGTCGGCCGCTCCCGTCCCTTGCACGGTGGATTGAAAGCCATTCGCCATCGCGAGAAAGGCAAGCAACACACTAGTGACCAGGGCAACCGCCACGACGGTCGACAACGATATCCAAAGCCGCCCGGGGATGGAGCGCAAATTCATCATCGTCACGGCGGCAATCTGGTTCAACGTTCGTCCCATGGCTCATTTGCCTCCGAGTGCCGCGACAACGTTGATACGCATCGCGCGTACTGCCGGTAGCCAGCCGGTAAGCAAACCGAGCAGCCCCATCAACACGACACTCCATATCGCGATCCCAGGTGTAAACGTCATTGGCCCGAACGTCCCGCCCGTGGCATTCTGCAGTGCGAAGCTCGAAAGCCACGCGATGAAAACGCCCAGCGCCCCGCCGATGACGGCGAGCAGCAGCGACTCGCCGATCACCAACGCAAAGATGCGCTCCGACGCAAAACCCAACGTCTTCATCACCGCAATCTCGTTCGTGCGCTCGCGCACGGTCAGCATCATCGTATTGCCTGCGATAAGCAGGATCGTCGCGAATGCGGAGCCGACAACGGCCGTGATGATGAACCCAAGGTCGCCCGCCTGCTCAATGAAGGCTTTGGCAAAGGCCTGCTCCGTTTGCGTCTCCGTTTCGAATGGCGAATTCGCAAACAGACTGTCGACCTCTTTCATGACGCGGGCGTTGTCTTTCGCGCTCCGCGTCTGGATGATCATCCACCCGATCGTGTCACCGCCAAAGCTTCGTGTGCCCTTGAAGTAGTCGTAGTGGAAGAGCACAAAGTTCGTGTCGATCCGCGCGCTCTCGCCTTTGATGATCCCGGCCAAAGTAAAGTCCCAGGAATCGGAGCCGTCCATTTGCTGAAAGATGTTGCTCTTCAGAGGAATCCGGTCGCCCACCTTCCAGCCGAATTGGTCGGCGACGGCCTTACCCGCGACCAGGGCGGTGCGATTGCTCAGGAACGCTTGACGATGCTTGGGCGGCAGCTGGTATTCTGGATAGATGTCAAGATAGGTTGGAGGGTCGACCGCGATGGCCGCGAAAAAGATGCGCGGATCGCGAAAATACCCGCCGAACCAGTCGGCGTGCGACACCAGCTTGACGCCTTCGACGCTTCGGGTGCGCTGCACATAAGCCACTGGCATTTGCAGCGTGAAGTTGATCTTGTTTGTGACCATCAACCGGTCGGCGCCGGCCGTATCGACACCGGCGTTGAGCGCGTTTTGAAACGTCGCCAGCACGCCAAAAATGGCGAACGCAATGACAATCGCGACCACCGTCAAAATCGTGCGCAGCTTCTTGCGAAACAAATTTTTGCGGACGAGGTCGAGAAAGGTCATTGGCGCAGATCCTTCTCGCTGAAATGACCCTTGTCCAGATGCAGAACGCGCTTGGCGTAGCGCGCGGCTTCCGGGTCGTGCGTCACCATCACGATCGTCTTGCCGAAGTCGCGGTTCAAAGTTTGCAGCATCGACAGGATCTCGCCCGCCGTCTCGCGATCGAGGTCGCCGGTGGGCTCGTCGCAGAGCAGCAGCTTCGGGTCCGACACGATGGCCCGCGCGATGGCGACGCGTTGCTGCTGACCGCCCGAAAGCTCGGACGGCTTGTGCCGCGCCCGGTCTGAAAGCCCTACGATCTCAAGCGCGGTATTCACGCGCTCGCGCCGCGCTTTGGGTCCGAGTTTGGTCAATAACAGCGGCAGTTCCACGTTCTGCGTCGCCGTCAACATCGGCATCAGGTTGTAGAATTGGAAAATGAACCCGACATTGCCCGCGCGAAACGCCGCGAGTTTGCTCTCATTCAGATCGTCCATGCGCTTGCCGTCGAACTCGATCACACCGCCGCTTGGCCGGTCGATCCCGCCCAACAGATTGAGCAGCGTCGTCTTGCCCGAACCCGACGGCCCCATGATCGCGACAAAATCCTGCCGCGGGATGGTCATGTCGAGATGATCGAAAATCTGCACGCTCTGCTTGCCGCGCATATAGCGCTTGCCGGCATCTTTTATGACGATGAGCGCGTCTGTCATGGAGCGGTTCCTTGCGGGCTGGATGCCGGTGGATTTGCGGCGTCGTAGAAAATCACCTTTGCGGCCATCTCCGGCAAGATACGCGGGTCGCCAGTCTGAATGGCGACGCGCACTTTGACAGTCGCCTTGTCACGGTTGGCGGTTGGAATTATCGCTGTCACCGATGCTGGAATCTCCCACTCCGGATAGGCGTCGAGCGTTGCACTCGCCTTCTGCGCCGGTTTGACCCGGCTGATAAAAGATTCGTTCACTTCAACCTCGACTTCAAGCGAATTCATGTCAACGATTGTGCAGATACCCGTGCGCGTAAACCCGCCGCCGGCAGCCGAGGGCGATACAATTTCACCGGGTTGCGCGTCCTTGGTGGTCACCACTCCCGCGAACGGCGCCCTTATCTCGTGCTTGTTGAGAACGGTGCGCGCCCGCATAAGGTTCTGTTCAGCCGACCCCAGACTGCCCTGGGCCTGGATAAGGCGCGCTGCCGCGCCCTTTGCTGCGGCCTCCGTTCGCGTGGTGTCGGCCTTGCTTGCGAATTCGCTTTTGATCGCGCGAATGCGTTCGAGCACACGTTCTGCTTCGGCCAGATCGTTTTCTGCTGCGCTGACAGCGCCTCGCGCAAACTTCACGCCCGCAGCGGCATCATCGACTTCAATTCTGGCGAGCGACGGATCAAGCCGCGCCAGCACCTGTCCGGCAGCAACGCTCATGCCTTCTTCAACCAGCACCTCCAGCACGCGCCCTGTGATCTCCGCCGACACAGTCGCCAGCCGCCGTGCGGTCACATAGCCGGACGCCGACAATATGCCACTTGCTGAAGAAGTACTGTTCGTTGGAACGGTTGCAGGGTTCGCAATGTTTGCCGCCACGGCATCCGGCTCTGACGCTGCGCTTTCCGGTTTCGAAGACGCAGGCCAGAACGCAAACAGCGCGCCAGCCACCAGCACGGCACAAACAGCGACGAGCGCAACGATCAGCGAGCGGTTTCCGCCGTCCTCGTCATCTTCATCACGGTTGATCCGCAGGCGTTTCAGCAATTCCCGTTGCCCTGATCCGTCAGTCATCACACCCCTGAACCATTCAAAAACTCAACATCCTGAATAGGTTTAGTCACCGCAACGCGCAAAGCAATACGCCAGTCTTCGTAAACCGGATCAGATTTGGAAACTATTTGCGTCTTTTCTTCCAGATTTCGCCCATAAGTGCGAAGAGTTCACCGGCATTGGGCGCCGCCGCATCCCCTGAAAACTCGCGATAGAGCGTCGCCACATTGACCGAGATCCGCTCGGCGTCACCCCAGCTGTCGTAATCGCCCAGCGCAATGTCATGCGCCGCATCGCGCGCGCTCAATCCCGCGTCAAAGCGTTTGTGCGCCTCATCATGGATGTAGCGCAGATAGTTCTGCACCGCGCGTACGCCGCGCTTGTCAGTTACCGGCCCGTGTCCCGGCACAATGGTCTCGCAGTCAAGCGCCAGAATGCGTTCACACGCCTCGATCCAGTTGCCCACCGGTCCCGCCCACATGATCGGCGTTCCCTCAATGAACAGAATGTCGCCTGTAAAGACCGTGCGATCCCCCGGCACATGCACCAGCACATCGCCGCCGGTATGCGCCGGTCCAACCTCAATCAGCTCCACCGCCTTGTTACCGACCTTGCGCGTAAGATGGCCCGTAAACGTCGTCGTCGGCAGTGCCGGTGTTATGCCGTTGAATTCAAACGCACCGAAGCAATGCTTCAAATACTCTCCCGTTAGTCCAAGTCCCGGCGCCGCTTTCATGAAATTCGCCAGCATCGAAGGCTGCTCGCGCTTCATTTCTTCTGCCGCATGCACTGACGCCACAATCTCGGCGCCGTGCACCAGCTCGTTGCCATAACAATGGTCGCCATTGTGATGCGTATTGACCAGCGTGCCGATCTTCGTCGCCGCCCGCGGCACCGCATCGCGCATGGCGTTGAGCATCTCGCGCGTCAGTTTCAGGTCGAACAATGTATCGACCAACAACGACTGATCCCCATCCGTGATAAGCCCCGCATTCGACCACCCCCACGATCCGTCGGGCTGCATCCACGCGAACGCCCCATTCCCAAGTTCGGCAAGACCGCGCCTGTAACCAAACCCTGTCTTGGCGAGCGATACCGTCATTTCGCGGGCAACCCTTGGTCCAGGAACCGCTCCGCCACCGCCGCGTAAAGCGCGATGCCGTTCGCCATCGCGTTCTCGTCCAGCATCATCCGGTTTGAATGGCACGGTGCGGCGTGATGATGGTCGCAGCCTTCCGGCGCCACACCCAGAAACACCATGCAGCCGGGAATGCGCTGCAGCACATAGGACCAGTCTTCCGCCCCCATGACCGGAGCAGGCGAGGGGATATAGCCGCGCTCGCCAAACAGCTGGCGCGTCACATCCGCCGCCAGCGAAACCATCCGTCCATCATTCACGGTGACAGGATAACCCTCGTCAATATCGACAATGGCCTTCGCCCCATGCGCCTCGGCAATTTTCTGCGCCACAAGCGTCAGCCCCTCTTTCGCCGCCTTGCGCGACGCCTCCGACACCGAGCGTAGCGTGCCCAGCATCGTCACCTTTTCAGGGATGACATTATTCGTCGTGCCGCCATCGATCTTGGCGATGGTCAGGATTACCGGATCAAAAGCATTGATCCGGCGCGTCACGTAAGCCTGCAGCGCCATGACGATCTCGCACGCAATCGGCATTGGATCGACCGCCATATGCGGCATCGAGGCGTGCCCGCCTTTGCCCATCACCTTGATCGAAATCACATCGGCCGAGGCCATGAACGCACCTTCGCGGCAGGTGAACATGCCGCTGGGAACATTTGGCGTGATGTGCATCGCAAACGCCCCATCGGGTTTCGGATGCCGGTCGATCAGACCATCCTCGATCATCCGCAGCGCGCCAAAATGCCCCTCCTCGCCTGTCTGGAACATGAACTTCACAGTGCCCGAAAGCTTGGCGCGGTTCTGATGCAACAGCTTCACCGCCCCCGTCAGCATCGCCGTATGCGCATCGTGCCCGCAAGCGTGCATGCGCCCCGGTTCTTTCGACTTGAACGGCAAGTCCGTGTCTTCCGGCATCGGCAGAGCATCCATGTCGCCGCGCAGCAAAACCGTGCGCCCCTGCGTCGGCCCGGCCAGAGTCACGATCATGCCCGATGTTGAAGGGCCCTGTTCAATCTTGACGTCCAGTCCCGAAAGCGCCTCGCGCACGGCGGCCGTCGTCTTGGGCAAATGCAGCCCAAGCTCCGGAAACTCATGTATCTTCCGCCGCAAAATCACCGCATCCGGCAACTGCGCCTTCGAACCTGCCACCCAAGTCTCTCTGTTGTCCACGTCATGCGTCCTTATCTAAGTGCAGTCATGCCGCCATCGACGGCCAATGTCTGTCCGGTAATGTAAGCTGCTTCATCGCTCAGAAGAAAGAGCGCCGCATACGCCGTCTCCCAGCCCGTTCCCTGCCGCCCAAGCGGCACCGGCGTCTTCGCGCGCCCCGGCCGGCCTTGTGTGGCCGCCCGCCCGATAGACGTATCCATCAACCCCGGCGCCACAATGTTCACCCGTATCCCGCGCCGCTCGCCCTCGATCCCCGCATGACGCATCAAGCCGCCAAGAGCAGCCTTCGACGCATCATAGGCGGGCAGGCGGCTCCCCGGCTTCATCGAAGCAATCGACGAAATCAGGACAATCGACGACCCTTCCTCCATCACCGGCAGCGCCGCCTTCAACGTCAACATGGCGCCGCGAAGATTGACCGCAAAGACTTTGTCCCAAGATTCTGCGGTCGCTCCTGCAAGCCACGGATCACCAACGCCGATGCCGACGTTGTAGACGAGGCCATCAAGGCCTTGCATGTTTTCGCGGGCTTCTCTGACAAAGTCTTCAACCTGAGCAGGTTGCGAAACATCGCCGGTCATCAAGTACATAGTGCCTTCACATAAGGGGTCGCTGATGACGTGGTCGAATGTTCCTTGAGCCGCTTCTGCGTTACGATCTACGACCGCTACCCTCGCACCCTCGCGCGAGAACAACACCGACATCGCCCGCCCATTGCCGATCGGCGGATCGTCAAGTCCACGCGTATCCTGCCCCCCGCCGACGACTAGAACCCGCCGGCCCTTCATCCGCCTGCGTCCCGGTGCTTCTCCGGCAGACTCCGGTGGCAGGTTCACGACTTCACCTTTTGTGAATCGGGAAATGTCACACCCTTGCCGCCGGGCGCCTCGATATCGACATCGAACGTCTCCAGGAACCGGCTCACCATCATGTAATAACCAATGGTCACGGTCAGCTCTTGCATCTCCTGCAACGACAGACGCTCCGTAAGCGGTTTAAACGTCGCGTCACTGGCCCGCACATTTTTCACGATGTCATCCGTATAGCGCATGACCATCCGTTGCAGCTCGTCAAACACAGCCGCATCCGGACCCGCATGGATCGCCGTAATCAACGCCTCGCTCATCCCCAGATCGCGCCCGATCCGCTCATGCTGATGAACTTCGTACTTTGCCTTAGACAAGACGCCGGCGCGGATGATCGCAATCTCGCGCAAAATCGGGTTCAACTTCGATTTGAACAGGATGTAGTTGCCCATCCGGGTGAATGCCTGCAGCAACCCTTCGCCCCCCGCCATCATGCGGAAAATATTAAGCGGCGGCATTTTCCCCAGCACTGTCTGGGTATCGTTCGAGAGCGATGTCGGATCGGGATAGGGGACACGGGCCATGAGGGGCAAACTCCGGTTGCGGCTGCCGCCACCTTACCCAACCCCGCGCATCTGGGAAGGGATTTGATCAATCCCCATTGCCTCTACGGCACCAAACGTTAGAGTGCGCCAAAATACGAAAGACGCCGTGGGAGGACTGAATGTACGACTTTAACGGGCTGAACACGCTCGCCGACATCTCGCGCCAGCAGGCGCGCCAGCGCGGCAACTCAACCGCCTTCTGGTTCCAGGGCCGCGAAACCACTTTCTCAGCCTTCGACAATTACACCAGCCAGGTCGCTAACGGCCTGATCGCGCTCGGCCAGAAACCCTACGCCCGCATCGGCTACATGGGGATGAACTCGGACCGCTATTTCGAAGTCCTGCTCGGCGCCTGCAAGGCCAACACGGTCCTTGTCGGTATCAACTGGCGCCTCGCCGGTCCGGAAGTCGTCTATGTCTTGAACGACGCGGGCTGCGAAACCATCTTTGTCGGCGCCGAATTCGTGCCGATGATCGAGGCCATCAAGAAAAACTGCCCGAAACTCAAACACATCATCGCTATCGACGGCGGCCACGCGAGTTGGCCTGCCTACGGCGAATGGCGCGACAAACAAAGCAACAAAGACCCCAACCTAAAAATCACGGCCGACGATGACGCAATCCAGCTCTACACCTCCGGCACCACTGGCCATCCCAAAGGCGTGCAGCTGACCAACGGCAACTACATGGCGTTTTTCAAATCGAGCCAGGACGCGAATTGGGCCGACTTCGGTGCCGGAGAACCAAACCTGATCGCCATGCCGAACTTCCACGTCGCTGGCGCCAACATGGGCCTGACCTCGCTGGCGCAAGGCTGCAAAGGCATCGTCATGAAGACCGTCGTTCCCGACGAGATTTTCGACTTGATCGAAAAGTTCAAGATCAAAGCGATGTTTCTGGTCCCGGCCGTCATTCTGATGCTGGTCCAGCATCCGCGCATCAAGACGACTGACATCACACCGGTCAAAAAAATATTCTACGGCGCCTCGCCCATCACAGAGGAACTCTTGAAGACAGCGCAGTCGATCTTCAAGACCTGCAGCTTCTACCAACTCTACGGCTTGACCGAGACCGTGGGCTCGGGCACGGCGCTTGCCCCCGAAGACCATCGCGACAATCTTTTGCGCTCCTGCGGCAAACCTTATCCCGGCATCGACATCAAAGTTGTCGACGAAAGCGGCCGCGAAGTGAAATTGGGCGACGTCGGTGAAATCCTCATCAAGGGCGGCACCGTCATGAAGGGCTACTGGAACCAGGCGGACGCGACCGCCCGGTCGATCAAGAACGGCTGGTTCTACACCGGCGACGCCGGCTATTTCGACAAGGACGGCTTCCTATTCATTCACGACCGCGTCAAAGACATGATCGTCTCGGGTGGTGAAAACATCTATCCCGCCGAAGTCGAAAACGCCGTCTTCGGTCACGCCGCCATCGCCGATGTCGCCGTCATCGGCGTCCCCGACGACAAATGGGGCGAGGCCGTCAAGGCCATCGTCGTCCTCAAAGCCGGTCAAACCGCGACAGCCGAAGACATCATCGCCTTTACGAGGCAGCGCATCGCCGGTTTCAAAATCCCCAAAACCGTCGATTTCATCGAAGCCCTGCCACGCAACCCCAGCGGAAAGATTCTCAGGCGCGAACTGCGCGAACCGTATTGGGCCGGCAAGACAAGGCGCGTGAATTAGGTGCGCCTCTACAACGAAGCCGACCCCGCACCAAACCCGCGCCGCGTCCGCATTTTCATGAAAGAGAAGGGCATCGACATCGAGCTGGTGCCCACCCCGCTCGCCCAGCGCGCCCACAAATCGCCCGAGCACCTCGCCCGCAATCCGCTCGGCCAGGTGCCGGTGCTCGAGCTCGACGACGGTACGCATCTATCGGAAAGCGTTTCGATCTGCCGCTATCTGGAAGAGCTTTACCCCGAGCCCAACTTCTTTGGACGCTCGGCGCTGGAGCGCGCCACCATCGACATGTGGATCCGCCGAATCGAATTCCGCCTGATGATGCCCGTCGGCCAAATCTGGGTCCACACCCATCCCCTCACCGCCAAGGTTGCAACCGTCGCGTTCGGCCAGCAGTTCAAGGAATTCGGCGAAGCCAACCGCAAGATCGCAGCCAGCGCCTGCACACTCTTCGACGGCGAATTAAAGGACAGAGATTTTCTCGCAGGCCCCCGCTACACCATGGCCGACATCGCAGCCCAAACCACCATCGACTTCGCCAAATTCATCGGCGTCAGCATTCCGGAAGACTGCACGAACCTCCGCGCCTGGTACGCCCGCGTCGGCAAACGGCCCAGCGCAACCTAACGCCCGAGCTCGATCGTCATCTGCACGCAGCCTGCTTCGCTCATGCCATGGCGCCGGGCGTCCTCGATGATTTGTTCGAAGCCCTGCTTCAATACCGCGTCATCGCCCGCTTCCGCAAGACGCGCGCGCCCGGTCGACAAGATCTCGTCCACATTGCACATCGAACTCACGCGCCGGCAAACATAGTCATACGTCAACCCGCGCCTGTCGATGATCGGCTGCAGCAAAGCGCCGGGTGGAAGCGTGTCGTTGTGCACCATCTTTTCTGCGCGCCGGTCGATCTCCTTGCACCAGCGGTCAAAATCATGGGCGACACGTTGATCGGCCACCCCGTCGTCGAACCAGACATCCAGAATTTCAATGGAATGCCGCGCCACGCGCATTGCTTCCTTGAGGGCGAGCGACCAGTCACTCATATGATGCGGTGTGAAGGAAAACACCACCACATCAAACTCTCCGTTCTGAAAGGGAAGCGCTTCTGCCTTCCCCAGGACAACCTCAAAGCCTTCCGCACGCAGCGCCTCGACGTCGTCCGGGTTCGGATCAATTCCGGCAAGCCTGTCGATCCCGCCCTTCAGCGACCGCAGAAAGGTGCCACTACCGCATCCCACTTCCAGGAGCGAGCGCGGCCGGCCAGCCAGAACGCGTGCACGAAACTCGTCACGGTAAATATCTTCAACGCCTGCCATCACCAAAATCCTTGAAACATCAAGAACGTGGTCTGTAGAGAGCATATGCAAAATCGGCAACTTAAATCATTCGCGTACCAGCAAAGGCACCACCTGAAGTAAAAATGTGTTTTACGACAGCCTTCCCAGCGGTCGCGTCGCTGGAAGGTGAGCGCGTTTGACGACAATTCGCGCGCGAAATCCGGCGTCGCGCAGCAACCCCAACCAGGTCGCCTGCGCGAAAACACCAACGACGTGGTGATCTTCAATTTTGCGCCGCGTACCGTCGCGCGCGAACTGCTGTCTCTCTTGCAGTTTTGACCGTGACATGTTCATTTGAGCGCATGGCGGTCGAGAGCAACAAACTACGCTTACGCCCGGCGCATGCAGAGGAACTCGATGAACTGAGCGGCCTTTGTCTGCGCTCGAAATCGGTGTGGGGCTACGACGCCGTGTCCCTGGAGGCCTGCCGCGCGGAATTGTCGCTGCATCCAGACGACCTTGCCGGCGACAACGTCTGGGTCGCGGATCGCGGGGGTGCAATCGTCGGCATCGTCCAGATCTCGACTTCGGGAACAGTCGCATCGCTCGAAAAACTCTTCATAGAGCCCAGCGCAATGCGCTGCGGTCTCGGTCGCCGCCTGTTCGAGTGGGCGGCACGAAAGGCACGCGCGCTGGGTGCACGGGAAATGGTGATCGAATCTGACCCGGGCGCCGCCGACTTCTATCGGCGCATGGGTGCTCGCGACGAAGGTTTCGCGATGTCCGGCTCAATACCCGGCCGAAGGCTCCCGCGTTTGAAACTTGAACTCGAGGAGGATTGAGCCGATGGAACTGCGATGAAACTCCGCAAGAGCGAGCTGGAAGCCCGCGCTCCCAGGAGTGCACGTCCTCAAGCGCCGTCGCGCGCGACAAACGCGGGGCATCCATGCAATAACGAGCCACACACGCAATTCAAAAACCAGAGAAACTGCCATGACCGCGTCGGCCAAAGCCCTGCCGCCCTTCAAGCCTCTGCCCATGCTGCCGCCAAAAATCTATTCGCAGCGCCGGGGCGATGGCTCGTACATCATTCGCTCGCTCTACGATCTGGGACCGCAGCACCGTTCGATCGCGCACCTGTTTGAGGAGCGCGCCCATCAGCATCCCGCGCGCAACCTCCTCGCCCAGCGCACGCCTGAAGGGCCATGGCGCTTTATTACCTATGGCGAGGCGAACCAGCAGGCGAGCGCCATTGCGCAGGCACTCCACGACCGCAACCTCGGGCCCGGTACACCGCTTGTCATTCTCTCCAGCAACTCGATCGAGCACGCGGTGATGATGCTGGGCGCGATGAAAGCGCGCGTTCCGGTGGCACCTGTCTCCGTGGCCTATGCGCTGTTCAGCCAGGATCACGGCAAGCTCCGCCACGTGGCGGCGTTGACGAAGCCCAGGATGATCTTCGTCGACAATGGCCCGCTCTACGCGAAAGCCATCAAAGCGCTGGATCTCGCTGGCGTCGAAGTCGTGACGTTGATTCCCTCGCCCGATCTCACTTCGACGTCATACGACAGCCTGTTGGAAACAAACGCCGGTCCCGCCGTGCGCGCCTCGATGCACAAGATCGACCACGCGACCGTCGCGAAATACCTCTTCACCTCCGGCTCGACCGGCATGCCGAAAGGCGTGATCCAAACCCACGGCATGATGTGCGCCGTCGTCGCCGGCGGCGAGTCGTTGCGCGCCGAGCCGCCCGATCCGAACGAGATCCCCGAAAGCCTCGAGTGGATGCCGTGGAGCCATATTTCCGCCGGCAATATCGGTTTCAACGGAAACTTGAATTCCGGCGGCACGATCTACCTCGACAGCGGCAAGCCCATTCCCGGCATGTTCGACGAGACCATCAGGAACCTTCGCGAAATCTCGCCGCTCGTCTTCGGTTCGGCACCTATCGCCTTCGCGATGCTCGCCGGCGCAATGGAACGCGACGACGCGCTTCGCGACAGGTTCTTCGCCAAGCTCCGCTACATGGGCTACGGCGGCGCGACGCTCTCCGACGACCTCTACGATCGCATGCAAGCGCTCGCGATCAAGTCGACCGGCCAGCGCATCGCCCTCACCACCATGTACGGCGCCACCGAAACCCAAGGCATCACCGTGGTCCATTGGCTAACCGAACGCGTAGGCCTGATCGGCCTGCCGCTACCCGGCGTCACGCTGAAGCTGGTGCCGAACGGCCAGAAACTCGAAGTTCGCGTCAAGGGTCCGACGGTGACGCCGGGCTATCTTAATCGCCCCGACCTGACAGAGGCTGCCTTCGACGAAGAAGGCTTCTACAAACTGGGCGACGCCGCAAAGTTCGTCGATCCGCTCGAACCTGCGAAGGGCCTCGTCTTTGATGGTCGTGTCACCGAGGACTTCAAACTCTCGTCCGGCACCTGGGTCTCGGTTGGCACTCTGCGCGCCGAAGTTATCGCCGCCGTCTCGCCGCTGATCCAGGACTGCGTCGTCGCCGGTCTCGACAAGGAATTCATTTCCGTCCTCGCCTGGCCCAACATGGCGGCAGCGCGCGAAATCTGTGCCGACGCCAACCTGACCACGCCCGACGAACTCCTCCGCTCGCCTGCCATCGTCGAGTTCGTTCGTGAACGCCTGGCCAAACACAATAAGGGCGCAGGCGGCTCGTCGAGCAGGATCCAACGCCTCATGCTCATGAGCGAACCACCCTCAATCGACGGCCACGAAATCACCGACAAAGGCTACGTCAATCAAAGCGCCACCCTCAACCGCCGCGCCAAACTGGTCGAAGCGCTCTACGCCAAAGTACCACCGGGTGACGTGATTGTTGTATGAGCAGGCCGCAGTTGCGAAATGTATTAACGCTAGGCAGCATTGCACACGGCAATCGCGTCGAAGTTGTTGAGAGCAGGGCAGGTTGAATCCGAACCTCTTGCACAAGTGGCGCGGCCGCTGTTTGATGCGGGCACGATCAGAACTCGAAAAGGTGAAATGACAATGGCGCTTGACGCAATCGTCAAAGGCTTGCTTGACCAGATGGCGGCCGATCCCGCGCCCAAGCTCTGGGAATTGCCGGCAGCGCAAGGCCGCGAAGTCTACCGCGCCATGGCGCAGATGCTTGAGCCGCCGGACATCGCCATCGGCAAATGCGAAAATCTGTCGATCCCGGGCCCCGGCGGACAAATCAAGTTGCGCATCTATTCGCCGGTCGCCGGGGGTGGCGATGCGCTTCCCGCTGTCGTGTTTTTTCATGGTGGTGGCTGGGTCATCGGTGATCTTGACACCCACGATGCACTCTGCCGCCGTATCGCCAACGAGGCGAGCGCCCGTGTCGTCGCCGTCGATTACCGCCTCGCACCCGAGCACAAATTTCCCGCAGCCGCCGAGGACGCCTTCGCGGCAACACAATGGATCGAAGCGAATGCCACGACACTTGGCATCGATCCAAATTGCATCGCGGTCGCAGGCGACTCGGCCGGCGGAAATCTTGCCGCCGTTGTCTGCCAGATGGCCAAGCAAAAGGGTGGACCGCAGATCGTCATTCAGTTGCTGATCTATCCTGTCACCCAGTTACGGGCCAACACCGTTTCGATGACGGCGCTCGCTGAAGGCTATTTCCTCGAAAAGCAGACGATGGATTGGTTTTTCGATCAATATGTTCCCTCAGACATAGACATATCGGATTGGCGCATCTCACCGCTTGCGGCTAAAGATGTTTCGGGCCTCCCGCGCGCCTACATCGTGACGGCGGGCTTCGATCCGTTGAAGGACGAGGGCAAAGCCTATGCCGACAAACTCAATCTTGCCGGTGTCGCCGCTTTTCACATCGAATACCCAACCATGGTGCACGGCTTCTTCAACATGTCTGGCGTTCTGCCGACAGCCCGCGAAGCCATAACCGACGCCACCAAAGCCCTGCGCCAGGCGTTTGGAAACTGAATAGCAGAAGTTCCAGAAAGAAAGAATTTCACACGAAGACGCAAAGAGCCAACGACACTAAGGAAAGGCCAGCGACGCGCAGCGCCATTCATCTTCTTCGCGTCTTCGGCTCTTTGAATCTTCGGGTGAAATTTTGCCTTCCCCCGAGCAACCGGACCAAACCAAATGACCGTCAACCGCCAGATCCACATCGTCGAACTTCCCAAAGACAAATTGGGTCCCCAGCACTTCCGTCTCGCCGAAGCGTCAATGCCTCAGCCCAAAGACGGAGAACTCCTGCTCAAGACCAAATTGATCTCGCTCGACGCCGCCAACCGCGCTTGGATGCAAGGCGCCACCTACCGCGCCGCCATTGAAGCGGGCCAGGTCATGGCCGGCGGTGCGGTCGCTGAAGTCCTTGAGGCAAAGGCGCCGGGTTTCAGAAAAGGCGACCTCGTTTTCGCCGACACCGGCTGGCAGGAATACGCAACTCTCGCCGCGCGCGTTGCTCAAAAATTGCCGAAAGTCGAACCGCTCTCGCATCTGCTTAGCGTTTACGGCATTGCGGGCCTCACCGCCTATCACGGCCTGCTCAATGTCGGCGAACCAAAGCCCGGCGAAACAGTCGTGGTCTCTGCCGCCGCAGGTTCGGTGGGCGCTTTCGTCGGTCAGATCGCCAAGATCGTCGGCTGCCGCGTTGTCGGCATTGCGGGCGGTGAAAAGAAATGCGCCTGGCTGAAAAGTGAACTCGGTTTCGACGCCACCATCGACTACAAAGCCCAGGCCGTTGGCGGCGCCCTGAAGCTGGCCGCACCCAAAGGCATCGATGTCTATTTCGACAATGTCGGCGGCGACATCCTGGAGGCCTGCCTCTTCCGCATGAACATGCACGGCCGCGTCTCGTGCTGCGGCGCCGTCTCGCAATATGATGGCGCGGCGCCCGCCCACGGCCCGCGCGGCATCCCAGGTCTCCTCGTCACCAAGCGTTTGAAAATGCAAGGCTTCATCGTCATGGACTTCCAGGATCAGCGCGACAAGGCTCTCGCCGATTTGCAAAACTGGGTCAAAAGCGGGCAACTCAAAGTCCCCGAAGACATCATCGATGGCATCGAAAATACACCGCAAGCCCTCATCGGCCTGCTTGCGGGCGACAACATCGGAAAGCGCATGGTGCGCGTTGCCTGACATTACCGTTAGCCTCGTCAGCGCGGCCGAGCGCAGGCTTGTCGAAAACCTGTTTCAGTTCTACGTCTACGATTTCTCAGAATTTTCCCGTGCGGCAACGCCGGAATTCGAATTCGCTGAGAACGGCCAGTTCGCACCCTCTCCTCTCATGGACGCCTATTGGACAGATGCCGGTTGCAGGCCCTTGCTAATCCGTTCGGGCGGACGCCTCTCAGGCTTTGCCCTGTTGAACAAGCACGCCCACAGCGGCGCCCCAGTCGACTGGAACATGGGCGAGTTCTTCGTGGCCCGGAAGTTTCGCCGCAGCGGCGTCGCCAGCGAGGCCTTGCGCCAGATACTGGCAGCCTACCCTGGAGTATGGGAAGTCGCCATCGCCGGACGCAATGCCCCCGCCAAAGCCTTCTGGCCGAAAGCCATTGCCGCCGTGCCCAACGTCACAGGCCAGCGGTGCCAGGAACTCGACGACGTCCGCTGGCGAGGCCCCATATGGACTTTCGCCGCCGCCATTTGACCTGCAAGGGAATCGGGTCAGAATGCCTGTACGGTCAACCCATCGGGAAACGTCACCATGAAATTCCAGGACATCTACGGCATCGCCCTCAAGGACTCCAACTGGACCATCCCACAGAATTTCAACGTCTGCTTCGACTGGAAATACGACGACAGCCGCAAGGCGATGATGGGGTTCTACCAGAAGGGCAAGGAATACCAGTGGGACGCCACTACGCGCATCGACTGGAGCCAGGAACTCGATCCGGAAAATCCGCAACAGCTTCCCGAAGAAATGTTGCCCATCTGGGACATGCCGCTCTAACAAAAAATGTCGGCGAAGGAAAAAGCAAACATCCGCCTTCACCAACAGGCATTCGGCCTATCGCAGTTCATGCAGGGCGAACAAGGCGCGCTGATCTGTGCCGCCAAGATCGTTACCCAAGTTCCCGACATGGACGCGAAATTCTACGCCTCGACCCAGGTCATCGACGAAGCCCGCCACGTCGAGGCCTACAAGATGCTCTTGGAAAAATTCGGCGTCGTCTATCCGATGACAAAACCGCTGGCCGAGCTGATCGACCAGACGCTGCGCGACCAGCGGTGGGACTTCACCTATCTCGGCATGCAGGTCGTGATCGAAGGCCTGGCCCTCGCAGCCTTTCAGCAAATGCGCGACTATGCCCAGAACCCGCTCGCGGCTTCTGGTCAACGCCTATGTGATGCAAGATGAAGCCCGCCACGTCGCCTTCGGCCGCCTGACGCTGCGCGACTATTATCCGCAATTGACCCAAGGCGAACGCAACGAGCGCGAAGAGTTCCTCATCGACGCCTGCTGGCACATGCGCGATCGCTTCGACAATCGCGAATTATGGGAAGCGCTTGATCTGCCGGTCGACGCCTGCATGCAGCATATGGCCGATTCCGGTGCGATGTCGAACTTCCGTTCCTTCCTCTTCACCCGCATCGTGCCGATCGTCAAAGACATCGGTCTGTGGAGCCCGAAGGTTCGCGATGCTTACGCGAAAATGGGAGTCCTCAATTACGCCGACACCGACGTTGAAGCCCTGCAACAATCCGACGACCAAATCGCCAAAGACTTCGACGCCCGCCGCAAATACGTCGACGACACAATCAAGGCCGGAACAAAAGCGGCGGAGTAGGCATTGCACTGCGCAGCAAAGCCCCCATCGTCTGCAGCCGCCAACGCGGCGCAGCCACTTCCCCCGCAAGCGGGGGCAGACATGAAATCTGGTGTCTTCCCCCGCTTGCGGGGGCAAGTCCCTGCGCAGCGATAGCTGCTGCTGGGGATGGGGGGTAGTGCCCACGCCATCGAATCACTCAATGTCAGTCGCGCGCGATAGGTCCAGTACTCGTGCTCACCAACTTCCCCGGATTGAGCACACCGGCTGGATCCATCTCGCGTTTGATCGCGCGCAAGAGCGACATGCCTTGCGCGCCCTTCTCCGCTTCGAGCCATGCCATGTGATCTTCACCCACGCCGTGGTGATGGCTGATGGTGCCGCCCGCGCGAACGATTGCATCGGACGCGGCCGTTTTGATCGCGCGCCACTGGCCGATCTCGTCATTCAAATTTCGTGGGAAGATATAGGTGAAATAGAGGCTCGCCCCATCCACATAGGAATGACTGATATGCGCAAACACCAACCCGCGCGCGCCCTTCACGGGTGCTGACGCCTGCATCGCGCCCAACAGCGCGCCGCGCACATCCGTGCACAGCCGCTCAACATTCGACCATGTCGTTGCCGTCTCCAGCGTATCGACACCAAGGCCGCGATCCATCATCGGGTCGCGCGAATAGGGTCCGTGAAACCGTCCCTGATACCAGCGTTTCGCGGGCCCACGGCCAACCGAAATTCCGCCACAGGACCGCAGAACGCGCTGTGCGGCTTTGCTGCCATACGAAACCAGTTCGCGCTCGCCCTCAAAGCCAAGGATCAACGCGCACGGCCGCTCACCCATGCCCATCGTCTTCAGGTACTGCGCCTGCAACCTGTCTTTGAACCCCGGCACTTGGCCGGCTTTGGCCAGCGCCTGATAGAAAAATGTTTCGTCCGGATTGGACAAGCGCATCGTCGCGACGGGAACGTCGGCCTGGATCATGCGGCGCAACGCACTCGCACCGCTGGCGAAATCCGCAAACAGAAAGGCGCGATAGTCGCTGGCTTCCGGCTGCCGGTGCACGCGCACCGTCGCCGAAGTAATCACGCCGAAAGCGCCCTCGCTTCCCGCGATCAGCGCCCGTAAGTCAGGTCCTGCCGCCGAAGCGGGCAAGGCAGGCAAAGTCCAAACGCCCTTCGACGTTGCCACTTCACCGCCCGCAAACCAGTCTTCAGCCCGGCCATAACGGTTTGATTGCTGACCAGCTCCCCGCGCCGCAATCCAGCCGCCCAGGGTCGAAAACTCAAACGATTGCGGATGATGCCCGTGCTTGAAGCCCTTGGCCGCCAAAGCCGCTTCGAAATCAACGCCGTAAATTCCAGCCTCAGCCGTCGCCAGCAGAGACACCTCATCAAGACCGATGAACCGGTTCATCTCCGTCAGATCAAGCGCGATTGAGGCAGAAAACTCCGGCGCGGAACCGGTCAATCCGCCGACAACACTCGACCCTCCCGCGAACGGCACCACCGCCACGCGATGCTGCTCGGCCCAGCGCAGCAGACGCACCACGTCGTCGCTGGAGTGCGGATAGACGACCGCATCCGGCGCGTCGCTCAAATTTCCGGCGCGCAGGTGCAACAGATCGAGATAGCTCTTGCCCCGCGCGTGCGCCGCGCGTTCATAGGCACTGTCGCGGACATTCGCCCCACCAATGCCCTCGCCCAGTTCATCGCGGGCCGCGCCCACGAGCCGGCTGTCGGCGAACCGGACCTCGTCAAGTGCCTTGGCCGGCGTGTGCGGTAACGCCGGAACTTGGAGTGCCGCCGCAATCCATTCCCATACCGCGTCACGCCCTTCGACCGGACTATGGGCCTTCACCCAGCCCCACCCGTTCCAGCGTGTGTCTTCTCGATTGATTGGCATAAAAACCTCAAGCTCTGAATTTCAATGCTTTGGGCAATATTTCAAAGTGAGCCGGCAACCGGCCCGGCGCTTCACCATCGGCTTCGATCAGAACCGGCGCGCCGGCCGTCGCCTCGACAGGTGTCGCGATTATCGACTTGCCCCGAAACACTTTCACATTCGGGTTGTTGACGTGCTCGCCCGAATAAATCTGGTTCATTGATTTCATCGTCTCGCGCAGCGGTCCGGCACCAAGCACCACAACATCAAACCAGCCGTCATCGGGAGAAGCATCGGGGGCGATCCGCATCCCGCCGCCAAAAAACTGCCCGTTACACACCGCGCACGTCGAGATCGTGATCACTTCGTCAAAGACATTGTCAACCTTCAACCGCACCGGTTTGGCTTTATAGCGCAACACAGCGGCGAGGCTAGCCCAGCTGTAAACAAAGCGTCCCGATAATCGTTTCATCAGCACCGCGCGATTGACCCGGTCGACAACATCGCCACTCAGGCCAAAGCTTGCGATGTTGGCAAAATGACGTGTCCCCGACTTGCCGTCCGCCGTGACAAAACTCAACCGGCCAATATCAATATGCCGCACGCGGCCATCAGAAATGCGGGCCAATGAGGCATCAACCCCGGCCTCTATTCCGAAAGTTTTGCGGAAGTCGCCACCCGTCCCCAGGTTCAGCAGCGCGAACTCCGCCTCCGGGTTTATCGCTTCTCCCTCATGAAAAAATCCGTTCACGACCTCGTTAATTGTGCCGTCACCGCCAACGGCCACAATCCGCTCATACCCATCCAGAAGCGCATGCGAAGTAATGCGGGCTGCATCCATCGGACCGTGAGTCAGCGAAACGGTCAGCGGGCCGGTCACATCGGCGAGCTTGCGCGCAATCGCCTGCACATCCCGGCCCGTCTTGCCTCCCGCCGAGCGGGGATTGATGACTGCGAGGGTTTTCATCGCGGCGTTGACAGCGCGTCGTAGCGCCAATTCAACGAAGCGATCTGGCGTTGCCGCTCGACCTCGCTCCATTGAAGTTCGCCACCCATGATCTGCGCAATGTCGTTCACGGCATTTGGCTCCAGCGGGCCCAGCGTCCCCAGTCCCGTTCTGCGAAATACCACATCTTCCAGAGTCAACGCCATTTCCGATCGTACGGCGAAGACCACCTGTGCTGCAATATCCGGCAAGCATTGCGACACGCAGCGCAGCAGAGCCTTGTCATCGTTTGCCCCCGCCAAAAGTTCGTCCGCCATCGCCCCATAGTTGCGCGCAAGATTCGAAACCGTGGACGCCGCCAATTCCGGATGCTTTGCGGTCAATGCGTCCACCGTAAGTTTGTACCGTCCGGCAGCACCAGGCAACGGTGCCTTCCCGGTGTCGCAAGCGCGGTGCTTGGCCTTCAACTTGTGCCCGATCAGATCGACACATTTCTCGGCAACTTCGCGCGACGTTGTCCATTTGCCGCCGATGGCGGAAAGCAAATTCGCCGGACCACCCTCCGCGCCATGATCGACAATCTCAGCCTTTCGGCTTGCCGAGTAACTATTCTTCGACCCGTCATCAATCAAAGGACGCAAGCCCGCATAGGCATAGCGAACGTCGTCCATCGAAACATTCAACCCCGGCAGACCTTCATTCACATAAGCCAGGAACTCATGAACTTCGTCAGCTGTCACAAGCAAATCGTCGGGTTTGCCGGTGAAGACGGTGTCCGTAGTTCCGATGATCGAATGGCCGCGCCAGGGCACAATGAAGAAGTGACCACCTTTAGAGCCCACGGCCAAGGCGTGGCCGTTCGTCAAGCTGCGGGTGACGGCGTGGATACCCTTGGATCTGATCAATTTGTGCGAAGCCTCGCCACCCTCAATCATTTCGAGCATCCTGTCGGCCCACGGTCCCGCCGCGTTTACCACCACGCGCGCGCGCAGCGTCGCTTCATTTCCATTCAGCGCGTCGCGAACGCGGATGCTGCCAACACCCTCTCCAGTTTTCTCAAACGAAACCGCTTCGGCATAGTTGGCCACAACGGCACCGTGCTTCGCCGCATCGATCAGGCATTCAAGTCCCAACCGTTCGGGTGAGTACATCTGACAATCATAATATAGCATCGCACTATCGAAGGTCGCGCCGCCCAGCGCCGGTTCCAACGCGCGCGCCTCATCGGCAGAGATCGAACGATGCCCGGGCATGCGTTGATCCGGATCGTCAATCCAGTTCCGGTCGTAAGACAACCAGTCATAAAGTGTCAGTCCCGCGCCAACGACCCATTTCTCTGCCGGCTTTTTCAGCGGCAGGATAAACGGCATCGGATAGACCATGTGCGGTGCGATTTTCTCCCACACCAGCCGCTCCTTGAGCGACTCGCGGATCAGCCCGAACTCCATCGTCTTCAGATAGCGCAAACCGCCATGCACAAGCTTGGTCGATCCCGCACTCGTCCCGCATGAGAAATCGCGCTTCTCGATCAATGCAACGCTCAAACCCCGCCGCGTCGCGTCCCGCGCGATACACGATCCGGTGATCCCGCCGCCGACAATGGCAACATCAAAAGTGCCCGATCCCAGAGACTCGAACTTGCGCTGCATGTGGGTCCTGTTTGCCTTCGCCCGTTGTCCTGCTAGGCTTAAGCCAGCCGCTATTAACATGGACGTGACACGATGCCCCAGATCAAGGCCAATGGCCTCTCATTCGAATACGAATCATTCGGCCACGAACCGGACCCCGCAATTTTGTTCATTATGGGCTTCTCCGCGCAGATGACGCAGTGGCCGGTCGAACTGTGTACCGGGCTGGCCTCGCGCGGCTACCGGGTGATCCGGTTTGACAATCGCGACGTTGGCCTGTCGGAAAAACTTGACCGGTTGGGCCAGGCAAACGTGATGGAAGCCTTTGCCAAAGTGGCAAGCGGACAGCCACTCACAAGTCCTTACCAACTGAACGATATGGCCGCAGACGCCGCCGGCATACTTGATGGCCTCCACATCAAGGACGCGCACATCGTCGGCGCCTCGATGGGTGGCATGATCGCCCAACTTGTGGCGGTCAACCATCCCGCAAAGACACGCAGTCTCACATCAATCATGTCGACCACGGGCCGCCCGGGATTGCCGCCCGCAAAACCGGAAGCGATGGCCGCCCTCACTCAACCGCCAGCGAACCTCGAACGCGAAACCCGCATTGCGCACGCGATGAAAGTTTGGCGCATCATCGGCAGCCAACCAAGCTACGCCGCAGACGACGCCGAACTTCGCGCCTCAGCCGAGCGCGAAATCGATCGCACGCCGTACAACGCCGCCGGTATTGCCCGTCAGCTCGTGGGCATCCTGGCATCCCCGCCGCGCCACGACATGCTGAAGGACATCAAAGCGCCTACTCTGGTCATTCACGGCGGCGACGATCCGCTGGTGCCGGTCGAAGGCGGCAAGGACACAGCCGCGTCAATCCCGGGCGCCCGTCTCAAAATAGTTCCAGGCATGGGCCATGACTTCACCTCCAAACTCGTGCCGGTGTATCTTCGCGAAATTGCCGACTTCGTTTGCGAAGTCGATTCCCATGGCAAGAAGGTCTGAGCCCGATGGCAAGAGTGCGCGCGAACGGCGTTGAGTTAGAGGTCGAAGTAACGAGTCCGACCGAAGGTGTCCCGATACTCATCATAAATGGTTACGCCTCGCAAATGACCTCATGGCCCGATGAATTCCACCAGGCGTTCTCGTCTCAGGCATTCCGTGTCATCCGCTTCGACAACCGCGATGTTGGGCTCACGCAAAAATTCGACGGCATCATCCCCGATATGCGCGCTGTCGCCAGGGCAATGGCGGAAGGCCGCAAACCAGACGTGCTTTACACACTCAACGATATGGCCGACGACGCCGCGGCACTGCTCGATGAATTGGGGATTGCGTCCGCCCACATCGCAGGCGCCTCAATGGGCGGCATGATTGCCCAGCTTGTCGCCCTCCGCCACCCGCACAAAGCGCGAAGTCTTATCTCACTGATGTCGACGACAAGCGATCCTTCGCTGCCACGCTCGGACCCCAAGGCACAGGAAGCGCTGATGTCAAAAGCCTCCAGCGAAGACAAAGATGCCGTCGTCGAGCATGCTGTCAAAACGCGGCTCGTTATCGCCAGTCCCGGCTTCCCCGAAGACCAGAACGCAGTCCGCGCCCGCTTTGCCATGAACTACGACCGCAGCTACTATCCCGAAGGCGCCATCCGGCAATGGGCGGCGATCATGGCAAGTTCACCGCGCACCGAAATGTTAAAGGCGCTGAATTGCCCAACGCTGGTGATCCACGGCGACGCCGACATTCTCATCAAGCCCGAAGCCGGCCGTCACACGGCCGCCTGCATCAAAGGCGCAGAGCTCAAAATCATCCCCGGCTGGGGCCACAACATGCCGATCCCCGCTGTGCATGCGATATCTGGTCCGATGATCGAATTTATGCGCGGCGTCGAGCGCAGGCGCGCATAAAAGTCTTCATCACGGGAGATTTTGAATCAGGTCAAAGACCAATACTTCCCGGGACCGCAGGCATCCTGCCCGCCCTGTTCTTTCTTGGACTGAGTAAAGAGCGGGCAGGAGAGCGTGTGAAGAAATCACGCGGAGGCGCGGGGCCGCGGAGATTTGCGCTTGAAATCTGTCACTCTCCGCGTTCTCCGCGCCTCCGCGTGACATTCCTTCACAGCCTCGGATGCCCGCGCTCCCAAGAAAAAAATACGCTACTCAGGAACCCGCCCGCTCGCTTCAAGAAACGCCAACCCGCTCGCCGTCACGCGCACCATTTCGCCGAGGGCCGGATCCTGCACGCGTGTAACATACCCGGCCTCGATTGCATCTTCCCACACCGTGAGCCGAGGACACGACGTGCGCCACGCGTCCAACGCGTCACGATAGGAGCGCGGCTCGGCCGCCAGCCATTCAAGGAAATCGAGAATCAGCGGTTCGAGCGTCCCTGCCATTTCTCTCAAAAACTCGCCGCTTCCTGCAGCATCAGTCCGTCGGCGCCCGCCTTCACGCGTTCGCTGAGCGAAGCGGTGTCGGGCATCAGGCGCTCCATCCAGAATCGCGCGCCGATCAGCTTGGCCTCATAGAACGAGGCATTTGCGGGTTTCGCAGCCAACTTCGCCAGCGCGGCCTTGGCCTGGCGCGCCCACAAATAGCCCACCACGACGATACCGAACATGCGCAAATAATCGACCGAGCCAGCGCCCGCATTGTCGGGGTTTTTCATTCCATTCTGTGCCAGCCATAGCGTCGCGTCCTGCAGCCGCGCCAGTCCAACGCTCAAAGGCGTAGTGTACGGTTTCATCGCCTCGCCGCTCTCGGCCGCAACGAAATCGGTGATGAGCTTGAACAACGCAAACGGCGCGCGGCCACCGTTGCGTCCCAGCTTGCGGCCCACGAGATCCAGCGCCTGCACGCCGTTCGCGCCCTCATAGGTTTGATTGATACGTGCGTCGCGTACGAACTGCTCCATCCCGTGATCGCGGATATAGCCGTGCCCGCCGAAACACTGCATCGCCGCGTTCGCCGCATCGAAGCCCATGTCGGTGCAAAACGCCTTGATCACCGGCGTCAAAAGATCGGCGAGGTCGCTGGCTTCTTGCCGCTCAGCCTCCGAGCGCTTGCTCGACGCCACGCCGAGCAGGAAACTGATCCACGTCGCCAGCGATCGCCCGCCTTCGGCCGCCGTTCGCGCAAACAGAAGCATGCGCCGAACATCGGGATGCACGATCAACGGATCGGCCGGTTGCCCCGGAAACTTTGTTCCGGTCAGCGAACGTCCGACCAAACGGTCTTTGGAATAAGTCACCGCGTTCTGATAGGCGACCTCGGCCACTGCCACGCCTTGAACGCCCACGCCCAACCGCGCCGCGTTCATCATGCCAAACATGCCTTTCATGCCTTCGCTCGAAGAACCCTTGGCGCCTTCGATTTTTGGTTTTGGCTTGGGCCCCAAACGCCACGCCGTCGCCTCGTCGAAATTCAACACGGCGGTGGCATTGCCCTTGATCCCCATCTTCTTTTCGATCGAGCCGGTCGACACGCCATTGCGCGCCCCCATCTTGCCGTCCTCGGAGACCAGAAATTTCGGCACCATGAAAAAATTCACGGTCGAAAGGTCGTCCTGGGTCTTGCCCTTCTCATCGGGAATTTTTGCAATCACCATGTGAATGATGTTTTTCGTCAGATCCTGATCGCCGCCGGAAATGAAGATCTTGGTGCCGGACAGTTTGTACGTGCCGTCCGGCTGTTCGACGGCCTTCGTCTTCATAAGCCTAAGATCGGTTCCGCAATGCGGCTCTGTCAGACACATCGTGCCCGCCCATTCGCCGGCCACCATTTTCGTCACCACATGTTGGCGCATCCACGGCGCTCCGGTCGCAGCCAGTGCGGAATAGGCAGCTGAGGTCAATCCCGGATACATGGCGAATGCCTGGTTCGCTGACGATCCCATTTCGGCGACGGCGAAAGTCAAAATAATCGGCAACCCCGCGCCGCCATACTCTTCCGGCACGCCCAGCCGGTTCCACCCGGACTCACAGTAAGCATTCCAAGCTTCCTTGAAACCCTTCGGCGTGCGCACAACGCCATTTTCCAAGTGACAGCCTTCCTCGTCGCCAGACTGGTTCAACGGCTGCAGCACTTGCGACATGAACTTGCCCGCGCCCTCCAGCACGTCGTGCACTGTCGCGCGGTCGAGATCGGCGTAGCCGGCAAGGTCGGTGTGCTTGTCGATCTCCAGCACATCGAACATCAGGAATTCGAAATCAGCGACGGGGGCAGTGTAACTCGGCATGGGGGGAAGTCCGTTTAAGGGGAAGGGCTGCTATCCGTATAATCGCGCGGCTCACTCAAAAACACAACCAACTCACACCGCTTTGAAATGCATCAACAACGATGTTTCCGGCCGTGGCAGAAATAGGTCCAGACCTTTGCCGGAAAGCACCTTTCCGCTCAACACAAGTTGACCGTCCAGCAAACCTGCCGCTAGCGAGCGTTCAACGCCCAAACTGACCGGGCCGACCACCTCACAGCGGTACAGCCCCTCATCCGCGAGCCCCGGCAGAAGGAGCGCGCATCCACGCCCCAGCTCCGCTGAGCCGCGGCGCAGCACCAGCGCCAACGCCTCGGTTTTCTCGGCAGACGTAACGCAAACCCCGGTGTGGTCGGCGTCATCGCATGGCAAGCGCCAATAGCGGCCCGTATGCAGAAGATCGCGGAATCGCTTGTAGTTTGCAATGTGACGCGAAAGGCGCTCAGTTTCGCCGTCGCTGAGCGCTCGCAGATCCAGCTCAAGCCCCATATGCCCAAACAGCGCCACATGGGCACGCAGATCCAGACTCAATCGCCGCCCCGTAACGTGGCAGGCGGCAGGACCAACGTGAACGCCTGAAACTTCCGGCGGCAGGAACAAATTCGCATTGCGCTGGATGTCGAAGCGGTCGAGCGCATCATTCGTATCAGAGACCCAAACGCGCTCCGTTCGTTCCAGCATGCCCCAATCGCAACGCCCGCCCCCGCTGGCGCAGGCCTCGATTTCGACACCGGGATGTGCGCTCCGCAACCGGTCAATCAATCCATACAGCGCCCGCACATAGGCGCCATGGCCCGCGCCGGTCAGGTCGCGGTTCATGTCCCACTTCAGATAGGAAATTTCATGGGTACTCAGCAACGCATCCAGCGCCTGATACAGATGCGCGCAAACATCGGCGTTGCCCAGATCGAGAACGGCCTGATGGCGTTGCAGCAAAAGATGATCGCCCTCCCGCCGAATCCAGTCTGGATGCGCTCGCGCCAGATCACTGTCGGGATTTACCATCTCAGGCTCAACCCAAAGCCCGAATTCCATTCCAAGTCCACGCACATGGGCAATCAATGGCGTGAGACCGCCCGGAAACTTCAGGTCATCAACGGTCCAATCGCCAAGCCCCGCACTATCATTCGCCCGCCCTTTGAACCACCCGTCGTCGAGCACGAACCGCTCCGCACCCACAGCCGCAGCACGATCAGCCAGCGTCCGCAACGTCGCTTCATCGTGATCGAAATAGATCGCCTCCCACGTATTGTAATGTACAGGTCGCGGCTTGGCCGCCGTCCGCGCAGGGACGACCCGCTCACGCAGGAACGCATGCTGCGCCTGCATCACCCCGTTCAACCCGCTCGGAGAATACGTCGCGTAAGCCCAGGGACTTTCATAGTGCGCACCCACACCATCGTCATCGACGTGAAGTTCACCCGCTAGCACGACAACATCGCCTTCGCGCAGGCGCTCGACACTCAGGCGATGGCTGCCACTCCAACCCAGCGTGAACCCATACACGTCACCATGGTCGTCACCGAATCCTGGTGCGCCAACAAACAGCCCGGGAAAGCGGTCATGCCCCGGCCGTCCGCGCCGGCTCTCAAACACAAGCATGCCAGACTGAAGCAGGTGCCGCTGAGGTGCAAACTCCCGCGCCCAGTCGCCACCGAACGACAACACCTCCGTCATCCGCGCGGGCAGTGGCAACGCCAACGAAGAGTTAGGCCCTCCGCCCTTCGTCCTCGCACGCATCGCCAGCACACCGTGGCGTGACATCTGATACTCGATCTCAATCGCAGCGCCCGCCGCCTTGAAGTGCAGCGTCGAACCAACGGCATGGACGAAAACCCATCGCTGCTGCGCCGAAGTGGAAACCGCAGCGCAACCAAAATATCCGCTTTCCAGTCCGGGCAGAACACAAGGCGGGCAGGGCACGTCCAGCCGCGCGCCCCACAACACCCGCGGAGCCGCCCGCGAGATCATTTCGAAGTCCGGCGCGGCCCCAAGGTCCGCCCCGAAGTGAACCACGCGCGGCAAAACCTCGCCACCCGGCTGCGTGTCGATCAGCAGAGCCGCATCGCCACCGCGCAAATAGAGCCAGCGTTCAGACACAGCTCACCGGTCCTGATAGTGCGGCTGGCGCTTCGCCAGAAAGGCGCTAATGCCTTCGGAGAAGTCCGCCGTCTGCGAGCAAAGAATCTGGTTGCGGTCTTCCATCGCCACAGCGGCCTCAAGACTGCCTGCATCAACACTCATATTCAGACATTCCTTGGTAAGGCGCAAACCCAACGGCGAAGTCGTCAGCATCTCATCGAGATAGGGCAGCGCAGCGGCATCCAGCTGATCATCGGCAACAACCTCGCTCACCAATCCAACCCGCGCCGCCCTCTCCGCGTTGATGAACCTTCCCGTCAACATCAGCTCCGACGCCACCGCCACCCCCACCAGCCGCGGCAGAAAATAGCTGACGCCAATATCGCAGGCCGACAACCCGATCCGGATAAACGCGGCATTCATCCGCGCACTTGTCCCGGCGATGCGAATGTCGCTCGCCAGCGCCAGCGCAAACCCGCCGCCGCAGGCCGGCCCATGAACAAGAGAGACGATAGGTTGCGGACACCGGCGCATGCGCATCACGATTTCGCTGATCCGCCGCTGGCTGGTCAGGCCGTTCGACGGCGACCGCGGACTGTTGTCGCGTTCTTTCAGATCCAGCCCCGCGCAATAGGCCCGCCCTGCACCTTTCAGCAACACGATGCGAACGCTCTTGTCCCAATACAACTGTCCGAAATAATCCAGCAGATCATCGACCATCTGCCGGTTGAGCGCATTCAAGCTGTCTGGCCGGTTGAAAGTGACCCAATCGACCGGCCCTTCTTTGCGAATGGAAAGCGTTGCATACGCCATGGGAATCCTCCGGTCTGGCTTGTTTGGTACGAACCGGATATAGGCAGAAACTTCACCCATCGGACAAGCAGCAAAAGCGATGCGCTTCTGGATCATTTTGGCTTTCGTAGCGCTCGCGTCAACGCTCACCGCGAACGCAAAGCCCCAGCGTCCAAAGCCCCAACGAATCGTCTCCACCAATGTCTGTGCCGATCAGTTGGCCCTGGCCTTGGCCGATCGCCAACACATCATTTCTGTATCGAGGCTGGCGGCCCAGCCCGAAATCTCGAACTTCGGCGTGGCTGCTCAGGGGATCCCAGTCAACAACGCGCGCGCCGAAGAAATCGTCATGCTCAAGCCCGATTTGATTCTGGGCGATATCTACACCGGAAAACATGCGAACAATTTGGCCAAAACCATCGGCGTCCCTGTTCACGTCATCAACACCGGCGCCTCGATAGACGATGTCCGTACCATCATACGTGACACCGCAAAAGTTCTCGGCCAAGAGACCCGTGGAACAACGCTCATCAGCGAAATGGACGCACGCATCGGGAAAGTGCGCCGGCTGACAACCGCCCCCATCACTGCCCTCGTCTACGAACCTAATGGACTTACCTCCGGCAACGGAACAATGACTGATGATATTTTGTCAAAAGCCGGCCTCACCAATATTGCCCCCCAACTCACATCATTCGCCTACGCAACAGTGCCGCTGGAGCAAGTAGTCTCGACAGCGCCGCAGCTGCTGATCCTGGACGATTCCTACTCCAGAAGTTCCAGTCGCGCCCAAAGCATCCTGCGTCACCCCGCCTTCCTCAGCCTGAAAGGCCGCACCACAATCTACGCCATCCCCTCGCGACTGTGGCTCTGCCCCGGCCCCTGGATCGCCGAAGCCGTCGAGCGTCTGGCAACACAACGCACCCGTATCGCGCCACGGTGACCGTCAACATGAACTGAACCAGAATTTCCGGAACGCAGTTCCTCGAGTTGCTTTTGGTCTGGCCACTCCAGGGTAAATCACGGTCAACTGAGGAATTTTCAATGATTGGACATGCCATGCGCCAGAAGGTTGTCGTCGTCAACGATCGGATGCAGACGGACTATTGCTACGCCCTTGTCGAGCGCGCGGGATTTGCATTCGATCCCGGGTTCAAGCCTGAGCTGACGCCGAAGCAAATGCTCGACTTGGGCGTGTTCGGAGGCAAGTACATGACGGACTCGACGGTGGAATTCCCCAAGAGTTGGTTCGCGCGCGCCAAACTGTCGCCGGGCAAAGCAGATCCCAGCCTCAACTGTTTCGGCGTCAGTGCCAGCCAGCCGTTGTCGGTGTGGCGCGCCAAGGGTTGGATCCATCCGGACGATCCGCGCGGTTGGTTTCAATGGTACTGCCGGTATTACATGGGGCGTCGCATGGGCGAAGAGGATCACCGTCAGATCAAACGCTGGAAAGCGATGCGCCGCCATATCGCGCAAATCCGCTGCAACTGCGACGATGGCGACGTTTTCTGCCGCCGCCGTCAACGGCAAGCGCTGCTGCACTGGGCCTACGACAGCCGAAAGATCTAATATGCCGCCGGCCCCATCCGCCGCCGGACTTTGGTGCGAGACTTGCCTTTTCTTCCTCCGTCAAGGCCCGATGGCCATAGCTTATGACGCGCGTCATTTGCCACTTCCCGCCTCTGTTTTGCCAGATTATCAGGAATTTCGCGCTGCCTTCGCATTCACCGCTCGCAATCTGGCAGAAGCGATGCTCGCCTTCTTCGATCGCGCCTTAGTTCTTGATCGGATACACTTTGAGCGTGGCTTGCAACAATTCCCGGCGCACCTTGTTGCAGATAAATTTGCGCGCATTGTCAACTACGGTTGCGCGGTCGAACGTCGCCCCGCCGGTGTCGTGATAGAACTCGACCCTTGCCGAGAAATAGCTGCCAAACACTTCCAGATCGCATCGATTGTAAGCTTCAAAAACCTTCGAATCGAGCGCGGCTATTGTTTGGGTGAGCGCCGCTGCTTCCTCGCTCTCTTGGGCAACCGCAACGGCCGCGTCCAGGGAAACTCCGGCAAATACCGGCAAGCAAAGCACTGCGCCCATCATCTGAAATTTCATCATCGCACCACCCCCGCCCACAGTCGCAGGCTAACGCGCCAAGCCTAGCGCATGCCTTCAAGATGGGCAAACAATGAGGTGAATATGAAATGGCGCGCCTTCAGGTCACTGAGGGCGCGCCAAGTTCGATCCGCCCGGTCTCATGCGTTACGGGTTAACCGGTGCGGGATCTGGGGTCGGTACATTTATTTCGACATTCGCGGGCGTCGTATCCCGTGTGGTCGCAGGGTCGAATGCACCAAACGCAAACAAGGCTACGGCGCCAATCAGAAGAGCGCCAACGATTACACCGAGCAGAGCGCCACTACCGCTGTCGGAATCACTATCCAAGGCCATCACAATACTCCTTTGTTACAAACTACGGCCGGTTGTCGCCGTACCAATAAGAGAACTCTCCGATCCCGCAATCGTTCCGGTGGTACGCCAGCCACGCGCCAGCTTGTCGCGATCCCGACGAGATGGAACTTTACCGGCTAATGAGCGTTCAACGGGCCTCTCGCAAATTCGCCACCACATTGGCCGCCTATACCGCCGAAACGATGAAGGGGTCAGTTGATCGCGATGGAGAGATGTGTCGAATCGGCAATGCGTTCGCTCAATGAGCGCCTCGTCTGTTCTCTTCGCGCCTTCCCGCTGTCTTCAAAACAGTTGGGTTTAGTGCGTAGGTCTGCCGCGAAACAGACCGGCGATCAAGCTGACCGCAAACAGGACCAGGAAAATAAAGAACAGGGTTCTCGCGATCTCAACGGAGACAAAGGCGACCCCGCCAAATCCCAGCACGCCCGCGATAAGCGCAACAACAAAGAAAGTCAGTGCCCACTTCAGCATCGGCGCGTCTCCTCGGTAAAGCATAAGCTGCCGCAACATCGCGGCTCTAAGTGTCAACGCCTCAAGGATCGTGAAGTTCCGAAGTACGGCCTGATCAAGTGGCTTACCCCGCAACAACCGAAACCACCATCGCCACGATGGCAAGAGTAAGGCTAATACCAAGTACGTAGCGCATATGCCCTGTCATAACACTCTGACGGGCCTGGTCGGGTGTCAGGGTAACGTCGGACTCTTCATGCATTTTTGCCTCCACGATCCACTTCACCATCGACAACGCGGCAGCCTTCTGGAAGTTCCAGACCAACGGGGCGTTTACGTGTGTTTGTGAGCGCCTTGCCTTGGACCATGGGAATTATCCGGGACACGATAACCCGCCGCTGTATTTCAGCGGGCATTTTTGGCGCGAACAGCGAAGGGCTGCGTCCGCTGCCTGGACAACGTGCACGAACTGCGCGCAAAGTTGACACCGAAGACACAGGCGTTATTGGTGGTGATGAGGACAGTGCTTTGAACAAAAAACCGCCCCAGGACACGCCGTCCAGGTGATCGGCCAACACGCGTGGAGCATCAATTGGCTGAATCGATCAATATCCTTGCCTACAGCGATGCCCTTGTGGTGCTGGGTACGGCGGGCATCGTTGTACCGCTGGTCCGCCAATTGGGGCTCAGCCCAGTTCTTGGATATCTTGGGGCAGGGGCCTTACTCGGTCCTCTCGGGTTGGGATCGTTTATCGGCGAGTTCCCCATTCTTTTTTGGTTCACCATCGTCGATGCCAAAAACGTGGCCGGCATCGCCGAACTCGGCGTCGTGTTCATGCTGTTTCTCATCGGACTCGAACTGTCTTTCGAGCGCTTGATCGCCATGCGCCGCCTTGTAGCCGGATTGGGTGGCCTGCAAATCGCAATCACCATGGCGTTGTTCAGCGCGATTGCGGGGCTGGCGGGTCAACCCACGTCGGCGGCAATTATTGTGGGTGCCAGCCTCGCCCTGTCATCGACTGCGATTGTCCTTGAAGTGCTCTCCAATCAGGGCCGGCTCTCCACCAGCGCCGGCCGCAGTAGTTTCTCCGTCCTCCTGGCGCAGGATCTCGCCGTCGTACCGATCCTGATGTTTATCTCGATCATGGGCGCCAACACACACGGCGCGGTGGTCTCGGGCATCGCCACGGCGCTGGCGCAAGCCGTAATCGCTCTTGCAGTCATCGTCGGCGTCGGCCGTGCCCTGCTGCGACCGCTTTTCCGCCTAGTCGGAAGCATTCGCTCGGATGAATTGTTCATTGCCGCGATCCTGTTTGTGATCATCGGTACCGGTGTCGTTGCCTCAGTGGCCGGATTGTCGATGGCCCTGGGCGCCTTCGTCGCCGGACTGCTCTTGGCCGAAACTGAGTATCGCCGCGCCATTCAAGCCACCATCGGACCATTCAAGGGCCTTCTGCTGGGCATTTTCTTTTTTACGGTCGGCATGAACATCGATGTGCGAGAGCTGGCGCGCGATCCCGTTTTGCTCCTGGCTGCGGTCGCAGGGATTGTCGCCCTCAAGGCAACAATTCTGATCGCGCTCTCCAGACTCTTCAAATTGTCCTGGCCCGCCGCTGTTGAAACCGGCCTGCTGCTCGGACCATGCGGCGAGTTTGCTTTTGTCGCCATCGGGTTGGCGGCGGCGCTGGGCCTGATCGGCGCAGAGGTGTCGACATTCACGCTCGCGGTAACATCGTTGACCATGGTGCTCATCCCGGTACTGTCTATTATCGCTCGGCGCCTCAGCCCGTTGCTGGCAAAGCCAACGCCAACGGACCCAACCCTTGCCGTCTCACCCCCTGCGCTGCACAAACATGCGATTGTCATCGGCTATGGCCGCGTCGGTAAAGTCGTAGCCTCACTGTTGAAGCGCAACGGCGTTGCGTTCACGGCGGCCGATCATGACGCGCTGGCCGTGGCCAGGGACCGGCGCAACGGTCATGACGTCTACTTTGGCGATGCCGCAAATGCGGCCTTCCTTGAAGCATGTGGCCTGATGCAGGCAACCGGCGTCGTCGTCACGATAAACGCAAGCTCCGTCGTGGATGAAATCGTTCGTCAGATCAGGGAAATGCGGCCTGACATTCTCATTGTCTCCCGCGCCCGCGATGCCGCGCACGCGCGCCACCTCTACGCCCAAGGCGTGACAGATGCCGTCCCCGAAACCATCGAAGCAAGCCTTCAACTGTCCGAGGCGGCCCTGGTCGGCCTCGGCATACCGGCGGGTCTGGCCATCGCCTCGATCCATCAGCAACGCGATGACTTCCGTCACGAGCTGCAACAGGCTGCCCTCTCGGCCGGCCGCGAAACCACCCGCGCCGTGCGCCCAAAGCGCAAGTAGTATTCCGGTGAAGGGCTTCGCTTGCGCCGCCCCGCAAACAAGAGTACCTCTGCCATCGTATCCGGTGCTTCAACCCGGTTCATACCGGGAAGAAGAAAAAGGGAATGCGGTGCGGGAGAAATCTCCCAATGCCGCAGCTGCCCCCGCAACTGTAAGCGGCGAGTGCCTTGTCGGGAATTGCCACTGAAGCCCGTTGGCTTTGGGAAGGCGGACAAGTCACGCAATCCAGCCGCAAAGCCAGGAAACCTGCCGGGTAGAACAAAGTCGTCCATCTGCCGCCGGGGTGCGCGCGTGGAGCGGAAATTCCGTCGCGACTGCATGGCGAAGCGTACGGCGGAAAGACGAATGGAGCATACTGTCACCAAATCAGGTTTAGGCACGGCCGCGCTCATGACGCTGCTGGCGGCCGCCACAGCCGCCATCGCGCTCACGTCTTTATTCATCGGCTATGCACCGCTGCCGGCAGCCGACATTATCGGCGGGTTATTTACGGACCAGGGCACCACGACTGGCATCATCATGCGCGAGATCCGCCTGCCGCGCATGCTCCTGGGTCTTCTCGCAGGCGCCGCCCTCGGCATGAGCGGTGCGGCGCTGCAAGGCTTGCTGCGCAATCCGCTCGCCGAGCCAGGCGTCATGGGCATTGCCTCTTTTGCCTCGCTCGGCGCCGTCATTGCGATTTACTTCGGCATCTCGACGTCGTTTTCTCTCGCGCTGCCCATCCTGGCGATGAGCGGTGCCCTGATCGCCGCAGCATTGCTCAGCCTGTTTGCCAGCCGCGAAAATTCCGTGCTCACCTTGATACTCGCAGGCGTGGCGCTGGCCAACCTTGCGGCAGCGTTGATGGCGTTAGCCCTCAACCTCGCACCAAATCCATATGCGCTCAGCGAAATCGTGTTTTGGCTTCTGGGCTCTCTGAAGGATCGTAGTCTGGACGATGTCTTCCTCTCTGCGCCCTTTGTGGCCTTGGGTCTGGCGTTGCTTGCATCCTCGGGCCGCGCCCTGGATGCGCTCACTCTCGGCGAAGACGCTGCAAAATCACTCGGCATCGAAGTCGCTTCGATCAGCCGCCGCGTCACCCTGGGCGTTGCACTTGCCGTCGGAGCCTCCGTTGCCGTCACCGGCGCGATCGCGTTCGTAGGCCTTATCGTCCCGCATCTGTGCCGCCCCTTCTTCGGTCATGTGCCGTCAAAACTCTTATGGCCCAGCGCCCTCGGTGGCGCGTTGTTGGTGTCCGTTGCAGACGTCGCCGTGCGCCTCGTGCCTTCGGGACCGGAACTCATGCTGGGCGTCTTCACCTCCCTCATAGGCGTTCCGTTCTTTCTCTGGCTGATCTTCAAATTGCGGCGGGAAATGCAATGAGTACGTTGACCCTGGATAAAGTCTCTGTGTCCCTCGCAGGGCGCACCGTCCTTTCTAACATCAATTTGGAGTTCTCCGCCGCAGAGTGCGTCGGCATCCTTGGCCCGAACGGCTCCGGCAAATCGACATTGATGCGCGCTATCGCGGGTTTGATCCCGCACGATAGCGGCGCCATCTACATTCGTGGCAAGACGCTTGCCGCCTGGCCGCGATCGGATCTCAGCCGCGCGCTGTCGTATCTGCCTCAAGGCGGCCAAATCCACTGGCCGCTCAGCGTCAGAAACGTCGTAGCCTTGGGCCGCCTGCCGCACGCACGTTCAGCGTCGGATGATCAAGCCATCGTCCGCGCAATGGACGCCTGCGACATAAGCCAGTTCGCCGATCGTCCCGTGACATCTTTGTCGGGCGGTGAGCGCGCCCGTGTATTGTTGGCGCGCGCACTGGCCAGTGAGGCAAAGATACTGCTCGCCGACGAGCCTTTCGCGCAACTCGATCCAAACCACCAGCTTCACGCCATGGAAGTGCTTCAGGCCGAAGCCGTCAGGGGCGCTCTCATCATCGTCGTCCTGCACGATCTTTCGATAGCCGCACGCCACTGTTCACGCGTCGTCCTGCTGGCGAACGGCAGCGTCGCCGCCGACGGTCCACCCGCCGATACCCTGACCAGCGGCAACCTCCGCAAAACCTTCTGCATCGACGCCTTCATCAGCGAACACGCCGGCGCCCCGGTGATCTTGCCTGTGAAGCGGCGGGCTTAACGCTTCACCCGTGTCATCGCCTCATCCAGGATGATCCCGATCAAATCCTCGTATTTGCGGCCCAGCATCCGCCACATAATCGGCAAATCGGATGTCACCGGATTGATACCGGCGAGCGGATTGACCTCGAGGAAATAGACGCGCCCATCCGCGCCTGTGCGCAAGTCGGCGCGGCCGGCATCGCGGCAGCCAAGTGCGCGCCAGGCCGCCAGCGCCACGCGTTCAGCCTCGCGGCCCATCGCGTCGGTGGCAATCGTGTACGTCACCCGGTCTTCATAGTTCTCCTTGTTCGACAGCGAATAGAGCCCGGGCTCGGCTTTCTCGCCCAGGTGAATTTCCATCGCCGCGACCGCGCGTGCCGACGTGCCGGTGCCCAGAATGCCGACCGTAAATTCGCGCCCGCTCAGATAGGGCTCAACCAATACCGGTTGCCCAAAACGCTTCAGCAGGTCACTGACAGCAGGGCGCAACTCCGGCGCTGTGCGTACGATCGATTGCGGCGTAATGCCTTTACCCGTGCCTTCCGCAACCGGCTTGACGAACAGTGGAAAGGGCAGGGCGATGCGGTCAATGTCGCTCTCGCGTTCGATCACGGCAAACGGGGCCGTTGCTATTCCCGCCGCTTGCAGCACGGCTTTGGTGGTGCCTTTATGCAGACACAACGTCAGCACCGAAGCGTCGGCAAACGTGCAGGCCATGCCGTAGGCTTCAAGCAGTGCGGGCACCTGCGCCTCGCGCGCGATACCATGCATACCCTCGGCAATGTTGAATACCAGCTCCCAGCGCTCACCTTTCGCCAAGCGGGCCACCAGTGCCCGCACATTGCCGATGCGATCAACCTCGTGTCCGTGTGCCGCAATCGCGCCACACAATCCGTCTATCGTATCTTCCTTGTCGAACTCAGCGGTCTCTTCCAGGCTGTAGCCATCGTTGAGATAGTCAGCTCTGAGATCGTAAGTCACTCCGACGCGCATGAGCACCTTTGAGGCAGAAAGAAAAATGGTGACCCCGAGACGACTCGAACGTCCGGCCTACAGATTAGGAATCTGCCGCTCTATCCTGCTGAGCTACGGGGTCGTTACGCATGCATAAATCGCTTATCACGCCGTTTCGATCAAGGGGATTGCGCAAGATCGCGCATTTTCTGATGATCGCCGCCAGTTCCTGCGGCGCTTCAACGTTTGGGCAAGCCGCAGAAAGGCGAGGCTGTTCCTTGGCTGTGGCTGAACACGTTACTGTTGTTGCCATCCGCGAGGGTGCGGTGGTCACACTCAAGGATCAAAGGTCGTTGCTCCTTGCCAACATTTTGGTGCCAGCCACAAACTCAGACGTCGCACGGACCCTGTCGGCCCTGACCGCAAATCAGGTTGTTGCGTTGAGCTATGATGAACGCGCCACCGACCGGCACCGCCGCCTTGTCGCGCACCTGTTCGTCGGCGCAGGCAAAACCTGGGTTCAGGCATCACTGATTGAGAAGGGTCTCGCGCGCGTTCACTCATGGCCAGACACACGCCGCTGCGTGCCGCCGCTTCTGGAATTGGAGCGCGCGGCGCGGGCAGCGCGACGTGGCATCTGGGCACAGGCGCGCTATCGCGTGCGCCGTGCGGACGAGCTTGCCCAGGACGTAGGCACCTTTCAAATTTTCGAAGGTCTGGTGAAAAAAGTCTCTGTTGGCCGGCAGCGCGCCTATCTGAACTTCGGCGAAAATTATCGGACCGATGTTACAGTCACGATTTCCAAACGCGATCTCAGGCGCTTCACCTCCGGCGGCATTGATCCCGCCTCTTGGCAGGGCAAGACCATCCGGGTTCGTGGCTGGGTATCACTGCTCAATGGTCCGGAGATTGAAGTATCGCATCCCGAACAAATTGAAACGCTGGAACCGGCTTCAACAGGAAACTGACGGGCACCTGAAAAAGAGGGCCCGGAGAGAATGTCCCGGGCCCTTCGTCAATTGTCACAGCGCGTCTGATCTTAAGCCGCTCTTTGCAAAGCCACTTCAAGCCGCTTGACCGCCGCGTCTTCGTCGATCCGCTCAACGGCCGCGACTTCACGTGCCATACGAGCCAACGCGGCTTCGTAGAGTTGACGCTCCGAATAGGACTGCTCTGGCTGCCCGCTCGTGCGGTGCAGGTCGCGCACGACTTCTGCGATCGAGATAAGATCGCCCGAGTTGATCTTGGCTTCATACTCCTGCGCCCGGCGGCTCCACATCGTCCGCTTGATGCGCGCCCGTCCCTTGAGCGTAAGCAGCGCCGACGCGACCACATCCGGTGACGACAGCTTTCGCATGCCGATCGCCGACGCCTTGGCAACAGGTACGCGAAGTGTCATTTTTTCCTTGTCGAAATTGATCACAAAAAGTTCCAGGCGAATGCCGGAAATTTCCTGTTCGACCACCGACACAATGCGTCCGACACCATGTGCTGGATACACGACCCAATCGTTGGTCCGGAACTCGGACTTTTTCTTTTCCGGCTTCGGCACGACAACCACCGGCTTTGGTGCAACCGCAACAATCACTGGCGGTACTGCCTTTAGCTCAACCTTGGCCACAGCCGGTTTGATCTCGGCTTTGGGCAGGGCCTTGGCGTCCACTTTTGGAACGGCCTTCAGTTCCGGCTTCTTCGCCACAATTTTAGGGGCAACAGCCTTCATCTCAGATTTCGCAACCACTTTCACGTCCACCTTTTGTTGTTGTGTTTTAGCGACTGGTTTCACGGTTTTCGCTTGCGGTTTAGTTGCTTGCTTCTTCGTGCTCATTCCCATCGTCTTTCCCGCTCAACTTGGGCATGCAACAAGCGGTGCGGTCGCGCATAAGTACGCCATCACACGGGCCGGACCGGGCAATGCATGTTCGTGGTGTTCCGCGTCTTTCAAACGGTCCGGCATGAATGTTTCACACCGAATTCGCGGAAGCTGGACCGCGAAGTCCCCACACCTTATGATGCCCTGAAGCGCTCGTTCGTCATTACCAAGTGATGAAAATGTAACACGAAAAGTAGGAAAAATAAAGGCAGACCAAGCCGTTAACCTATATTTCGAACTCGTCGCAATCTCTACACAATGGCCATTTTGCGCGATATAATCACAAAAAACTGAATCACCTTAAAATGGAAGAAAGTGACGCACTCAACCGCTAAGTGGGGAAAACTGCAATTTTCTGGCGTTAACCAATAGGCTCGCACGACTCACCGCTAAGTGCCTTGACCAGGCTTTGCGCTAAAGAACTTCTCGTATTTGTCAGTCACGGTTTCGAATTCTTTGGCGTCGGCAGGCGGCTCACCTTTCAATGTGATGTTAGGCCACTTGATCGAGAAGTCCTTGTTGAGCACCAGCCATTTTTCCATGCCAGTTTCTGTGTCGGGCTTGATTGCGTCTACCGGACACTCCGGTTCGCAGACACCGCAATCGATACACTCATCGGGATGAATGACGAGCATATTCTCCCCCTCATAAAAACAGTCCACGGGGCAGACTTCGATACAGTCCATCAACTTGCACTTAATGCAGGCTTCGGTGACAACGTAGGTCATGGCGACGAACTTGCGTCTCCTCAAGAATAAAGCCACGTATTGGCGAGCGAACCAAACGCGTAGCACTTCGCCAAAGACACAACAACCCTTTCGTGTGCATGGAAAAACTCAGCCGTCTCTGTCGCGGCCTTTGAGCGCCGAGATCGCGCGCCGGTCCCGCTTCGTCGGCCGCCCAACACCCTGACCGGGTATCGTTAACTGCGCGGTATTGGCACCGGCTTGTTCCAGTGGTGGGGTCAAGTCCTCGTACAGTGATTGAGCTTCGCTTGCCGGTCCGCGCCGTGTGCCGCCATTTAAAACTTTTATCACGCGTACGCGCGCACCGGCGGAAAATGTAAGCACATCGCTCGGTTTTACATTTGTGCTCGCCTTGTCGCAGCGCTGACCGTTGATCCTCACCTTGCCTGCATTCACGGCTGACGATGCCATTGTCCGGCTCTTGAAGAAGCGCGCAAACCACAAAAATTTGTCGATCCGCTGCACCCCAGCTTTATTTCTGAAATTTGAGCGCCGACAACGCCGCAAACGGCGAGTCGGGATCTACCACAAATGGCTTCTCGGGACGACGCGGTGATCGCTCTGGGTTTTGACGAAGCTTTTGCGGCTCGACACGTTTATGCTCCCGTCGCTCCTTCGGCTTGGCGGCGGTGAGACCTTCAGGTTTGTGCTGCTCTGTGACGATCGGCGCCTTTGGAGCCGCTCGCTGTGGCCGTGGCTTTTGCCGCGATTCCTCGCGCCGTTGGCGCTGCTGCCATTGAGTCGTTTCTTCTCCGGTTTCAGACTTGATGCGAACGTCGCGAAAACCCAGAGAGCGCAGAATGTGCGCCATATCATCATCGCCGCATCCCAACACCGACATCATGTCGGGCGAGACTGCAAAGCTCTCGGGCATCTGGCCATTCTGACCTTTGCTGCGAATGATTTCACCCACACGTTCCAGCATGTCGAGCCGGACCGCTCGCGGACCACACAAACGAAATCCTGCCGCTTCATAAAAGCCGGAAGGGACGGCAGGATCCGTAGGCAGAGACGTCAGCCCCGCCGTCGGTGGCGGCGGAATGTCCACCATTCCCTGAGAAACAGACCACAACAGCGCCTTCAGCCGCGCCGCCGCAGGCTTGAGCAGTGCCGGAAGGAAAATGGAAAATGCACCAAAGCGTACCCCAAGCCGGCGCAAAGGCGCCCGGTCTTCCTGCGCGATTACACGCAGCTCACGCGTTACGGATTGGCGCGACGCCGATCCTAAATTCTCATAGAGCTGAAAGGCCAACCCCCGCGCCACGCCCTGCAGCGGCGATGCGAACAACACGACGTTTGCCGCCGGCGCCGCTTCGCCCTCCGCAGAGTCAGGTTTGTCATCAATCGCCCCAGAATCAATCGCCCCAGAATCAATCGCCCCAGAATCAATCGCCGCAGAATCATCCGGCCCACCGCCGGCTTCTACTTCGTCCGGTGACGTTTCGTTTTCGGATTGAACTGTCATTGGATCCGCGTGGTCTGGAGCGGGTGAAGGTGCGCCAGGCTCGGCTTTGGCCGGCAGTTCCTTCTTGAGCTCTGCTTGCATGGTCACAAGCGGTGCCAGAACTTTCATGATGTGGTGCATGAGCCATTCGTCAAGCCGTTCGCTTGCGCGTTCACGGGCGGCTTGCGAGAGCAAGTCGTCCGCGAATAGCTCGACCCGCGGACGCAAGGGCTCATGACCCTTCTTTAGTTGTGCGACGATACCGCCGTTCCACCAGATTCTCCCATGCTCGGACAGGGTGATGGCCGAGTCTGGAGCGCTGGTAAGCGCGTGGGCGCGAGAAGCAATTTCTCCGGCGAGCCCTTTGAGCGCCGCCGCCCGAAGCGCTCGGCCATGAATGCCCATCGCGCGCGGGTCCGCCACAAACGAGAACCCTTGCAGCCGCCCGACATATTCACCCTCGACCAGGACTTCGCCCTCATCATCGACGGTTGCAGCGAACTCTTCATCTTCGCGCAAGCGCCTCATCAAAACGCTGGTGCGCCGGTCGACGAAACGCTGCGTCAGCCGCTCGTGAAGTGCATCCGACAGCCGGTCTTCAACCGCGCGCGTCCGCTCTTGCCAGTGCGCGGGATCAGCCACCCACTGTGCGCGATTGGCAATATAGGTCCAGGTCCGGATATGCGCGATACGCTGTGCAATGATATCAATGTCGCCTTCGGCATTGTCGAGACGCGCGACATGCCCTTCCAGCCAGTCTTCGGGCAGCACGCCCTCATGGCTCATCAGATGTTCGAAAATATTTCCAAGCAGTTGGGCGTGCTCTTCCACTGCGACCTTTCGAAAATCGGGGATCTGGCACACCGTCCACAATTGCTTCAAACCTGCAGGTCCGTGAGTCATGTCCTTGATGCGGTCTTCGGCCGTCAAGAGTCTTAGCGCCAGCTGATCATCCTGCGTCCGCGCCCGTGAAAGCCCGCGCGTCGGCGGCAGTGCATCCAGGCTTTGATCGAGTGCGGCAACACTGGAAAAGTCGACGACGGTGTTGCGCCACTGAATGACGCGCACCGGATCGAAGCGATGGTTCTCGATCGCTTCAACCGTTTCTCCATCCAGCGCCTCCGCATCCGCGGTCACGCCAAACGTTCCATCATTCATGTGGCGGCCAGATCGTCCGGCGATCTGGGCAAGCTCGCTGGCGCGCAGCGGACGGCGAACGGACCCATCGAATTTGTCTGTGGCTGCAAACGCAACGTGATCGATGTCCATATTCAGACCCATGCCGATCGCATCGGTCGCCACCAGAAAGTCGACATCGCCTGACTGGTAGAGTGCCACCTGCGCATTGCGCGTACGCGGCGACAGCGCGCCCATAACAACGGCGGCCCCGCCCCGTTGCCTTCGCACAAGCTCGGCAATCGAATAGACGGCATCTGCAGAAAACGCCACAATCGCTGAGCGCCGCGGCAATCGCGTAAGTTTACGCGCGCCCGTGTACGCCAAGTCTGAAAACCGGGGCCGGGAAATAAATTGCACGCCTGGCAAAAGCTTCTGGAGCAAGGGCCGCATGGTGTCAGAGCCCAAGAAAATAGTCTCCGAGCGGCCACGGGCATTCAAAAGCCGGTCAGTAAAGACATGCCCCCGGTCGAGGTCATTGGCCAACTGGATTTCATCGACCGCCACAAATTCAGCCCCCACATCCAGCGGCATCGACTCAACGGTCGCCACCCAGTGAGTTGGCGACTTGGGAACGATTTTTTCTTCACCCGTAATCAGCGCAACGCAGTGAGGACCTTTGACCGCCACAATTCGCTCGTAGACCTCCCGCGCCAGCAGCCTCAACGGCAAGCCGATGATGCCACTTTGGTGGGCCATCATGCGTTCAATCGCGTAATGGGTTTTGCCGGTGTTCGTCGGCCCAAGAACGGCGGTGACCCGGCCGTAGGGAATTGTCATCGATCATGTATCCAAAGGTGCAAAGCGCGGTCCTCATGCCTTGGCGAGTGGGCGCATGGCAAGTGACTCAATGTGCTGGGCTGCCTGTGTTGTGGAAATCGGGTGGATGGTTTGGATCACAAGCAGAACGGATCATGTCCGAATCAGAGGTCAGGATTTATCGGTGTTTGTTCACGCCAAAAGCTAGTAGTTACAACAGGTTCAAACACTAATTTGACTCACTTTGTAAAGCTTGTGTGACCAAGATGTGTCAAGACGATTTCAATTCCTCCGTGTGCGGATTGAGCTGATAGAATGTAGGATTCGCACTTGCAAAAACTCCGTGTCCGGATTGTTTTTATCCGACTCCGGACGATCAAAACTCGAAAGTGCGGGCTGTGGAAAAATCCGGGAATACGCAGGAACATTACCCAAACAGAACGGGGTCAAAGGATCGACGCTTGCAAAATTCTAGTTCGTTCACGCCTACATCTAGGGGGCATGCCGCACGTTAATCACTAGGAGCACGCTCCCGATTGTGCCGTTTGACGCATGCAAGCTTTCCCCGAATACTGAGACAAGATTATTGCACCTGCGAAACAAATTGGAGCCGCACCCATGACTAATTTTCCCAGATCCGGCTTGGAACAGTGGAACACGCTGGCGGGCACCGATCTCAAGGGAAAACCAGCTGCTTCGTTGATCTGGACAACACCGGAAGGCATTCCCGTCAAGCCGCTTTACACCGCCCAAGATCTTGAAAACCTGCAATTCATCGGCTCTATGCCCGGACTGGCGCCCTACACCAGGGGGGTACGCGCGACCATGTACGCTGGCCGGCCCTGGACCATCCGCCAGTACGCAGGGTTTTCGACCGCAGAGGAATCCAACACTTTCTATCGCCGGAACCTGGCGGCAGGCCAAATGGGCCTGTCCATTGCCTTCGACTTGGCCACCCATCGTGGCTACGACAGCGACCATCCCCGCGTTCTGGGCGATGTCGGCAAAGCAGGCGTCGCCATCGACTCCGTTGAAGATATGAAGATCCTCTTCGACGAAATACCGTTGGATAAAATGTCGGTCTCCATGACCATGAACGGCGCCGTCATTCCCATACTGGCCAACTATATAGTCGCAGCCGAAGAGCAGGGCGTAAAACCCGCCCAATTATCCGGCACGATTCAGAACGACATCCTCAAGGAATTTATGGTGCGCAACACCTACATCTATCCGCCCGAACCCTCGATGCGCATCGTTGCCGACATCATCGCCTACACCGCAGAAAAAATGCCGAAATTCAACTCGATTTCGATTTCGGGCTACCACATGCACGAAGCCGGGGCGACGGCGGTGCAAGAGCTTGGCTTCACCTTGGCCGACGGCATTGCTTATGTGCGGGCAGCGAAATCAAAAGGTCTAGACATCGACGATTTCGCACCGCGTCTTTCGTTTTTCTTTGCGATTGGTATGAATTTTTTCATGGAAGTCGCCAAGCTGCGGGCCGCGCGGCAAATGTGGGCGCAGATCATGAAGGAATTGGGCGCCAAGAAGCCGGAATCGCTCATGCTGCGAACGCATTGCCAAACATCCGGCGTGTCCTTGACCGAACAGGATCCCTACAACAACATCGTGCGCACCGCTTACGAGGCCATGGCGGCGGTGCTCGGCGGCACGCAATCACTGCACACAAACTCATTTGACGAAGCGATTGCTCTGCCCACGGAATTTTCAGCCCGTATTGCCCGCAACACGCAATTGATCCTGCAAACCGAAACCAAAGTAACCCACGTCGTCGATCCGCTGGGAGGGTCTTACTACGTCGAAGCCTTGACCAATGCGCTCGCCGTCCACGCCCAGAAACTGATCGACGAAGTCGAAGCGATGGGCGGCATGACCAAAGCTGTGGCATCCGGATGGCCAAAGCTCAGAATCGAAGAAGCCGCCGCCCGCCGTCAAGCCGCTATCGACAAGGGCGAGGAAGTCATTGTCGGCGTGAACAAGTACCGCCCTGAAACGGGTCCGACAATTGAGTACCGCGACATCGACAACGACAAGGTCCGCGCGAAGCAGATCTCCCGGTTGCAGCATGTCAAAGGCACGCGGAACCAACAGCGCGTTGATGCTTCACTGAAATCGTTGACCGAGGGTGCGCGCGGCAGCGCCAATTTGCTCGAACTTGCCATTGAAGCGGCGCGTGCACGCGCAACGATCGGTGAAATCTCCGACGCGATGGAGAAAGCCTTTACGCGCCACCACGCCCAAACCCAGTCCATCTCTGGCGTCTACGGCGCCGCCTACGAAGGCGACGAGGGCTTCGCCCGCATTTGCAAAGATGTTGAAGCCTTCGCCCATGACCAAGGCCGCCGCCCTCGCATCCTCGTTGCAAAAATGGGCCAGGACGGTCATGACCGCGGTGCCAAAGTCATCGCCACCGCATTTGCCGATATCGGCTTTGATGTTGACATCGGCCCGCTGTTCCAAACCCCGGCTGAAGTCGCGAAGGACGCCATCGACGCCGACGTGCACGTCATCGGCGTTTCAAGCCAGGCCGCAGGTCACAAAACCTTGGTTCCCGAACTTTCTGCCGAACTCAAAAAGCAAGGCGCTGACGACATACTGATCATTGTAGGTGGCGTGATCCCGCCGCAGGACTACGACATGCTGAAGCGGGCAGGCGCCGCCGCCATCTTCGGGCCCGGCACGAATATCCCAGTCGCCGCCGCCGAAGTATTGAAGCTTATCCGCGCCCGCTCAAAACAAGCGGCGTGAGGCCTATTGCGTAATCTCAACGGTCATCGAGTTCGTCCGCGTTCGTATGATGATCTTGCGCGTTGTCGCGAGATCGACATCAAGCGTCTGATGCACTTGAATGGGCGTTAGCTTCTGAGCCGACACTTCAGGGCGGCAAGCAAAGAAGTCAACATTGGCGACGCCGTTCGCAGTACTCGAGACGACGAGAGTGGGGGACTTCCACCCCAAGCTCTCGGACACACCAAACGCGTCAATCTCAATTCCATCCGGCTCAACCGAAACCTTCGCCGAATCGATCTGCATGACCAACTGGCGGTCGCAGGCCGTCGGGGACTTGGCTTGCGCATAGATCGCCAGGCTCAACAATAGAATGGCGCTTGCCAGCGCTGCCAAGCCCGTTCGAATAGTTGCCATTGGGTGGTCCTCAGTTACGTTTTTACCCGCAGTATTGCCAGTATCGACTAGGATTGTGTTCCATTTTGGACTTTGATGCCATCACGAACATCTAGCGCTTAGGTCAGCGTCGCCTGATAGAATTAGCAGAAATGCGGAGATTCTCATGGATTGGCCTTCGGTCTTTGTGGCGATTGCGGCTGCAGTCGCAATCGTAGTCGGCATGATCCACTTGATGGCCGTGCTGTCCGGCTTCATGAACGCCAAGGGTGATGTCCCGAGGGAACTCGACGCCCGTCTCGACCGCTTGTCGCAACTCGCCGAGCGCACCGAACGTGCCTTGCGCGACGAACACCAGAACATGCGCAAGGAATCCGAAACACGCGGCCGCGCCCTGCGCGAAGAAGTCAGCGAAGGCATCACCAAGTTTGGTGGCAGCGTGCAAACCTCGATCTCCGACGGCCGTGTTTCAGTCGACAAGAAGCTTGAAGAGTTTGCCCGCACCCACACCGAATTCGCCGACCGTCTGCGCGCTGAAGTCCGTCAGACAATCGCCGCCTTCGCCGAAAGTCTGAAAACTGACGTCAAATCTCTCACCGAAGCCAACGGCACTGCACAAGAGGCCTTGCGCCAAACGGTCACCGAACGGCTCGACAAATTGCGCACCGGCAATGAGGAGAAATTGGAAGCCATGCGCGCGACGGTCGAAGAAAAACTTCAGGGTACGCTTGACAAGCGCTTGGGCGAATCCTTTGCACTAGTCTCGGATCGACTTGAACAGGTTCACAAAGGCTTGGGCGAAATGCAAACGCTCGCTATCGGTGTGGGCGACTTGAAGCGTGTCATGTCGAACGTAAAGGATCGCGGCGGTTGGGCCGAAGTGCAGCTCGGCGCGATGCTCGAACAATTGCTGGCACGCGATCAGTTCGTCACTAACGCCAAAATGGAACCTGGCGCGTCTGAAATGGTCGAATTTGCTGTGCGCATGCCTGGTCAAGTTGAAGGTGCGGAAGTCCTGCTTCCCATCGATGCGAAATTTCCAAAAGAAGATTACGAACGCTTGATCACCGCGTGGGAGTCTGGCGACGCCGAAGCGGCCCGCGCCGCAGGTGAAGCACTTGCCGGCGTCATCGAAAACGAAGCAAAACGCATTTCGTTGAAATACATTCGCCCACCTTACACGACTGATTTTGCCGTCATGTATTTGCCCACCGAAGGCCTGTTCGCCGAAGCAATGCGTGCACCGGGACTGGCGCAACGTCTGCAGTCGAAGCATCGCGTAACCGTCGCGGGGCCCACCACACTTCACGCACTGTTGAACAGCCTGCAAATGGGTTTTCGCACCTTGGCAATTCAAAAACGTTCAGGCGAAGTCTGGCGCGTGCTCGGCGAAGCCAAAGCCGAGTTCAACAAATACTCTGAGGTCTGGGACAAACTCGACAAGCAACTGCAGAGCGCACAAAAAACCATTCACGAGGCGGGCGTTCGCACCCGCGCGGTCCGGCGCAAACTGCAAGACGTTGAAACCAGCGATCTCCCCGCCGGCGCCCAAGTCCAGTTACACCTAGTTGCCGATGATATCCCGGACGAGAATGAAGCAGCCTCGGGCAGTTCCTAGCTAAGACGCATTGCAATTGATCACAACCGGGCGTGGGCGGGGTGCTGCGCGCGGGCTCGAGCCCAGCACTGCATCAAGCGTGGACTTCAACCGTCGGGCCTGTCCGGTATTGAAATCAAACCACGGGGCTGTGTTGAGCATATAGTCGCACGCATCTGGATTGAGCACCCAGTTCATCGGCGCAGCTTCGCCTTTATTGCGATCCGGCTTGGGCATGGCGATGTGAATCATACGCACCCGTGGATCGCCCGGCGCGGAAGTCTGCGCCCGGCAAAAATCGCGTTTGACGATGTGAAGTGCATCACGGCCATGTGCCGTCCGGGTCGCCGCAAGTCCCAGGAAGGGGGCTAACGATTGCGGTACGATGGATTGATCTTGTGACGAAAATGCGCCGCTCGCTCCTGCCTGGATAATTTCAATGCACGACTCGTCCGCCATTGTCTCATCGCACCGGATCGTGACTTGTGACCCATCTTCTGTCGTATCGCCAAGCTGTGTTCTGCATCGACCGCCCTTCGCGCGCGGCGGCTGATCGGCATCCAGATCATTGCTCACGACAACGATAATCGGCACGACATTCAAGCTTGGATCGGCGGCGTTGAGATCTTCAATTGCGCGCGCAAGCTCCCAGGCGGTGCGCGCTCCGTAATTTTCAAAATACCCGCCGTCGATGATCTGATAATCGCGTGCTTCTGTCGGGCTAAGGAAGCGCCCGGCCGGAGAGACGAATGGAAAGCGGGCGGAATTGGTAACGGCGGTCGCAAGATCGATGTCGCGCGATGCAAGACGCAGAAAATCGCCGCTGTCGGGAAACAACTCACGATCCGAAGTCAGCCGGATCGACGACGTAATAATCCGTTCGCCCGAATTTACATCCGTTCCATTGAGCAGAAGAAGCGGAATCAATTCGCTGGGCATGGCCATGGCGCTTGACCGTTTTGCACGGATACCCAAAAATCCGGGGGACAAGCTTGGCGGAAGTTTGTAGGCGTCGCTCTTCTCCCACAATGCCGAAAAAGTAGATTCAAGAGCGGCGTTTCTGTCGGGAACGCCGCTCCACGTCCACAACGGACCCACAAGACTTCCAAACATGTCACTCATGAAATAAGTGGACAGCGATGCCGACAACAGATCGGCCGTCGCGATGGACTGGAGCGCCTCCCTGACGCCGGGATCCTCCCAGTCCAGGGTGCCATCATGGGTTCCTTTGGCGCTGAGCAGCCGTGCATAAGTCGCAGCTCCAAGGCTGCCGCCTGAGACGCCGCTTATCGCAAAGAGATGACGTCCGAAGTCGCCGCCGGTTTGCGTATCGAGCATACGCATGGCCGACAACAGCCAGACGGCAGCCCGGCTGGCGCCTCCTTCCGCAGCGACGATAACCACGGGAAGCCTGCGCGCCCCGCCCCCGGAAATCCGCCGCCGCGCTTCAGCCCACGTGACGAGTGCGCGTCTGAGGTCTGGTCTGCAAAGCGTCTGAGACGAATCCTGGCCGGTCAGAACTTCACAGTCTCCAGCGCCAGCAGGCTCGATCACGCGCGCAGTGCTCAGCGGCACCAGGTGTTTTTCAATCATCCACGGAGGTGACAAAAACCAAACCAGCATGGCCAGGGCCCCCAGCGCATTGCTCAAGCGCTTAACCCGGTGTGCTTCTCCCGGTAACAATTGACGCGGCTCGGCGCGGTGAACAATCCAGCGAATGAAATAAATTCCGCGCTCAGTCAGGCCCCGAAACACAGCCAGCGCAATCACCAACGGACCAACGGCAAAAGCCAACGACGCAATGGCGGTTGTGGGTGCATCAATCTCTGCCACCCAACCGGGCCGCGCTGCGACGCACACCAGCGCGGCAAAACTGCAAGCAAGTGAAAGTACGGCAAATGGCCAACCAAAAGGTGAGCAAGCCAGAATCTTCGTGGCTCGGAATTTGGACATCCAGCCTGGAGCCCCGAAGGCATTCATCCACCGGAATTCCGTGCGGTAGATCACGAAAACGAACAGCAAACCGACAAGCCCAAAGCTCAAGAGCTCTGCGCCCACCAGGCTCAGCATAATCCGCCCGCTGGCGATCGAGAACAGTATCGGCAACAGTGTAATTCCACCCGCCGCCAGCAACGCAAAGCGTGGCGCCCACTCATAGCTCCAGCCGGCATAATCTTCCCCCCGGACATGCAACAGGCGGGGTGTCTTCGTAACCTGGTCTTCGGGTTCGCCAGCGCGGGATTGCTTGACACGCTTGATGCGGTTTTTGTCTATCTCACCTTGGTCGCGTTGAGCCGTGAGCGCCGCCCGCGTCCAGAACCAGGCACTCAAGCCCAGCAGCGCCGCCGCCAGTGCGAACAAGAATGGCCGCGCCGATATGGTCAGCTTCCAGATCGGCACCTCCATGCCGGCAAACATGTCCGGCATCTGCGGCGGTAACCAGACCGCAAAAAACGCACCAAGCGGCACCGCAATGCCGATAGGTTCTTCAACCCATCGTCTCATCAGTTGGTCTGACATTTTGAGGCCGCGTACAAAAGTCATGCGAAACCCATGAACAAACAAGAATGCGCGAATCACTTCGCAGTCATGGCGCTATTGTTGCGGGCGCTTGGCACTAGGTCCAAACAGAAAGGGCGGAGGAACAAGGCCCCCGCCCATGAAAACGCAGATATACGTGGGATATCAGCCTGATTTCTGCACGCCGTCGATGGTAATCTTGCGGGCATGACCCAGTGCAACGCCGTAGGGCGTTTCAGTCATGATTTTGACCGGGATAATGAATTTTTTCACCGGACCGCCCGACGAGCTTTCAATGGTTGCAAACCACGCCGTAATCGAAGGCACAGTTTTACCTTTGTTGAGGTTGGGTTTAAATCCGGCGAGTTGCTTGTAGATGACGGTGCACTTGATAGCTGGACCGGAGTACCCTTCGTCCGACTTCACCTTGTCTTGCCCATCGAACTTCAGTTCGATGTCATAGCGGCGCCGCCCGTCGAAAACGCGCACTGTGTCGCCGCAAGGCTTCGAAGTGGAATGCGAAACGCCCGAAAGAGAATAAACGATACCCGACAGCGGGTCGAGCGTGCCGCGCTTCAGATCCTCTGTCACTGGAAACCGGGCCACATTATATTCAGGTTCTGCAAAAAGCTCGATACCGGCTGTGGTATATGTCAGATCGACTTTCTGGTTTTGCTTTTCGTTATTGGTGTTCGAATTGTATTTCTTTGGCAGCAGACCCGAGTTGGCCACGACCCCGGTTGAACTTGCGTCGATGATCGCTTCATAAAAAGAGTTGACGACGCCGGCCGTCTTTAGCCGTGACACCGCAGAATACGAATTGCCGGTGAAACTTGTCTTCAATCCCACATTGCCCAGGTTAAAGCCGCCCAGATAGACCTGCCACACCAGTTGAACAGTGCTTGTCGGGGGTGTTCCTGCGGCCACAGGCGTCACGGTCTCTTCTGCGTGCGCAATGACTGGCAGAATGATAAGACTTGTCGCAATCAACAGGCGTTTTAGCATTGGCAAGCAACCCTCACATTGATCTGGAACTAACAGAATACAGCAACAAACGCTGGCGGACTATATGTTCGTCGACCATGGTTGAATTGTGGCGGAAATCGACATTGATCTACAAGCGCCATTCGTCACCAACAACATGAACACCCCGTCATTGGACATCGCAAAAGTCAGGGATTTGGCCACTTCGCTCGTAAACGGAGATCGCCGGTCGCTTGCGAAATCTATCACTCTGGTTGAGTCGCGCCGCCCGAAAGACGCGGCTGCGGCCAGTTTGCTGATAAATGCGGCGCTGCCGCACGCCGGCCGCACCGTACGCATCGGACTGTCTGGGGCGCCAGGCGTCGGCAAGTCTTCCTTCATTGAAGCCTTCGGAACGTGGCTGATCTCACAAGGAAAGCGCGTGGCTGTGCTTGCCGTGGATCCCTCGTCGCGCCGGACGGGCGGATCAATTCTTGGTGACAAAACACGCATGGTCAAACTTGCGCAGAGCCACAGCGCATTCATCAGGCCGTCACCGGCGGGCACCACATTGGGCGGCGTGGCCCGGCGCACGCGCGAATCGATAATTCTCGTCGAAGCAGCAGGCTTTGATGTGGTGCTGGTTGAAACGGTAGGCGTAGGTCAATCCGAAACGGCAGTCGCCGACATGGTTGACATGTTTATTGTCCTGGTTTCGCCGTCTGGCGGCGACGAACTTCAGGGCATCAAACGCGGCATCATGGAACTGGCTGATTTGGTGATTGTCACCAAAGCCGACGGCGATCTCATGCCAGCAGCAACCCGCACCGCAGCCGAGTACACGGTCGCTTTGCATCTCATGAAACCGAAATTCGAAAATTGGCCGCCCGCTGTAGCACTGGTCTCCAGCACGTTGGGGACGGGCGTTTCCGAAGTATGGGCCGAGGTTCAGAAATTCGAGCGCCATCTTAACGCCTTGCAGGAATGGGATAATCAGCGCCGCCGCCAGAAAATCTCTTGGCTATGGAACGAATTGCGCGAGGGTCTTCTTGGTTTGCTGACCGAAAACGCGGAAATAAAGGCGGAAATGACCCGTTTGGAGAAAAAGGTCGCAGGCGGCAGCATGGCGCCAACCGTTGCAGCCACGGCTATCTTGTCTCGGGTGCTCGGCAAATCTTGACGCCTCCCTGAGGCTCTACTATAGCTCCGCCCCTCCCGCGCGAAGGGTTCCCCTTGCGCGGTTTCTCGTTTTATTTCTCGGATGACAGGAATTTTCGTTATGGCACGGCGCTGCGAACTTACAGGCAAAGGGGTTTTGAGCGGACACAATGTCAGCCATGCCAACAACAAGACCAAGCGCAAGTTTCGTCCCAACCTTTCTGAAGTTTCGGTGATGTCCGACCGGCTCGACCGCTCCATCCGTTTGCGCATCTCCAAGAACGCACTACGTTCGATCGATCACAATGGCGGCCTCGACAACTTCATCGTCAAGTTGGGCGATGACACGATGTCCATTCGCGCCCGGCGCTTCAAGCGCGAAATCGTGCGCGCCAACATCGCGAAAGCAGCCCAGGCGTAAAGTCCGGGAATTCGGTTCACATGCTGCAGGGCCGGGCAAACCACATGACCGGAGAGCCCGGAATAGTGGTTTCGCCTGCGCGCTCGTCGGCACCGTTCTTCGCGCGGATCGCACAAAATATTTCCATTCTTACCGTGCCCAGCATTGCCACAGCCGTCACGCTCATTATTGCCTGGCAATGGCGTGAGCAACCGTTCCCGCTGTTTGACGGTGTGTTGGCTCCCGCCAACAGCCCAGACCTTCACCCCTCCAATTGGCTGAGCTGGGGACATGCAGCGGTTCCGGTGATATTTCTCATAACAAATCTCGTCAACCGCCGTTTCGGCGAGGGCTATGCAATTGCACACGTCCTCGTGTCATCTGCGATTGCTGCGGCTGTCACACTCGCGGTGATGGCCGGATATGTGTCGTTGTCACCGCCATATGTCCACGCGCCTCCTTTGCGGGTGGCATCATCGTTCTTTGCGGCTCTGGTCTTGGGCCAACTGGCCGGCGTCTATGTGTTTGACCGCACCAGAGGGGTTGCGTGGTGGAATGCGCCCGCTTATGGCGCGTTGACAAGTTCGTTTGTCGCCATGCCGCTATTCTATTGCGTGGCATACATTGGTACGGGCTGGGATTGGGTCAATCACTTGTCCATAGACCTTGGACTGAAGTCACTGGCGTCGTTTGCGCTGCTTATACCCTATTTCTTGTTGCGCCGAATTGTGCCGCCACGGCCGGGACTCGGGGGATTTTAACCGTCCGCCGTTTCGATCAGGCAAGCCGACCGATGGCCGAAGCCAGCGTCACATAGACCTTGCCTGTTTGTGACGTCAGGTAGGTTTCAACCAGGACATTCTCGCGGTCGCTGTGCGACGTTTG
>Ga0163150_10000230_pt1 | contig 103643 bp, 93 predicted proteins | sample OliLakLV19P2IB_FD_148628 | JGI IMG/M metagenome (GOLD analysis project Ga0163150, IMG submission 148628) | Freshwater microbial mat bacterial communities from Lake Vanda, McMurdo Dry Valleys, Antarctica - Oligotrophic Lake LV.19.P2.IB | ecosystem: Environmental > Aquatic > Freshwater > Lake >...
GGAGCTTGATACCAACAGATCCTCTCTTGTGGAGGGTTTTGTTTTGTTGAAACCTCTGCGGAGTAAGTGAATTGATTCACTTACGAGTAGGATTCGAAGACTTTGAGCATATCGTGAAACGATGCGAAAAGTGTACAGTTCCTGTAAGGAAATAATCCTACCCGCGGAGCCAGTTAGGGGTACTAGCTAATTCTAGTACCAAATTAAACGGAGAAGCTATTGTAAAATATAGCTTCTTTTCGTTTACGGTTGGGTTCTGAAGTATGTAACTCAAAAACTGTCGTTTTCCAGCAATATCAGAACTATTTTCAAATATGGTTTTTGCCCTACGAACTACAGATATGACTGTAGCAACAGTATTTTGGTATTCACAATCTGCTTTTGAGTGTTCAGACATTTCAATTTCAAGTGTCTGTACTTGGTCCTGATACTCTTGATGTTTCTTGTCATAGATGTCCTTAGTAATTCAATTAGAGAAGATGAAGAAATGCTCATTACAAAGCTGAGAGGGTTGGTATCAAAATAAAAGGTTCTCTATTTATATACTAATCAAACAAGCCCTGCGATAACATCAAAGAGCTTTTATTTTATAAGCTTGTCATTCAAAATATCTTTTATAAATTTACTCTTTTTTTGAGTATAAATTTTTCGTTCATCAGGATGTGAATTAGAGAGATTTTTTTTAAGTTTAGAATATTTGTCTAAAGCACTCTTATTGTTTCTGAGACAGTCTCTAAACATAATTAGCTTTTTCCAGATTATACCTTTATACCTAACAATGTGAATATAATGTGTTCTGGTTTTATCATTTCCTTTAGCAACAACGAACCTATTTTTCTTTGGAAAATACTTTTTCCGGGAACAGTACCCTTTCAACTTATCTAACCTGTTATTACAATACTCTCCTTCTCTTTTTATGGTTTTAACGCCAACAAGAATATCAATAACTGGCTTTGCATCAAGATTTGGAACGGCGGTACTTCCACAATGTTCTATGGCGATAATTTTATCACCTAAAAGATCCTCTATTCTTTTCTTTTCTTTTTTAAATTCAACAGGCCATTCTTTTTTATATGAAGTTAATTTAACTATTCCTCTTTTTAATCCAATCATATGGATATTCTAACATTTTATTTAATTTTAAGGGAAATAGGGACAGCCACCATTTAACTACTATATTTTCTTTGGCCTTCCAACTCCTCGTAATGTATGCTCTAAACCATATTTCTTAATTATCTTTTCCACCCAACCATCACCACCGTAGGGAACATCTTTTGTAATTGATCTCTCTAATACCTTCTCTTCTTTTTCTGACTGCGGTTTGTTTAACCAACTAAGATAGTCAGCAGGAACTAAAACTGGCCACAACGAAAGAAACTTTTTCTGATCAGCTGTTCCATATTCCCTTCGGTAGATACTAGACCATTTCCAATCTTGTGCTTTTTTAACAAGATTTGCTTTTAGAGCATTCCGTTCAACATATCGATTAAGAATAAGTAAGTGTTCATCTTCTTGGCATATAAATGATTTATATCTACCTTGATAAAGATGGCCTTCACCGACAGTATTTTTCTTTGTATGCCACCGTCTTGTGTGAGTATTGGTTAGCCAGCCCATAAACAATCCCATATCACCATCATTTTTGGGATAAAGTACTAAATGCCAGTGATTAGGCATAATGCAGTAAGACAAAAGCCTCATATTATATTTTTCTACTGCCTCTTCTAAAATTATTTCAAATTGTTTGTAGTCATTTTCATCATCAAAAATTTGCACTCGGGAATTTGCTCTGTTTAAAACATGATATACATATCCTCCAACATCTGTTCTTGCCGTTCTCGGCATATGCTATTTATTATATAAAATTAAATGGTGGCTGTCCCTATTTATTCTTCTCATTGAGCCTTTTGGATTAATACCAATCGGTTTCTTGTTCATTGCAATAAGTTTGATTTCCGCAATTATCGTTAGTGCAATTGCATTATTTCACAACCCACTAAAATTTGATATATGGGTTTTTGGACTTTCGGTAGGGATTACTGCCTTGGTGAGCTTGTATCTTTTTATATCGATATCATATCTTTCAGAACGGGCGCAAATTGAAATTTTACCGACTACTCCAACAGGAGGTATGGAGCCCTAGCGCAGTACCCTAGTCAAAAGGGGCTTGTTTCGTCCGTACAACTCCGCAGACGACCCGCGGGGTTGTACCCCTCTTTTAAATTTCTTAAAAAGGCATGCATCGTTCACCGCCACCACAGAAAAAGCTCCGAACAAAATGCCAGCTTGGGTAATGAGAGAGAAAAGGGCTTGAATATCTCCAAAGGAGGCTGGGTCCATCAGTCGGCCCAAAAGTGGATGGAAGATGTAGTTGAGAAAAGCGACTATCATTGAGCCACTGAACCATACAGCGTAGCGTTGCAAGAATGCATCATTTTTTATTGCATTCGCAACGGAGGACATTGTAAGATTTATTGTACTCTTTTTTTTCAAATAGTGACATTGAGATGGGTATAGCGCATTTATACAGCTCCTACAGGGAAAGAGCTTATGAAGGTGTAATTAAATAATTTTGCTCGTGTTTAGGCCACGAAAAGTTTCACAATATTTTGAACATGGACTATTTGGGAAAATCTCTTTTTTTTTCCTGTAAAAACTAGTAAGGATGGATCACTGAATTTTCTATTTTTAATGTAGAATTTTAAATAAATATGCTGAATAAAATAATGCTAAAAACACGGGATTAATTCCTTAGGGGGATTGGAAATAAAGTCCTAAAATACCGCTAAACTCTAAATCACTTTTAATCCTAGTCCAATTAGCGGTTCTGAACTTGTCCACCATAGGGAGCTTGATACCAACAGATCCTCTCTTGTGGAGGGTTTTGTTTTGTTGAAACCTCTGCGGAGTAAGTGAATTGATTCACTTACGAGTAGGATTCGAAGACTTTGAGCATATCGTGAAACGATGCGAAAAGTGTACAGTTCCTGTAAGGAAATAATCCTACCCGCGGAGCCAGTTAGTATGAAGCCCAAAATTCGGCTCGCGCAAAGCGCGAGTGAGTGTGGCGGGAGTGACAGAATCCCAAGAATTCAAAAGGATTTCCCACGATTTTTTCGGAGAGAAATGCAGAGCCCTTTTCGCGAGGAGGGGGTTCGAGCCAATCTTTTTGAGAAAATTTTTCTTGTCCTCAAAATTTTCTTCGGAAGCGATAATTCCGGCTTGTTTGCTGTCTAAAATGAAAAGTTGCATCGGTTCGAGCCGATGATTGCCCTTTTACTCAAAATCCTTCAATTTTTCTGAAACTTCAATTTTTCGATTGAGGATTTTTTGCTTTTTCTCAGCGTACTCCACTTTCGGAATAAGCCCGTCCAAATGCGTATCAAGCAAAAGATCCAATCGTTTTTCTAAATCCTCAATCTCTCGTTTCAGATTTTGAGCAAAGGCAACTCCGTTTTGGGCATCTTGCTCGCGCTCTGCCTCGATTTTCGAGAATCCCCATTCACGGACCTGTGCGAATGCTCGTGGGACCAGGTGATACCAGATTCTTTGGGGTCCACATCCCAAGGTCTACAGGTTAGGATCAGGCGATCCGGGTCCGGGCGAGTTGGTGATCGTGGTCCTTTCATCCATATCCCGCTCTTGTGATCACCTCCAACGACTTTGTTGGGGGTGATTTTTGTTCGTGGTCCGAAGGAAAAACCACTTGACCCCTTGGCGAGGTGATCCCCACCGTGCGCACGCACGGTGGGGATTTTTCTGTAAACCAGAAGTGTTGTTTTATAGAAAATAAGAAAAATCATTAGTAATCCACTGATTTACTTCTTATTTTTGCTTTTTTCCTCCATAATTAGAGGAATATGAAACAAAATACACTGTTAGCGGTTAACGCAATACTTTTTTTAATAATTATTGTTTTGTTTGGATTCAATAAGTTTTCTGGAAATCGAGATAGTTCTGTCGCGGTTTCGGTTGAAGCTAGTACACAGGCTGTCGCAGGAACAATTGCAAATGATGGTTTCAACAGAACGAGCCTCGGAGCAAATTGGCAAATAATTTCAGGAAAGCCAGTTATCGTGACGAGTACTGATTTGGGCACTTCAGTAACACCAGCAAATGCAGTTGTGCTGTGGAAACCAAACACATTTACAAATGACCAATTTAGTTTAGCAACACTTTCTACCACGCATAGCGCAAATGTTCTTGCAAAAGTGTTTGTACGAAGACGAGCAACTGATAACGCACACTATAGTCTTTCTTGGAACTCAAAGGCGATACCCGCACAATGGGAAATAAAGTATGATGGTGTTGGCACAAATAATAGACTCCTTGCTTCTACGCCCGCGCCAACAATCATCGCGGGTGGAATAATACGTATCGAAGCGATTGGAACAACAATTAACGGGTACTTCAACGGCACTCTTATTTTAACAACACAAGATGCTACGCTTTCGAGTGGCGGCACAGGTCTTGGTTTTGTACAGAAATCAGGAAGCTCTGTTAAATTCCCAACAAAAGTTTTTACTAGTTGGCAGGGTGGTGACATAGGAACAAACCAAATTCCACCAAGTGCTCCGATCCCCCTCACCGACATGACCTCCGCTCAAAACTATAATGGCTTCTCAGGAGGTCTCTATGAAAACACAACAAACACCGTACCAGTAGATCATGGTGGGTTTGGTTTGAATACTGCAGGAGAAGTGGTCCCTCTTGATGTAAATGGTATTCCAGATCCTACTGGAAAAGTGATTTTAATGTCAATCGGTATGTCAAACACAACCCAAGAGTGGTGTGCAAAAACGTATGTCATCACTACCCCTTGTGACAATTGGACATTCACTGGACAAGCACTCTCTGATAGTCGAGTCAACACCAGTAATCTTGTCATCCTTGATGGAGCAGCGGGAGGTCAAGATGCAGTTACTTGGGATGCTTCTACTGATACGAACTATGATCGTGTTGCCACATCCATCCTCTCTCCTCTCGGATACAGTGAGAAACAAGTGCAAGTAGTCTGGCTTAAAGAAGCAAATGCACAAGTGTCAGGAACAACGCTTCCAAGTACTTCAGCTGATGCATATACTCTGGAAACAAACCTTGGAAACATCATTCGTGCAGCCAAAGTCAGATATCCGAACTTGAAACAAGTATTTCTCTCATCACGTATCTATGCAGGATACAATACAGTCTCTACGAACCCAGAACCCTATGCATATGAAAGTGGCTTCTCAGTGAAGTGGTTAATCCAAGCACAGATTGATCAAATGAGAAATGGAGGAGTTGTGCAAGACACTCGTGCGGGAGATTTGAACTATAGCAATGGTATTGCTCCTTGGATAGCATGGGGACCCTACCTCTGGGCTAATGGCACCACCCCTCGCTCTGATGGACTCACCTGGGTTACTACAGATTATGACCCTATCGACATGACTCACCCAAGTCAGCCAGGTGCACCTTCTGATAACCAGTCGGGAGAATACAAAGTAGGAAACATGTTACTTAACTTCTTTATTAATTCGGCGTATAGCTCTTGGTTCAGGTAACTTTTCTCACAATCACACAAAACAAAAAATCCGAGTATTTACTCGGATTTTTTGTTTCTAAACGCCTTTTCTCTTTTTCCAGTCGACAAATTTTCCTGTTTTTCTTTCAAGCTTCCCCACTTTACGCAAATTTCTCACGTCCCTGTTTGTGATGAGTGCTGTGTGTTTTTGTGTATCAAACATTTTGTCTACATACCAAAGATTATTTTCATCAATAACCCAGTTTTTCTTAATCTTTTTCAAATCAAGTGTTGCATATGAACGAAGAGTCTTTTGTCCGCTATCCTTAAAGTATTCATTGAAATACGACATTGCAAGCTCACGAATGGTTTTGTACACCGGGTCACGATAGCGCAGTGACGCATGATTTGTTTTACTTATTGCTCCCCATTTTCTATTTTGTTTAAAAAGTGCCACTACATGCGCCTCGTCGTTGAGTGTTGTTTGTAAATCAAGAAGTAGTGTTGCCTTATGCTGATAAAGCAAGACTGCTCCCGCAAAGAGTGCTCCTTCAAAACAGTGTGCTTTTTTCTTTTTCAAAACACTCCGCGGAGAGTAGAGTGTTTCTCCTTTTTCTTCAAAATTAATCGGCAGTGTTTCAAGAAAATCCTGAATCTTTTGCGGAGTATTCAATTTTTCAAAAATCCCTTTCTCCTCTTTTGTAAGCTCTGTAAACAGTGGTGCCATGTATTCATCATACTTGAAAATAGTAGTTTATTATGAGAGTCTTTAATTAGAAAGTTCTCTAAAACCCCTTCTAGGAGGAAACGTGGCAAACCACAAAAAGCTGATAACTGGCACTCTCGGGATTTTGAGTGTTTTACTCTTGATTTATTTCTCCCTCGCTTTTTTCATTCTTAATTACAAGGCTCTATGGGCACTTTGGCAAGGCGTGATGGTAACCCTTATCCTGGCAATTCTCTGGGGTGCGGTCTGGTGGCTCAACAGGCGAAAACAGAAACATGCGAGGAAGAATCTGATTTCGGGCGAAGAAATACAAGTACCATAAAACCCACAGGGGGGGTGCGTATCTGGTTTGCGAACAGAAACCGCCACATCTGGGTGGATTCGATCTTCTGCTTCTCAATGGAAAACGCCCGACCACGAATGTGGCGGGCGTTTCTTTTTTAAATTATTTCTTATCCTCAAGCTCAAGGCACACAGAGTTGAGACAGAATCTCTTCCCTGTTTCTGTTGGGCCATCTTCAAACATGTGCCCCAGATGAGATTTACATCGGCTACAGACAACTTCGCTACGGTGCATACCATCGCTTGTATCTTCTACAAACTCGACACTTCCTGGGATGGCTTCATAAAAACTAGGCCAGCCTGTACCTGAATCAAATTTTGTGTCCGAAGAAAAAAGTGCATTCCCGCAGGCAACACACATATAGACACCGTCTTTTTTTTCGTGCACGTATTTTCCTGAAAAAGGTGCTTCGGTTCCTTTTTCGCGCAAGACCGCGTACTGTTCTGGAGTTAGTTTCTTCTTGAGTTCGTCTTCTGTGGGCATTTTATTTGTGTCGTCCATGTTATTTTTGATGGTCTTTTAATAAATCTGCAAACTGTTTCTGAACTTTTTCGAGTTTCGGATTAATAATTATCTCACAATATCGATTTTCTTGATTCAATTTATAAAAATTTTGATGATATGATTCTGCGGAATAAAACTTCTCGAGCGGTTCTACTTCAGTGACAATGGGTTTCCCCATTTCGTTTGAGTCATTAAGCTCTTGTATAAATTTATCCGCGACCATCTTCTGTTCAGAGTTTGTGTAAAGAATAATTGAACGATACTGCTCTCCCATATCAGCTCCCTGCTGATTACGAGTTGTGGGATCATGCGAACCAAAAAATACCGTGAGTAAATCCCTGAAAGAAATTTTTTCAGGTTCGTATTCAATACGAATTACTTCAGCGTGCCCCGTTTTTCCACCCGAAACATCTTCATACGTGGGGTTTTCAGTTTTTCCACCCGCATACCCGGAGCCCAGCGAGACAATACCCCTTAGCATTTGGAAAACTGCCTCTGTGCACCAAAAACACCCTCCTCCAAATACCGCTACTTCTGTTTTTGTCTCCATACTGTGAAATATATTAACAGATTTTTGCTATACTAAAAAGTGATGAGCACGAAAAATTTTATTTGGCTTGGAATGGCTGTGGGTTCTGCTCTTGGTGGGTTTTTACCTGTGCTTTTTGGATTGAGCGAGCTTCCCATGACTTCTGTCTTCACTACTGCTATTGGCGGACTTTTTGGTATTTGGGCTGGGTACAAAATCAGTAACTATTGAAAAGTTTGTGACAGAGTGTTGTGAGAAGCTCGTTATTAACCCTTACGGCGCTTTAGGCGCAAAAGGATAGGTGAGAAACATGACCAAGGTGACTGTACCGGACACCAAGATTACCGGTCGCTCCAAGGTGAGGTCGTGATGATACGCCCAACCCTCCGAATCATGTTTCTCTTTTCGGTCTCCCCGACCACAACCCCCCAGTATCCTCTGGGGGTTTCGTCTATAAAAATACAGATTTCTTTGCGTTTGTGTATGATAAAGAGAAATTACGACTATGGCGCAAATAAATAAACATAGGAACCGAAAGATTGCGGGAATCATACTTGCCACCATAACATTGAGTTTTCTTGCTTTTAAGGTTTTGCGTGACCCGTCTGACGTATCGGATTTTTTTGAAAAATCTGATACAACCCTCCTTCTTGTTTTATTTCTTCTTCAATGCGCAAGCTTTACACTAAACGCCATCACCGCCAACCTCCTGTTAATGTATGTGGGGCAGAAAATTAAACTTTTGGAAAGTATAAAGGTTTCTGTGATGAACAAACTCGGCAACAAAATACTCCCGCTTGTGGGTGGTTCGGTTTCAAGCTTCGTTGCATATCGTCGTTTGGGTTTACCGAGCTCATCCATTATATTTACCGAGATTGTTTCTTCTGCGTTACTGTTTCTCCAGTATTTTTTATTTTTTTCATTTGGAGCAATAGCAGTACCAAGAAGCTACCTCTCCCTCGTTCCTCGCTTAGCGCTCCTCGTCATATCTCTAGGAGTGGGAGTCATAACAGCATTTATATTTTTTCTCTCTCGGAAAGAAAATTCCGCCCTTTTGAGAAAATTTATAGTCAAAGCAATACATTTTATAAGTCTATTTTTCCCAATACGGATAGACCGGGAAGAATTAGACAGTAAAATAGAATTGGGTGGCCAAGAAGTACGGAGGGATTTCTCTCTTTTTTTCTCTCACAAAAAACGAGCATTTTTTATTTTCTTTCTATTCTCTGTTTATTTTTTTATTGATGTTTCTATGCTCGCAGTTGCCTTTCATGCTTTTGGAGTTTCTCTTTCAATCCCCCTCGCCTCCCTCGGCCTTCTTCTCTCTCTGATGCTTTCCTTGCTTACCCTGTTCCCCGGACAACCGGGAGTCACTGAAACATCACTTGTGCTTGTCTTCACTTCGTTTGGAATCCCAGCACACAGTGCTATTCTGGCAACACTTGCATTTCGAGTTATCACCTACTGGATGTGGTTACCTTTGAGTATGTATTTTGCAGTAGCCCATAAGAAAAAAGAAATTACAATTTCAACATAAATAAGTGGCCGGTAAAGAGTTCAGAAACATACGGAAATATGCTTGCTATAGAAATGCATCTATAGTAGGTTAACTTTAACGCCTCTCTATGAGGCTTTTTTCTATATTTTCCTACTATGCTTGATGAAAAAGTGAATGTCGAACTTGCTAGAGGGGCTGATATCTCAATTATCAACTTGGTTGACTGCCTGATTGAGAGGGCCCAAAAGAGCCGTGCTTCAGACATCCACATAGACCCGACAGGAAAGATTGTGCGTATACGCCTCCGTATAGATGGAGTTCTTCAAGACGTCTATGAACTCCCAAAAACCATACATCAAGAGGTGATTTCTCGTATTAAAGTGCTTGCGAGACTGCGAACAGACGAACAACAGGCTACCCAAGATGGAAGATTCCGATACACATTTCCCAACACGGAGTCTCATGTGGACGTACGAGTCTCTATCATCCCCACACACCATGGAGAAAATTGTGTACTACGGCTTCTCTCCGATAAAGCTGAAAATCACACACTTGAAACACTGGGATTTAGCGAAAGTGATCAGAAAAAAATTCTCCATGCTTTGAAAAGACCCAGCGGTATGATTTTGGCCACGGGGCCAACTGGTTCGGGAAAGACCACAACTCTTTATACCTTGATCAAGCTCATAAACTCACGCGATATTTCTATTGTCACCATTGAAGACCCGATTGAATACGCGATCGACAATATAGAACAAATTCAAGTAAATAACCGCACAGGACTAACTTTTGCAAATGGATTGCGCTCAATACTGCGCCAAGACCCAAACATCATTATGGTAGGAGAAATTCGAGACCCTGAAACTGCAAATATTGCAGTCAATACTGCGCTCACGGGTCACCTCCTACTCTCTACCCTTCACACAAATGACGCTGCAACGACACTTCCCCGCCTCCTTGATATGAATATAGAATCGTATTTAGTTGCTTCGACTGTGAGTATCGCAATCGGGCAGAGACTTGTGCGAAAAATTTGCAATACATGTAAAGAAGAACTCCCTATCTCACGGGCGATGAAAGAGGCGCTCAATACTCTCGCTATTACAAAAGAGCACCCAATACACGTAGCAAAAAAACTTGCACATGGAAAGGGTTGTGGAAACTGTAACCTTAGCGGTTACTCCGGAAGAATTTGTATCAATGAAGTCTTGGTTGCAGATCCAGAAATCCGTGATGCTATCTTAAAAAAGATGCCCTCAAGTGAGCTCAAGAAAATCGCAACCAAAAATGGCATGACCACAATGCTTGAAGATGGTTTACGGAAAGTGTGCGAGGGGCAAACCACTGTAGAAGAAATCCTTCGTGTGGTACATGAATAATATGAATGAGAAAAACGAAACAATAACAATACATGGCACTCTCGTCCAAGAAAATATTGGGGAAAAATTTTGGAACTCCTTTGGAGATGTAACAAAAAATACATTTAAAAAAATTAAAGAGAAAAAAGAATCCGTTCAAAAAAAGAAAAGAGCAAGAAAAAACAAAAAAACAGAACCTGTGGAAAAAAACGAAGTTCAAAGAAAACAAAAGCAAACATTCTCTGTAGTTCGACTTTCTATGAAAGAGCAAACGTTTTTTGCAAAGCGCCTTTCCTTCCTCACAAAAGCGGGTGTTCCCGTTCTCGAAGGTCTCCACATGATTCGCGAACAAACTCTTAGCAAGGGATACGCCAAAGTCATGGATAGCGTCATCTTTGATGTTTCTAACGGCCAGTATCTCTCTACAAGCTTGAGTAAATTTAAAAATGTATTCGGTGAATTTGCGATAAACATTATATCTGTCGGAGAATCCACAGGCACACTAAGTGAAAACCTTGAGTATCTCGCTGAGGAACTCCGAAAAAAACAAGCACTCCGAAGGAAAGTGGTGGGAGCTTTTGTATATCCACTTGTCGTTACGTTTGCAACCTTTGGAATTACGGCATTTTTAATTATTTATTTATTTCCAAAAATTATGCCCGTGTTTACAAGTCTCCACGTGAAACTTCCCCTTTCAACACGCATCATTATTGCCTTGAGTGAACTCCTTCGAAATCACGGCATCGCTCTCATCATCGGCCTTCTTCTCACCTTCACGCTTTTCATGATTACCCTTAAAAGAAACTACAAATTTCATTTTATATTCGACAGGGCTATTTTACGGATTCCAATTTTGGGACAGCTCATAGCGTACTACAATCTTGCAAACATGAGTCGCACTTTAGGATTACTTCTCAAAAGCGGACTCACTTTGAGTGAAGCTATACCGATTACCGAAAAAACAACAACAAATCTAGTTTACAAAAACCAATACAAAAAATTGAATGAAGTTGTGAATCGTGGCGAAAAAATATCGAACCACTTAAAAACTCGTCGAGGACTTTTCCCTGACACATTTAGTCAAATTATTGCGGTCGGTGAACGAAGTGGAAATCTTCCGCACTCCTTTACGTATATATCAGAGCTCTACGAGGCAGAGGTTGATGATTTTACAAAAAATCTCTCTGGCATGATTGAGCCCGCACTCATGATTATCATGGGAGTTTTGGTCGGATTTATAGCAATTTCAATAATCACACCCATTTATGGAATCACGCAAAACATTCATCCATAGTCGTGGCTTCACACTCACGGAAATTCTTATCGTAATGTCTCTCATTTCAATGGTAGCTGGGTTCAGCACTATTGTTTCAATGGACAACTATCGTTCGTACTCTTTTTCCAATGAGCGCGACCTCCTTGTAGCAATACTTCACAAAGCGCGAAACCAGGCAATCAACAATATGTGTGTTGGAGCACTGTGCACAGACGGGAAACCGCACGGTGTACACATTACTCCCGGAGCATACACAATCTTTCAGGGAGCAACCTTTGCAACAAGAGATAGTGCTGTTGATGAGGTGATACAGACAAAAGCGCCAGTCACTGTGACTGGAATAAATGACATCGTGTTTTCGCAACTTTCGGGAAACGCATCCCCAGTCGGCACCACAACCATCGCAGATCCGACAAATCACTCATCAGTAATTTCTATCAACAGTGAGGGGCAAATCAGCTGGACAAACTAAAGGATGAAAAGACTTTCTACAAAAAAACTTGAAATGGACGCTGGATTTTCAACACTGGAAATTCTCATTGCGATGACCATTTTGGTGCTTGCGATTTCTGCAGTTATCCTTGTTTCGTTTGGAAGCCAGTCAATGCTTGTTGATGGACAAACAAACGGTGAAGCAATTGGAAAAGCGGAAAAACTTCTTGAGACTGCTCAGGCAAACGCTCGAAAAGACTTTAAGCTTATTAATCCCCTTGCTTCAACCACAGACGGTATATACACAAAAGCACTCTATGCTTCAAGTACAGATTTTTTTACAAAAAATGTCACGGCTTTAATCACCTGGCAGGTGGAGCACGGCCGTAAGCAAGGTGTTTCTCTTTCAACACTTGTTACAAATTTTGAAAATGCTATTGGGGGTGACACCTGCGACTCAATTATTTCAGGTAACTGGACAAACCCTCAAGTCAAGAATTCCATCACAAACTTTGCGCAAATTGTTGGTGACAGTGCTGGTACATACACTGTAACTGGCCTTGATGTATACCAAAGAAAACTTTTTGTCACTGTAAATAACCCAAGCCTCAGTTCGGGACTACTCAACCCATCAGCGGGAACAGATAGTAATGCCGTAGGAACAATCGCTTGGAGTAATCCTTCAAATATAAAAGCAAGTGACAACGTGAGGGCCACTGCAAACTTGAGCGGAACAAGCATCACGCATTACATCAAGGCAAGCGGTTTTGGCTTTACAATACCCCCAGGAGCAACCATCCTTGGTATCAAAGTAGGGGTTGAGAGATCTCGCACAGGCGGAAGTACGGGAGAAGTAAAGGACAGTCAGGTTAAAATTATCCGCGGTGATGCAAGTTTGGGAAGCGTAAATAAAGCCAACACATCTACAAACTGGCAGACAACAGACACAAGTGCATCATATGGAGGTGTCTCTGATTTATGGGGTGAGAACTGGAGCCCCGCCGATATCAATAGTGTAAATTTTGGTGTGGCGCTTGTTGTTACTGGCTCATCAGGCTCAACAAATCGAGTAGCAAATGTGGACAACATAGTAATCACCGTTACGTATATAAAAGAATTTTATGTTTTGAATGTTACAAATCCGAACAGTCCCACTCTAATAGCGGGTCTTGGAAGCAACTCAGGAATTGCCACAGGTTTCAATGCGGTTGCAACTGACGGACGCTATGCGTATATTGCGACAAACGCGGGACCGGCAAGCGGACAATTGCAAATAATTGACGCAAGTTCCACTTCTCCTCTCCTTGTTTCCACATTCAAGATGCCGTGGGTTACTGGTACTGGGAGTCAGGCAATCGGACAAAGTATTCTTTATAAAGATGGTTTTGTGTATCTTGGACTTGCAAAAACCTTAAGCGGTCCGGAATTTAACATTATTGATGTTCACACCCCAGCAAATCCGGTGTGGCTTGGAGGATACGCAGTTGGAAATGGAATTAATTCTCTCTTCGTAAGAGGAAAATATATATACCTTGCAACCCCAAACGCACAAGAACTCACGATACTTGATATTACTGACCCCACTCACCCACTCGCAGTTGGTGGGTATGACGCACCAGGCAGTGTCGGAAATGGTAAAAGCCTTTCTCTTGTCGGCGACACACTCTATCTTGGACGCACTGTCACCGCCTCAAATCCCGAGCTCTATATTTTGAATGACACAAACCCGGGAGCAACACTTCCTGCTCCACTTGGAACAAGGGAGATCAGCTCAAGTGTAAATTCGCTCATTGTGCGGGACTATCTCGCGTTTCTCACGACAACCAACAGTCAATTTCAAATCTTAAACATTGCCAGCACAACAAATATCACGCAATACGCAACTCCACTTATTCTTCCAAATGCTGGCGTAGGAGGCGCGATGGATTGTGAGGGGAATTATATGTATGTATCTTCAGTGCCAACATTTGGAGCGTTTGCAAATAAAGGGTTTCTTTCAATTATCACTGCGGGACCATAAAAATGAAAAAGGTTAAAAGAAAAAATAAAGGATTCACCTTGCTTGAGATACTCATATATCTTGGACTTTTTGCAATGCTTCTGGGTGGGGCTGTGATTGCCTCTTACAGTATTTTTGAATCAAGTGGGAGAAATCAAACAAAATCTATTCTAGAGGAAGAGGGTGATTTCATACTCGCAAAAATACGTTGGGCTCTCTCTGGTGCACAAACAGTTAACTCGCCAGTGACAAATGCCACGAGCACATTTCTCTCTGTCGTAAAGTGGGATACCTCAATCGGAAACCCGGTCATCGTAAATCCGGTTGGAACAAATGCAACCTTAAGTCGTGGCGCGAACCCCGCACAAACATTAAATAACTCAAATGTCAGTGTAAGTAATATGATCTTTACCCACACATACAAAGGAGCCGCAGAACCGGAGAGTGTGGATTCGCATTTTACACTCACTGCACAAACTCCAGGTGGTGCAACAGTTTCAGGAGACTTCGATAGTACCAACTATTTAAGAAAATAATATGAAAAAACTTCCGCAAAAAAATGGATATATCGCGCTCATGTCATCAATCATCATCGCTTTGATTCTCCTTGGGCTCGCCTTTTCTGTAAGCTCGAGTGGATATTTTTATCGCTTTAATGTGCTCAACAATGAATTCAAACGAGTTGGTCTCGGCCTTGCGGAATCCTGCGTAAATTCTGCTCTTCTTAAGATGGCACAAAATTATACGTATGCACCAGCCGTCGGTGGTGACATCGTTCCCGTTGGCTCTCAAACCTGCAATATAAAATCTGTAACATATGGCCCCGAAGATCCCGTCACTCATCAAAAAACCGCAACCATCGAAACTCAAGCGCAGTACCGTGGTTCATTTAGCAACATGGATATTCACGCAACTGTGAGAAACCCCACTATTGCCCCGATAGTTCCTCCACCCCCAAATATCACCATTGGCGCATGGAATGAGGCCTCAACATCACCTTGAGGTCAAGGGTCAGGAAAAGCCTTGCGTGGTGGGAGCCTTTGAGGTAGGGTGGTCCAAGTTTGTTCCTATAAAATTATTATCACTAGAAATTTATAATCACAATTTATTATGAAGAAATTGTTAAAAGCCTTCGGAAAGAAGAATGTTTCTAAGGCAAAAGGGTTTACACTTATTGAAATCTTGGTTGTTATCGGTATTATCGCAATTCTTGCAGCTATTGTTATCATCGCTATTAATCCTGCAAAGCAATTTGCACAGGCTCGAAACACACAAAGACAGGCAGGTGGTAATAGTCTCTTGAATGCAATAGGGCAAAGACTCGCCGACAATAAAGGCATCTTTACTGGAACATTTACAATTGGAGGAACAACTTACACTTGTGGCCCTCTTCCTGCCACCGTCGGAGGAACTGCTACTGCAAATATAAATACTGGAATGGCTGCAGACATAACCACCGTAACAGGTAATCTGGGATGTTTAGTGCCAACGTATATTGCACAACTTCCTGCTGATCCCGACACCGCATGGGTAACGGGTGTCTCAGCAACATATACTGGTTTTGATGTTGGGGTAGATACCACTGGACGCATCACTGTTTGTGCGAACCATGCAGCAACTGAAACCTCAATTCCTGGAGCAGCAGCTATCTGTGTCACTCGTTAATCTAATTTAACAAAAACCACTCCAGTATACTGGAGTGGTTTTTGATTGGGCGCTGTTCCAGTAATTTTGGGTTTCTATTTACAATTCTTTATAAATATGTTAATTTTTTGAGCAGAAAAGTTTACTATTCCAGTCCTTTCAAAGGGGGTACTGTGTTCAAAGAAGACAGCGACACAGGTGTCAGAACTAAGCTTCTTCCGGAGCATGTTCTCGCTATTTGCCCGTGGCTCTGGGCATTCAAACAGACGTGGCCGAGGGGGTGTGATCTGAAACTTGGGTCCCTCCACATTCTCACGCTTGAAATGCTCAAGCAAGAGTTCGAAGAGAGTGACAGAAATACTAGCATTCTTTTTTTGCTGGAAGATACTGATGGTGGTATCTCTTCTGTTCACCAAGTTCCATGCGCCCCCAGCGTGTCCCGCGTCTCTCCCTTCGGTGAAACCGTGGCCGAGAGAATTGCTTCGGAAATCCTTATTACTGGTCACGGCGTAACTAACCATCTCCAACAAGGCACACTCCGCATCCCCCACATTGTTGTGTGCGTGGAGGTTCTTCGGTCTTTGGGTGAATACTTCATCTACACAGCACCGGGCATAGGTGCTTCACCAAACACGATTCCCCTCATTCTCGAAAGCGCTGGCGACTTCGTCCCCAGACGCTTCAGAAATTTCGCTTCCGCGGGAGCCCCGGCATAACCGGGGCTTTTTCTTTTAAAATAATTTTTTAAAGAGTACTATATGGGCATGAAAAATTCACTTATAGTCGCTGCTGCGATTATTCTTGTCGCTGGAGGTTACTTTTTAAAAACTAAAGGTGTTAACAATACTGTAAATCAAACCCCAGAAACAACTAACTCGCAAAACACAGTACCTGTCAGCACTGGTGCGGTGCTTGATTTAAGTAATCAAGGACTTACAAAAGCTCCGATGTATATTTTCGATCGTACAAATATCACAGAACTTAACCTTTCAAACAATTCTCTAGGTGGAGCACTCCAATCACAAGTTGGTCAGTTACAAAATTTAAGAGTTTTAAATTTGGACAATAATAAATTTACCGGGGTACCCGCAGAAGTTGGTCAGTTAAAAAATCTTGAGATTTTAAATCTCTCAAATAATCTCCTCACCGGCCTCCCAAATGAAATTGGTAATTTATCTAAATTAAAGTTGCTCGATATCTCTGGCAACAGATACTCTGAAGCTGATCTTCTAGGAATTCGAAAAAACTTACCATCTTCTACAATTATAAAAACACAGTAGAAAAAATTATCTACTCTTTGTAGTAAACAAACTCCCCTTTTTCGCGAGACTGAAGACATTTATGATCGGCAAGAAATCTGTCGCAAAATTGTACGCCGATGCGCCGACTGGGCCGATAAAGTGACCAAACACCAAAAAGAGCCCGATTATATTTGTCGCAACCCAAATCACAAAGTTAAATTCAATTACATTAAACACTCTCCTGCTTAAGAGAATTGCATTCGGTACACCGAGCAAATCGTCTCGTATGAGTGTCACGTCCGATGCTTCAATCGAGGCATCGGCCCCACGGCGACCCATAGCAAACCCAACATCAGCAAGGGCAAGAGAGGCTGTATCATTAACCCCATCGCCAATCATGGCGATTTTTCTTTTTTGTTTTTTTAGTGCCCTAAGAAACCGAAGTTTATCTTCTGGTTTTAAATTCGCGTGAAACTCATCGAGTCCCACTTCTTTTGATATAGCTTCTGCAACTTTTTCATTGTCTCCGGTGAGCATTATCCATGAGCGAACGCCAAAAAGTTTTGTAAGTGCGATAGCATTTTTTGCATGAGGACGAACCTTATCCTTGAGGCTCACAATACCGAGCGCTTTATCATCTTTTCCTATAAATGTGACACCCAGGCCTTTTTCTTCAAGTGTCTCTGCCAGGGCCATCAGGTCGGGAGAGACTGTGATACCAGATTCCTTGAGATGCGAGAGACGCCCCATAGTAAATTTGTGATTGCCCATCTTCGCTTTTACTCCCGAGCCCGGAATTTCGGAAAAATCCTGCGGAACTGAAAGGAAAATCCCACGCTCTTTGAGTGTCCGCTGTATCGCGCGACTGACTGGATGGTTTGAAGATGCGGAGCAGTAATTAAGCGCATCGAGAAGGTGATTTTGGGAAACTCCGTGGGCAGGAAGTATCGACTCAACTGTAATTTCTCCTTTGGTAAGCGTCCCTGTTTTGTCTGTGACAATCGTATCTATATTTCTCAAACGCTCGACGGCTGAAGCACCCTTAAGTAGTATCCCGTGCTTACCAGCAAACGAAATCGCAACAGTGAATGCAAGTGGCACAGCGACCGCTATGTCATCCGCACACACTACAAGAAGGACTGAGAGAACGAGAGATGAATCTCGCGTAAAGAAAAAAAGAATAATTGACCCAACAAGACTCACAGAGATGTACCAAGCGCTAAACCTGCTTCCTATTTTTTCGATTTTTGTTTTCTCCCGACTTGCCTCATCGGTGAGCGCAATGATTTTTGAAAGCGTCGTGTCATCCCCCACTCGCTCCGCTATTACCACAAGGGAGCCAAATTCATTTAAAGTTGAGCTTAATACTTCATCGCCCGGTTTTTTCTCGACGAGTGCGGACTCACCAGTGAGAGTTGACTGGTCGATACTTGCGGTGCCTGAAAACACACGCCCGTCAATCGGCACTCTGTCACCCGATTCCACTACCACTCTGTCACCCACACGAACCTCCGCAAGTGAGATTTCTTCTGTCCGCCCATTTCTTTGAACTTTCACCACCGAGGGACGAAATTTAAGAAGGTGGGCAATAATATTTCGAGTTCGCGCTTCTGTAAACGCATCAAAGAGGCGCGCAGATGCAAGCATAAGATTAATAAACACAGCAGAAACCCATTGACCTTGAATAAACGTGAAAATGAGCGCTATAGAAGCTAAAAGATCTATAGTTATCTCTCGATTCCTTAGTGCCTTTATGGCACTCCAGAGTACTGGCACCACACCAGCAATGGAAGCGGTTAGGAGGACAAGGGAGCTCTGGGAACGGGAAAGAATTCCGCTCCATCCAACAATAAGCGTCAGGGCAAGTGCCCCGATAAGCATTTCATTAAAAAGAATTGCATCTTTAATCCCGTCACTGCCGTCTTTCTTTTGAGAGAACATACAACTTTAGTATACAACAAGAAAAAACGAAGTGTGTTAGAACTTTACAAATAAAATTTTAAGTTTATCTTTTGAGATTATCTCGAATTTCTCGGAGCAATTTTACTTCTTCAGAGGGCTCCTTGGGAACTTCTTTTTCTTCCTTCTTTGTGCGCGCAACAAGAGCGTTGAGTGGGGTTACAACAAAAAAATAAATTGCCAGTGTAACAATTAAAAACGAAATGAGTGCATTTAAGAAATTGCCATACATAAACTTACTGTCGTTTAATGTAAAAAAGAGCCCAGAAAAATCTGGCACTTTTGCTATTGCTCCAATGATTGGAGTGGGAACGTTTTCCACGAGGGACGTAACGAGGGATCCAAAGGCCGCACCGATCACAACACCAACCGCCAAATCAACCACATTTCCTCTCATAATAAACAACTTAAAGCCATCAAGTGTTTTCCTCATATATTTTAAAAATTATTTTATGCACATATTATACCTCCTTACATCTACATTATAAGCATCTATATCGGTTTTCACCTCGAGGTTGAGAGAATTTATTCTATCGGCAAGCGCATTGTAGTCTGCGACAAGTGTATTGTATGCGTCCACCTCTGCTTGAGTTTTTGGAGATTGCGAATGTAACTCGTCTTGGAGAGCGGTTGCGTTACTGTGGAGTGTTGCAAGTAAATCAATTTTTGTTTGAGCGTTCGTCTTAAGTGATTCGTTTACTTTTTGGCACAGAGAGAGCGGGCGGGCAAATATCTGTACTGCAATCCACGTACTCTTTCCGTTATAAACACCTTTTTCTACCGCCACGCCAATTTTTGTAAATCGGGTGTTTAAAATATTGGCACGATGCCCCGGACTTGCCATCCACGCGGCGACGAGAGCAGAATCATTTTCAAAATTTCCTAATGCAATGTTTTCTCCTATAACAATATATTCATAGCCGATTGTGTCTGCCTCTACACTTGCGGAGTCGCCTGCAGGCGAAACGTGTTCGAAATATTGCTTTGCAAACATATCTTTTGCTCTGCGATAGGCTATTGTTTCAAGTCCAACATCTTGTGCAAGAGTTTGTAATCCAGCCTTTGTACGTTCTGCGTTTGTAAGTATATAAACACCAGACTTTGTAAGTTGTGCCTTTGGCGATTCTCTCTGCGCCACAAGACCCCCCGGAGAAAGGAAAGATTTCTTGACCACATGAGAGAGTTCGGCTGTTGTGGTGGCAAGTGTCCTTGTCCTCTCTATCACGTCTTCAACCACTCCAGTCACCTGCTTCTGATTTTTAAACGCAAAAAACCCAGCCCCAGTGACAAGAGCAAGGAAGAAAACCATGAAGAAAACCTTGTTCGTGGCTTTTGGCATTGTGTGACTTTTTTAGTATACACCCTCTAAAAAAGGGCCCTACTGTAATCTCTTTTGACATTAAAGCTTTTTATTGCTTTAATGTGACACTGTCCGCAAAAAACTAACATACCAATGGAAATAAGAAATATCGCTATTATCGCCCATGTTGACCATGGGAAAACTACCCTTACAGACGCTCTTCTCCGCCAAACTGGCTCAGTTGAAGAGGGTTTTACTATGGATACAAACGCTATAGAACAGGAGCGTGGAATCACTATTTACGCCAAAAATACTTCCCTTTTTTATAAAGATACGAAGGTCAATATCGTCGACACCCCGGGACACTCCGACTTCGGTAGTGAAGTGGAGCGCGTACTTCGCTCTATTGATACTGTGCTTTTGGTGGTTGATGCCCAAGAGGGTCCAATGCCCCAAACAAGGTTCGTGCTCAAGAAATCTCTTGAACTAGGACTCAAGCCTATTGTTGTTATAAACAAGATAGACAAACCAGCAGCACGCCCTGAAGCGGTACACGAAGAGGTGCTTGAACTTTTCTTAGAGCTTGGCGCAAACGAAGCCCAACTTGATTTCATTACCGTCTACGCTGTCGGCCGACAAGGAATTGCAAAACGAAAACTATCCGATGAATCAAAAGATCTGATGCCCCTTCTTGATGTAATCCTTGAACAAGTTCCTCCTGCCGGTCGCAACAATGATGTACCGGCACAAATGCAGTCATTTAATCTCGCATACGATAACTTCCTTGGTCGTATGGCAATCTGCCGAATATACGAAGGAACTATTTCTGCAAACCAACAGGTCTGGGTGAAAGAGCCAAATGGAAATGTTTACACAGGAAAAATTACAAAACTCTTTACTTTCGAAGGGATGACCCGCAAAGATGTTCCGTCAGCACAATCGGGAGATATCGTGATGATCGCGGGACTCCCAGATATATTTATCGGCGAAACAATCGCTGGAGCGGAAGATGTAGCAATGCTCCCTACTATTAACATTGATGAACCAACAATCTCTCTTAATTTTTTGGTGAACGACTCTCCGTTTGCAGGACGTGAAGGTAAGTTTGTAACTGGACGACAAATTCGTGAGCGCTTAGAGAAAGAACTAGAAGTAAACGTGGGGCTTAAGGTAGATTTCTCCGGCGAAAATATGTTGGTTTACGGACGCGGAGAACTCCACATCGCTGTGCTTCTCGAAACCATGCGACGCGAAGGGTATGAACTCCAAGTTTCTCAACCTCATGTCATCATTAAAGAAGACGGTGGAAAGAAGACCGAACCCTATGAAGAAGTTATTATTGACGCCCCAGAGGAATTTTCTGGTGGAATCATCGGTAAGCTCACGGAAAAGCGAGCAAGCCTCATGAATATGAAACAAGAACACGGTGGTGTGCGTCTCACATTTGAAATGCCTACCCGTGGTCTCTTGGGCTACCGAAACCAGTTTGTTGTTGATACGCGAGGATTAGGAATCCTTTCAAGTCGATTCATCGGCTTCCGAGAATACGTGGGTGAAATCCGAAAACAAAACTATGGTTCGATGGTTTCTATGGAAAGTGGAAAGGTTCTCGCTTTTTCACTCGATAATCTACAACAAAGAGGAACTCTGTATGTTGAGCCCAGCCAAGAAATCTATGAGGGCCAAGTTGTAGGAAATGTTACAAAGGGAGATGACTTGTATGTAAACCCAACAAAAGGAAAGCAGTTGACCAACATGCGTGCGTCCGGCTCTGATGACAGTGTGTATCTTGCTGCTCCGTGGGTGCTCTCTATCGAACGGTCAATGGAAGTGATGTCTGATGATGACTACATAGAAATCACACCAAAGTCGGTTCGTTTACGAAAAAAGTATCTCACTCAAACCGCCCGCGCAAAAGCGATGAGAAAAAATTGATACCATCAAAAAACCCTGCGAATACAGGGTTTTTTGATGATTTTAAAACACTTGACATTATGGCCTTATATATGTTATTATGGTATTAGAGTGATTACACACCCGTAATCTCAATAGCTATTTCACACCTGAAGCTCGGGGGGCTTCCATGTCGTTACACACCGAAAGTCATTTTGCCGGAATCTTGATCTGGAGAGATGGTGAGGATGGAAGGGAGTACCTCGTCATCGAGTACGACGGCGGAAAGGGACAACAGATCAAGTTCCCAGGGGGTACAAACAACGACCACCCTGGCGAGGAAATGCTCGCAACCCTCGCCCGTGAAATGACGGAGGAAACCGGATTGACACCTCCGGAAAATCCTCTGTCGATTTACGAGGTCGAAGTGACCAAACACCTCAAACGATTCTTCCTGATTCCGTTTGAGGAGTGCGGGGGAACACTCCGCACTGTGTCAAAGACGGACGATGGTGACAAACTGTCACCCCCGTTCTGGCGAACAGGGAAGGAGCTCCTCGTGGATATGAGAGAGGGGGGAATCTTCTACTCTCATCGTCCCGCACTCATGGCAGCCCAGAAGTTCGAGTCGGAGTAGTGTGGGTGGAGAGCCACAGATCCCGAGGCCGCGCGAGTTTGCGAAAGCAGACGAGCGCGGTTTTTCTTTTGTATTAATTTGCGCGAAAAAATTAATCTTTCAAGGAATCCTCGATCGTATAATCTCCAACACTCATTCGGACAATTTCATATGCAAGCGCGCCTGTACCAAGCATCTCTCCCATCTCATGTACAAGACTTCTTATGTAAGTGCCACTCGAAACTCGCGCTTTCATTTTTGTAATTAAAAATTTTTCTGTTTCATGTGGCTCAAGTGTAGATTTCCACAGCGCCAATGTTTCTGCTTGTCTAAAATCACCCTGAACAAGACCTACCGTTTTCACAACACTACCCAAAAGCTCTCCACCTCTAATCGTGCGAGACAAAAGAATATCTAGAGAAAATATTTCTATTTCTTTTTTGGGAATTTCAATATCTTCCCCTTCTCCGTCACGAGCAATTGAAAACAAAGATTTTCCTCCAACTGTTTTTGATGAATACAGAGGGTACTTTTGCTCTCTCTTTCCTATCAAACCTTGTGTGATTTTTTTGATTTCACTTTCTTCTGGAAAAGATCCTGTGATATCAACGATCAGTCCGAGCGAGTCATAAGTGTCCGTAGAAATTCCCCACAAACATTCAAATTCATACTCTTTCGGAAGCAAGAGGAATTCTTCTCGCTTAAACCGTGTTTCGCCCGCAAGAACAATGAGCACCCCTCCCGCCATAGGATCAAGCCTCCCCGCATAGGTCATGGGTATATTTTCGTATTCTTTGTGTGCTTTCCGAAAACGATTCAAACGCTCAAGCGGTGTTTCGCCCGCTCTTTTATAGAGATTCAAAATCTGTTGTTCAGAGCCCATACTCTGGTACTATATAGGAATATGACAAAAAAGCTTGATACTGCTCCATATAAAGGGGTTCGTGATTTCTACCCCGAGGATATGCGAGTGCTTAATTGGATGTTTGAAAGAATGCGAAAAACCGCAGAAAGTTTTGGGTATGTTGAATATACCGCCTCCCCTCTGGAACCTGCAGAACTTTACCAAGCAAAGTCTGGTGAGGAAATTGTAAATGATCAAACATACACATTTACAGACCGAGGCGATCGAAGCGTGACACTACGTCCTGAAATGACACCGACCGTCGCGCGTATGGTTGCAGGTAAACGCCGAGACCTCGGGTTTCCACTTCGCTGGTTTTCAATCCCAAATGTTTTCCGATATGAAAATCCTCAACGTGGAAGATTACGCGAGCACTATCAACTCAATGTTGATCTCTTTGGTATACCACAGCTCGAAGGTGATGTAGAAATTATCACTGTTGCGGCAAAAATCATGGAGTCCTTCGGAGCGAAATCAAGTGATTTTCAAATTCTTGTGAATAGTAGACTTGTATTAAACGGACTGTATAAACATCTCTCTATTCCTGAAGAAAAACAGCACGCCCTCGCAAAAGTAATCGACAAGAAAAACAAAATCGCGCCACAAGTATATGAAGAAAGTATACAAGAACTTGTGGGAGAGAAATCTACAGAACTTATTTCACTCCTTAATTCAAATAAAAAACTTGTAGAAACTCTCGGAGAAAACGATCTATCTGTAAAAAATCTTATATCTTTGATAGAAAGACTCTCTGTCCGAGGAGTTACAAATGTGGTATTCACACCCACCCTTATGCGCGGATTCGATTACTATACCGATATCGTATTTGAAATTGTAGACACAGACCCACAAAACACTCGCTCACTCTTTGGAGGTGGCCGGTATGACAACCTCACAGAACTCTTCAACGAAGATAAGGTTCCCGCAGTTGGATTTGGTATGGGAGATGTCACATTGCGAGACTTCCTAGAAACCCACAAACTGCTTCCAGATTTAATGTCAGAAGTAGATGTAACAATAGGCACAAGTACTGAAGACTTGTGGACTGACATAGAAGAACTTTCAATGATTCTCCGAAATCAAAGAGTGAATGTTTCTGAGTACGGCATCGCGAGGCACCCAGCGGACTTCTTTAAATTTTCAGAAAGAAATAAAATCAGATTTTTGATACACCTTGAAAAAGATTTTAAGGATCAAGCAAATTGCACCCTAAAATTTACATTCCGCGACCAAGGAGGTGAGAAGGCATTTTCTGGTGTTCTAGAGAACAAAGGGAAAGAATTGGCCGATTATATAAAGCAATTTAAAAAATAAGAATTCTCTAATGAGAAAAATAGTTTTTGATATTGAAACAAGTAATCTGTTTTCCGATGTGGGGTCAACAAATCCTGCTGACCTTACCCTTTCTGTAATCTGTATCTACGATTCAGTCGACGATAAATATCAACATTTTTTAGTAGATGACCTGCCACGCCTCTGGCCGATCCTCGAAAAGGCAGATCTCCTTATCGGCTATAACTCTGACCACTTTGATATCCCCCTCCTCAACAAATACTACCCAGGAGACCTGACGAAAATAAAAAGCTTAGACATTCTCAAAGAGATACGGAACTCATATGGAAGACGGATGAAGCTTGACCAGGTTGCCGAAGGAACTCTCGGAGCACATAAGACGAGCGACGGCATACAAGGAACTCGTTGGTGGAATGAGGGGCAGTACCAAAAAGTGATTGACTACTGTCTCATGGATGTCAAAATCACAAAAGAGGTTTATGAATACGCTCGCACAAACAACAAACTCTATTTTCAAGAGGGTGGTCAGAAAATTGAGATAAAACTTGATACTTCCAAATGGGAAGATGCACAGGATTCTGTTATCACACACACTCTTCCATTCTAAAGTTTACGCCCAAGGTGTTTTATAAAACAACAATAATCGCAATCGCTAAAATAATCCTATAGACCACGAACACATTGAGACTGTGGGTTTTTAAATATTTAATCAAATAGTGTATTGAAATCAGCCCCACAACAAAAGCGGTAAAAAAGGAGAGGAGCAATGGAAATCCTAATGTATGAAACTCCCCTGTCTTTACAAGACCGAGGAGTTTCTTCATACCTGAACCAAAAATAATTGGGAATGACAGAAGAAAACTAAATCGGGTTGCATCACTGCGAGTAAGCCCTTGGAGAAGTCCTCCAGAAATTGTCGCGCCTGATCGTGAGACTCCAGGAACAAGCGCAAGACATTGAAATAGACCGACAACAAAACCCTTCTTGGTAGTTAAATCTCTATTTTGCTCTGCGTATTTTTCTGCAAAATACATGAGGGCACTTCCGGCAATAAGTGCATACGCGACAAGGTGAGCATTACGGAAGATTGTCTCCATCTTACTTTCAAGAAAGAGTCCAAATATAACTGCTGGTATTGTGCCGATGATTATTGAGTAGAGAAGTGTTTTTTCTTTCTCTACCACTTCCTTTCGCCCAAGCAATCGCAGGAAAGAAACAAATAATTGCCACAAATCTTTCCAAAAGTAGACTAAAACAGCAAGAACGGTGGCGAGTTGAAGTACTGCATCAACAGAAAGATCGCCAGCTGAAACAGAGCCAAAAAACTGTCGAGCTAGGATTAGATGTCCGGAGGAAGAAACAGGGATAAATTCAGTCAAACCCTGAACAATACCCAAAATAAGACCTTGAAAATACGACATGTGTCTTAGCCTAGCACAAGGAAGAGTTGTGGTATACTGATTTCCAAACATTTATAAACAAAAATACACACCATGGACACAATGGAAACAGAAGTCAGAAAACCAAACCCCTTTCTTGTCCCCTTTTCAATCATCGTTGCTGGAGCGCTTGTTGGAGCAGGAATTTACCTTTCCCAAAACGCGCCAGCACGAAGCACAATAAAAAATGATACAGCGAAAAACTCTCTTCAGGGAGTAGATGAAGTGAGTCTCCCTCCAATCACTACAGAAGATCATATTCTCGGAAACCCAAACGCAGAGGTCATCATCGTTGAATATTCCGATACAGAGTGTCCATACTGTAAGGTTTTCCATCAGACAATGCACCGCATTATAAGTGAATATGGAAAAGATGGAAAAGTCGCTTGGATTTATCGCCATTTCCCTATTGCGTCCCTCCACTCGAAAGCTCCGAACGAGGCACAAGCCACCGAATGCGCAGCGGAGCTCGGGGGAAATGACACCTTCTGGAAATTTATTGACCTTCTGTATTCACGGACAGACTCTAACAACACGCTCGACCCCGCAGAACTCCCAAAAATCGCAAAGGACGTAGGGCTTGATCAAAAGAAGTTTAACGAATGTCTCTCAAGCGGAAAATACGCAACGAAAGTTGCGTCCCAAGTTGTTGACGCGCAGAAAGCAGGAGCAGAGGGTACTCCTCATAGTGTTCTCGTCACAAAGAATGGACAGAAAATCGCCATCAAGGGTGCCCAACCATATGACGTCATGAAAAGTGTTGTCGAAGCGGCTCTCTCCCAAGCAAACTCAGGGCAATAATTTTATTCTCCAAAGAGTGTTCTTCGTAAAGAACAAAATTCGCATTTAAGGTCTCCACATGATGTATCCCAAAATGAGAAATCAATAATTTCTTGTGCTATTTTGAGAGTTTCTTTTTTCACCCTCTCCGCATCCTCATGTGCCATAGGGAAGACCTCACTATGCACTTTTCCTTTTTCATCCGGCTCCACAAAATCAATAGTTCCTGAAACCATTTCATATTTTCCGTCATCATGAAGTTCTAGAAGGAGTCTGTAGAAATCAAGTTGGCGCTTTATATTGCCGTTTGAAGTTTTTGTTTCCCCCAAAATATCATTTCGGGTTTTGTGCCCCCCTGTTTTATAGTCGACGACATTGACCGCGCTTCCTCCTAAAAGCTCGAGTTTATCAAGCCGGCCACGAAGAAGAAGGTCAGTATCGTCTTTCAGGGACAAGAAAACTCCGACAATAGGATACTCTGTAAATGCATCAGTGTGCCAAGAAGAAGCTTTTTCTTTAAAATATATTGGGAGAACTTTTTTTCCTTTTTTGAGAGCCTCCGTCAAATCCCGTTTTGAAATAGGTCTGCGATTTAAGTCATCTTCAAAAACTTTTAGAAAATCTTTTTCCGTAAATTTCTTTCCTTCACGCTTCGCATCAGCAAGTGCTTTCAAGGCTGAGTGAGTTGCGTTCCCAAAGTGAAGATACGGTTTGGGAGCGTCCGGCAGACGAATAAGATTTTTGAAAAAGTACTTCCATGGACATTCAATATAATTATTAAGCGCGGTGGCGTTTAATCCTTGGTCAAGAAATACTTCTTTCAGATACTCTTTATCAAAAATAGTTCGAATATCGCTTTTCTTTTCAATTTGTGCCCGAGTCAGTCTCCCCGCTCCCTCGTACACTTTTCCTTCTTTCTTTTCTAGAAGAGTCTCTGGTAAGTCTTCGACAAACTGCGACACGAGCCTATCCTTTCCATTTGCATCCAAATTGGAAAAAGAAATCGTCACATGCTCTTTCGCGCGTGTCAGCGCCACATAAAAAAGCCTTCTTTCATCTTCGTTTTCTTCACTCTCTTCTCCGCCACCCAAGGGTGGCGGAAGTTTAAATCCCCCAATAGCTCTCCGATTCCCCCAAATCTTATCACCGGCGTTTACGATATAAACCCTCTGCCATTCAAGCCCTTTTGACTTATGCGCCGTCATAACCGCAACTCCTCGAGCGCCGAGCGTACGGCGCGAAAAAGAGATAACCCCGCCATGACGGATGAGCGTGTCGATAGAATTCATAAAACCTTTGAGTGTCGCATCTTTGTGTGTTGTCAGGAAGGATTTTACTTCGTCATAGAGCTTTGAGAGTTTCTCAACTTTTTCAATAGACCCTTGTTTTGAAAGCAAATACTCTTGAAACTCTGTATCGCTCACGATTCCTAGGAAAGAATCAAGTGCACTTTCATTGTTTGCGCGAACCATCCAGCCGGTAAACCGTGAGAGAAGTTTCCCTACTGCGCTCAAATCAGTGAGTTCAGGGAGAAGATGCTTCCGTGACAGCAAATCAAGCGGAGAAATACGCTTCTCTGATGCAGTACGATTGAGTTTCACTGCGTCAATCGGATTAATACCCAAGAAATCAACCAAGAGAATTTCACCTATGAGCTCGTCATCTTCTGGGTGCACAACCGCGCGAAACAGGAGCAAGAGTTTTGCTATATCAGGATCACGCAAAACATTATCATCTGCAAAGAGAGTGTGCGGCACAGAAAATCCTTGGAGCGCTCGACCCACAAGCGATGTTTCTGCGTTCGTACGCACAAGCACAGCTACTTCCTCCGCAGGAATGCCAGAATCAATCGCACCCTGTATATCTTCTGCAATACCCTCCAACTCATCTTCGTTCGTTGCAAAAGATATTAGAGAAATCGGTCGCTCTTCAAATTTCTCCCTTGAAGAAGCTTTCAAGTGGGGACGCAGTTTTGCATCTGCATTCTTAGTTATCATAAGCGCGTGAGATGCATCAAGAATCTTTTGAGTTGAGCGATAATTGCTGTCAAGAAAAATAACCTCTGCTTCTGGAAACTTTTTTTGGAAATAAAGAAAGTTTTCAAGCGATGCTCCTTGAAATCGGTAAATAGCTTGCTTTTCATCCCCCACAATAAAAAGATTCTGCGTATCTGAATAGTCCGACAAAAGTTCAAGAATTGCGTTTTGCGAATTATTTGCATCTTGGTGTTCATCCGCGAGGATATAGAGGTACTCTTCCTGAAGTGTGCGCAAAAGATCGGTATTTTCTTTTAAAGCTCGTACAAGTTCAAGGAGCATATCTTCATAGTCATAGAGACCTTCTTCACTAAGCGCTTTTTCATATTCACCATAGAGGTGTGCAAGTTCACGATTCTTTGCATTATTGCGGAGTAAATCTGCATATTCTCGCCTCATATTTCCTTTGAAGCGACCCTCATCGTGGCGCAAATCGTCTCGACTACGAATCTCTTTTTCTTCTTTCTTTAAGAGTTTAAGAAATGCTTCAGAGCTCACGCCATCTCGTTTTAAATCCTGTATTGCGCCAAGCGCTTTGCGTACATAGAGAGACGGTTTTCCAAATGGTCGGATAATTTCATACTGACCTTCAAAAAGTGCTTCTTCGAGAATTCTATATCGCTCACTGTCACTCACCACCACGCCACCAATGATGCGAGGAAAATATTCTGGATACCGAGAAATCATTTCTTGAGCAAATCCATGAAAGGTATAGATGTGTACTCGATATGCTTGTGAACCCAAATATTCCACAAGCTTTCGTCTCATAGAATGGACTCCCGATTCAGTGAAAGTGAGTGCCAGAATCCCATTTGCTGGTGTGTCTGTCTTTCGGAGAATATTTGCGATACGAAGCGTCAGGATCGAGGTCTTTCCGGTCCCAGGGCCTGCTATAACCATCACTGGACCCTCTATAGCGTCCACAGCCTTCTTTTGTTCAAGGTTAAGCTCTTTGTAGCGTTTGGAGAAAATATCCTCTGTCATGGCCGAATTTTAGCACAATTTAAGGGCTCAGTTTTGGGGTTATTTTACTAGCACCAACCAAAAACCACTACAGTACACTGTAGTGGTTTTTGTGAGAGTATTGTGACGTAAGAAATCTTGGAAAACAGCGTATCCTTAAAAACTTACCATTTTCAGTTTTCCACACAACTCATCCAGAGTATCAAACTCTATAAGTGGTTCTGCCATCTGAGCGATTGAGGTCGTTTTTATACCATTCTTGAGGGCAAGAGCAAATTTCTTTCCTTTTCCAAGAAAATATCCAACCTCAACGAGCATCCCCTCACTTTTGTCATCTGAACGAATAAACGCAAGAAGAATATCTGATTCATCAAGTTTAGCGAAAGCGTGTTCCATAATTTCTCCGTTCGTATGTTTTTTTTCTTTAAACCACGCTTCATCTTCAAGTGAACAATATACGCTGTGACCCACAGAGCGCAGAGACTCTACAATTTTTCCAATTGTTGCATGAAGCTCTGTAGACTCCTCTCCGGTAAAACGAAATGAAAGGAAAATTTTCATATTTTAATAATTCCTTAATCTGTTTACCTTCTCATGCTGACGGATTTTTTCGTGAGCCTTTGCTTCAATCTGCCGAATGCGCTCGCGAGTAACTCCAAACACCTTTCCCACTTCCTCAAGTGTGTGCGTGAATCCATCGACAAGGCCATGACGCATTTCAAGAATCTTACGTTCCTTCGGAGGAAGATCATCGAGAATTTCTTTTACTTGGTCAGCAATAATTCTGCGTGATGATTCTTGATCAGGGGAGAGAATCTTGTCATCTGCCAAGAAATCTCCGAGTTTACTCTTGCCATCGTCTCCATCATCCCCCACTGGTGACTCGAGAGAGACCGTCGATTGATCGATTTTTTCAATATTATAAATCTTCTCTACATCTAGATTCATTTCTGTTGCTATTTCCTCGGGAAGCGGATCACGACCCAAATCTTGAGTTAAACGACGAACAACCTGCTTATATTTTGCAATTGTTTCAACCATATGCACCGGCACGCGGATAGTGCGAGATTGATCTGCCAAGGCGCGCGTAATCGCCTGTCTAATCCACCAGGTTGCATATGTGGAGAACTTATACCCCTTTGTCCAGTCAAACTTGTCTACTGCCTTAAAAAGACCCAGGTTTCCTTCTTGGATAAGGTCAAGAAGCGTTAAATCTGGTGAGCGACCAACATACTTCTTGGCAATTGAAACAACGAGACGAAGATTTGCTCGGGCAAGGAGATTTCTTGCTTCCCCATCACCTGCTTCAATGCGTCGCGCGAGTTCCTTTTCCATCGCCCCATTGATGAGTGGGTACTGACCAATTTCCTTGAGATACATTTGGATTGAGTCATACGAAGAGTCGCTCTTTCCATAATCATATTTTTTACCAACTGCGTCTTCTTCGCGTGGAACATCGAGTAATCCTCCACCCTCAAGCACATCAATGCCTGCTGTGTGAATGCGCGCATAGAAATCTTCAAGAAACATAATGTCGTTTTCAATCGTTGGGAACTCTTTTAAAATTTCGTCATACGTAACAAATCCTTTTGCCTTCCCTTTTACAATAAGGCGCCCAACTCGATCTTCAACGTCTTGAGCTTTTTTGGTAAGTTTGATGGGCTTTGGAACAGCAACCTTTTTAGGAACTGCTACTTTTTTAGCTACCGCCTTCTTAGCCTTCTTTGCTTTTTTAGCAGGTTTCTTTTGAACCTTCGCTTTTTTCTTAGTAGGTTTTTTTGCTTTCACTTTGGAAACATTTTTGATTTTCTTTTGTTTATTTTTCTTTACCATATGATTGTTATAAAAATTTATTTTTGAATCACACTTTTTCTATTCTCCTTTTTGAAAGCTCTGCTAATTTTTGACTAATTTCTTGGCAACTTATAAGTAATTTTTCAGCTCGTTCTTTGTCTTTTCCCCGTTCTGCATCCCCTAGCTCCCGCATTATCTTTACAAACTGTTCCCTCAATATATCCTCTTCAAAATTTTGGAGGAGCTCCTTAGTCTCTCGAATAAGTGCTTCCTTATCACCGTAGTAAGATTCTGCCTCAAAGATAATCTCCTCGGTAATGGGCTTATACTCTTCAAGCATGCGAGCGACGTATTTGTCTCCCGCAATCATAGTAAGGAGTGTTCGAAGTTTATCTGTCTCAACGAGGGGTTCTTTTTCTTTCTCTTGCCAAAAAATAATACCAAGAAGTCTGCGCTCAATGTAGTTTTTTCTGTTGCGCGATTCTGGGACACTCTCTTTTGGTGTTTCGAGAGGAGAACCGGAAGGAATCCCTCGAGGAATCTTTTTTAAATCATTCCAAATAGCTTCCTCGCGAATTCCCGCCCGCTTTGCAATTTGAGAAATAAAGTGTGATTGCTCAATGGAGCTTTGAATCATGGCGACATAAGGCAAAACTCTTTTCTCAACTTCTTTTGCAAGTGTCCGTGGCGAAAGATTATCTTTTATGAGCTTATCGAGATAGAAATCCACCAAGTGCACAGCGTCGCGAAGAGATTCTTTCCACACTTCTGGTTGTGTGAGTATGAGCTCCGCAGGGTCACTGCCAGCAGGTAACTCTGCAAGTTTTACTTCCATGCCGATAGAAAGCGCCAACACCGCACTTTTATTTGCCGCGGTGAATCCTGCTCCATCTGAATCAAACGCAAAAATAATTCGATCCGAAAGTCGTTGGAGTTTCAGAAGATGCTCTTGCGTAAAAGCAGTACCGGAAGATGCCACTGCATTTTCGAACCCTGCTTGGTGGCACATAATGAGATCCATTTGGCCTTCAACAAGAATGGAGTAATCTCGTTTTCGTATTGGAGCTTTTGCTCTATCAAAACCATAGAGCGTCTCTGATTTAATAAAGAGCGCTGTTTCTGGACTGTTTAAGTACTTTGGCGCGTCTGGAACATCATCAAATATTCGTCCACTAAAGGCGATAACACGGCCTGATGAATCAAATATTGGGAACATAATGCGCCCGCGAAACACATCGTATATACCATCTTCGCGCCCCTTATCGCTTTTCTTCACAAGCCCAGCTTTTTCCATTTCAAGGTCTGTGACATGTTTGCTTCTTAAATTGGTAGCGAGATTTCGCCATTCATTTGGAGCATACCCAATTCGAAAAGAAGTGATTGTCTCTTTTGAGAGCCCTCGTTTGAGTAGGTACTCTACGGCCCTTTTTTTCTTCGAGAGATTCTCAATAAAAAAGAGAGTTGTCATTTCCATAATCTCACGGAGGCGGTCGCTCTCTCCTTTTTCTTTTATATTTGTCTGCTCAAGAACGACACCAGCGCGCTCTGCCAACAATTTAAGCGCTCCCATAAAATCGAGGCCTTCAAATTCTTGGATAAACGTAAATATGTCACCTTTTACACCACACCCAAAACAATAATACGTTCCACGTGAGACAGAAATAAAGAAAGACGGCGTTTTTTCATTGTGGAATGGGCACTTCGCTTTGAAGTTTGCTCCCGCTTTCTCCACTTTAATATACGAGCCGATAACATCGGCAATCTCAAGTCTTTCTTTTATTTTTTCGACTGAAGATGACATATTGATTTCCCAAAAAAATTAGAGTCAAGTAATCCTTGAACATAAACAGACCATGGATTTTGAAAGATCGCGTCTATTCTCTTCCTTCTAGCTTTTTATACATTCCCTCAATCAAAGCGTGTTTTGGACTTCCAGCAAAACCAGTACCAGCAGGAATAAGTCGTCCAACAATAACATTTTCCTTGAGCCCGACGAGCTTGTCTTCGACACCACGGAGAGCTGCGGCAATCAAAACACGAGTTGTGTGTTGGAATGACGCGGCTGAAAGGAAACTTTTACGAGAAAGAGATACTTCTGTAATACCCATGAGCACTTGATCTGCTTTCGCTTCCTCAAGACCCTTGAGGCGAGCAACAGAATTTGCCTCAAACAGATCGAGAGGTTCAACAAGGTCACCTCGGGCAAGCGTGGTACCACATGCATCCTTGATCCTTCTGCGAGAAAACATTTGCTTCACGATAACTTCAATGTGTTTACGAGAAACAGTTTCTCCTTGAAGTTCGTACGGCTTCGTGATTTCACGAATAATGTAATTTTGCGCGGTATCCTTTCCTGCGTATTTGAAGAGTTCATCGATATCCGCCGAGCCGTCAGTCAAAAGGTCTCCCTTTTTTACATGATCACCTTCTTTGACAAGAACCATTCTAGCTGCAGAAACGGGATACTCAATTTTGTCTTTTGTTTTTGATTTTTCATCTGGAAGAATAACAATAGTTTTCTCTCCTCCATCTTTCTTGATTTCACTAACTGTTCCGTCGAGGTGAGAAACGGTTGCAGGATTTTTTGGAGTACGATTTTCAAACACTTCTTCGACACGAGGAAGACCTAGTGTGATGTCTCCACCAACAGATGCTGTTCCTCCAGCGTGGAAGGTTCTCATGGTGAGCTGTGTCCCTGGCTCACCAATAGCTTGAGCGGCAATAGTTCCCACTGCTTCGCCGATATCGACTATCTTATGCTTTCCAAGATCAGCTCCATAACACTTCACACAGACACCAATCACACTCTTACACGTAAGTGGTGAGCGCACAGCAACCGAAATCATACCCTTTGATTCGACGAGTTGTGCATCGCGCTTTGAAAGAAAATGTCCTTTCTTAAAGAGGGTCTCACCATCTTTCGAGACAACATCCTCGGCAATAAAGCGACCACGAATGTTTTTTGCAAGTGAGGCTTCGATTCCAGCGGCATTCACGTTGCTGATTGTAATGAAATCTTTCGTGCCACAGTCTTCTTCCGTGACAATACCATCTTGAGCAACATCGAAGAGTCTGCGAGTGAGGTACCCCGCTTTTGCAGTGTTAAGCGCTGTGTCAGTCAAGCCTTTTCGAGAACCGTGTGTAGTAATGAAGTATTCAAGGGGAGAAAGACCTTCCTTCGCACAGGAAATAATCGGGAACTCAATCGTTTCTCCCGCTGTGTTTGTAATGAGACCCTTCATTCCGGCCATTTGAGTAAGCTGTGCGACAGAACCTCGAGCACCAGACTTGAGCATGTCATACACAGAACTGTTCTTTCCTAAGGTTCCAGGCACAAGCTTTTCAACTTCACTTTTTGCGCCGTGCCAAATCTCAATATGTTTTCGAAGTCGCTCTTCCTCTGAAAGAAGTCCTGAATTAAACTGGTCATACACCTCTTCAGATTTTGCTTTTGCAGCCTTGATAATAGCAGCTTTGCCTTCAGGAATTTTCACATCGTCAATTCCCCATGTGATACCAGAGTATGTTGTGTACTTGAACCCAAACGCTTTAATTTTATCCATTATTGGAGGAATCTTTTCAACTCCGTATCTTTCGATGAGGTCGTCGACTAGTGCTGCCATTTTTTTTCGATCAACTTCTTGGTTTACAAACGGATAGTCAGAGGGAAGAACACTGTTGAAGAGAAGCCGGCCAACCGTTGTGTCAAAAATCTTTCCTTCAAATTCTGTGTACTTCTGATTTTCTGTCCCCAACACCTTGATTGCTGCTCGGAATCCAACAACACCGAAATCGAGTGCTGTGATGGCATTGTTTGGGGTTGCAAAAATCTTTCCTTCACCTTTCTCCCCTGTGACAGTTTTTGTCATCCAATAACAACCGAGTATAATATCGAGAAGTTTTGAAATAACGGTTGGCTCTCCACTTCCTGGCTTCAAAATGTTTTTGTCAGCGGCCATAATTTCGCGAGCCTCTAGTTGCGCCTCGTCGGAAAGTGGTACGTGAACAGCCATTTGGTCTCCATCGAAGTCTGCGTTGAAAGCAGTACAGACGAGCGGGTGAAGCTGGATAGCGTTTCCTTCAATAAGCACTGGCTTGAATGCTTGAATACCCAAGCGGTGAAGAGTTGGTGCACGATTAAGGAGCACATATTTGTTTGCAATGATTTCTTCAAGGATTGCCCATACTTCTGGAATACCATCATCAATCAAGCGACTGGCACCACGAATGTTGTATGCAAGCTCTTTCTTTAAAAGTTGTGAGATAACAAATGGTTTGAAGAGTTCAAGGGCCATGTGCTTCGGAAGACCACATTCATGCATTTTAAGTTCCGGCCCAACGACGATAACCGAGCGACCAGAGTAATCGACACGTTTTCCGAGAAGATTCTGGCGGAAAAGTCCACGTTTTCCCTTGAGGTTATCTGCGAGAGACTTAAGTGGGCGTCTCTGGAGCTGATTACTTCCAGCAGAAACCGCACTTCCGTGACGGATTGAGTTATCAATCAGAGCATCCACCGCTTCCTGTAAAATTCTTTTTTCGTTTCGCAAAATAACATCAGGCGCAAAGATTTCTTTAAGCTTCTTCAAACGATTATTTCTATTGATAACGCGGCGATAGAGATCGTTCACATCAGAAGTAGCGTAACGACCACCATCAAGTGGCACCATCGGGCGAAGTGCCGGAGGAATGACTGGAATGCGAGTCAGGAACATCCACTCTGGACGAGTGCCACTCTGAATCATTTGCTGAATGAGAGAAATACGCTTGTTGAGTTTTGGAGTTTCAAGAGCACTTGCGTGTTCAATATCCTTATGAAGTTGCTCCGAAAGTTTTGCAAGATCAAGCTTTTTTAAAATGTTAAAAATTGCTTCTGCACCAATACCCGCTTCAAAAAGTGTTGCGTATTTCATTGAATATGCGTGGTACTCGACTTCATCCAACACTTTTCCTTCAACAACACTCTCTATGTCACGCTTGGCATTAAGAAGCATTTCTTTCAAAGCTTCTTTTGATTTTTCATCTTGGAGACTTTTTACTTTAGCTTTGTATTCGGAATCAAGATCTTTCAAAATCCTTTCTTTTTCAGCTTGGGTAACATTAGTAATGATGTAACCAGCAAAGTAGATTACCTTTTCAAGATCGCCCGATGGAATACCCATAATGAGAGCCAAACGAGATGGCATAGACTTCAAGAACCAGATGTGACAGACAGGGCTTGCAAGCTCGATGTGGCCCATGCGATCACGGCGGACGATAGAGCGGGTGATTTCAACACCACACTTTTCACAGACGATTCCTTTATAGCGGATACCGCGATACTTTCCACAGTAACACTCATAGTCCTTGTCTGGACCAAATATTTTTTCATCAAAGAGACCATTGCGCTCACTACGCTGTGTTCGGTAGTTGATAGTTTCCGGCTTTGTAACCTCACCAAATGACCATTCTCTTATCTTCTCCGGAGATGCAATATGGAGATGAATACGGTTGAATCTATTTGCGTCTGTTGTTTTTTGTTTCATGGAAGTAAAAAAGTTAGGTGTGATTTAAGCCTCGTCGTCTTCAAAATTGTCTTCCGCCGACCTTTCTGGATCTTTGAGTTCAATGTTAAGTCCTAAGCCACGAATGTTGTTGAGAAGCACAGAGAACGATGCGGGAGTATTCATTTCAGTAATCTTTTCTCCTTTCACGATGGCGTCAAATGCCGCGGAGCGCCCTAGAATATCGTCGGACTTAATCGTGAGCATTTCTCTAAGCGTGTATGCTACACCGTGACCCAAGAGCGCCCACACCTCCATTTCTCCAAATCTCTGTCCTCCATTCTGTGCTTTTCCTCCAAGAGGTTGTTGAGTAATGAGGGAGTACGGACCGATAGAACGCATGTGAATCTTGTCTTCCACCATGTGGTGAAGCTTTAAGATATACATGTATCCCACTGCAATTTTCTGATCAAAAGCTTGTCCAGTGCGTCCATCAAAGAGTGTCATCTTTCCGTCTTCTGCAAAGCCTGCGGCTTTGAGTTGTTCTTTTATTTCTCCATCTGTTGCTCCTGCAAATGGCGGAACAATGGCTTGATAATTAAGGGTATGTGCGGCGAGACCCAGGTGAAGTTCTAGAATTTGTCCCAAGTTCATACGAGATGGCACACCAAGTGGTGTCAAAATCATATCAATTGGAGTTCCATCAGCCATATACGGCATATCTTCTTCTGGGAGAATACGAGAGATAACCCCCTTGTTGCCGTGGCGTCCCGCGAGTTTGTCTCCAACAGAAACAGTACGGAGTTGAGCAACTTCGATGTGAATTCTCTTTATGATTCCACTTTCAAGTTTGTCTCCTTTTTCGCGAGAAAATACTTGGACATTGATAACACGTCCGCGCTTTCCTCCCTCCATTCGCTTTGATGTATCTTTCACATCACGAGCTTTTTCTCCGAAGAGAGACCTGAGCAATCGCTCTTCAGGAGTGAGTTGTGTTTCTCCCTTTGGAGTAATTTTCCCAACAAGAATATCTCCTGGTCGAACTTCTGCACCGATACGGACGATGCCGTCTTCGGCAAGATTACGGAGTTTACTCTCTCCAACATTTGGAATGTCACAAGTTGTCTGCTCTGGACCAAGTTTTGTATCACGAACATTGACGACAAATGGCTCAATGTGAACAGATGTAAACTTACTTTCCTTCACGAGTCTTTCGGAAACAATAATAGCGTCTTCGTAGTTTGAACCAGACCATGACATAAATGCCACAAGAATATTCTGCCCAAGGGCCATTTCTCCGTTTGCCGATGACGATGTGTCAGCAAGCACTTCTCCACGTTTTACTTTTTGACCAAGTTCCACAGACGGACGCTGGTGAAATGAGGTAAAGCCGTTTGTTCGAGAAAATGTGACGAGGCTATATTCTTTTTCTTTTCCTTTTTCACTCTTAACTTTAATTTTCTTTCCATCAACGTATGTTACTGTTCCCGCTTCTTCTGAAATCACGAGGCGTCCCGTGTCACGCACCGCAGCCCCCTCAATGCCAGTTGCAACAAGCGGGGCTTCAGGAGTAATACAGGGAGTTGCCTGTTTCTGCATGTTAGAACCCATCAGTGCTCGGCTGGCATCATCGTGATTCAAAAACGGAATCATGGACGTAGCAATAGAAAACGCTTGGTTTGTGGCTACGTCAATATAATCAACAAGTTTCTTTTCAATCGTACTTGGATCTCCAAGGTGACGAATCTCTACTTCATCCACGAGAATATTTCCATTGTCATCGAATGGAGTTGCGGCATGGGCAATATGAAACTTCTCTTCTTCAAGAGCATTTAAGTATTCGATTTCACCAGTGATTTTTCCCGCTTTTACTTTTGCATATGGTGTCTCAATCATGCCGAAATCGTTTATGCGAGCATAGACAGAGAGACGCAATATAAGACCGATATTTGGTCCTTCTGGTGTATGGATTGGACAGAGTCTTCCGTAGTGAGATGGGTGCACATCACGAACTTCAAAACCAGCGCGGGCTCGAGTAAGTCCTCCGGGACCAAGTGCCGAGAGTGTGCGGAGATGCTCGATTTCAGTCAATGCATTTTCCTGTTGCATGAACTGCGAAAGTTGGTTTGTTGTGAAAAACTCTTTAATACGAGCTTGGAGTGGTTTTGGTGAAATAAATTGCACAGGAAGAGTCACATCGGTGTCGACGGTCGACATGCGATTCTGAATATTTCTTTTGATTTGTGACATACCGACGCGAATTTTTTGTTGGAACATTTCTCCAACATACCTGACACGGCGACTTCCAAGATGATCAATATCATCTTCAAGAGAGCCGGGGGTGTTATTGAGGTTGACGACATGATCAACGATTGTTTTCAAATCATCAAGAGAGATCGTTCGGCGCTCTATCTCCTTATCAGACATAGATTTTGTAAAGCGGTTGTTGAAACGGAAGCGTCCAACCTTTGAAAGATCGTAACGCTCTGTGCCAAAAATGGAGTTGAAAAACTCTTTGGCATTTTCTTCTGTAGCAAGATCGCCGTCACGAAGTCTCTTGTGAATTTCAATATACGCTTCACCAGAAGTTTTTGCGTGATCTTTTGCGAGAGTTTTTTCAAGATGTGTTTTTGCAAACTCATTTCCTTTGAAAAGGTCCATGATGTTCTTGTCGCTTTCTGCGCCGAGCGATCGGAGGAGTGCTGTGACCGGGAATTTCCGCTTTTTGTCGATACGAACATAGAGGATTCCTTCAATATCAGTTTCAATCTCAACCCATGCGCCTCTTGAGGGAATAATTTTTGCTCCAAAGGTCTTTTTCCCTCGGATGACTTGTGAGGTGAAGAAAACACCGAAAGAACGTGCAAGTTGCGGAACAATAACGCGCTCAATACCAGAAATAATAAAAGTTCCGTGTGGAGTCATTAAAGGAAAATCTGCCATGAAGATTTCCTGCTCCTTCTCGGTTTTCATAATGTGGTTCTTCAAACGAACCTTAACCTTGAGAGGGGCTTCATACGAAAGCTTATTGTCCTTTGCGTAGTACTCATCGTACTTTGGCTTTGCGAGCTCAAAACCAGAGAAATCAAGCGTAAACTTTTTTTGTGAAAAATCCTGAATTGAGGAGAATTCTTGAAAGACTTCCTTGAGACCCTCTTTGATGAGCCAATCGAATGATTGGATCTGTGATATGACGAGATTTGGAATCGTAGTGAGTGGTTCCTTAAACTTTCCGAAATACTTCTTCTCTCGTTTTGTGGTTTTTGTTGCCATAAAAATAAAAAGCAAAGGCACCCTTTTGGTTCAGGGTGTTTCTAATAATTAAATTCAGTTATGATAAATTAGGATGCAAGATTCCTAAAACGATTAGCTCCGCAACTTCGTTTTATATAGCCGTGACTCAATCCTGCCGAAGTGATGACGATTATACTCGTATTCCTAATTGAGTCAAGGGGCTATCCACAGCCAAATTAGCTTGTATGGGTTCGATAGAGCTCTTCTAGTCTCTTTTTCATATCTGGTTCTATGCCTAGATTTTAAAGTTTTTTTGAACCACTTAGGGTGTGCGCGTGAACTTCATCTAGTAAAACATCCTCTGAGTAGCCTCCGGTTTGGCGAAGTACATTTTTTATTTCGTTTATGTCAAAACTACTAAGGATAGTGAGAACTTCCTCCTTGTAATCAGAAATAAGACTAAAAAGTGCGTGTGCGGTTTCGTGTTTAAGTAGATTCGCCCTTTGTTCTAGATCACAACCTTTACAGCAACCAATTATGTAAGACCCTCCTTTCTCAGCTTGAACATGTCCAGAAACTGCTTTTCTGCTTCTGACAAAGGATCAAATTTGCCTTTATAAAATGATTCGAGAATCCGCGATGGGATATTGAAACCACCCCAGTCCGTATAATACGAAAATTTTCCCTTAAGTTTTGTATACCAAGCTTTGTATTCTTGCAGAGTAAAAATCTTTCCTTGAAATTCCGGTGATTCATAAAATTCTTGAAATCTAAGGAACGTAGAGGTTAACTCTTCTTGCGTTTCAAAATCGAGAAGAAAAATGTTCTCTCGTATATTTGTTTTTGCAATTTTAAGCATTTCTTTCTTTTTTTGATATGCCAACTATGAACTACACCATCTCCAGTTTCTTATTCTAGTGTTCTTGAGAACATTGGAATAAGAAAACCTGAAAGACCCGTTATTCGCTATTCTTCTTGTTTATGACTCCTTATCTTCCACTCCTCGATTTTAGCCCTATGCCCAGAAAGAAGAATCTTCGGAACTGCGAGTTTCTTGCCTTTATACACAATCACTTCTGGTCGAGTATAGACCTCGTCTGTTGACACCCTTCTTTCTTCTACAGAATCAAAGTTTCCAAGTATTCCCTTCCTTTGTCGTGCAATCGCATCAAGAATAAGCATTGCGGGAAGCTCCCCACCTGTAAGCACAAATGGGCCGATAGAAATATCATCCATCTTGAACACTTTTTTTACCCGCACATCAATCCCCTCATAGCGACCACAGACAATAATAATGTCAGAGAAACTTTTCGCGGTTTTCCCCGCATATTCATTTGTAAATTGTTTTCCGCTTGGCGAAAGAAAAATTATTTTTACTTTCTTTTTATTTCCCTTAGCTTTAGCGATTGCTTTAATCACTGGTTCTGCTTGTATCACCATACCAGGTCCCCCTCCATATGGGGGCTTGTCTACGCGTGCAAATTTATCCTTCGTGAAATCACGAGGGTTATAAAATTTTACTTTTATTTTCTTGTCTTCTATAGCGCGCTTCAAAATAGATTCGCCGAGGTACGAGCTAAATGCATCAGGAAACAAAGTGACTATATGGAAATTCATAGATTCAAATTACCATTGACAATACATAATTGCAATGATATTAATAATAAAGATATTTTTCCCAAATCGACAGTTCACTTACTTGAAAGGAATCTGGTCTATGGTTGTCTATACGAGGCACACAACAACATTTTCTAGGTTCGTTGTGAATCAAATCATCGTCACTATCATTTGTATCATTGTGTTCGGATACATTACCTATCTCTTCTTTAGTAGAGGAGGAGAGACCATCCAGACTGTGAGCGGACTACTGTTTTTGGTGACAACCGTTCTTACCGTTGTAGGACAAGTTGCGTATGTCTATCGCGAATACCACTATCGCGGGACAGAGAACCTGCCCCACATATTCGAATAAACACCATCAAACAACGCGAGGACTGTATGTCCTCGCGTTGTTTTTTCTTTATCTAACGACTGCCATCTATAAACTAAAAACTATTTTATTCCTGGTCGAGCTTTAAATCTGCGAGTGCCTGATCAAAATCTTTTATCTGATTCGTACTTCCCTTTCCACCCTCTGGTTCATTAATCTTTAAATTCACCCGAGCGTTGTTTTTCATCCCTACAACACGGAGAAGTGTTCGGATAGCCTTTGCAGTATTGCCTTGGCGACCAATGATTTTGCCCATATCTGCTGGGTGTACATCAAGGGTTATCAAAACACCCATCTCATCAACCGTGCGAGTTATCTTCACATCATTTGGATTATCAACAAGTGACTTCACTACTGTCTCTAAAAAAACTACGTCTTTTTCCATTATATTCGTTTTAGCCTGTAATCAATCTTCTCTAGGAATCTGCATTCATAATAACAAAAATTTATGCATAAAACAAAACAGACCCAGTCCGGGGTCTGTTTTGTTTTTATTCGAGAATCTTTTCTTTTGCGACTGGTTCTTCTGGTGTTACGGGAATTTCTGCTGGAGTTTCTTTTAGAGCGGGTGTTTCCTCAACTGGGGCAACTTCTTCTTTTGGAGCTTCCGCCTCTGCCTTGGCAGCTGCTTCTGCATCAGATTTTGCTTTTACTTTGGCTTCTGCTGTCGCTTTTTCAGCCGCAACTTTCTCTTCATCTACCACAGGGCTTTTTCTTGGAAGAACATTGATTTTCTTCCCACTGATAATGTTTTTTGAAATAAGGAGATTGTGCAGGGTTCCTGAAAGCTTAGCTCCCTTGTCCATCCACTCTTTTATGCGAGGAGCATCAAAATGCTCAGTTGTTTTGCGAGGGTCATATGAGCCGAGCACCTCTAAATAGCGACCGCTCTTTGTGCTGTTTGTGTGCTCTGTGACAACCACACGAAAAGCTGGGTCGTTTTTCCTTCCTACTCTTTGTAGTCTGATTTTTAACATGTGGCGGTCATACTAACAGATAGAGAGACACCGGTCAATACAGCCCTCTATCTTATGTTCTCTTCAAAAAGAGATAAATCTGGTATAGTTTCAGCCATGTCAGAAAAGACCTACACAGGAGAAATAACCGTAACAGGACGAGGAGTCGGCTATTTCACTGTTGACCCACCGGCCGGCGAGACAAGAGAATTTGAGCAGGATATAGAAATTGATTCCACTTCCCTCAACACCGCACTCAACAACGATGAGGTTGAAATTACAATTCTCTCTACCGTATCTCCAGAAGGTCGCACGCAAGGAAAGATTACAAAAATCATCAAACGAGCAAAGACTCGATTCGTCGGCACCCTTGTCGGCTCAAAAGATTTCTTTTTCTTAAAACCCGACGATCGCCGGATGTATCGCGACATCTTTGTGCATTCATCAAATGCCCTTGGTGCAAAAGAGGGAGACAAAGTGCAAGTGGAGCTCACTGGTTGGAAAGATCCGATGAAAAGCCCTGAAGGAAAAGTGCTCCACACCCTTGGAAGAAAGGGGCTTCACAATGTAGAAATGGAAGCGATTGTTCTTGAGAGCGGTTTTGATTATGCGTTCCCAACTCCCGTGCTCAAAGAAGCAGAGAAGATCGCAGAGCAAGAGAAAGGGATTAAAGATGAAGAAATAAAGAAGCGAAAAGATTTCCGTGAAACAACAACTTTCACTATAGACCCCGTTGATGCAAAAGATTTTGACGATGCTATTTCATTTAAAGATTTGGGTAGTGGAAAGTATGAGATAGGTGTTCATATCGCCGATGTATCTCACTATGTTCGCGAAGGACTTCTTCTTGATACAGAGGCTCGTAAGCGAGGCCTTTCTGTCTACCTCGTAGATCGCACCATTCCCATGCTTCCAGAAGTGCTTTCAAACGACCTCTGCTCGCTTAACCCAAATGAAGACAAATTTACATTTTCTGCGGTCTTTGTAATCAACGATAAAGCCGAGGTCAGCGAACGATGGTTTGGTCGCACGATTATCCACTCCGACAAGCGCTTCACATATGAAGACGCGCAAGAAAGTCTCGATACGAAATCAGGAGAATATTTCACCGAGCTCAACACACTCAACACAATCGCAAAAGTACTTCAAAAAGAGAAATTTAAAAATGGGGCGATTGAATTTGAAACAGAAGAAGTAAAATTTGAATTAGACCCAGACGGCAAACCTATCCGTGTATACAAGAAGGAGCGCAAAGATACTCACAAGCTGGTCGAAGAATTCATGCTTCTCGCGAACCGAGAGGTGGCAAAGTTTATGTATACAAATATAGAAAAAGATAAACTAAGGGGTTCATTTGTATACCGTATTCATGACACACCGAACAAAGAAAAGATTATGAACCTTCATATCTTTCTCAAGGCACTTGGATACGACCTTGATGCAGAAGATGGCGAGGTGACAGCAAGAGAGTTAAACAACCTCCTAAAACAGGTCGACGGAAAACCGGAAGAATCTTTGATAAAAACAGCGGCAATTCGCGCCATGGCGAAAGCGGTGTATTCAACTAGAAACATCGGGCACTTTGGTTTGGGTTTTACTTATTACACACACTTCACATCCCCCATCAGACGCTACCCTGACCTTCTCGTGCACAGACTCCTAGCCCGATATCTAGAAAAAGGAAAAGTTGAACCTGATGAAATGGCGAAATATCAAAGGATGGCGGAGGACTCATCAGAAAAAGAGATCTCGGCCGCAGAAGCAGAACGCGCAAGTATCAAATACAAACAGGTTGAGTACATGCTCACCCACATTGGAGAAGAGTTTGACGCCATGGTCTCTGGAGTTTCTGAATGGGGTGTCTATGTTGAAGAAGCAAATACTAAAGCCGAGGGAATGGTCCGTATGCGCAACATGACGGATGACTTCTACACACTCGATCCAAAAACCTACAGTGTTGTCGGCACCAAAACAAAGAAAAAATATTCTCTTGGAGATAAAGTGAGAGTAAAACTTGTCTCTGCCGACCTTGAAAAGAAAATTCTTGATTACCTCTTTGTCTTCTAGACACATTTAGACACGTTTCCCCTTGTGATACGAAAAATATTTTTATAGGATAGAGAGAGTACGTACATTCACAGAAAGGAAACAAAGATGAATCGCTGTAAGATGTGCCAGAGTGAGTGTGATAGCACTCTCACGGTACACGACACCGATGGAGATCACTACTACTGTAGTGGTCTGGGCCTCTGTGGTATTACCTTTCAACACCACCACATTGATGCCCTCCGTCGTCAGATTAACGCAGGGCTCGCATGTGGTTTTGTTGAGGGAGCCGACCTTGTCCCGTGTGGGAGAAAAAGTGTCAACACTGACATGAACCCTGCTCCCGGCAATGGCAGGTGTGCCTTCCATAACCACAAACGTCTTCACTCCGAAGTTCCTGACAATCGCCTCGTCCTGCTGTAAAGAGAGCCCCCGTTCGCAATTGCGAACGGGGGTTTAACTTTTTACTTTGCTACCACAACTGCGTCTTCAAACTGAATAGAGAGAATTTTTGAAATTCCACCCGAACCCATCGTCACTCCATAGATAACCCCGGCGCGCGACATCGTCTCACGATTGTGGGTAATAAGAATCAGTTGAGAGTATTTCGAAAGATTCTCTATCATATCTCCGTATTTCTTTGAATTTGCTTCATCGAGCGCGGCGTCAGTTTCATCAAGAATAATAAATGGAGGGGGCTTTACTTGTGACATTGCAAAAAGGAGTGCGATAGAAGTAAGCGCTCGCTCACCACCTGAAAGCATCACTAAACCTTTGATTTTTTTGCGAGGAAGTGAAATATCGATATCAATTCCCTCCTCTTCTTCTTTTCCTTCACCGCCTTCTTCCATATCAGGAATTACGTCCATATCAAGCTCAATGTCAGTGTCCCGCTTCACGCGCTTCTTTTCTTTGACAACCGCGAGGCGAGCTGTACCACCACCAAACATCAGTGCAAAAAATTCTTGAAACTGTTTATTTATTTTTATAACCCCTTCTTTAAATTCAATATCGAGCTTGAGTCCCAAATCAACAATAAGATTTCGGAGGGACTTCGCAGATGTGTGTAAATCTTCAAGCTCTCGAGCAAGAAATGTATCTCGCTCTGAAGTTTCTTCATACTCCTTAAGTGTCTCTCCACCCAAAGAAAGCCCGGCGTCTTCAAGGCGAATTTTGATTTTCTCCAGTGCTCGGCGTCTTTCTTCCTGCGGAGTTCTTCCTTCTTCTCCAGTTACGGAGAAAGATTCATAATCAAGCACTTCTCTGCCACCGAGCATCGCACATTCCTCCCTTTCTCTTTTAAAATCTTCTTCAATCAGCGTTAAAGATTCAAGGCGCGAACGTTCAGTTGCGAGCCCAGAGACAACAACACTTTCTTCGGCCATAATCCGAAAGAGGGCCTTTTCTGCATCACGGCTACTGTCTTTTTCCTTTTCAATATTGCTCTGGAGAGCATGATACTCACTCTGCAGTTTCGTTTCTTTCTCACGAGCAGAGCCAAGCTTTTTTTCAACTTCTGATTTTTCTTCGGCGAGGTGCACGAGTGCAGATTCTGATTCTTTTATAACAGAGTCATCGGCTCTTTCTTTGTTGACTCCGATGAAACTCGAAAAAGCTTCTCTGATCTCACTAAATACCTTTCGAATGAGCAAAACATCACTAGAGGTTTCAACTTGAGTAATTTTTCCTTTTACAGTTTCTGCAAGAGTTTCAACTTCTCGAAGAAGGACTGTCTTCCCAGCATCGGTTAACACAATCTCTTTTTGTTTCTTTAAAATGCGCTCTTCGGAAGAAACTTGCCCTTGGATTCTGCCAAGCTCTTGAATGAGTGCGTCTTTCTCTCCCCGCGCTTCTTGTATTTTCTTCTCTATATCGATGACTTCTTGGCTTTTAGCATCCTTGTTTTTTGAGTGCTCGAGCACATTTCGAGCAGACACGAGTTCAGCTTCAAGATTTTTTTTCTTTTCTTCAAGTGGCTTTATTTTTGATTCAATATCTGCTTTTGTTTTCTCTATATAGGTATGTTCCCGTTTTAAATATTCTCTCGCAAGACTCACAAGCTCGGTTTTAAGCTCTACGGCTTTTTCAATCTTCTCAACTTGTTTTTTGAGAAATCGTAAATGAGGAGCAATCTCCTTGCGAAGTGATTCAACAGAAGCGATGTTTTCGAGTGTCTTGTCGAGTTTGCGTTCACTCTCTAGGCGCTTGTATTGATAGATTTTTAAACCGAGAGCATCCTCTATCATCGCTCTACGCTCGCGCATATTTGAATTAAGAATCCTGTCGGCTTCTCCTTGAGAAATAATATGATGCCCTGATGCGCCGATATGGGCAAACGCAAGGAGCTCGATAATGTCTCGCAGGCGAACTTGTGTACCATTGATAGCATACTCATTGACCCCGTCGCGATGCACGGTACGCTCAAGCGTCACTTCATCAAAATCAACATTAAGAAACTTTCGAGAGTTATCAAATACAACTTTAACCGTCGCTCGATTTGCACGAGCATTGTCCCCCGCGCCGTTAAAAATGAGATCTTCTCCCTTTTTTCCTCGCAAAGACTTGATTGATTGCTCGCCCAACACAAAACGAAATGCTTCTGCGACATTGGACTTGCCCGACCCATTTGGACCCACAATCGAAGATATTGGTTGGTTGAATTCAAGAACGCTTTTTTTGGCAAACGACTTGAAACCCGAAAGTTCTATGCTTTTCAAATACATTTACCCTTTATTATATAGGTTTTTGGGCATTTTGGAGATAGTTGACATAAAATATAGGTGTGATATAATTTACTTGGAACTTCCGACCTACCCATACCCCCGAATCCGAACACCCAGCTAAGTTAATAATTTCTCCATCATCACGAACCCATACGTTCTAAAACTGTCGGGCAACACGGTGGAATAAAATTTCTTCCACTGAGGTTACTCAGGACGCGCGCATCCTTCGGGATTGCGCGCGTTTTTGTTCGTTTGACTTTTTGAGCCCCAAATATGATGATTAGGAAGGAGTAGCTCTTTACAAACTTTCCACAATTCAACACGGGAGACATGCTATGCGAGACATCATAATGCGAAGTCTGCCGTCAGTACGCAGGCCTGAACTAACCTACGAAGATTTCTTCGAACATGGGAAAGAGATCTTTGAGGTTGAAGAAATATTTGAACTCGACATGCACCTCTACACCAACCTGCTTTCAGAGAAAACAGAGGTTCAGTTGTGCTGGATTCGTTCTACCAACTTCCGGGGAAAAGTGGTGTTCGTAATACTAGCCCTCGCAAACGAAGAGGACCGCGAGCGAGTTGCTGTCGCGATTGAAGAACTGAGCGATATGCTTGGAGAAATGATCGCTCGTGCACGAGGGATGCAGATGTTCAACGTGGAGTGGAACAAATTTCATATGCTGGACTAAACAAAACGCGAGCTCAACATGAGCTCGCGTTTTCTCTTTTTTAAAAATTAATTTTCCCACCCTCGAGCAAGAAGTCCGTTTTGCGCCGCTACTTGCTCCGCATCTTGTTTTGAATCCCCTTCTCCTTGGGCAACCAAAACATTTTTTAAATAGACTCCGACAGTAAAATGTTTGTCATGGTCGGGACCAGTTTCCTTAAGAGTTTTATACATTGGAGTTGCTCCTTCATGCTCTTGTGCTTTTTCTTGAAACAAACTCTTCGAATCGATCCAAGAACCATCTTCCATGATTTTGTCTATCAAAGGTGAGATGTGGTCGTGAATAAAATCTTTTGCTTTTTCATATCCTTGGTCAAGGTAGATTGCACCGATAAGAGACTCCATCGTATTTGCAAGAATATACTGGCGTGCGCGCCCCATATCTTTTGCCTCCCCTTTTGAGAGAAAGAGGAATTCATTGATACCAAGATTCACCCCGACCACATAGAGCGTGTTTGCATTCACAAGCGCTGAACGCAAGCTGGTGAGCTCCCCTTCGGTTTTCTCTGGATATTTTGAATAGAGAGAGTCAGTGATAACAAGCTCAAGCACTGCGTCGCCTAAAAACTCTAGGCGCTCATTGTGACCAATGGGAAAATCTTTGTTTTCATTTAAGTACGATCGATGAACAAACGCCTGCTTGAGCAAGTCTTTGTTTTGGAAAGAAACATTTATTTTTTTTTCTAAGACTAAGAAATCGGCGGGCATATTCTAGGGTGATTTTATAAGTTTTCCGAGCAGTGTGATCCCTTTTGTGACAAGTGGTAATATATCATCATAAAAATTGAGTTCGGCTATTTCTTCGATTCGAAACCAGCGAGCGTCATCGAGACCACCACTCGACTCAAGAACGATCGGTTGAAATTCTGATCTCGCCAAGAAGTAATGCACCCGTTTTTTGGTCTTACCTTTTTCGGGGTGGAATGCGAGGTACTCATTCATACCGAGATCATCTTCTATAATTATCGAAAGACCGATTTCTTCTTGTATCTCACGAATCGTTCCCACCTTCACGTCTTCATCTTGTTCAAGCTTGCCTTTCGAAAGTGTCCAGTGCCCGAAAACATCGTGAACAAAAGCAAGATACACAACGTCTTTATCAACAGCATATACAACCGCACCGCCTAAATTTAATATCGGAGCCTCTTCGTCTGGGATATCTTTGATATTTTTCTTTTTTGTGCTTGTATCATTTTTCCCCGGTTCTCCCATCTCTTTGTAAACAGCGCCCAAGACTCCATTTACAAACTTGCCAGATGTTTCACCGCCAAATGATTTTGCAAGTTCAATGGCTTCATTGATGGCAACCTTGGGGGGTACTTCGCCATGATCAGCAAACAAGAGCTCAAAAAGTCCAATGCGAAGAATGTTTCTGTCTATAGTTGAAATCTTTTCGATTGGCCAATCGGGGGCGGCCTTTTTGATAATAGTGTCGAGATCTTTTTGTTTTGAAAGAACACCAGAAAGCAAATCATCCATAAAGGAAGTGTCTGCCATGCCAGGAGCAAATTCTTGCGCGTCACGAGTGAGGACAGCGTGTGCGTCTTCTTCAGTTTTTTTACTGAAGTCCCACTCGAATAATGTTTGGAGGACAACAGACCGTGCGAGGTGCCGATTTGCCATATATTATTAAAGAACTAAAAAACAATAATGAAATTTTTATTTCTCTGCGTTCGCCTTTCCTTTCTCCTCTCTCTTGGCTGTCTTTCGGGCCTTCTTCGCTATCATATCAACAACCACCCGCCCCTTGTACTTGCCAGTAGTAGGGTTCATATGGTGTTTTAAATGTGGAAGACCCTCCGCATCCTTTGTGATAGCGGGGTTTTCGAGAGAGTGGTGAGATCGCCTATTTCTCGTGTGCGACCTCGTATGACGCATTCGTACAACCATAATGGATGAGTATAGCCTATTCCTTATATTTATCAAGAGAAAGGGCGGCTGACTAAAAGCCGGTCGCCCTGTGGAAATTCCAGAAACTATTAGAATTCTGCTGGAGAAAGATGCCTCACCGGCGTCATGATTTCACCCGAATCATGTTGAATCTGATCAATCCGCTCGCGTAATTGCCTCGCTTCGACGATTGCGTGAGCGGTAACGAGAAGAACCTCTGTGTTGATGATGAAGCCCACAGGATCTTCGGGAGAAAAATGTACGAGTGTTTTGTCTCGCAATCTGAGACAGTTCTTTTGCCCTTGACAATAGCTGGGGGAAAGATCGGGAAGCTCCAAAGTAGCACATAGGCGCAGGAAACACTCACTACCTCCTTCAGGAGAAAAGAAAAGGCTACCCTCCTCAACTTCGGCAAATGTGGCCATCGTCGCTCCCAGGAAAGACGGTTGCGCACAGCGAGAAAGAACCGAACCTGTCGTTTAGACTATACGAGAGATAGAAATTAGGCAATACGGGTTAAAAAACTTTTTCGATGAACTGGAGATTCGCCAAATTTCTTAATCACTTTTCTATGGGCAAGAGTGCCATACCCTTTGTGAATTTCAAAACCATATTTAGGATACTTTTTTGCTAAAGCAATCATTTTTCTATCCCGAAAAACCTTTGCTGCAATAGAGGCAAGCGATATAACGGGAATCTTTTCATCTCCCTTTATAATTGTTTTTTGAAATTTAAAGTTTTTTGGTGCCTTGAGTCCACCATCAAGAAATATCATTGAATTGAGAGGGTTTGCTGAAATTTTTTTGAGCCCTTTTTCTATTAACGAACGAAGTCCCCAACTAAGCCCTTTCGTGTCAATGTCTTTTGGAGACACGAACATCACACAAAAAGAGATTTTTCCTTCCTTTCGCCATAGAGAAATTTTCTTGAACCACTCTTCGCGACCCTTCGGAGAAAGTTTTTTTGAATCACGAATGCCTGAAAGAGAAAGTTTGTGATTTTTGCGAAGCACCACAATACCGATAGCCATGGGACCCGCGAGTGGCCCCCTGCCGGCTTCGTCTATGCCTACAATAAATTTTTTTATCACAGAATTACGAATGACCAGGTTAATGGAGACTGCCACACTCACACCCTCCCAAGTTTTGTTTCAAAAAATTTGGGAGGGTGAATCTATACCTACAATATATTTCATCAAAACTATTTAGGAAGTTTTTCAAGACAATAATACGTTCCCGGATCATATGTAGGAGCGAGAACCACACCATTACATTCACTTTGCTGTATTGGTTTTTCCTGGTACCACAAAAGCATTGGGCACGTAATTCCAATGGCACACGGGGTTCCACTGACAAAAAAATCGGGGACCTGCACATTTGGATTATATAAATACGAATCATACATATAGTCTCCTGGAGAAGCTGGAGTACTAGGAATTACACTTCCTGGAAGATATGGGGCAAGCGCGTTTGCAATCGTTGCGTTCCCATTGTAACCACCTGAACCACCAGAACCCTGAAAACAACTCCCACTTGATTTCAAACATTGCCATCCAGAAACTCCTGGATAGATATAGTCAATCGCCGCTTCACGCGCCTTAACCAAGGCTAAAATAATCCTCTGTTTGTCCGAGCGAACTTGCGAATCTCGAGCTCGCGCTCGAGCTGTTTGAAGGTTGGCGATGATAACGAGAGTTAAGAGACTAATAATGGTAAAGACCACGAGAAGCTCTATTAAAGAGAAACCTTTTTTTCTTGACACAAAAGATCTTTGCATACCCTCAATGATACGGGCAGGGGCCCATGAGAGCAACCACGTTTGGGGAGAGGCCGAGGTGATAGTATACTGTCTGTCATGAAGCCGTTTTCCCACCTCCATACGCATAGCCACTATAGTTTGCTTACTGCACTGCCAAAAATTCCAGACCTCGTCAAAACTGCAAAAAATGACGGGATGTCTGCGCTTGCGTTGACCGACAATGGAAATCTGTATGGTGCGATTGAATTTATTAAAGAGTGTAAGAAAAATGGAATCAAACCAATTCTTGGTGTCGATGCCTATCTTTCTTTGCGCACAAGATTTGATAAGCAAGCTGGTATCGACAATACACGCCACCGACTTGTACTCCTCGCAAAAAACGAACGAGGGTATAAAAATCTGATTGAACTTGTGACTCGTGCCTATCTTGATGGATTCTATTACAAACCTCGTATTGACAAAGAACTCCTCGAAAAGAACCACGATGGTCTTATCTGTATTTCGCTTTCATTTTCGGGAGATATTGTAACTGCGCTTAAGGGGAATGACATAAAAAAAGCTGAGGAGCTTGTAGCGTGGTATAAAAAAATATTTACAGATGATTTCTATATTGAAATCACTCACCATCCAGAAATCGAGAGACACGAGGAAACAATGAAAAAACTTGTGGCTTTTGCAAGGGAATCAAAAGTGGAGATTGTGGCGGCCCACGATGTCTACTATATAAAACCGGAGGATAAACGCGCTCGCGACACGCTCCTTTCGATCCAGACAAATAATGGTGAGCGCGAGCGCGGAGGATTTGAAGATGGGGACGAAGATTTTTCTTTTATTTCCCAAAAACAAGCAAACGAATATTTTAAAAACCTTCCAGAAGCACTCGATAATGTGCAAAAAATAGTTGATATGTGCGAGCTTCACCTCACTTTTGGCTCATGGGTCTTCCCCGATTTTAAGGTTGAAAGTGGTTTGTCGCACGACGATGAGCTTCTTCGTCTCACCAACGAAGGGCTCGTCACAAGAGGCGTCACTGAAACCCCGGAAATCCGAGCTCGTATCGAATACGAGCTTAAAATCATTAAAGACAAGGGATACTCACCATACTTCCTAGTGGTCTCTGACCTCCTGCGCCATGCACGTTCAGAAGGGATCTTTAGTACCACACGAGGCTCCGCCGCAGGCTCGATGGTTTCCTTCCTAACCTATATCACAACTATTAACCCGATTGAGTACAAACTCCCCTTCGAGCGCTTCCTCAACCCAGAGCGCCCATCTGCACCCGATATTGATATGGACATAGCGGATGACCGCCGAGACGAGATGATCGCCTACGTCGTGAAAAAATATGGCGCAGATAATGTTGCGCAGATTGGAACGTTCGGAACCATGATGGCACGCGGTGCAGTTCGTGATGTGGCACGTGCACTCGGATACCCATATGGACTCGGCGACCGAATCGCGAAACTCATTCCAATGGGTTCTCAGGGTTTTGCGATGACGATTGATCGCGCCTTCGGTCTTGTGCCAGAGCTCAAAGAAATGTATAAAAAAGAGGCCGATGTGAAAACAGTAATGGATATGGCAAAAAAGATTGAAGGATGTGCGCGACACATTTCCGTTCACGCCGCAGGTGTTGTTATTTCGCCAAAGAAACTTACCGAGTACATTCCCCTGCAATATGATCCAAAAGGTGAAGGAAAAATAATAACCCAATACGACATGCACGCAGTTGAAGATGCCGGACTTCTGAAGTTCGACTTTCTTGGTATTAAAAACCTTGCCATTCTTGCAAGTGCTGTTGATCTTGCCGAAAAACTTGAAGGAGTAAAAGTCGATATCGACAAAATCCCGCTCGATGACAAAAAAACTTTTTCAATGCTCACCAAGGGTGAAACAACTGGTCTCTTTCAACTCAACGGTTCTGGTATGACTCGATTCCTGATGGACCTTAAGCCCACAAAGATTTTTGATATCAATGCCATGGTGGCTCTGTATCGCCCGGGACCCATGGAAGTGATACCTGACTATATTAAACGCAAAAATAATCCAAAACTGGTGAAATACCTCGATCCTCGTATGGAAAAATTCCTTAAGGAATCCTATGGCTTGATTGTCTACCAAGATGACCTCCTTTTCTGTGCTATAGAACTTGCTGGATACTCGTGGCTTGAAGCAGATAAATTCAGAAAAGCAGTGGGCAAAAAAATCCCCGCAGAGATGGCCGCCCAGCATGACAAATTTATCGAAGGAATTGTAAAGAACGGCCAGACAAAAAAATTTGGAGAAGATCTCTGGAAACTCTTTGAACCATTCCAAGCATACGGTTTCAACAAAGCGCACGCAGCGAGTTACGGACGTGTTGCGTATCAAACTGCATACATGAAGGCAAACTTCCCTGCTATTTATATGTCGGCGGTCCTCACGGCAGATTCTGGTGATGTAGAAAGTGTTGGTGAAACAATTGCAGAATGTACTCGTATGGGGCTCGTGGTGCTTCCCCCATCTGTTAATGACAGCTTCCAAGGGTTCACAGTGATTAAAGAATCTCGAGCACCAGACAAAATCCGCTTTGGACTTACCACAATCAAAAACTTTGGCGAAGGCATCGCAAACTCGATTATCGCTGAACGCAAAGCAGGAGGAAAATTTGAAAACTTGGTAGATTTTCTTGATCGCATTAAAGATAGGAATCTTAATAAAAAATCTCTTGAGGCCTTGATTAAAAGTGGAGCACTCGATGAGTTTGGTGAGCGCGGATCAATGCTTGCGAATCACGAACTCCTTCTTGGATATAATAAAGAACAGGCGAAGGGTCCTGGGAACCAAGACTCACTCTTTGGGCTCATGGGAGATTCTAAAACAATTCCTCAACTACGATTAGCAGAAGCGCCTCCCGCAACACCACAAGAAAAACTCTCGTGGGAAAAGGAGCTCCTCGGTCTCTATATCTCTGGTCACCCACTCGATAGATTCCGAGAAAAACTTGAAAAAAGAGACATTAACATCGCGAAAATAAAAGAAAGTTCAAAACAAGGACAAAAAATAGTGATTGGAGGATTGATTGATGAACTCCGAGAAGTTACTACAAAAAACAACGAACGAATGCTTTTCTTAAAAATCTCTGATCTCACTGGCTCTATTGAAACAGTGGTATTTCCTCGCACCCTTGATTCATACCGTGACGTGTTTAAAGCTGATACTTGCGTTGCTCTTTCTGGAAAGGTTTCAAAACGCAATGGCGAAATAAGCATCATCGCCGAAAAAGGAAAGATTCTTTAATTTTTGAAAAAAGTGCCCTAATGATACTATTAACAACATGAAAAATTCGGAAAATTTGGCTCATCTTAGGCACACTTTAGCCCACCTTTTGGCTGCAGCCGTGAAAGAGCTCTATCCTGGTACAAAAAATACCATTGGCCCTGCGGTGGACAACGGTTTCTATTATGACTTTGAATTCTCCTCCCCTATTGGTGACAGTGATCTAAAAGAGATCGAAAAGAAAATGAAAAAACTTCTCCCAAGTTGGGATAGTTTTTCTCACAAAGTGGTCACAGCTGAAGAAGCAAAAGATTTTTTCAAAAATAATCCATATAAACACGAGCTCATTGATGAAATAGTAGGCAAAGGAGAAAAAATTACTCTCTATACATCGGGAGACTTCACCGACCTTTGTCGCGGAGGACACACAGAAAATCCAAGTAAAGAAATTGCATCTGACGCATTCCACCTTTCACACATTGCCGGAGCGTATTGGCGCGGAGATGAGAAAAATAAAATGCTCACTCGTATTTATGGTCTCGCCTTCAATACCGCAAAAGAACTTGAGGAATATGAGCATATGATAGAAGAAGCAAAGAAGCGCGACCACAAGAAGCTCGGTCGAGAGCTCGACCTTTTTGTATTTTCAGATTTAGTTGGAAGTGGTCTTCCCCTCTGGACTCCACGAGGGACCCTCATGCGTAATCTACTCGATGATTTTGTGTGGGAGCTCCGCGCGAAACGTGGATATATGAGGGTTGAGATTCCTCACATCACCAGAAAAGATCTCTATATCACAAGTGGTCACTGGGATAAATTTAAAAACGAACTTTTTCGCGTGACCACTCGTGAAGGACACGAGTTTGTGATAAAGCCGATGAACTGTCCCCATCACACGCAGATTTACGCTCGCAAACAATGGAGCTACCGTGAGTTGCCACAACGCTATGCAAACTCTACGATGTGTTATCGCGATGAGCAGACCGGTGAACTCTCGGGACTTTCTCGTGTCAGAGCCTTTACCCAAGACGATGCGCATGTTTTCTGCCGACAATCACAAGTAAAAGAAGAGTTTCTCACGGTCTGGGATATCGTTCATGAATTTTATGATTCTTTTGGCTTTGCAATGGCCATTAGATTGTCTCTCCACGATCCGGAGCAACCTGAAAAATATCTTGGTGAACCAGAGCGCTGGCAAAACGCAGAAAACGCACTTCGAGAAATTGTAAAAGAAAAGAAAGCGGAAGTAACTGAAGCAGTCGGCGAAGCGGCGTTTTATGGGCCAAAAATTGATTTCCTCGCAAAAGATTCACTTGGTCGAGAGTGGCAAGTAGCAACTATTCAGCTTGATATGAATATGCCAGAACGCTTTGACCTATTCTGTATCAATGAAAGGGGGGAGAAGGAGCGCATCGTCATGATTCACGCCGCCATCATGGGCTCTATTGAGCGCTTCATGTCTATCATTATTGAGCATTTTGGTGGAGCGTTCCCTCTCTGGCTCTCCCCTGTGCAAATCAAAGTTATCCCTATCGCCGAAAATCACCACGAATACGCGCAAAAGATTTTTTCAAAACTGAAAGATCTCGGTATCCGTGCAGAAATCGATGCAAGTAACGAAAGTCTCGGTAAAAAAATCCGCTCTGCAAAAGTAGACAGAATCCCCTATTTTCTAGTCATTGGAGATAAAGAAATTGAAGCGGGTGCTGTCGGCGTTGAATCCCGCGATGCCGGTCAACTTGGTCTCATAAAAACTGAAGATTTCATCGCCAAAATTCTCGAGGAAATTCAAACTAAAAAATAGTGAATCGTCAAGTAACCAAAAACCTTAGGATCCTAGCCACAGATTTATAGTAGACTTAAAAAATATAGATATCCCCAATTGCTTTAGCGTACGGTATGCAATACTCTTTGTTGTAGTAATAGAAAAAACACTTAATTCGGGGATCCTGTTTTCTTAGAAAACGTGAGTTGTGAGATGTCTCCGCCATGCGGCCGATCGGCCTCACAAGGAGTTATGAACTCCAGGAGAGGGACATCCCACCTTTCACGTAATCTTTTCAGAATCGCCCGGACTAAGTGTTTTTTGTTTGTTGAGAAATCAATCTCTCAACAAAACATAGTATATGCGGCAAACCTCCAAAAGCACTACAAAAAACTGTGAAAAACTCTGCCATTTTTCACAGCAGAAAATATATCTGACATGTACGCAAATACATTGCAGAATGTACTATGGTAGATAGGCCTGAATCGACAAAGTCACTTTCAACCTTTCCAACACTACCACTTTAATTTTTAAGATTCATTGTTTTTAGTGTTCGCAAAATAGACCACACAGAAAAAAAATACAATTTAAGCGTTTTTCCACCCCAGTATACTGGGGTGGAAAATTTTCATAAATTATACACAAGTCCTTTCGTAGGCGAACGCGGACTGTTATTCAAAGAGACTTGCGAGTGCGACGGCACGAGCACGAGGAATTCCGTAGCAACGGAATATCCGTGCTCTTTGAATAACGATCAAGTGAGTTATATATCGAGATTTGCTAATTTTGCGTTGGATTGGATGAAACTCTTGCGAGCTGGAACATCAGTGCCCATAAGAATATCAAATATCTTGTCAGCTTCGCGAGCATCGTCCACTGCCACTTGTTTGAGGATTCTGCGAGCTGGATCCATGGTGGTTTCCCAGAGTTCTTCAGCATTCATTTCTCCTAAACCTTTGTAACGTTGGATAGAAATTTTTGAGTTTTTAGCTTTTAGCTTAGAATTGGTAGCTTCATCTATTTCAGCCTCCTCTGCTTCAGCTTCATCGGCTGACACAGATTCTGAAGTCTCCTCCACTTCCTCAAGATTTACATCTTTGCCAATAATTTTTACTTTTTCTTCATCAGAATACGCATAGAAAATTTCTTTTCCTTTTTTGATTTTATAGAGTGGTGGTTGAGCGATATATATATGACCTGCGTCAATAAGTGGTCTGAAGTAGCGATATATGAGCGTGAGAAGAAGGGTTCTGATATGAGCACCGTCAACATCAGCATCGGTTGCAATAATAACTTTGTGATAGCGAAGTTTTGTGATATCAAATGTGTCCCCGATTGCAGTACCAAGGGCTACAACAAAGTTCTTAATCTGTTCAGAGCCGAGCATACGATCAAGACGGGCCCGTTCGATGTTTAAAATCTTTCCGCGCAGAGGAAGCACTGCTTGTGTACGACGGTCGCGACCCATCTTTGCGGTGCCACCAGCCGAATCTCCCTCTACGATAAATACTTCTGACTCCTCTGCGGACTTGGACTGACAATCAGCAAGCTTTCCAGGGAGTGTCATGCCCTCGAGAGCTCCTTTTCGGAGAACCGAGTCTTTGGCCGCCTTGGCCGCTTTGCGGGCCTTCAAGGCCAAAATCACCTTGTATATGATGGCTTTGGCGTCGTCTGGGTTTTCCTCAAGAAAGGCAGAGAAGGCATCTGCAAAGACAGTTTCCACAAGCCCACGAGCTTCTACAGTTCCCAACTTTGATTTTGTCTGACCTTCAAACTGGATTTCACGAATCTTTACCGAGATAACTGCGGTTAGGCCCTCGAGCACATCGTCTCCTGTGAAATTTTCTTCACTTTCTTTTGCCATGCCTTCTTTTCGAGCATAGGTATTGAGTGTTCGCGTGAGCGCGGTTTTGAAACCAGTAACATGAGTTCCTCCTTCGGAGTTATAAATATTGTTTGCAAATGGCACAATGCGAGAAGAAATATCGTCTACATATTGGAGTGAAACTTCCACAGATTCATACTCATTGGTCTTCTTTTCAATATAGAAAATATTTTTGTGAATCGGTTTGCTGATTTTGTTATAAAACTTCACTAGAGAAAGGAGTCCTCCCTCAAAATAGAATGTCATTGATGGAACGCCCAATCCGAGTTCACGGAAATAAAAAATCTTTTCGTCATCTATTTTCCCAGTATACGCTCGTGCATCGATAATCGTAATACGAAGTCCTTTCACTAGGTACGCCTGCTGGCGAAGGTGGTCTACCACGCGATTAAAATCAAAAACAATATCAGGAAAAATTTCTTTATCTGGCTCAAAAGTTATGATAGTACCTTGAAGTTTCGAGGGTCCGATTTTTTTTACCGAAGCTTTTTTCTTTCCCTTACTGTACTCCTGTACATACTTTCCTCCATCACGGTGCACTTCTGCTTTTGTATAAACGGAAAGTGCATTCACAACAGAGGCGCCCACGCCATGAAGGCCTCCGGACACTTTGTACCCTTCACCTCCGAATTTTCCTCCAGCGTGGAGGGTCGTCATGATAGTTTCGAGGGCTGAAACTTTTGTTTGTTTATGAATGTCTACGGGAATACCACGACCATTGTCCGAAACACGAACCCTATTTCCAGGAAGAAGCGCTACCTCGATATCATTTGCAAATCCTCCCATAGCTTCATCACGCGAGTTGTCAAAAACTTCCGTGATGAGGTGGTGGAGGCCGTCAGGACCAGTTGTACCAATGTACATTCCTGGTCGCTTTCGCACAGGCTCAAGACCCTCAAGAACAATTATGTCTTGGGCGCTATACCCATGCTCTTTTTTTGGTTTCTTTTCTTCTTCTCGCCCTGTCGAATTTTTACTCATATTGACTATTTTTTATCACTCTATATGCCAATTATTTTGACCCCTCTCAATGCCACCATCAACGTGTTTATGAAAAATTCGTGAGGGTAAACCATGGAAACGAGAGAAACAATATGACCGCTTTTGGGCGGATTTTGGGCATCTTTTAATCAGTTTTTTACCTCGATATTATAGCAAATAGAATACCTAAAGAAAAGGACAATTTGGGACTTTCTGTGGCTAACTTTAAAGCTATTTTATCTCACTTGCCAACCCTCTTGAGCATTCAGAATATTTGTCACCTTTCCCATCATTATATTCACCTCTTCATCGGTTAAAGTCTTCTCAAAAGATTGAAAAACGAGCCTGTATGCGTAGGAAGTTTTTTTGGTTCCATCTGGAGATGGCTTTGTAAATACATCAAAAAGTCGTGTTTTTTGAAGAAGTTCTCCAGATTCTTTTTGGATAAGATTCAGTACAGTATTTTGCTCTGTCCCCTCTGGCACAAATACTGCCACATCGCGAACAATAAATGGATAGTGTGAAAATGCTTTAAATCGAAAAGTTGAATCATTGTGTTGATAATTTATTGATTCTGTTGGTTCAGGTAGTGTTGAAACTAGTTCACTCAAATTAATCTCCACCTGCTCTCTGATACCTGTGACGCTACGAGGCCCACCTGACTCATTTGTAGTTACAGACGAACGAGCAACTTCGGGAACGTAGAACTCTGACAAATCATCCTTACTCTGAATTTTAGTAGATATTTTTTTTAAGATATTTTTGAGTCCCCCTGAAGAATTTTTCTTGCCGATTTCTAAAACCCCAATCATGAATGCTAAAATCTCAGTCTCTTCGTTTGGAAATATTTTCCCTATTTCAAATACTTTTATTTGATCAAGGCCAAGAAAGACGGCGTTTCTAGAATTTTTTGCCATGACAGAGTCTAATCCATTTTCTAGACTCTTTCTTAGGAATATTTTGTCCTCCGCAATGGGGTTAGCCACCCCAACTACTCCCGTATTCCAAAAAGCATACGTATATACTTCAGAGAAGCCTTGTTCCACGAGAATATCCCGCAACAAATCAGAATAGTAAGAAATTTTTTCTATCTCTGGAGGATTCTTTGAAATACCAATCTTTTGGGGAGTAATGTTCTCATATCCATATATTCTCCCGACCTCTTCAACCACATCTTCCTTAATGCGCAAATCCAAACGCTCCGCAGGAATTGTGAGTACAAATCTATCTTCATCTATCGAATCTATTCTTCCAGATAGGAGAATTTTTCCGAAAAAGCTCGGATCACTTATTTTTTCTCTTTTAACCTGGGCAACATCTTCTCCAAAACGTGCGTGAATAATTTCTCCATTTCCAATATACAGTCCAACATGGTCAACACCTTGTGGAACTTTTGTTCCTGGCATAAATTCGAGAGACTCAGTCCTAATAGCCTTCTGCTCAACCTGTTTACCAAGCACTTGTGAAAAATAACTACCGGAGGTGTGATGCTCTTGTCCTGTGTTTGTAAAAACTAAATCACCGGGTTTTAAATCATTGTTATCAATTTTATTACTGAACACATATTGATCGATCGATATTCTAGGAATTGCTATCCCCACTTGAGTAAAAAGAAAAGCGGTAAACGAAGAACAGTCAAAGGTCTTTGGCGCATCATAAAGCACACTTGAGCCATATACATATGGGACTCCAATGAGTTTTTCTGCTAGAGAAATGATACTTTCTCGAGGACTTACTTGGGTCCACGGATATCCTCTACGATTCAAAATGTCTTCAACCTCTCTTTGAGAAATATCAATACCAAGAATTGCTCTGATTTCCGACAGAGAAACTCCAACCTTGTATAAGTTTCCTTTGCGAGGATACCAATCAAAAAACCCTTCAACTTGAGTTTTCTCACCCTTTGCGATATCCATGATAAGCTCTGCGACTTCAGCAAGCGCCTCTGTTGTGAGTTCAGGAGTAATTTCATTTTCAAAACGCACCGATGCATCCGTGCGAAGCCCGAGCTTCTTTGCGGTTTTTCTCACACTGATTGGGTCAAAGTTTGCGGCTTCAAGAATAATGTTTTTGGTTTTGTTTGTTATTTCTGTTGCCTTTCCTCCCTTAACCCCCGCGATACCTAGTGCTTTGTCAGTATTTCCATCCACAATTATCAAATTTTCTGATGAAAGTGTGTACTCCTTGCCATCAAGAGCGGTAAGCTTCTCACCATCGCTCGCGAGACGTACACCGATTTTCCAGCCACCATTTGAATCTGTGAGAAGTTCTCTATCATATGCGTGAAGCGGTTGACCAGTTGCAAACATCACATAGTTTATCGCATCGACAATGTTGTTGATTGAGCGCTGGCCAATAGCCTTAAGCCGGTCCTCGAGCCACAAAGGACTGTCTTTCACCTCCACACCCTCAATCACAATGGCCGAGAAACGACGACAGAGTTTCGGGTTAGAAATTTCGGCCCGGAAAAGATTGGACTCAGGAACATTTAAAGTTTTTGCTGTACTGTATTCTTTTTTAAGCGGAATACCAGAAAGCACCGCTACTTCACGAGCAACTCCAATATGAGAGAGGCAGTCGTGTGCGCGGTCTGGAAGAACTTTCACATCAAATACAGTGTCGTCCATTACTTTTTCAATGGATTCAATTTCAAAACTATGCGCAGTCAAAAGCTCCGCGATTTTTTCGGGAGTAGCGAGTTCTTTTTCAAAATATGTTTGAAGCCAAAAATAACTAATTCTCATATTAAAACTGATTTATCAAACGCAAATCGCCGTGGTAAAGCGTTCGCACATCTTCAATGCCGTATTTCAAGAGCGCAAAACGATCAATACCACCACCGAATGCAAAGCCACGATATTTTCTACTATCTATACCCATAGAAGCAAGAACTTTCGGATGAACCATGCCTGCGCCCATGATCTCAATCCAGCCGGTCCCTTTACAGGTTGAACACCCGCCTCGCGTCGACGAGTCTCCGCGAGTCGAGGCGGGGGCGCCTTGTGGCGAGGCAGGCCCTTTCCCGGTTCCACCACACTTAAAACACGACATATCTATTTCAACCCCTGGTTCAACGAATGGAAAGAAACTTGGGCGAAACCGAGTAGAGGTTTTGGAACCAAACAGTTTTTCAAAATAATATTCCAAAACATATTTAAGATTCGCAAGAGATACATCTTCTTCTATCATGAGTCCTTCGAGTTGATAAAACTGCGCTTCGTGTGTTGCATCCGTTGCCTCATGACGAAACACCTTTCCGGGAGAGATAATACGAATCGGTGGTTTGTGAGTCTCGGCATAACGAACTTGAACGGGAGACGTGTGTGTGCGTAAAAGTCTCTTAGAATTTTCAGGTTTAAGCCAGAAGGTATCCCACATGTCTCGCGCTGGATGATGTGCGGGAATATTTAAAGTATCAAAGTTGTAGTGTTCAGTCTCAATTTCTGGACCCTCTGCAACTGCAAAACCAAGCTCACGAAAGATATCGTTCGTCTTAAGAATTATGTGTGAAAGCGGGTGAAGATGCCCCTTAGAAGTCTCTGTATTCATTTGCCTATTATATAGAAAATGGAGCCTGGTTCAAACCTATTTTGTTTGATTGGTAAACAACTCTTTTGCCTTATCCCAATACTCAGGGTGTCCGTTTTGCTTCATAAAGTACCACCATTCAGCACCCCAGAGAAACTGCGTATCAAATCCAGTTTTCTTGGCAAAGGTTATAACTTCGTCAAACTTGGCGGGGCTCATCCTCTCGATTTGGGTATCGAGCGGAGCTTTTGCAATCGGTTCCAGAAGCCACGGCTCAAGAGAAAGCTCTATGAGAAAACTTTTCTTTTGACCAAAAAAGAGTTCCATAAATCCAGTCTTAACCTTATAAAACGATGGCAAATAGACACTACGCACCTGACCGAGTGTCGGATTCCAAAGATACATATATACGCTCGTTCCAAATGCGTCCCCCGCTCTCCATGCATCTTTCCAAAGTCCTAGATTGCCACTATCTGTTACAAGCACGGGACGACTTGGATCAAGTTTCTTAACAAGAGCAATCTCTTCTTTCAAAAAATTTGTATCGAGGGTTCCACACTCTTCTTTTGCAAAAACAGAGAGAAATGGCTCATTTTCTACTTGCCAATAGATAATGTTGTCGTATTGCTTATATCGAGTGACTGTTGTTTCCAGATATGAAAGAATTTCTTTTTTTTGATCTTCCCACGAAAGATTTTTTGCCCACTCCGGAGTGTGACACTCTGGCCAACCGGGGAGACGCCGGCCGGCCGCCAGGACCACTTTTGCGTCCCGCTTATGTGTTTCCACCATTTGATAATCGAGATCGTTAAAATCGTATTCCCCTTTCTTTGGCTCAACCATCGGCCAATGTGCTGAAAGTCGAAATTCCCTTACATTCAAGTCGTCAAGGAGACTCTGGAGCACTTCTCTGTATGGCAGATTGAGTTCATCTGTGTGGTATTTACTAAAAGACACACCATATAAAATTTGGTTGGGAACGGCTCGAAATGAAAGAGTGAATAAAAAAAGAACGATGATGAGAATTGCAATACCACCGATTTTTACAATTTTCTTCATTGTATCTATACGAAAAGAACAAGGAACCCTAGAATGATGAACACCGTAGCGAGCAATTTGTGCAATACATGCCCTGGACGAAATTCGTGCTCAAAAAGTGCTTTCATTTTATTTCTTAGGAGAAAAATAAAAAGAAAGATGAAGAGAAACTGAAGAGAGCTTAGAGAATTCACTATGGAAACACTGCCGATTCGAATGGCATAGAGTGTGCCGAGAAACGCCACTCCACCAAGTGCTCTATTTAATATGATAAGAAACGTCGTCTTGTGGTTTGACGCACGAGACGCATGAAATACCGCCTTACGACAATCGGGCCAAGTAAGCAGAAGAAAACCCCCAACAACATTTCCAATTCTTGACCAGAAAAATCCATTAGCAAAATCTGTGTGACCAAAAAGTTTCTTTAAAAGAATGGCGGAAGCGCCGAAAAGAATGCCCGAGAGCACCACAAACATGAAAGATTTGGCGTTAAAACGAAAGTGTCCGACCAGAAGCATACCAACAACAAAGAGAACCACGGCGTATGGAAAAAATCTTGGCAAATCTTCGTGAAAAAACATTGCCCCCGAAACAAACGTAGTTATGGTAGAAACAGCTGCAAGCCATGGAACCACATCAGTTGCGCTCGCAATTTTCAAAGCACTATACAGAAGAAGGATAGAAACAACAAATGTAATACCCATCAAAAGAGACACTGTTATGACGTATACGTCTGGAACGTGGATGATGCCAAATGGCAACATGATAATGACAATCCCTGAAATAATACTGACATAGAACGCATACGCGCTTGGTCGAGAAATATAGGTCGATGTAACAATATATTTATCAATCAGGACAATGCAGGCATTCAAAACTTGAGAAAAAATTGCAAGGGATAAGGCGAGAGTGATAGCAGACATGATGTTACTTAATTATAAAGTATTTTCTTCAATTATTCTCTTGTAGATGAGAGCCGAGGGTCGAACTGTTCGCACAAACGTATCATAATCAACCTCAACGAGTCCAAAACGCTCACTGAAGCCGTATGACCATTCATAATTATCCAGAAGCGACCAATAGAAATAGCCTTTAACACTCACTCCATCTTTTATGGCCCGAAGAACGTTACCAAGAGAGCTTGTGATAAATTGTGCGCGTTGCCTGTCTTGTCTGTCTGCCAACCCATTCTCAGTTACATAGATTGGTTTTTTGTAAACTTGCAGTTGTTTAAGACAATGATAGAGACCTTCTGGAAAAATATCCCAGCCCATATCACTTTTTGGTAATACTTCCTTTTTCCCAAATTTTTTATAAAAATAATAATTGAGACCAATAAAGTCTTGGTGTTTTTTTATTTTATTTAAAAATCGTTTGTTCCAAAACCATGTTCCAAGTTTTGCGAGAAGAATATTCCAAGGTTTTTTATCAGATGAAAAATAAATATTATGTTTTGCAATACCAATCTCAATTTTTGAATTAACTGTTTTCATAGAAACATACGCCTCTCTATGAGCCTTGACGAGCGAGCGCAGAACCATGAGAAATCGTGGATTCGAAGAAATGAACGGGGGCCACTTCCCTCTAAGATACCCGCCAGAGGCCCAAACAAGTGGCTCATTCATCGTCATCCAAAATCGCGCCTCTGTTCCCAAACGTTCAACTACAAAACTACAGTATCGAGCAAATGCTCTATGAGCTTTTGGATTCATGAATCCCCCCTTTTTTTCAAACCAAATTGGTACAGTGAAGTGCCACAGCGTCACAAAGGGTTCTATTCCCTTTCTTTTGAGTGACCTCAAGACAGCTCGATAGTGTTCAATCTCTTTTTCATCAAAGACTCCTTCTTGTGGTTCAATACGGGCCCATTCAATTGAAAAACGATGCGCATTGTGCCCAAGTGATTGTGCAATGTCAAAATCAGCCTCAAAGCGATTATAGTGATCCGTTGCCTGTCCACAGGCAGGAACATGTCCGTTTTCGGCTGCCCTTGCCCAATCAGTATTCAAAATTCCCCCTTCCACTTGATATGAAGCGGTGGCGCTTCCCCAGAGAAAGCCTTTTGGAAAACCTCGAGGAAGATTTTGTATTGAAAGATTTTCTTCTGGGGTCATAAATATACCCTTATTATATCAGAGTGTTTTAGGGAAAAAACCTTAGAGAGAAACTCTGCGGAGAGTCTTGCCTTCCTTTATAAATATTGTCTCGTTATTTTGAATGCGGAAATCAAGCCCCGGAGCCACTTCAAGAAACTGCACATTGTGTGGGGACCTATCATCAATATCCAAAACAAATATGCCGTCCGGCAATGCCACAACAAGAAGATCATCGCGTCCTGGGAAAAAATCAAAATAACGAATTTTCGATAATGCTCGCACGACGATTTCACTCTTACAACTCTGGTCACTACAAAAATAATATGGTAAAGAATCCACATTCCCTTCCCATACCACATGAAGCGCGCCGTCTTTGTTTGTCACAGAAAGTTTTCTTTTTATTTTCAGGGAATCAGAGGTTGTAGTAATACTCTTGGTTGTTGTACCAAAAAGTGCCAATACGAATTGATACTGTGGATTCGGAGCTGATTTCTTTTGTAATATCTTTGTTGTTGTTGCTTCTAAAGAATTTCCATCAACTAAAAGAGTGGGGACTTCTTCGAGAACTGGTTTCTGGGGCAACAGAAAGACGTGGGCCTCGGTCACTGTTTGTGGAGAAACCATCAGTCGCTTTTTCCATTCTTGCAATCCGTCTTTGGTTACACGAATATCGTATGTTGCTGGGCGAAGATTTTGAACAAAAATATTTCTCTGAAAAATACTGGTGTCTTTTATTATAGAGTTACCAATCGAAACCTGTGCTCCCGAATACGGCACCGAAATAGAGAGCCCACCCGTGCGCACGAGATTTAATGCATTTGAAAGTCGATAGCCTGTTGCATACAAGATAAGCAGTGGGATAGTAACAACAAAAACGATGGCAAAAAACACCAGATAGAGTCTCCTTCGACGAATTGATAGTGGTGGATTCATAAATGTTACTTTCGATGTTTTGGGGTTACCCAGAAACCAAGATATTTTCCGAACATAAGCCGTGTTTGTGCATCAAGGCCGGGAATCGCACCGAATACAACAATAGTAAACGGAACAAGAACCCATTGCAAAATCATATACATCTTAGAAAAAGGTTTCCGCTCGCTTGGTTCTGGCGGTAAGAAAGAAATAAACACCACCGCAGTTAAAATTAAACCAAGCATGGAAATAATCATCAAATTTCTCGTCAAAAATGGAAGATTATACGAAAGCACAGAAACATTGAAACGATCCCCACCGAGGACAACCGGAAGCCAACCTAAAAGAAAAATCATCAGAGGGTTTGTTGAAAGAGACCAAAATCCTTCGATTTGGACAAATGCCATACGTATTTTTTTATACAGAGGGATTTTTTTATTCTTTATAAAACCCAAAAGAATATAAGGTATGTTTTCAGTCCCCCATGACCACCGACGATGTTGTTTGTAAATATTTCTCGTTGTTTGCCAAAAAGATGGAGCAAGATTAGCATCCATCGAAACTGGATACGATATCGGCACAACACTATAATCACCGTCACGAGCGAGAAAAAGATTCCAAAAAATTCGCGAGTCTTCAGAAACCATGTTTTTCTGCCAATATCCGATCTCATAGAGCGACTGAAACAAAACTGAATGCGAAGAAAACGTTGCTAGTTTTTCTGGTCGCTCTTGTTGAATCATTTGCCAAAACGTACTTGAGGCTGCGACAACACGAGAAAGCGCTGGCGCATGCCAAATATTATTGTTGTAAAATGGAACCGGTTGAAAAGAAACCTTATGGGCATCTGGCACAGTTAAAAAATACCATGTAAGACAAAGGAAATACTTCGGATACGCAACCGTGTCTATATCAAATGCAGATACAAGGACGCTGTCATACGAAATATGGTTTGGATCAAGAATTTTTTTACGAGCTTCTTCGGCAGCATAGGAAAGATTCGAACCCTTGCCCGGCATTTCACCCAAGACTCCTTTTGGATGCTTGGTAATGAGAAAGTGTCCAAATACATGAGCATATTTTTTTTGCATCGTCTCTGCGATTAAAGAAGCTTCATTCCCGGCGGCTTCCTCTCCTGCAAGAACCACTATCATTTTTTTGTGGTCATATTCAGTTTGAGTTAAAGCTTGTATGCTTTGCTCTACTACAGCAATGCCTTCTGTGTAATACGGGAAAATAACCATATGAAGAATGTGTTCATACTTCATATTTGAAAGCATCCCTTTCCAATCAACTGCCAAATTGTGTTTAATTCGTCGCCAGTTGTGACGCAGGTGGATTGATAGGTACACATTCTTGAGTAACCAATACAGATCAAAAGCAATAATAAAATACGCAGCCCACACTGGAACAAAAAAAGAAGCTAAAATGGTCCCAAGTATTGTTCCCCACGCCAAAAAACCCGGAAGAATTTCTAGTGCTCGATAAAGAAATCTGTCTTTACCGGAAAGATCTGATGCTCGACCGACTTTAAAATATGGCGAATGCCTATAATCCATTGCGTTTTTTACAAACACAGCCCTCAAGTGAGCCACCTGTCAGACTTGAACTGACGACCTTCGCTTTACAAAAGCGTTGCTCTACCAACTGAGCTAAGGTGGCAATATTAACTTCTTTCAAATTATCACATTTAACGTTACTGCGCGTCGTACCTACCAAGACAGCTAAGGTGGCAATATTAACTTCTTTCAAATTATCACATTTAACGTTACTGCGCGTCGTACCTACCAAGACAGCTAAGGTGGCAATATTAACTTCTTTCAAATTATCACATTTAACGTTACTGCGCGTCGTACCTACCAAGACAGCTAAGGTGGCAATATTAACTTCTTTCAAATTATCACATTTAACGTTACTGCGCGTCGTACCTACCAAGACAGCTAAGGTGGCAATATTAACTTCTTTCAAATTATCACATTTAACGTTACTGCGCGTCGTACCTACCAAGACAGCTGAGGTAGCAATATTACCAAAAAACTCTTTTATATCAATTTAATTGATTGATTCTTCGGTAATACTCCCCCCTCCGTTTTCCTTCTTATCTCGAGCTATATCTTTCAAAAAAGAAGAAACTTCTCCGTCCTGTTTTAAAACTCTGCTACCTCGAGTATCCAAAATCATTAAAGAATACTTCTCTTGAATTTGTTTTCGTATTAGGAGAAAGAAATATTTTGTCTGTTTTGGAAACTCTTGTGTGACAATAGAAAGAACTCGATCTCGGCTTGTATCAAGAACCTTGAGACCGGCAGAAAATTTTTCTCCGAATGGTTGATCAAAACGAGAAAGGAGCGCGGTAACAAATGTTCGGGTTTTGGCCTCATACTCATATACTTTGATTGCAACCATGAGCGAAACGATGACAAGGGAGCAGAAAAAAATTGAGGTAAGCATTGGAGTTTAATTTTTTGTAGAGAACCGCACAAATCGTCTAACCTCTATACGCTCTCCAAATTTCTGCACAGCACCACTAATAAGGTCTTTGATTGTTAGTTCCGGATTTTTTATAAATGTCTGCTCGAGAAGGGTCTTTTCACCAAAGTATGATTTTAGTTTACCTTCAAGAATCTTTTGTTTCAACTCTTCAGGCTTATCTTTTGTCTCTTCCGTAAATACTGCTTCTGCTGTCTTTCGAGCATCTTCGTCGATATCTTCCATCTTGAGAAATTGTGGGTCTGTTGCGGCTACTTGCATAGCAAGGTCGTACGCGAGAGACTGGAATGCATCGTTTTTGGAAACAAAATCTGTTTCGCTTGAAAGCTCAACGATAGCACCAACTGCCCCTCCACTGTGAATATATGAAGCGATGGTGCCGGCACCCAGGGTTCTGTCAGATTTTTTGTCTGCAACAGAGCCACTCTGTTTTCGTAAGATAACAATGGCTTTCTCCACATCACCACCCGACTCTTCGAGAGCTTTCTTGCATTGCATGATAGAAAGCCCAGTCCTGTTTCGAAGCTCTTTTACTTGTTCGGTGGTGATTGTTGCCATAAAAATATTGGAAAATAACAATGATAACGAGAAGCCTCAAAAACTCTAGACTATTTACAGGACAGGCTCCTTTACGACTTGCGCTCGCTTCCCGTCCACAATGGCAGAAACAATTTCGTCTACAAAGAATCGAATACTCGCAACCGCTGCATCATTTCCTGGGATTGAGTACTCGACTGTGCGCATATCACAATCTGAGCTCGAGAGCGCAACAACTGGGATTTTTAATTTCTGCGCTTCTTTTACTGCGATTTCCTCACGCTTTGAATCGATGACAAAAACAACTTTCGGAAGGGTCCTCATAGGAGTAAGTCCTGAAAAAGACGCTTGGAGGCGGATAATTTCACGATCAATGAGTAGGCGCTCTTTCTTTGTATATTTTACTAGTTCACCTTTTTCTCGTTGAGAGAGAAAATCTTCAAGACGATTAATGCGCTTTTTAATTTCAGAAAAATTTGTAAGAGTGCCTCCAAGCCATCGGCCGGCAACGTATGGCATTTCTACCTTGAGGGCGCCGCTCTGTATTACTTGTCGAGCTTCATTTTTACCTCCCACAAGAAGAATAAGTCCTCCTTTTTGCGCTTCATCTTTGATAAAAGCTTTCGCCTTTTCAAGGGCATCGTGAGTTTTCTCAAGATCAAAAATTTCAACTTTATTTTTTATTCCAAAGAGAAATGGCTTTGCAGATGGGTGCCTGCGTGAACGAATGAGACCGAAATGAGCCCCTGCTTTAAAGAGGCCTTCGATTGCAGTATGAATTTTTGATGTATCTTCCTTGATGTTTGACATAGAGAGACGGGACAAATACTAGCAAATCGCTCGCCCCAGCGCAACCATAGAGCTTATTCTAAGGCCTGCTTCGCCTTTTCCTTGAGACCTTCTATCATCGGGTCAATGTTTCCCTCAAACATTGACTCAATATTGTGCCACGACTCCTTAATACGATGATCAGTGATCCTGTCTTGTAAAATATTGTATGTTCGGATTTTTTCAGAACGATCCGCGGTGCCAATCTGGTCCTTTCTCTCTTTTGAGAACTTCTTTGCATCTTCCGCTTCTTTGAGCGCCTGAAGTTTAGCTGTGAGTATCTCCATCGCCTTTTCTTTATTTGTGTTTTGACTTCTTTCAGAAGTTGATCGAACATCGATATTTGTAGGGATATGCACAATGCGGACTGCCGTTTCAACTTTATTAACATTTTGCCCGCCCTTCCCTCCCGAGCGTGAAAATTCTATGTGGAGGTCAGCTGGGTTAATTTCAAACTTCACTTTCTTGCGAAGCGGCAAGATTGCAACAGAAGCTGTCGAGGTGTGCACACGCCCCGATTTTTCAGTAGCGGGAACCCGCTGGATTCGGTGAACTCCTGTCTCAAACCGCATGTCCTCATAGACTCCTTTCCCGTGAATCTCGAAAGAAGCTTCTTTATAGCCACCAAGTGCGCTTTGTGATTCGTCGATTGTATGAAACACCCATCCACGATGTTCTGCGTATCTGCGATACATAAGAGCAAGTTTTTCAGCAAACAGCGCCGCTTCCTCCCCTCCTACACCAGCTCGTATTTCAAGAATAATTTCGTTTGGAAACTCCTCTTCTTTTTCTTCTTCTTTGAGAATTGTTTCCATCTGGAGAAGAATTGCGCCTTTTTGTTCTTTTACATGTTTTAATTCTTCTTCTGCAAGAGAGGCCATCGCCGGATCGCCATGACCCATAGACAAAAGATCTGTCTCTTCCTTCAAGAGTTTTTCATACTGTCCCGAGAGGAACGCAGTTTTTGTATTATCTTTATATTTTTGAATATCATCCATATAGATACCAGTTTACTACAATACAAAAGGCCTCGCAGACGAGAATACCAGACGAGACCTTTTGAAATAGTTATTTTTTAGGTTTTGCGGTCGCTTTTGCTCTTCGATTTTTAAACTTCTCAACACGACCTGCGGTGTCAAGAACCTTCTCATTGCCTGTATAGAATGGGTGACAAGCACTGCAAATTTCCACCTCGATTTTTTCTTTGGTGGATCCGATTTTAAAAGTGTTTCCGCAGGCACAGATAACGATCGCATTTGGAAAATATGTTGGATGAATTTCCTTTTTCATTTTGCCCTTACAAGTTTCGTATCTTTTTCCACCCTGGAGTTTAATAGAAAATTGTAATAATAAATTATTGTATAAATACCCCTTGTTGTTTTCGAGAACTTGAGAGGGTGAACTCGATGAATATACCAGAAGATGGTGGTTTTTGCAAGAAAAAAGATCCGAGTCAGTGGTGCACTCGGATCAATTTTTTGATTCCATGGTTAGGAATCGGGAACCCGTTTCCCCTTTGTTCTCAACATACTTCGCTCGACCCAGGGGTTGAGGACCGACACACGAAGACCACGTATTTTATGAAAGACACGAAGGCCTCCTTATTCGGCCAAAGGGGCGAATAGCCGACAGAGATAAGGAGCAACACAGGAAGGATGAAGGGTTTGTATGACCTCCTTGTTTTTGGAGAATTTTTAAAAAAGAAGAACTGTCCTGCCCATATACTAACACGCAAACAGAAGACCTAAAACTCTTGGAACGACGGTTTCACGCCGACCTGAAGGGTCGTACTGGGGCATGTTGCTGTTCTTACCCCGCCATTGTCGATGACTGTTACCTGAACTGTTTTTACTCCTGTTGTTTGATATGTAAAGAAAAACGGATTTGTGCTTGGATTAGGGGCCGTGGGGAAATCAGTACCGGTCCAATCGTATGTTATCGGAGCAATACCACCCGTCACATCTACAATCCAAGCTATCGACTGATTGATCTGAATGAATGTTGGTGATGATGTTTGATTGCCCTGCACCACGGATGCTAGTTCTGATCTACATACCACCGTGAGTGCAGGAGCAGGATTAATCGTGAGAGAAAATGTGGTCGACCTTGGCGTACTAGCGGGAACAGTATCTGCGTCTATAGTAATAGTGTACGTACCTACTGTGGCAGAACCGGAAACAGTGAGCCCAATATTCAGGGGTGATGTACATGTTGGAGTACATGGTTGCGGAGCATAACTTACCGCCACTCCGAGAGGGAGACCCGAAACGGAAAGATAGACCGGTTGGGAATCACCTTGAATATAGGATTCTGTGACTGTCGATTGACCAACTTGCCCCTGTTTGATTGTGACTGATGTTGCTGAGATTGAATAATCAAATGATGGAATAATCGCACTGTAGGCCAGTGTAAATGTTGGAGTGTCGCCCGTAAACACGGTGAGTGATGTACCTGGTGAAACAGTATCGGTATATCCGGCAACGCTTGCTGGAGTGATGGTAAAGAGAGTCCCGCTTCCTCCTGGGACAACATTTACAGACCCTGAACCTGTTCCAGAAAAACCACCTGGATTAATCGTCCAGCCTGCGGTGCTTAAGTTAGAAGACACATTGATTACTGTTGCGGGATTGACTACGACAGTCGCACTTACTGGCGTGCTTGTTCCTGCGCCATTGTTGCAAGCGAGTGTGTAGGTATATGTTTTGGCCACAGTAAGTACTCCCATTGATATAGTATTTGCGGTAAGTCTGTTTCCACTCCAGTCACCACTTGCAGTACAAGTTGTTGCAGAATTTGCTGAAGACCATGTCAAAGATGGATTTACCACATTCACCACTCCACTTGTTGGATTTACAGAAATTGTAACAACAGGTATAGCGCTCACTACTACGGTAGCGCTCTTTGATACCGTCCCCGAAGTGTTCGAACAAGTAAGTGTATACGTATATGTCTTTACTGTGTTAAGTATTCCCATCGTCTGGCTTCCCCCGGCTACCGCCTTCGCACCTGACCAACTATTTGATGCAGTACAACTCGTTGGTGAGTTTGTGGTTGTCCACGTAAGGATTGGATTTACAACATTTACTGCGCCACTCGTTGGAGAAGCTATCAATGTGATGACAGGTGCAACAACAGACGCATTCACTGTGACGGTTGCGCTCACGGATGCACTCGTTCCTCCAGCATTCGTACAGGTAAGCGTGTATGTATATGTTTTGACTGTAGTGAGCACTCCCATAGACTGACTTCCTCCACCAACTGCAGGAGACCCTGACCAGTCACCAGTTGCAGCACAACTTGTTGGTGAGTTTGTGGTTGTCCATGTGAGCGTTGGATTTACCACATTCACCACTCCACTTGTTGGAGACGCCGTTAGTGTGACAACGGGGATTGAGGCTACGAGGGTATACGTTACGGTGATTGTTGGTGTATCACCTGGAAATACTGTGAGTGATGTACCAGGAGAAACTGCTGATGTGTACCCAGAAACTGTTGTGGGAGTAAATATGTATGTTGTTCCACCTGCTCCAGGTGAGACCGTGACAGAACCAGAACCCGTTCCCGCAAACGCTCCCGGGTTAATTGTCCATCCTGCAGTACTTAGATTTGAAGCGACAGAGATACCAGCAGTGATAACGACTCCAATAGTAACCGAATCAGTGCTTGTGCCACCAGGACCGACACATGTCAGTGTGTATGTTGTATTTAATACTGGAGAAACTGATTGCGAACCAGAAGCTCCTGTACTTCCCGTCCACGGAGCAGAACATGATGTTGCATTCGTTGTTGACCAGGTTAGAGTCGATGAATTTCCTAAATTAATATTTGTTGGAGAAGAAGTTAATGTAACAACAGGAGCCGTAGGGGGAGCACTTGTTGTAAGTGTAGCGGTTACCGGCGTACTTGTTCCTCCCGCATTTGTACACGTAAGTGTATATGTGTATGTACCAACTGTTGAGATTATTCCCATTGATTGACTTCCTCCTCCCACAGCTTTATTTCCTGACCACCAACTTGTAGCTGTACAACTGGTTGGTGAATTTGTGGTTGTCCATGTAATTGTTGGATTCACCACACCAGCAATACCTGTTGTAGGGGAAACAGCAATGGTAACAACTGGTACTGGAGTTCCTGCACTCACAACAACAGTTGCGGTGACCAGACCACTCGCTCCTCCGGCATTAGAGCATGTGATTGTGTATGAATATGTTTTAACTGTAGTGAGAATGCCCATAGACTGACTTCCTCCAGCAATAGCAGGAGATCCTGACCAGTCACCTGTTGCAGTACAACTGGTTGGTGAATTTGTGGTTGTCCAAGTGAGTGTTGGATTGACGACATTAACAGTTCCGGAAGAAGGAGATGCTGAAATGGTAACAACGGGTACGGGGGTTGCTGGATTCACAACGAGCGTACCAGTTGCTGGCGCACTCGTTCCTCCCGCATTTGTACACGTAAGTGTATATGTGTATGTGCCGGCTGTTGCAATGACACCCATTGACTGACTCCCCCCAGCGACCGCCTTGCTTCCTGACCAAAAATCTGTTGCGGTACAACTGGTTGGTGAATTTGTAGTAGTCCATGTGATCGTCGGATTAACAACACCCGCCGTTCCAGATGTTGGGGACACAGAAACGGTAACAATAGGAACTGGCGGAAGTGCTGTATAGGTCACTGTAAATACTGGTGTATCACCTGGAAACACTGCAAGTGATGAACCAGGAGAAACTGCTGATGTGTACCCGGAAACTGTCGCTGGGGTAAATATGTACGTTGTTCCGCCGGCTCCTGGAGTAACAACTACCGAGCCTGAACCAGTTCCTGTAAGTGCCCCTGGATTAATAGTCCAACCCGCGGTACTTAAGTTAGAAACAACAGAAATATTTGCAGTAGTGATTGCATTTGAAACTACAGTTGCGACAGCAGGAGTGCTGGTGCCACTCCCATTGTTACAAGCGAGTGTATATGAATATGTTTTAACTGTGGTGAGCACTCCCATCACTTGGCTTCCTCCGGCTACTGCCTTGCTTCCAGACCAGTCACCTGTTGCAGTACAACTGGTTGGTGAATTTGTGGTTGTCCAAGTGAGTGTTGGATTGACGACATTAACAGTTCCGGAAGAAGGAGATGCTGAAATGGTGACAACGGGAATCGGAGGATACACAATAACTGTTACATTTTTTGTTCCAGTTCCTCCAGCATTCGTACAACTTAGTCCGTACGTGTATGTTTTTACCGAAGTGAGTATCCCCATCACTTGGCTTCCCCCGGCTACTGCTTTTGCTCCACCCCAGTCACCAGACGCGGTACATGATGTTGGTGAGTTAGTCACAGACCACGTGAGTGTTGGATTAACCACGTTGACTGTTCCACTGATCGGACTTCTTGTAAGCGTGACAACTGGCGCAAGAACCGGAGCACTCACAACAACAGTTGCGGTGACCAGACCACTCGCTCCTCCGGCATTAGAGCATGTGATTGTGTATGAATATGTTTTAACTGTAGTGAGAATGCCCATAGACTGACTTCCTCCAGCAATAGCAGGAGATCCTGACCAGTCACCTGTTGCAGTACAACTGGTTGGTGAATTTGTGGTTGTCCAAGTGAGTGTTGGATTGACGACATTAACAGTTCCGGAAGAAGGAGATGCTGAAATGGTAACAACGGGTACGGGCGGGTTGACCGTTACTGTAGCAAATGTATTTGCCGAACCGCCAGGTCCTGTACAAGAAATTGTATATGTACTGCTTGTAATGGGGGAAACGGAAAGCGAGCCCGCAGTTAGTTGAGATCCGGACCATGCCCCTGATGCTGTACAACTTGTTGTGTATGTGGACGACCACGTAAGAGTAGATGAACCTCCTAAAGTTATTGTACTAGGAGAGGCTGAAATAGTGACTGTTGGAGCAGTGGCTGATGGTGGTATACAGGTGATATTAAAACTTTTGCTATCTCCAACAAACAAAGTTAAAGACGAGCCTCCTCCATCGGAGTTAGTAACTGCTCCTATTGTCCCTGTAGTAACACGTGGGGTTATGGTATACGTAGTGCCTCCACTTGCTGGGTTTACGGTGTACGATTTTGCCGTTCCAGATCCAGAAATTGTGCCAGGTTTAATAATCCACGAAAGTCCTGCTGTGGTACAAGAGGTTGAGGTTACATCAAGGGTTGCTGTTGCATCAAGAACACAAGCAAGGTTGTAGTTATACACTACCCCTTGATCATCGAAGTACACGGGAATAACATTACCATTTGATCCTGTAGCATCATTAGTGACCGTGCAGGTTCCTCCAGGATAGATGTAGGAGAGCGTATATAATGTACTTCCTGATCCTGGAGGTGTTACAACTGCTGCAGCGAGATTAGAGCCTGCTCCAGAGAAATTTCCTGGAGCTATGGCCCATGATACTGATAAAGGAGAGGGAGCGTTGACTGTGACTGCGAGAGTTGTACTGGAGGGACCACCACCTCCACCTCCGGCGGGAGAAATTGTAAATGACACAGATTGAGAAGAACCGAGGCCAGCAACTGATCGTGTCCCACTGACATCGTTATAGCAAGTGCCAGTTACAGTATACGTTCCTGGAGCTGTGGGAACATTGATGATAGAAAAAGAAACTGATGATGCGAAACCCGATATAGGGCCACTACTCTGGGTTGAACCAAAACCATTAATTTCACAATAATCTGGCATTTGAGCAACACTCGTACCAACAGTCCATGAAAATGTTGCTGTGCCGGAACCACCACTTCCACTAAAACAAAATTGATAGTTGTAGGGAACCGTTGTGCTTCCACCACAACCAGAAAAAGCTCCTGGGCTCTTAGCAGCCTGTGCAGTAAGAGTAAGGAACGTAAAAAAGAAGAGAGAAAAAGTTACAACTATAAGTGTTTTCGTGGGGAATTTTTTCATATAAAAACCTATAATATTTAAGAAAAATGTCCCCCTACCCCCTCTTCAAATATGTCATCTGCACGGAGGTCTGTGTTCCTTTGGTACTCACAACAATGGAGAGATCATTGTTATCCTTGGTTCCATAGAGGAAGCCATTCTTTGCATCTTTTCCATCAGGTCTGAAGGTGTAGTCAGCTTTGGTCATGAAAGCAAGATAGAGCGCATAGGTATCTTTGACTGACTTGGTAGTGGTGTAGGAGATGGTGTATTGTGTTGCGTTTTGGGTTGGATAGTCAGCAATGTAACTTTCAAATGCTCCTGTTGTTTCTACAGGGATATCAGTAGGAAATCCTTGAGGAAGTCGTGCATCTCCTTGCGCAGTAGTGAGGTCAACTTTAGAGACTTTCACTTCAGTGGTTTTTTGAGGTTGATTCTCTGTAGTAACAGGAGGGGTTGTGGTAGGAGCTTTCTTCGAAAAGGAGCTCATGGCAAAAGCAACGATGAGTAATATCACAAACAACGCAACGATAAAAATAATACTTTGTGACTTCTTTGGCTCTACAGGCATTGTTGGTTCCATATGTATTGTGTATGAAAAACGTTAACTTATTGCTAAAGAACGGCTCCGACTCCGTATATGATTGTTTAGTATATCATCTTCAGTTAACCTTGGATTTTAAGGGAGTGGAAGTGGTGGGGACAACCTTATCAGCCCTTTACAACATGCCGTATACTGTGGTAAGAAAAGACTAGACGACACGCTCTTTCACATACATATACGCCTACAAGGCAAGGAGTGTTTATGCGGTTCTCGAATGCTTGTCTCATTGTTAGTGCATTGATTGTTCTGTCGTGTTCTGGTGGTGGAGATACCACTGGTCCTCCACCTCCTCCTCCGCCAACAACACCACCCTCTCCCACAAACGTTCGGGTAACCCCTGGAGTGTGTGGTTCGGGGCAACTCACGGTTTCGTGGACTGCATCAAAGGGTGCCACTGGGTATCACGTCTATCGTGATACCGACAGTGCGCCGAAGACTGTAACCACGACAGCGTGGGTGGACACTGGGCTTGCTCTTGGGAGCTCTCACACGTACCAAGTTGATGCATTCAATGCTGTTGGGAATTCTTCCAAAACATCAGTGACTGCTTCTGCTTCTGGTGCGTGTCTTCCAACTGTTCAACTGTCGGCAAGTCCGACTTCGGTTGAGGGGGGGAATGGTCTAACATCGACCATAACCATTCAACAAACGAACGCAGATTCCTGCATCAGGATTCCAGAAGGAACTCCAGTGTCTGGTAGTTTCACTGTCACTCCGACACAAACCTCTACCTACACGGTGGAGTGTTCGGGACCGGGGGGAAAGACGAGTGCATCTATCACCATCACGGTGACACCAGCACCTCCGGTACCATTCTTGAAGATTGTGGTATACGGGGCAAGCGCGAGTTCGACATACGGCCCGGTTACAGGGCTTTCTGTTACAATCAAATCGGGAAGTTGGGTAAACACCACCCCGCTCATAGTTCAGGGAAACATGGCCTGGGACTCTATTCCCATTCCGCCATCGATCCAAGCGCTCATGGGAAGTGTCGACACCATCACTATTGATGCAACCGACACAACCAAGCGGGTTTACATTCCTTCGACAGCAGTTGTGAGTGCAACGTCCGCATACGGCACTAGTGCCAATCTTTCCTTCACCCTGACGCCACTTCAGTGGGCAATCCCTAGCGGAAGCTACGTCGGAACAGTTATTCCTATCGTGTTGGGAAAGGCCATGTTACCGGCGTTTGATGGACTTTGCTTCTATTGCCTCTTTCCAACACTCAACTCGATTCCGGTTTGGCAAAACTACCCAGTTTCTGTCGCCTTCAGCGATTCGAACCTGAGTGGAAACGCTACCACAGTGTTTCATACTGCGGCCGATTCAGTTGAGGTCTTTCGCCAGTTGGCACAGATGGAAAGTCATTACGGGATGGATTTGTTTCAACCCGCTACCTCTCCAGACGGTCTTCATTTTCTAAATATGATCAGGGTTGAGTTTAACTCAAGCCTGCCATACGCTGGAGCTGGTGGCTCCGCTGGAGGTGGTGATTATTTCTTCGCCGGCATTATTGTCTTCCAAAGTGGTGTTTCTACTTCCTCCGGTGCACCTGGCGCATTTTCATATCCAGGTTTAATTGAACATGAGTTCTCTCATGGCCTTGGGGAGGGACACAACTGTAGCTGGTACACCCTTATGTTTACCAGTTGCGAGTTGCTTGGCATTTTCAACCGAAATTCGCCAATCGCAACCCCGGGGGATGTCGCTTACTTCCAGGTGGCAAACCAAGCTCGTCGAGTTCAGATCGCAGAGAATACGCAGTTTGGACTGACCGAAAGCCTGCGTGGAGAGAACCTCCTCCTCGGCACAGTTGCGACTTACTCTGCACCTCGGCCAGGGTCAGTTTCGGACATTCGGGTTCCGATCACAGCCCGAAGCTCTGATTCTCGAATCCACCTCATACCGTAGGAGTATAGGAGTATATGTACGAAAGAAGCCCCTCACGATTCTGTGGGGGGCTTTTCTTTTTTGTAAAAATTATTGAAAAATTTAAACACCCTTCAAGAAATCAATATTATTTTGGATTTCCTCAGTTTTTTGCATTACTTGATCACCATAAAAAACATTTGATGGTCTGCGCCCCGGTTTACAACTCGCACCAGAATAATATTTGCATGCTGCGTTTCTCTCGGAAGTGTAGCTTCCAGATACTGCGCCCAAATCAGAAAGATAGATTGCGGTGGCAACAAACGCATGTTGAGGATTCCAAGGATCAGCCTGCTCGGCACTCACACCAACCGCTAAACCAATCCTCACCTTAAATAGTTCCCATGTAGAAGGAAGGAATTGAGCTGGTCCCATCCCCCCGCCATATCCACGAGACGAGCTCCATGTTATACCCGGTGGACACGAGACTGGTTTAATTTTCCAATCAAGTCCGAGACGCGACGTGATGGACTGAAATGGTTGCGTGTCTCTCGGGGACTTCATTACCTTCTGAAAAAAAGTTCCTGTATTTTTCCCCACCCCATCCCCCGTATCTAAACTAGAAATGATACAAGACCCTTGGTTTTTCCCAAGATCAGATTCTTGGGTAAGGATAGCGAGGATGAGTGCTGCGCGAATACCGGTCTTTTGTGACGCGCCGTTTGCATATTCAAGCGCCTTACCAAAAGGAATCCCTTCGGTGTCGCGCAACCGGAAGAGTGCAGCGCGAATTTGTGCGGCGCGCGCTTGACGTTCAGCAAGAACACTTTGATATGTTTTTTCTTCTTGTTTTGTAACAGTGAGAAGTTGACTCTTCTGCACCTGACTTTTGGCAATAGTTTTTTTTCTTGTTTCTACAATATATTTTGCGTCTGCTTCTTGATTTTTCTTCACGTCGAGAATCTTTTTTTCTTTTTCAGTGGTTACTTTTGCATCACGCACCAAAACAAAATGCTCTTTCATGGAGCGATTAATCGACGCGAAAGAATCCAAGTCTTGAAAAAAATCCGAGATGTTTCTCCCCGCAAGGATCACCTCTGGAAGTGTATAGGAGTCAATCTCGTTTGCTTTCCGTATAAGTTGAGCAAGTGAATCTTTCCCTTTATTAAGTTTCGCTTCCAAGGTGCTGATAGTTTTATTTTTATTTTCTATATCACTCCCCAGTTGCGAGATGGCAATATTTTTTGCTCGTATCGTGAGCTCTGCCTCTTTAATTTTTGCGTTTAACACGGTGATATCCCCTTGCAGACCACTTGCCTTGGCTCGAGTATCATCCAAAATTCCCTGCCACTTAACAATGTCTTTTTGAAGTTGGTCATATTCTGCTTTTAACTTCGCTTCTTGTATATCAACCTCTTGCGAGGTTTGCGCAGAAATTACCCCAACAGGCGAGCCAAGTATGAAATAAAAAATAAGCGTGACAGAAAGGATGTTGAGTATGTTTTGTTTCATAAAAATCCTGAGTACAAAGAAATTGGTCGCGTCAAAAACAAGACGCTCAGTTCATTTTACAACACTTAAGACGCGAAATCACTGTCCCCATTACAAAACCGCCCCCCGCATTTGCGGAGGAGGTGGTTTCTTGATTATTCTTTTTCAGCCGGCACTTCAACTCCCTCTTCTGCATTTTTCTCTTTTCCTTTCTTCTCAACTTCAATTGAAGTCAAATCAACCGCCTCGACTGGAGCTTCTTCCACTTCCGCCTTCGGTTCTGCGACAAGGGCAACGACCTCATCTGGATTTTCAACAAGGGAAACGCCCACGGGGAGTTTGATATCTTTCGCAGTGAGCTGACTGCCAAATGTAAGTAAATTTGAAATATCAACTTCAAGCTGGTGAGGAAGGTTCGATGGGAGAGCCTCAATTTTTATTTCATAGAGCACTTTCACAAACACACCACCGAGCTCTTTCACAGCTGGAGAAACTCCAACGAATTCAAGAGGAATATCAAGGGCGAGTTTCAAATCCTTATCGAAGACATAGAAGTCAGCGTGGCGAGGAACCCCGGTGATAGGATCAAAATCAATGTCGTGAATGAGGGCGTCCACATCACCCTCTCCCCGAGTAAGTGTCACGACCGTTGATTCTCCAGCGGCCTTCCAAGTTTTTAAAAACTCCACTTGAGACACTGAAATAGGGGTGGAGTCCGTCTTTTTTCCATAAAAAACAGCAGGAATAAGGCCATTTTTTCGGATACTGGCGAGATTTTCTTTTATGTCTCTTGTCTTGGCTTCGAGTTTTATCATAGAGGGCCCATTATAGTAGAGAGGGCTTAAAAAATCAACCAAAAAATCCCTCTATGACCCACTATTCATATGATGAGGTTTTGCTTCTCTTGCTATGTGACTTCTTAAATATTCAAGGGTTCCGCCGACTTTCTTTCCAGGGTTCAATATATTTTGCACATCAAACACGTTTTTTATACTTTGGAAAATCTGGAGGATTTTAGGAGAGTACATTTTTGAAAGATACGGGGTTCTCACGATACCATCGTTGTGTTCGGCTGTGATCGACCCGTGATACTCTCGAACAAGGTCGTATACCTTGTTTCCAACTTCCATAATCACATCAACATTTCTCTCATCTTTCATGTCCATAAGCGGAATGATATGGAAATTGCCATTTCCCGCGTGTCCCGCGATAGTGTAGATAAGTTTGTGCTGATCAAGGATTGCGCGCATTTTTGGTAAAAATTCTGGAAGATACTTTGGTTCCACGATTACATCATCGACAAAAGGAGCGGTGCGTCGTCCACTCACATGTTTTCGAAGAAGATTGAAACTCTCTCGCCTAATGGTCCAATATTTTTCTGACTCCTCTGCCGTTTTTGCCACATGCATTTTTAAGCCAAAATGAGCGATCTTTTCTTTCAGCGCTTTCATACTAATATCGATTTCCTGATCCGAGTCACCTGAGAACTCCACAAGGAGAATAAGTTTTGGCAGACCACCGGTCAAAATCATTCCTGCCTCAGGAATAAATGAAAAAATAAGTTTCAAAAAATTCTTCGCCTTCATACTCTTGAGCATTTCTGGAAAAAATTTAATGGCGAGCTTCATGGTACTGTCATCATATGATTCAAGACTTTCAGGCTTGAACGGCAAGATTTCGTTTACCAAATCTGCGAGTGGCACAAGGTCTTTCAAAAATATGACAAAAAGTTTTGATTTTAGTTTTACCTTCACGAGACGAAGCGTTGCCTCCGTCACAATACCAAGCGTTCCCTGAGACCCCACAATGAGTTTCGTTAAATCAAACACTTCTTCTCCTACCTGCTTGCCGGCAGGTAGGTAGGAGACATTCCAAATAAAATACCCAGCAGAGTTTTTTGAAACTTTTGGTTTTGCATCACGAATATCGTTTTCATTTTTCTGTATCAAATCCCAAATTCCTTTGTAGACACTCGCTTCAAAATCATTTTGTGCAATTTTTTGATCAAGTTCTTCTTTGGAAAGTGGTTTGACTGTGTATTCCTTTCCATCAGCAAACACAACCTGAAGAGATTCAATATAATTTTCCATCTTGCCATACGAAAGGGTTTTCTCTCCAGCACAATTGTTCGCTATCATGCCACCAAGCGCACATAGGTTCTTTGACGCGGTAAAACATGGCAAAATGAGCCCTCGTTTGAGTGTCTCTGGTTCGAAATCTCTATAAAATGTTCCTGGACGCACCGTTACTGTCATATCTCCCCAATCCACAATTCCGTTCATGTACCTTGTGAAATCAAGAATGATTGATTCGTTGAGCGACCCACCAGCCATACAGGTGCCTGCCGAGCGCGCTGTTACAGAAAGGGTTGGATCTTCACGCTTGTGTTCCGCAACATAGCGGACAACAGCCTGAACATCAGCGCTACTTTTTGGGAAGAGAACTGCTTTTGGTCTCACCTCAAGCAAACTCGCATCGTGACTATATTTTGAAAGAGTTTCGTCGTCAGTCAAAATATCACCAGAAAAAATAGCTCTGAGAGATTCTTCCATTGTGTTTCCTTAAGAAATTTTGTTAAAAAACTTAAGCTTGCTTTCAACCACCTTCTGCATGGCGAGAAGTGGTGATTTCATTATCTTGTATGGAGCAACCTCATCGGGGTCTTCTTGAAGGGTTAAGCGAAGCGCATCACGAAACGCAACACGAAGCTCGGTATTGATGTGAACTATAGAAACTCCCGCATCAATTGATGCAACAAAATCTTCCTTAGAATTCCCCGATCCACCATGAAGCACAAGTGGGACTCCTGCGGCAACTCTAATCGCGCCGACCCGCTCTATATCAATACGAGGGTCGCTCCCCCCTTTGAGCATGCCGTGGATATTACCCACCGCTGGAGCAAGCAAATCAACTCCTGTTTTTTCTACAAATTCTTTTGCTTGTTCTGGTGAAGTGAGAGATTCGGGACCAAGTTTCACTCCCTCGGGGATTGCATCGAGAATTTTCGAGGATTGTCCAATATAGCCGAGCTCTCCTTCGACAAGAATATTTGGATTTTTTGAACGCGCATATTCAACACACTCTTTTGTAATTTTTACATTTTCATCAAAAGAAATTTTTGCCCCGTCAAAAATCACTGAATCATATCCAGCATCGATTACTTCTCTCACTCGATCAAATGAATATGTGTGGTCGGCATTGAGAAATATTGGATGATTGAGTTCCTCGCGCGCGGTTGTCACAAGCGCTCGTGCTTCACGCACCCCGATGAAGTCTCGCTCCCCTTCGGAAACCCCAATAATCACAGGGAGGTCGAGCCCTTTGGCAGCGCGAACAATTGCCCAAAACCCCTCAATGTTTGAAATATTAAAATGTCCAATCGCAACCTTGCGATTACCTGCATCCTGTACATATTCTCTAAGTGTCTGCATGAATAGTATTCTACCACAAGAGAAAAAACCTCTGCTATAATAAACACATGGAAAAAGACTACGACCTTGTCGCCATTGGTGACATCGTTATCGATGCATTCATTCGTATAAAAGAAGCAAGTGTCAGCTGTGACATAAACCATGAGAAATGCAAAATTTCTCTTGCCTTTGGTGATAAAGTCCCATATGAATTCGTCGAGGTTGTTCGCGCTGTGGGCAATGCGTCAAATGCTGCGGTTTCTGCAACACGTTTAGGACTCAAAACTGCGCTCGTCTCAAACACGGGAGATGACAACAATGGTGGTGAATGTCTCGCAACCCTCAAACGAAATGGGGTTGATCTTGATTTCATGAAAAGCCACCAACACAAGGAAACAAATTACCACTATGTTTTGTGGTACGAAGATGAGCGCACCATTCTCGTAAAGCATCAAGCGTACGACTATTCTCTACCAAACATTGGAAAACCAAAATGGGTCTACCTCTCTTCCCTCGCACAAAACACCCTCCCATATCATAAAGAAATCGCAACCTACTTAAAAAAGAATCCAGAAATTAAACTTGCATTTCAACCAGGTACATTTCAAATGAAGATGACAGTGGACGAACTCAAAGATATTTATGCACGAACAGAAGTTTTTTTCTGTAATGTTGAGGAAGCGAAAAGAATTTTAGGTATCATCGAGGAAATTGAAATACAAGAGTTACTCAAAAAAGTTTCCGATCTTGGCCCTAAAATTGTTGTCATCACCGACGGACCACGAGGGGCATACACCTACGACGGAGAGGACTACTGGTCAATGCCCACATATCCTGATCCAAAACCCCCATATGAGCGCACTGGCGCGGGTGATGCCTTTGCCTCCACGTTTACCTCCGCACTTGCTTTAGGAATGAGCCTTCCACAAGCACTTTCGTGGGGACCGATTAATTCAATGTCCGTGGTGCAATATATCGGAGCTCAAAAAGGGCTTCTGTCGCGCGAACAATTAGAAAAACTCCTAAAAGAAGCTCCTGAAAGTTATCGTCCAAAACTTCTCTCATAATTCTTTAAAACTGCTTTAACCGAGAATGATTAAGGGGTGAGCTGAATCAAAAAGCACTCCAGTACACTGGAGTGCTTTTTGCGTAAAGGAATGTTTTAAAAATTAGTTTTCTACAAAAACAAACCGTGAAGATTTTATTCCGTTTACCTCAACTTCTTCTAAAAACATTTCTACTGGTCTCACCCACAATTTTGATTTTTCATTTTCATATAGAGCTTCGTAAACTACAAAATCCTCCAGAGTTTCAGAATGTTTTGCAATACCCAACACTTTGTACATATTCTCTGTTTTAAAATGCTTGTAGATACCAGGTTTTATATCATTCATTATTTTCTGGTTATTATTTTTTTTACAGCATTTTCAATACCAGATTCTCCCATGCCATAGTGCTCGAGAAGTTCATCTTGATTTCCTGACTGACCAAACTGATCATCCACCCCGATAAATTCTTGTGGTACAGAATAGTTTTTTGAAAGACATTCAGAAACTGCAGAGCCCATCCCTCCACGAATTTGATGTTCTTCGACAGTTACGATTGCCCCTGTTTGTTTCGCAAGCGCGATAATAGCTTCTTCATCGAGTGGTTTAATCGTCGCAAGATTCATCACCTTTACATTAATCCCCTCACTTAAAAGTTTTTGAGCAACCTTGAGAGCTTTGTACACAAGAGCACCCGTTGCAATGATTCCAACTTGAGGACTTTCGGATTCAAAAAAGATTTGCGCTTTCCCAATTTCAAATGGTGTCTCTAGCGTCGTAATAATCGGAGTTTTTTCTCGAGCAAGACGAAGATATACTGGGGTGTTGGTTTTTGCAGCTTCAATTGTCGCCTTCTTTGCTTCTATCGCGTCACATGGAGAAATAACTACCATCCGTGGGATAACACGAGTAATCGCAATATCTTCTATCGCTTGGTGTGTCCCTCCATCAGGGCCTACAGAAATACCCGCATGACTTCCCGCAATTTTCACCGGCCGATTGTTGTAGCAGATTGTAGTGCGAATCTGCTCCCAGTTTCTCCCTGGAGAAAACATTGCGTACGATGTGATAAAAGGAATTTTTCCCATTGCCGCCATACCGGACGCAACTCCGGCAAGATTCTGCTCTGCTACTCCCATTTCTATAAATCGTTCTGGAAATTTGTTTTTAAATAAATGCATCTGTGTTGATTCAGTCAGGTCCGCCGAGAGACCGACGATGCGAGCATCATTTTCTGCAGCGAGAAGCAAGCCCTCACCAAATCCTTTACGAATTGGAACTTGCTCAACATCTGCATCAAACAATTTTGGGTTTAGATTTGAGAGAGAATTAAACATATTTATATTGCTCTATAAACCATACCATGTTTTGCATAACGGGTCGTTTTTAAATGTGTTGGGGTCAGCACCAGCAATTATTACTCCATCTTTTCCATATACATTATAAACATCTTTAAAGAAAATTTCTTTAGAAGGACAATCAACTACAGAGAAACTCACCAGGTCTTTTGGAAGAATTGTTATGTTGTCATTTATAAAGACAAGTTTTTTGTCCTTGGCCACCCCAAATGATCCGGGTGGACCATATTTATAGTTATCAGAAATAGAAATTAAAACTTTGAAAGAATCAAGATCAACATCGCCATTGTTGATAAGTTTTAGCTCAGCTTTTTCGTAATTCTCTGTTTTATACCAATAAATTTTTCCGTCCACTACAAAGTATCTACCTGAATCATCTAAAAAATTGAAGAGTTGATCATTCTTATTTACTCTCTTAATTAAGATATTCCCTTCTTTATCATAAATTGCCATATCCGATGTAAGTAATAGTTGCATAGGGTGGCCCTTTTTAAACAAAGATTTAATATCAAAATTTTGTATGGGTTGATTATCCAACCAAGGCAATTCATTACAGTTAACAAAAACATGACCTTTGTCATCCTTTGCATAATAGTTTCCTCCACCGATAAGCAAGACCCTGAAGGAATTCGAATCGGCCGTCAAAATATGTCCAATTACAGTTGTTTTTTGTACAGTTGCACCCGAAAATTGTTGTGACAAGCAAATCACCTTGTCGTTGCCAACCGAAGCGCCATATATAGATCCATACTCTTTTTCTTCATTCTTCCAATAAAAAAAATTAAAATGGTGGTAACTTGTTAGGGGTTCGGTCTTCAAATATACTTCTTTTTTATCAACCACCATATGGCTAATACTGCCAAGGGAATAGACATAGCTTCTGTCGCCATCTTTAAATTCTGGTTTTGAGCTAAAAGTCATTGCAGTTTTTGCATCAATTCCATTGACTGGAATAAATTCATCTCTGGCACCCTCCCACCAATTCCAATAAAGGACCTGGTTCTTATCTGCTATAAAATAATAGTTTATGACACGAAATGATGAGACGTCTAATGGTAATTTATAGATCGTGCAGTGACTTTGGGTTCCTAGACCTGAGCCACATTTGTTTTTTTGATTATCATCCGAGAATTTATCAAAAACGTAAATTGAATTATTGTCTTTCAGATAAACTGGTATGTCAAAATTTTTTATAATTTGTAGTTTAAGACTGTTGCCTGATAGATCATTTACATTCAGTGATGTATCAGATTTGAAAAGTATAATATCTTGAATTTGAATTTTTTCTAGTTGGACTGGCTTTGTTTGATTTTTTATTTGAGTTTCTACAACATCTGGTTTTAATTTTTGATTTTGTACTTTAATAAAATATCCCGCCGCAATTAAGAGAAGCATCCCGAAAACAACAGAAATAACTAACTTCTTTTGCATTTTATTGATGTTCACCTGCTCAACATCTGCATCAAACAATTTTGGATTGAGATTAATCATACTATCTGTTTTGGTTCGTCCACAAATTATTCCACCAGTCAGATGGGCCCTCTTCCATAATAACCTGTGCGAGCTCTTTTGCGCTTGCTGTATGTAACCGAGACACCCTATCTGCCTGCGTAGAAGATTTATTACTTCCCGGTTTTCCATTAATCCATACTTCGGCTTCTTTATTGCCCTGCCAAACATACTCGCGGAGCAAAAATATCTGGTCAAGAAGGTCCGCATCTTTCGCTATTTTTGCTTCTTTGCTTTCTCTCTTATCATATTCATCTGTAATCGTCTTCAAGTCATCAAACGGAAGAGTGCCGAGTTGCTCTTCTTTGATTTCTTCTTCAAATATTTTGACATATCTCTTATGAATCCAGTTATGGTCTCCACTTCTTACCTCACCCATGTCGTGCGTTAGGCACATCATAACTACCTTGTAAGGATCAGTCTTCTCCATTTTTGCCAGAAACCAGCCAATGAGGGTCACGCGATATGAATGGGTTGCAACGTTGTCAGACATATCATCAGTAAGAAAAATCTGACGATGCATGCGAGGGAGTTTGCGCATGGTTCCCATTTCAAAAAGGAAATCTACAATTTTTTTATTTTTTTCATCCATATTACTCATGCTCGCTTTTTATTTTACCACCTAATGTTCGAAGTTCAGCTAAGGCCTGCTCGGCTTCTTCTTTATTTGGCGGTTTGCCATGCCATTCAAACTTTCTTTCAAATTCAGCAACTCCTTTGCCTGGAATCGTGTGTGCAATAATCATCGTCGGTTTTTCAAACACCGCCTTGGCTTGGTTAATTGCAGTGTTTAATTCCTGAAAATTGTGTCCGTCTACTTCAATCACGTGCCAGTTCCATGCCCGCCACTTATCTGCAAACGGCTCAAGTGGCATGATGTCCTCCGTGAATCCATCTATCTGGATATTATTGCGGTCTATAATACCGATCAAATTACGAAGTTTGTTTTTCCCTGCGAGCATCCCCGCTTCCCAGATTGCTCCTGAATCCATTTCTCCATCACTCATCAAGCAATAAATATATTTTTGTGTGGAAACCCCATGGTCAATCTTGTCGGCAAGCGCCATACCCACAGCTTGAGAGAGGCCTGACGCAAGTGGACCTGAACTCGTTTCAAGCATTGGCAACCATTCGCGATGTGGGTGTCCTTGCAGACGTGTTCCAAATTTCCGCAACGTTTTTAATTCTTCTACAGGAAAATACCCAGAATGGGCCATAGTGGCGTAAAGCACCGGGCAGATGTGACCATTTGAAAGGACCACTCTGTCACGATCAACCCAGTCAGGTTTTTTTGGGTCATGACGGAGAATTTCGGAATACAAAAGCGTAAAAATATCTGCCATACCGAGAGGACCTGCGGTGTGGCCGCTCTTTGCCTCAAGCAACATTTCAATAATCGATTGGCGGATTTGATTTGCCTTCAGTTCTAACTCTTTTATTTTGTTGTCAGGTAACGACTCCATATTTTTATATTTCTTGGATTCTTGCCCCGCACAAAACAGGTCACCTGCTTGCCCATTTAAATTCGAAGAATTTGTTTGAGTGACTGTTATTTTATTCGGGGTTTTGGTCAGTTAGATTCTCCATACTCTTCAAGGTTCTGGAATTCTTCTATTGTAGCAGGGATATCATCACTTCCAAAAATCGCAGACCCTGCAACAAGTCGTGTTGCGCCCGCTTCGACAAGTGCCGAGGCTGTGGAGAGATTTACTCCCCCATCTACACTTATTGGCAAATCTGGATACCGATCATGAATTTCACGAATCTTATCAAGAACACGTTCATCAAACGGTTCTCCTTGATACCCAATGCGTGCGATACCCATACACTGCACAAAATCTATATTTTCTATAATCGCCTCAAGAACATCGCTTGGAGTTTCAATGTTGAGCGCGATCCCTAGCTCAAGAGCAGTAAACGAACCATCTCCTCCATACTGATTTTGAAATTCTTGGGTAAATTCAAGAACAACACTTTCATCTTTAAAAGATTCGTAATGTGGGATGATGCGCTTTGCGCCGGCTGAAATCCATTGCTGAAGTACTGCTTCCGGATCTGAAACCATCAAATCAACTTCAAAATCAATTTCTTCCCAATATGGAAACCCCTCTTCTTCGCGAATAATTTTTATAAAATCCGGATCGGTTCCGCCAATATTCGGCCATGATTTTTCAGGAGTAAATTTTCCATCCAGAACATCAATCTGCACAAATGGTACAAGTCCTGTGACGAGAGAAAGTTTCTCTGTTAAATCAGAGAAACTTTTTGGTATGATTGCGGGGATTATTTCACTCATGCGCGCGTTCTATTTTTTGAATTCTTCGCTTGTGGCGTTCACCATTTGAAAACGGAGTGTCGAGCCACTGACGCACAGCCTCAATCGCTTCTTCGTTTGTGATGAAACGAGAACCGAGGGCGAGAATGTTTGAGTCGTTGTGTGCACGAGCAAGCTCTAGGTTGGACACGTTGTTTGTGAGAGAAAACGCCTTTCCGTAGTAAACCACTGCACGCACCCGAGGAAACCGATTTGCAACCATCGCTTCACCTTGTCCTGATCCACCGAGGACTATCCCTTTTACGCTCTGTGGGTTTTTTGATACTTCTCGAGCAACAGGGATAACAAAGTCCGGATAGTCGTCCCCCTCATCGTATTCATGCGCACCAACATCAATGACCTCGTGGCCATTTTCCTTGAGATATTCTGAAATACGCTCCTTTTGGGCCAACCCAGCATGGTCAGTCCCGATGTAAATTTTCATATTGGTCTCTAACAGGATTCATGCACTCTATTATATATGAGTTCCAGTCTTGACCACATGGTCGACAAGTGTATAAGTGTAGCCCATTTCATTGTCATACCACGCAAATACCTTCACAAGATTACCCCCTACAACTCGTGTCAGAGAGAGGTCTGCAATTGAGCCGAAACGAGAGCCGAGTATGTCAGTCGAGACAAGTTCTTCTTCTGTAACTGCAAAAATGCCTTCCCACCGCTTTTCACCTGCTGCTTTTTTAAGCGCACTATTAATCTCTTCGACAGTAGTATCTCTCTTTGCGATAAATGTCACATCAACAATCGAGCCGGCAATCACCGGCACACGCATCGAGATTCCATCAAACAATCCGGCAAGTTGTGTAAATGCTTTTGTGACAGCAACCGCGGCCCCCGTTGAAGACGGTACGATATTTGCAGCCGCCGCGCGACCTTCTCGAAAACCTTTTTTTGATGGGCCATCGACAAGCGCTTGTGTGCCGGTATATCCGTGCACAGTGTTGAGCACCGCTTTTTCAATACCCACTGCTTCATCAAGAATTGCAATAAGCGGGCTTGCAGAGTTGGTTGTGCACGATGCATTTGAACTGATGATGCATGTAGCAAGTTTCTCTTCATTTACACCCATAAGTACTGTCGCTCCTTCGATTCCTGGAATTGGATCATCTTTCATGGGAGCAGTGACCACGACTCGTTTTGCTCCCGCATCAAGGTGCGCTTTAGCGGTCGCGTACGAAGTAAAAAATCCAGTAGACTCAACGACCACATCAACACCGAGCGCTTTCCACGGCAGGTTCACGGGATCTTTTTCACTCACAAATGTAATCTCTGTACCATCAACAATGATTGCCTGCTTGTCTTCACGCACAGAGATAGTAGAGGGGTTAATTCCGTACACTGAATCATATTTGAGAAGATATGCAATATTTTCTGCGTCACCTAAGTCATTCATTGCAACAATCTCAATCTCTGACCGCATTCGTGCAATTTTTAAAAACGCTCGTCCGATACGGCCTGCGCCATTTATTGCTACTCGTATTTTTGCATCACTCATAGTTTAAAGTCTAAAAAATTAATGTGGATTTATTATAGCAAGAAGAAGCAATTTCTCTTATCCTTACTCTACATAGGGCTCGGAAAGCCTCCTTGGACACCTCCTTTATTTGGAAAAACAAGGCTGTCCCCTAGTTGGATATTGTGCTCATCAGCAAACCCAGCCTTTGTTTCAAGCACATATTGAGTAGGGATTTCCGACATCACTGATTCGGGATAAGACTTGGGACTGAAATTCTTTTTTATAAACACAACATGAAAATTTTCATCAAACCAGAAGACATCAATTGGAAATATCATATCTTTCATCCAAATTCCATATAGGTCAGGAGAATCGAAAACAAACAAAAGCCCATCTGATTCTCCAATACTTTCTTGAAATGAAAGTCCTCGCATTTCTTGCGCAAGAGTAGTTGCGCGCGCAATGTGTATCTCTATTCCCTTGAACTCTACTTGCTCACGATATTCAAGTGGTGCCACAGCACTCTTCCCTCCAAAAAGTTTTGGAAAAAAATACAAAACAAAAACAAAAACAAAAGCGCCTATGGCATATATCTTTTTACGATTTTGAAAACCCATGATAGTAGTATATCGCAGTACCAAAAAATTTTAAGCAAAACAAAAACCGCCCCCTTTCGGGAAGCGGTTTTTGTGTAATTACCAGTTGCCTCCGTTATCATTGCCGCCTCTGCGATTGTTGTCGCGAGGTTGCATTGGTCGAGCTTCGTTTACAGTAAGCTTGCGCCCCTGAAAATCTTTGCCGTTCCAAGCTTCGATAGCTTTTGCAGCATCGTCATCGTTTGCCATTTCGACAAAACCGAATCCTTTACTGCGTCCGCTCATACGATCCATGATAATAGTTGCTGAAGTAACTTCTCCTATTTGTGCGAACACATCTCGGAGATCAGCATCCGTACTGGTGTACGGAATACCGCCAACATACAATTTCTTTGCCATTCAAATTTCTCCCGTCTTCTAATTGAATTAAAAATGTAAGTCGACGAGCGCTCTCTTTCCTTTTCCTCTTCTTCGAAACGCAATGCGATCCGTAATCGAGAAACCATGGGAGAAACCTACACGGATGTAGTATAGCCTACATAAGCTAAAAAGTCAACTATCCCCAACATAACACCCAATCCAACGAAAATCCGCTCTAGAAAAATTCTAGAGCGGATTTTCGTTTTTTAAACCCTTCAAAAGCTACATTTCACAAACCCCCCCTGCACAAGCAAGCTCTTTTTTCTGTTCAGTCCCATCATGCTTCTCGTAGGTCATAATCTTTGAATAGTCGATATCCTTAAAGCGGATTGCCATACTGTCATAGGTCTCCTTGTCTATAGACTCATATGGAGCGAGCTGATACACATGATTATCTCGGGGAAGGAATGAAAGTCCACCGATGATATCCCAGTTCTCATATACCCAGTTCCCTACTTTGAGCCACTCATCTTCACCGACAGAAATCGTCACTGATGGATTGTGTTCCGTGTAATTTAATTTTACATCTCTCCAGTGTTCAAGTTGTGTGAGCGCAGATATATCGTCTCGGAAAAGAGAACCTTCCGGAGCCTTCACAGGAAATTCCAAAACATATGTACTTGCTCCCTCTGCAGTCTGACCAACTTCAGGATGATATGGTACACCCTGATCACGAAGCATTTTGAAAAGAGAATCAGTAGCAGAAATTCTGACGCGACGAATATAGTATTGACTGTGTCGTGGGTGCATACCAGATGCGCAGTCAACAAGTTGTGAGAGTGTGCCCGATGGTTTCACACATGTGATTGCAGTTGATTGATTAACACCAAACCGTTTTGCGTATTCATCATTTACTTTCACTGCTTCTTCACGAAGTGCAGTGAGTGTTTCTGGTTTTCGAACAAGTGGATTATCCCACTGACCCGTGAGAGATACTCCGAGAAGTCTTTCTACTTCGCAGTGTTCTTGCCATTCTTTTGAGAGATATGGGAAGTATGTGAGTGTCGACTGATACGTACCAATGATTGTTGCAATGCGAATTTTCTGTTTCAAAGATTCAAGTGTGTCTTCTGCTCGCACAACAACTTCAGAAAGATTACAAAATTGTTTTGATTGAAGAAGAATTTCTCCACATGGATTTGTTCCGATATCACCAATGTATCCACCAAGAGCTTTCATGCGACGCTCTGGAAGAGTTTTTGCAAGAGAACCTCGATTAAATATTCCTCGCTCACCGGAGCCACTCTTCATGAGCGCAACCCACTCATCAAAAAATTCAACAGTGGAAGGTTTGACGCTATAGACAGCAGAATTGTTTGCAAGCATTCGATGTGGGTCGGTCAAATAAAATTGTCCCTTCTTTGCATCACGCACTGCATCATCATCAAGATCAGAAAGAGAAATCATAGCACTACGACGCACACCACCAGAGACAACGCAGTCACCGATCTTGCAGATGATATCGTGTGCATCGAGGTTCGAAAGGCGACGACCTTGCTTACTTAAAATGTGCTCACGAGTAAACGAGAGGAGCGCCTTGAGTGGCTCTGGGCCCGAGCTTTTTCCGCCCATAGTTTTTAAACGCGCTCCTGCTGGACGAAGTTGCGAGAAATCAAATACAATATCTTTTCCATCAAACCAAGTTTCGAGTCCTAATGTTAACGCATCTGCCCATCCCTCTTTTGAATCCTGCACTACAAGCGTTAGAAGTTTTTCTCCTGTTTGAATTTTTATTTGTGGCAGTGATTGAATATATTTACTTTCAACAGAGTATCCGCATCCAGTACCACACATAGAGACGTACATAATCTCAGAAAAATCTTTTAAACTTTTTGGGGCGATGAATGAGCAGTTGTATGCACAGACATTTGTTGCGCGAGCTGCGGGACCAGCAAACTGGAGAAGTCGCATTGATGGCATTGACTGGTGCGAGAGAATTGCTTCACGCACTTCACTGTACTCAGTATCAGTTAATGTATCTTTCAAATTTTCTTTCATGAAAGAAATGTAACGATCTACAGTTTCTACCCAAGTCTCACGACGTTGTTCTGTTTCAATCCATCGCGCGTACGTGCGATAGTAAATAAATTCACCAAGAGAATTTTTAAAATATGATTTACTTTTTGTTGCAAGTTCTTTGACATGTTCTGGCACATGTACACCAGTTGCGCGAAGTCGTGCGCGTTCTTCGCGATACAAAATATAATTTTTTGCAGCTTTTCCGTATCCAGCGTGAATGAGAGATTGTTCGACTTCATCTTGGATACCTTCAACAGTAGGAGTAAAATTTTTGTAGCGCTTTGAAATATTTTCAAGTGTTGCCACCACATCATCAGCAACTTGAGACGCTTCACGCTCACTTCCTTCAGATCCAGTTGAGAGCATCGCCTTGTAAACGGCATTCGATATCTTCGTGATATCGAATGGAAGGACCGATCCATCGCGCTTTTCAACTTTTGTGACAAGTTCTTTGCGTTGCATCGTTGTTGTGCTCTTACTTGGTGTGCTTGTTTCTGACATGGTGTTTCAAATAACTACTGAATAATAAAAAATTTCTTCACTTCCCTCCAAGATTCACGAATCGGGAGAAAAATAGAAAAAATTTTGTGATGAGGAGAAATTTTTTGTTTTGAAAAGTGCTTGAGACATTGAGATGATTTTATTTCAAAGTTAGTCTGTCTATTATATATCTCTGACCGGCTCAATCACTATAAAAAATCTGTTGAAAACTCGTTTATTTTTGTATCAGATAACACATTTGACGTATATTCAAATATATTGTATATACGTCGCGATGTATAAGCCTCGCTGGGTAAAATTTATTTTAATCTTTAGAGCTCCACCATTTTAATTTAAAAGATTCGTGCTTTTTTATGTTCACAAAATAGACCACACAGCGAAAAACCTACAAAAGGCACATATCGTGCCGTATTCCGCTTTTTTATTGATTTTTTTGTATAAAATCTCTGGATTTTTTCCGTTTAGGTCAGAAACAGAAAAAATTCCCAAAGAAAAGAGGTCTTTTTCAATACTCTTTCCCACTCCAGGGATAGTTTGTAAATTTTTAAGTATTTTTCTCTTCATTACTATTATTTTACATTTTTGTATACAAAAATGCCGTGGAGAGTTTAAAACACTCTCCACGGCACGACTGAAACACTACGAAAGCGTCACTCGTCGTGAATCCTGCCACGTCTTACGAGAAAGCATGGCGGGGCGGGGTGACTTCCCCTCTTTTTTGAGATGAGCACGACGCTTTGCTCGAGGTTTGCGTTCTTTCTTCACGTACTCGAGTGCTTCCGAGGGCAAACCCCAATCCCAACTCAGGTGAGCCCTCTCACGATCTTCGTGAAGCATAATCCGCGAACACGTCCAGTACCTCGACTTGAGTGCCTTACCAGAAGTAATGATCATAAACTGATTACACTTCAGGCAGGGTGGCCGGTTTTTCACACGCCAGCGAGCAAGTCGCGCATAGTAGACAAGTTTCTGTACAAAGCCCTTCGTCCGATGTATTGGGTGAGAAAAATACTTTCTCTCACCTTTCTCACCAAGACCCTCAATCACAACCCAACCACTGTCAGAGCGTGCCATCCTCGCGTAATCGATGAGCCACGTAGTCCACACAGTTACTGTGAGACCATTTGCCCGATACACGAAACCAGCTTCTCGACCTTCTCGTGGTCTCGACGCCTTGAGCGATTTCTCTCTGATGATTTTCTGCACTTCTTCGCTCGTGATCAGCCTGAACCTACGTTCCGTGAGCTCTCTTCGAATCTCTTCGAAGTCTCCCACACTCAATTCCACCTGTTTGGGCACAGGCACCTCCTCTATATTATAGAAGTGATTATGGTTTTTCGGAGAGGATTCTCCTGATTTCGTTAGGGGGAAGTGCTGGCCTCCTCCTTGCTGTCCATACTGAAGACGTCTGGCTCGGGTTGAATTCCCTATGAATCTCTGCGACACACTCATCGCAAGATGAGAGAAAGGAGGTTCCTTCACCAAGAAGAGTTGCTGGGTAACGAAAGGAGTGCTTACTTCTGCACCTCACCCCTGCAACCGTCTGAATGTGAACCAAGTGCTCGCCGGACGTCATCTCGTCAGCCATTATTTCCTCGTCTTGAGAGTGTTTATAAAGGACGGATATGCCCACAAAACTAACACAAAAATATAAAAAAGTCAAAAATCTGTCTTATATGCAAGAATTAAGAGTGGGGCGTAAGTTTTAGTAAGTATTAATAATCCCGCGCGTCTCACCTTGCAGGTAGTAGGCCAGATGTGGTCAATACCTGAGGTTTTGTTACAATTATTAGTTGCGGTGTTTATTAAAATAAGGTTATTAAAATTATGAAAAAAAGTGCTCTTATTTATTTTGCAGGCCTAGCCCTCGCCTTATCCCCTATTGTCGTAAGCGCTGAAGGAGTGCTTTCAACATCATGCGTTGGTGCTCCATCACCTTCGAGTATCACGTGGACAGCATCGTCTGTTGGTGGCATCGCCCCTATTGCATTCCTTTGGGGTAACAACAACACCTCGTCTGTGCAGACGGTTGCAGTTACACCGGGAACTTATTCGATGACGATAAAAGCTACGGATACATCGTCAACCGTCGCAACATCAACATGTTCGACAACCGTTAACCAACCAACGGGAACTGGCACAAATGTGCAGAAACAGATTCAAGATTTATTAAATCAAATTGCAGCCTTGAAAGTGCAACTCATTTCACTCTTGCAACAGCAAGGAGGCGGAAATGGTGGGGTTGGAACAACTACACCAGGAGCACTCCCCCCAGGACTATGCCGCAAAGTAAGTAAAGACCTTCATAGGGGATATCGTGGTGACGATGTTAAAGAGCTTCAGAGATTTTTATCAACAGACCGTTCTATATTTCCAGAAGGTAATGTAACCGGATTCTTTGGTGAGCAAACAGAAAGAGCGGTGAAAAAATTCCAAAAGAAGCACGGAATCTTTTCGGTTAGTGATACCACAACTGGATTCTTTGGGCCAAAAACGCGAGAAAAATTTATAGAGCGATGTGAAAAAGGGAAAGAAGATAGAGATGATGAGAGAGACGAACATCGTGGTGGAAGAGATGATGGAACAACCACACCAAGAATGATGCTCAACATCCGAAGTGGCGAGGGGGACGATAGAAACCACGGTCGTGGTGGTTACTAATTAGAAACCTTCTAAATTACACTCAAACAAAAAACCGCTTCGAGCGGTTTTTTGTTTGAGAAAACTTTTCGAGAGCCTCGTTCTTTTTATTGTACCACGAAACAGCTACACGCGTCTTTTTGCCACCCTGATCTGAATAATCACCAGTATTGCTACAAGAAAAATGGTGCCGAGGATGATAAAGAAATAGATCTTTATTTGGTCAATACCCTTGAGTACTTTAAAGCTTGCCGACACATCCTTATTTAATCCTTCGTAGTCGGTAATAATAACATTGAGGTCATGAAGCCCCCCTTTCGCTCCCTTAGGTATTACGATGTAATCGAGGAACGACGCTTGCGTTTCGACCGCGCGCAGTACTTTCTCGTTAGCGATAACAGTGCTATTTTCAATAATTTGATATTCTATACGAAGATCCTTGCGACGAGGATTTTCTGGATATTTTATTTCTACATCAAAGTATAAGCGGTCTCCACCAATAACCTCGGTGTGCTGATCGCCAATACGTACGCTGACACTAAGGGCGTAGGCACTGTGCGGTACACCAAAAAAGAACAGGAAGAGTAAAAAGAGTGTCGTAAGAGCGGATAGTGCAGGGATATTTTGTTGTCTGACTTGTAAATAATACATACGTTAGTCCAAAAATTGAGTTGTGTAAGCGCGAGATACATCAAAAATATTGGTAATAATACCTTGGGCGCGGAGCGCGTGGTGGCTTGAAACTGCCTCGTACGCTCCGATTGCGTGGTGAAGTGAACCAATGCGCCTCGGACACGCTCGCGGACTCGCGTGTGCAAAAACCAAAAAATTTCCTTGCATTTTCCTCGCGTCTCCTCCCCCCACCCCTCCACCGCGAAGCGTATAAAGAAATTGAAAGGAAATTTTTGGTTTTGCTTCGCCGTTTCAGTCTCCGAAAAGAGCATAATTATTTTATCATATTTTGATTGCTCTTTTCTCCGCCCTCACGGCGACCGAGGCGCATACAATTCGGTTTGCGCTAAGGCGCAATCAAATCTTATTGTGCTTGCCCCACCCACCCAGTGCGAGCACATCACCCACGCCGTTTTTGGGAAATTATAAAACGGTGCTGGTTGCTCCCTTAATCAAATCTTTCTTGCATCATATGCCCAATGAAGTACCGCTTGTCTTTGTCTTGGTCTACAAAAAATATCTCCTGCTCGGCAATTCCTTGAAATTTGAGTTATATGTCTGGTCATTGCTTTCCAGCGCTTAATTTGTCTCTTATCATCATCACTTCTTCTGCCTAAATAATAACGGCAATACCACTGAAACCATCCTCTCGGATCTTGAGGATGAATCCACTCTTTCTTTTGCCACACTACTAGAGGCTGACTTGCATTAACCTTAAAATAGTTTAGTCCTTTGTGTCGTTGGTGATCTGGAGAAAGTTTTGCTTTTTTAAACCAAGACTTTGGTAAATCAGAAGGCTTATCACTAAAATAAACACCGCCAAAAACACCAAGCTCTAACATTTCCTTTGGTGTTAAATCCGGTCTAAACTCCAAATCAAAGTTTCTCCCCGCGGATTCACTTAAAACATATTTATAATTTTTTTGATAGTTATCTGTATAATTTATTTTTTTCATATACTTTTCCTAAACCACGGGATGAACATACTAGTTCTCCTCTTGTAATCCGCAAACAGAGGATTCTCCTCCATCTTCTTTTCGAGCATGGGTATCCCAGATACTTTTAAAATCAAAAAGGTAATAGTGATCGGCCCGATGATACTTATAAAACCATAAGGCACAGAGAGCGCGATAAGCCAGATACCCCACCACATCGTCACCTCGCCAAAATAATTTGGATGGCGAGTATATTTCCACAAACCGCTTTGTATGAGCTTACCCTTGTTCGCTGGATTTTTGATAAATCGTGCAAGTTGTGCGTCACCAACCGACTCAAACACAAATCCCAGAATCCACACCGCGAGCCCCACGAAATCTAAAACTCCTAAATCCTGCCCAGCACCTTTATTGATAAACAAAATCGGCAAGACAATGAGAAATAATAAAGCTCCTTGCAAAAGATACACCTGACCATACGAACGTAAATAAAACCACTTGCCCCATTCTTCTCGCCATTTTGCATAGCGATAGTCTTCCGCCTTACCTTTGTTTCTTCTGTGTATGTGCCATGCAAGGCGTATGCCCCAGATACTGACGAGAAGTCCTACCAAAAGACCGCGAATGCTTTCTGCTTCATTTATAAAAAAAGAAACCCACACTAAAAGCACGAAGCCAAGTCCCCATGCAGTATCCGCTACATCATTTCTTTTCTTAATCAAAGACAACACGAACCATACGCTCATGTAACAGAAAATTATTAAGCCAAGTGTCAAAAAATAATCCATCATTATATTTTACCGGCAATAAAATACGTAATGACCGAAACGAGCGCGCCGAGCGTTGCTCCCCATGCGAGATCCACAATAGTCACTAGGAGTGGCCAGTCTTTGAGTGTGGCGAGGTTGGTAAGGTCATAGGTGGCGTAGGTGATGAGTCCAAATAGCGCACCAAAGAGAAGCGCGTACATCCATGAACCTTTCTCGACTGCCGGCGCGATGACGAACAGCACCAGCCCGACGATGAATAGGAGGTAGAAAATAATCGCCGCCGTCCAATTAATATCAGGCTTCATCAGGAATCCAATCTGACTTTTATAAAAATTCTTTGCCACTAGCCCGAGCCAAATCATATCAATGGCAAAGAACACTGGTAGGGCGATTAAGTATAGTTTTATAAACATATGTGTATACATTATAACGACACCACGGGCATTTTCCTAATATAATTTTTATCTTCTATTAAGTCCACCAGTACTTGTGCGACTTTTTTTCTGCTGGTGTGTAGCTCTGCGGGCCCACCGGTAGTCAACCTATATTTTTGATTTATTTTTGGGCTATTGCTCAATTTAAGGACACGCACAATCGTCCAATCCAAGTCGGAGTCTTGTAAAACTTTTGCATGCGCTATACCATCTTTAATTCTTTCAGGATCTATTATTTTTATGGTGAAATTTAAAATTCTATCTATAAAAGAAGGCGCATCTTCGGGAACTCTAACCCCTGTACCGGTAAGGCTGATTATTCTACGGGTATTATTTTCTTTCATCGCTCGGACGATGTTTGTTATACCTTTTGTCTGCATCAACGGATCAGAACCCTTTATGTGCCCCAAGGCACTCACCACCGCATCCACACCAGAGCAAGCTCGCAATACTTGCTCATAATCCAACACGTCACCTTTTATAATTTCGATGTCATCATTTGTAAATTTTAGGGAGTTTTCGTTATA